>Ga0115006_10003788_pt1 | contig 10397 bp, 15 predicted proteins | sample ArcOceMetagenome_3_FD_88943 | JGI IMG/M metagenome (GOLD analysis project Ga0115006, IMG submission 88943) | Marine eukaryotic phytoplankton communities from Arctic Ocean - Arctic Ocean- Svalbard ARC20M Metagenome | ecosystem: Environmental > Aquatic > Marine > Oceanic | place: Arctic Ocean...
GTTACGTGTCCGGCGTTGGGTCGCTAATGTCCTGGAGCCTTGGCATGCGTCCCGCACACGTCCAGTCCTCATCACTCGTACCCGCTCCCACCGTTGCAGCCAACAGTGCACCATCATCCGTGGCCGCGTCTCAGGCGGTGGCGCTGTCGGTGACGCCATTCGGCTTGGAGCCACTCAAACTCGTTTTTGTTCGCCTTCTGCAAAAAGACGCTCCCTCTCGCCCGCGCATTGTACTGACGGGCGGGGACGGGGGCTGGCGGGAGCGTAGAGACAAGGTGGGTGAGGAGGCGGCCAACCCGGCTATTGGTTACGAGACTTTCCTTGCGCTCGCCACGCACTTCGTCGACCGCTGCACGCCGCAGCAGTTACACGTCAACCCGGGAAAATGTGATACCACCCCCCCCCAGCCTTCGCCCTTCGCCCTCCCAACTTGTGCATGTTCATCCAGACGTAAACACGGCCGTATCGCCGCCTTGGCTCGCGTCTCACAGCGCCACATGAACTCATGACGTGGTTTTTCAGCGAACGACGTCATGGTCTTGATGTATTACGGTCCTCGTCAAACATGGAACCTCAGCACGTGACCAAAAGGCAGTGGGAAGCATTTGAGAACACGTGCTCGAACCCCAACTTTTCCTAGTGCGGTTTTGTTCGTAGGGTCCATGTTTTGACGAGGACCGTCATACGACGTGGCGTGGGGGCGTGTGGGGGGGGGCATGGCGTTCGGACAGTCGCGAGCATCGGGCGGTGGGTGGCGGCGGCGTGTATCCAGCTGGGCGAGCCGGCGCGTGCCGCAGCCCCGCTGCTCAAGGCGGTGCGTAAGGTGCAGCCCAGCGCGGTGTTCCTCACGCCGCAGCACGTGTCGTTCTTGCAAGTGTGTGTGCTGGCCAAGCTGTACCAGCAAGCCACAGACCTGCTCGCGGACGACGTCTGTGAGGTGCGCTGCTGCTGCTCCCCGAGGGAGGGTATATATCTGACGGTCCTCGTCGAACATGGAACCCCCGCACGTGAAAACGAGACGAGCACGTGAACTTAAAGGCAGTGGGGAGGTGGAGAAACGTGAGCTCGAAAAGGTTACTCTTCCTGTGCGTTTTGGCTCGTTCACTGGGTCAAAATGCGGTTTCACATGACGGACGCTCGCTGGGGCGGGATTGGCTGCAGGCGGACCCGGGCCAGACGGGCATCTCCGCCAAGGACTTTCTACTGTACTGCTTCTACGGCGGCTCGGCACACGCAGGCCTCAAGAACTGGCCCAAAGCTCGCGAGTTTTTCTTACACGTACGCATCTGCCGCATCTCCCACCTTGGGTATTGGGCTATAGCTGGCCCGGTCGGCAAGGCCACTCGTCCCGAGGCTTACAGCTTACAGCCCAGACGACCGGGTTGTGTGCAGGCCATCACCGCGCCGGCGACGTACCTGAGCGCCATCACGGTGGCGGCGTACAAGCGATACACACTGGTGTCGCTGATCCACCAGGGCGCCGTCACACCGTTCCCCAAGTACACGTCCTCTGTGGTGCAGCGCCACGTGAAGCAGCCGTGCGCGGCGTATACGGAGCTGGCCACGGCGTACGCCACGCACTCGCACGACCAGGTGGCGGCGTGTGTGGCCAAGCACGAGGCGGAGTACGTTTTGTCCTCCACGAGTCCCAGGCTGGCCCTTTGCAACATACAGACCCTTCTTGTCGGTCGCGTGTGGACTCAGGACGACGTTTCAATCAGAGGGTTCGATAAGGGGAGCCCCTGTTTCTGACGTGTGTGGTGAGGCTCTGTGATGACATACAGGTACGTGAGCGACACCAACCTGGGGCTAGTCAAGCAGTGCGTGGAGTCGTTGTACAAGCGCAACATCCAGCGGCTCACGCAGACGTACCTCACCCTCAGCCTGGAGGATATCGCCACGTCCGCATCGCTGCCCAGCGCGCGCGACGCGGAGCTGCGCATTCTGCGCATGATCGGCTGTGGTGAGATCCATGCGACTATCAACCAGAAGGACGGCATGGTGCGGTTTTTGGAGGACTCGGAGCAGTACAACAGTGGCGCCATGCTGCAGGTAAGTGAGAGTGTAGAATAAACGTTCATGCGGCCTTTGGACGTATAACCGTGGCCGTAGGCCCGCGTGGAAACACCCAGCCTCGAGCATCTCGCGTAAGTCAACTGCTGGGGCGGGAGGGAGAGGGAGCTGGGCGTGTGCAAGGAGAGCCGTGAGCGATACGGCTTTCCAAAACTGACAAACAACGATTCTCTCTTGGCATGCATACACCCCATGAACGCTTCTTCAGCTCCGTGGTCACTTCGCCACCGTCGCTACAGCGCTCTATCACCTTGGCAGAAGGAAAAAAGAGATGGCTGAGAAGCGTGTGGTGTTGGCGGGAATGTGTGGAATCGGGATTGCGCGGAACTGCAGCGGTTGGACGCGGAGGTGCGGAACATGACGGTGCTAGCGCGCAAGGTGGCAGCAGTGGACGAGGCGGTATCCACCTCGCGTCAGTACCTCAGCAAGATCGTGATGAAGGAGCGCCACGGCCGCTTCCCTGACCCGGAGGACGCGTACGACCTCAGTGGCGCCAGCTCCGAGCGCCCGCTCTGAGAGAGAGGAGATGAGCTCGGATCGCATATGCACATGGCAAAGCGCCGCGCGCGAGGGCTTTTGGATAGCGCGTCCGCCGCGAGCTAGCTTCCACAGGCGTTAGAGACGTGTCGCAGAGCGCCAGACCCATGCAGCTCTACGAGACTCGACTGTATATATCATATCTCAATTGCAAAAAGGGCACACAAGGCCATAGGCTAGGCCCCACCCGTCTGCGTGTACGTTTTCCATCCGGCGGTTTTGAGCCCGGTTGTCAAGACGATCGACGTCGATGTAGTTACGCGTGTTGACGGACGTCTTTCCTCGCATCAGGCCTTAGCGAACTATTATACATGACCGGAATCCTCACGTTGTCGACACACAGTGGTACCTCAAAGAATGTCCACCTCGTACGTCACAAAGGAGTTGCGAACCTTCTCGAGCAACGCCCTATCCTCCTTGAAACGCTTTTGCGCACACCCATATCGCCCCATCGCCGCGTGTACATGTCAGCCCGAATGACCCTCCCGCTCACCTCATCCTCCCGCTACAAACCAGGCCAAGGGCTGCCGCAGCGATCGCTTGACCCTATTCGCCTGCGCCCATAATATCCCTCATCCCTCTCCCGCACGGGTCCAAGTACAAAACGCACCCGTCCGTTGGGCGTGTTGACGAAGACAGCGAACAGCCGCCCCTGCCGCGTGGTGATCGACACAAGGTAGTTGTCGCTTCCGCTCTCAATGACGTAATCGTAAAACTCCTGCCCGTCGTCCGTCGTCCGCTTGCTCGTCGTCACCTCGCCGTACACGATCGCGTCCTGCAGTCCAACCAAATATCAGCTCCCGCGTCGTCTCTCACCCTGCGTCTCACGGTCCTCGTCAAACATGCAACCTGAGCACGTGACAGCAGCGTGTGGGTTGGTGCCAATACATCCACGCCTGTCTTATTCCGCACGGCGACTGACAGTGAGCAGATCAGCTCACTGTGGCAGAAGAAGAACGAGTCTCAGAGCGACGGGAGCGTCTGGTTCCGGGCCGGGGTGGTGATGGCCAGAGTGTACGTGGGACTGAGGGATCCAACGCAACGATGCGCGTACCTGCACTGCGGCGTCCGAGCTAGAGACGCTCTCCAACGTGCGCTCCGCGCCTGAGGTCTTGAACGCGTTGCGACCGCCCTCGTTCGACAGCGAAATGACGTACACCTTCTCCTTCTTGAGCGCGGAACTGAACCGGCTGTCCGTGCCGTTGGCTCCCTTCTCCACCTGGGCAAAACAACCCATCCCCCCCCTCGGTGGGGAAGCGCACCACTCAGTGCTGCAGTAAGTGGGGCGGAGCGCCAGACTGAGCCCGGCACTCCCTAGGAAGCGCTGAGTATGCAGCGCTGATGGATGGCTCTGCTCTTCTGCTCAGCGTGCTAGTAAGCTGGGCGTGGTCTGCTGGGCGTTGTACTGTCCTTGGTAGTGAAGAGTGAGGACGAAGACCCCGCATGCGCGTGGGATATGCCGCGGAGCCTGTCCCTGCCGAGTCAAGCCGTCCGAACATGGTCGGGGCGGGGGAGAGCGCAGAGAGCGCAGAGAGCGCAGGGTGTGCGTGTCCACACACCTTCGAGACGGCCTCCTCCTTCCAGTCCGCCGGGCGCAGGAACGAGTACCTGTGTGGCAAATGGGCGGCTTCGCAATCAATCATAATCGATCATACGACGGCTGCCACAGGTCAACCCCATCACGCACTCCCTCAAGGCTTGGAGGTCCTCACCGGGCTTTGTCACGAGTGGTACCGCCGATTCCACCGTAGCTAGCCGGAGGGTTGGCGGCGCCGTAGTAAGTGAGCAGCTCCACTGTCTCCTCCTCCTCCGCTGTACCATGCATCGTATACCCACCCCGTGGTGGATAAAGCCAAGCCCCCTTGAAAGGGAGACACGGGAGCCTGCTGTTGGTGTGTTGTTGGAGGCGGGGCGTACGTACCCGATGCGATCGGTGCAGGTACGAAGGGCATGCTCATGCTCAGCGCCGTGCCCATCGCCAGGAGCACACCGCGACGAGGGTGCATGACAACCGATGCCGAGTCGGACGCTACCGACGCGCATCGTACGACGCCGCGCGCGATATGCGAACGTTGCGACCGTGTGCGCGTTCGGGTGACGGGCGGCTTGGCAACCTGGGCCTGGAGCACTGCGCGTTGCACCAGCATCCTCACAAATCAGCGACGAACATGTCGGCCTCCATGACTTCTCAGCTCTCTTCCAAGGCCAGCCTGCGCGCCACTGCCGTGGTGAGTCCCCCGCTAACGCCACGCGTCGCCTTTCCCGCCGCGCGCGGACTCTCCTCCCGGGGTGGCCGACATGTCACGTGACTGTCGGTGCTCCTGCCTTGGTGCGGGATGCTCGCTGTCGCCCGACACGGCACGGGCACGTGTCGTGGCACACGTGCGAACTACCCCATTTTCCCCTACCTCGTCCTCGAAGCCGCCTCGACGTGATGATCCAGTGGGCGGCTGGATAACGATGACAGCCTCGCGCTCACTGTTTCCCCTCCATACACACGACGTGTGCACACTGCGACGGGTGTGGTGAACACGGCGTACGCACGTCGTACACACGGGCGCCTCTCCGACCGCTACCCTGACCCCATGCGGATAAAATCCACCTGCGTGGAGTGCGTCCGCGCGGTGCGGAGTGCGGAATGGAAACAGTGCGGCACACGTACACGCTGAGGTGTTCGCCTATCGCTGCCTGACGAATTTCAGCACCTGTGTGCCACCCGTGACGAAACCCGCACGACCCCAATTCGGCATCGTCGATCGACGATGCCGTCGTCGATCCCCTCATGCTTCGATCCACGCACCGGGCAGCTACGAATGACGCATCTGCCGTTCAACCCCGCTCCTCACTGTCCTGCTTTCTAACCCCACATACCAGCGAACTCCACTTCCCTCTACCAGCCTGACACACCGTCCCCCGCCCCACGGAAGCACACTAGAGACCGAGCACCTCTTCAACTCGACGCCTCCTCCGGGAGACGGGCTCGGATCAGCTGGGAGTGCCGGGCACCGCCTGGCACTTTCACCGGCTGCCGCCACGGCAGCCCCACTTACTTCCTCCACCCAACGTGAACGTGAACCCTGACCCGTGGCTTTGTTCATCAACCACAAATCGACTCCTTGATGTTCCAGAACCAGAATGCCGTGGGCCGCTACTATTCGATACACGGTATTCCCAAAGCTCCACGCGCCCAAACGACAACCCGCTGACGCTGTGGAGCTGGGGGGGCAATGTCCGTACACAGACGGGCGCCAAGAAGGCCCCCGTGGCCGCCGCCGCACGCGCCGCCACCGTCCGTACGCAGGCTGCCGGCACGGTGTCGACGCCCGCTACCTTCACCACCACCAAGTCCGAGGCCATCTTCGCCGAGGCGCAGCTGCTGATGCCCGGCGGTGTGAGCTCGCCCGTGCGTGCCTTCAAGTCCGTGGGTGGCGGCCCCGTGGTGTTCGACCGCGTCAAGGGCGCGTACGCGTGGGACGTGGACGGCAACAAGTATGTGGACTACATCGGCACGTGGGGGCCGGCCATCTGCGGTGCCTGCAACGACGAGGTGCGTCTGCGTATGCGTGCTCACTGCCCACCCCACCCCCGCTGCAGTCGGCTTGTGTTGGTACGGTCTCCAGTGACCAGTTTGGAAAAAAAAGCTGGAAGAAACAGCGTCCGGTGTGTTGTCCTGGGCGAAACTCCGGGTGGAGAGGGGGGGGGGTACAGCGGAGCTTTTCTTGGCAGGCGCCGTCGCTGCACTTCCGCCGACACAATCGGTCGTTGACCGTACACGAGTTGGGACCTCTGCGCTCACGGACCCGGGCGGCGTGGCTGCGGTGAACTCAGGTGAACGAGGCGCTCGTCAAGGCACTGGAGAAGGGCACCTCCTTCGGCGCCCCGTGCGAGCTGGAGGTGAGTAGTATATGCACCCACCAAGCACCAAGTCGCCCGCCGCCCGCCGACGACGACGTACTGATGGAGCAGCTCAGCTGATACTTCTCTCGCCATTGGTGGTGGCGTGTGAGAGCACACCCAGGAGAGCCACTTGAGAGGACACTCCAGGACCCACCCGCACTGATGCAACGCGCGCTGAGGAGTGACTGCTGACTATTGCTGGCGTGTGTACTCTGTTGTGGATGTTCAGAACGTGCTCGCCAAGAAGGTGATCGCCGCGGTGCCCTCCGTGGAGATGGTGCGCTTCTGCAACTCCGGAACGGAGGCGTGCATGGGCGCGCTGCGCCTCATGCGCGCGTACACGGGCCGTAACCAGATCCTCAAGTTCGAGGGGTGCTACCACGGCCACGCGGACCCCTTCCTGGTGCAGGCGGGCTCCGGTGTGGCCACTCTGGGGCTGCCGGACTCGCCCGGCGTGCCCAAGGGCGCCACCGCGGGCACGCTGTGCGCGCCGTACAACAACCTGGAGGCTGTGAAGAAGATCTTCGAGGAGAACCCGGAGTCTATCGCTGGCATCATCCTCGAGCCGGTGCGTGTGCACGCATCTGCTACTTTCACTCAGGGCACGTGGGAGGGCTGTCTATATTTACAGCCATACTCGCTATGCCCATCCTCCCTCATGTTCTCGGTTCGCTGCGCTTAATAGAGCCCACTAAACGCACTGCTTCATTTTCATTTTGACTCGCTCTCTCTCCCGCCCACACACCATCAGAGGCCCTTTGGGACATACCCCTCGCACCTGAGGTCCGCGTGTGAACTCGGGACAACGTTTCAATGGAGGGTTTCGATTGGGGAGCGCCTATTGAATTGCTGATGGCAAAGCCGCCTGGTGGAAAAGCTCGTGGTGGTTCGTCGACAGCGTGGTTCAGCTATTGCACCCATTTGAATCGCAGACGGCCACTCTGTTTGGCTCTCTCCCCGCGCACACAGTGATCCGCAGGTATTATCAGTGACGGCCTCACACCCCACAGACTCGTACATGCATAGCGGTGAAAGTGACGTGTGCGTCTCGCGACCTGCAGGTGGTGGGTAACTCGGGCTTCATCGTGCCCGACAAGGCGTTCCTCCAGGGCCTGCGCGACATCGCCACCCAGTACGGCGCTGTCCTCTGCTTCGACGAGGTGATGACGGTACGTGTCTCATCTCCTCCACCGCTCTCCCCCTTCCCTCCCCCATCAATATCCGCTTCAATCCCCTGGAAAAGTTGGCTTTCTCGAGTTCAACACAGCCTTTTTTCCACGTGTCAAGGGTGTTTGACGAGGACCGTAATGCTTACCCGCCTGCGGCGCACGTGTGTTCCTGCAGGGCTTCCGCATCGCGTACGGCGGCGCTCAGGAGTACTGGGGCATCACCCCCGACATGACGACGATGGGCAAGGTGATTGGTGGTGGGCTTCCCGTGGGCGCGTACGGCGGCAAGAAGGAGATCATGGAGATGGTGGCCCCTGCGGGCCCCATGTACCAGGCAGGCACACTGTCCGGCAACCCGCTGGCTATGACGGCGGGCATCAAGACGCTGGAGATTCTGTCCCGCCCGGGTGCGTACGAGCACCTGGACACGGTGACGTCGCGCCTGGCCAAGGGCCTGCTGACGATCGCGGAGGAGACGGGCAACGCGGCGTGCGGCGGCCAGATCTCCGGCATGTTCGGCATGTTCTTCACCGAGGTGTGTGTTGGAGCCACAATTGCCCACCCAGTAGGTTTGTTACATGTAGGTTGTTACGCGTGGATGAGAAGCGGGGCGTGATAATGGAGTTCTGAAAAGTCGAGGTTGCAGAGCCTGGACGCTCGATGACAAGGGACTGAGCGTCGGGTCAGGGTTGGCGTCGTCCGGGTTTTCCGTCGTTGCAGCCCTGACGCCCTGACGTGGTTTGCTGTGTTTGTGTGTACATCAGGGCCCCGTGAACAACTTTGACGACGCGTCCAAGAGCGACATGGAGAAGTTCGGCAAGTGGCACCGCGGCATGCTGAGCCGCGGCGTGTACCTGGCGCCGTCTCAGTACGAGGCGGGCTTCACGGGCCTGCAGCACACGGAGGCGGACATCGATTACACTCTGGAGATGGCGCGCGAGGTGATGAAGCAGCTGTGAGCAGATAGAGTATTTAACACGGCGGGGGTAGGAGCGGTTTAGAGCGCGGCGTTGGTTTAGAGTGAGGCGACGCCGCCGCAGTAGCAGATGCAAAGCGACATTGGCGGGTGCACCGTTGGCCTCTTTTTAACACAACGACGTAACTCACATGCAATTGCAACCAGATCCGCCTATTTCGCGCTGAAAGGTTTTACTTCCTGGCGCGTCCAAGCTCGAACTCACAAAACAAGACCAAGGGCCGGGCCGGGCGGTGTACATGTGTGTACAGCTATCATCCTCCCAAGTTGTTCGTTTCAAGTTTACAACCATCCGTCATCTACGCTCGTCTCCGCCCCCGCTGGCGACACACCCACTAAACCCAGCGCTTCCGCCGTGTGCCGCATGTCAGATGGAAGCGGCGCGACGAACGTCATCTCTCTTCCGTCGTCCACTGGGTGTGTCACCGTCAGCTGCTTTGCGTGCAGCGCGTGCCTCGGTGGGTGCGGCAGCGTCGGCGGCGTGTCCCCCGTCGTTGCGGCATTCTGCCCCCGCAACGACGCAGGGAGATACATCATGTCACCCAGTATGGGCAAGCCCACATGCGCCAGATGCACACGGATCTGCGCCCACCAGCGCCGCCCCAGGCGTCAGCAATTTGATCTGTCTGAGAATGGCTGGCGGCAACCCAGCAGGCGTCAGCTGATGATATACGTCTGAGGTCTGGCTGTCGGTAACTCACTTCGTCCGCTGTCTAAACTCCATGTAGGCGCTGGGTTTGGGTTGCCTAGCGCTGGGTAGGGCTTCTTCCTGCGCACGGTGCTTTGAGCACTGCGCCCTAAAGCCTGGCTTGGTCGCTGCAGCCTCTTACGTGTGGTACTTTATTCATCTCAGGAAACCCATCACAGTGGTCCTTCACATTCATCCCAGGGAACACAGTGAAGCCCAGGGCGTGTCCATGGTGATACGCGGGGAAAAACGGGACCGTCTTTTTGATGTGATGGGGTGGGGGGTCAAACCTGATGGGTGCGGCCCGTGCGAGGGGCTGCGTGCATGGCGTACACCGGTGTGCCGTGCCACGCGCCCATTGCCAACGAGCGGAACTCGGTGAAGGACGCGTCGCCGTCGGGCACCACCGCGCGGTACTCCTTCCCCTCCGAAGAGCGTCCGATGGGCGCATCCACGTGAAAGGCGGTGATGGGGAGAGGAGCAGTAGTAGTAGAGTCGGAGGCGGAGGCGACGGTGGGTGCGGAGGCTACGCAGAGAGCGACGTACTCCTTACGGGAGCTGCGCTCGCGGAACTGTCGGCAGAGCGCGTCGGCGGCGGCGGCGCTCTTGGCGAACACCACCACGCCGGAGGTGTCCATGTCCAGTCGATGGACGATGTGCGGCTTGGCGCCCCCCGTGGACGTGTTGAGGTGATGCAGCATGCGGTTCAGGAGCGACCCGCCTTCGAAGCGATGCCGCGGCGCCATGCGCAGCCCAGGCGGCTTGTTGACGGCCAGCATGTGCTGGTCCTCGTACAGCACCTGACACAACAGAACAGACAACCATGCGCTCAGCCCATGAATGTGTGTCCTCTGCGTCGAAATTCGGCCTTGTTCGTGAGTGGGCTGGCGGCGTCGACGCAAACGCCAAGCAGCAGCTCTGCAAGGTCTCCGGGTGAGCGGTCGCTAGATTGCGGCCACCTCCGGGTTTTGCCTGGTGGTGTGTGCACAAGCGCGAATCCTCGCCGTTTCTGCCTACTCAAAGGCAGGGCAAGAAGAGGAGGCTCGCCGAGAGCTGA
>Ga0115006_10003789_pt1 | contig 10397 bp, 9 predicted proteins | sample ArcOceMetagenome_3_FD_88943 | JGI IMG/M metagenome (GOLD analysis project Ga0115006, IMG submission 88943) | Marine eukaryotic phytoplankton communities from Arctic Ocean - Arctic Ocean- Svalbard ARC20M Metagenome | ecosystem: Environmental > Aquatic > Marine > Oceanic | place: Arctic Ocean...
AAAAAAAGAAAAAAAAGAAAAAGGGGCATACCGACGTTCTTGGAAGTGACGCCGGCCATGGAGATGCGGCCGTTCTTGGTCATGTAGATGTGGTACTCCGTGCGCAGCTTGTCCACCTGTGTACATACATACATACATAAAATACATATATATATATATGTATATATATATATATATATACATATGTATATAATGTATATGTATATATATGTATTTTATGCATGTATGTACACAGGTGGACAAGCTGCGCACCGAGTACCACATCTACATGACCAAGAACGGCCGCATCTCCATGGCCGGCGTCACTTCCAAGAACGTCGGTATGCCCCTTTTTCTTTTTTTTCTTTTTTTCTTTTGAAACATGCACACACACACACACAGACGCGCGCCCTCGCACAATCTCGCTCGCTCGCTCGCACAATCTCGCGCGCTCGCTCCTGCACAGCGCCTCGCCAACGCTAAAACCTAAACCCTAAGCCTAAACCCTAAACCTAAACCTAACCCTAACCCTAAACCCTAAACCCTGCAGAGCACCTCGCCAACTCGATATGTATGTATGTTTATGTGTGTGTACATATGTATGTATGTGTGTGTGTGTGTGTATGTATTTACACACATACACATGTTGTACGTACATTCTCGCTCCTGCACAGCGCCTCGCCAACGCTAAAACCTAAACCCTAAGCCTAAACCCTAAGCCTAAACCTAAGCCTAAACCTAAACCCTAAACCCTGCAGAGTAACCCGCCAACGCTAAAACCTAAACCCAAAACCCTAAAACCTAAACCCTAAAACCTAAACCCTAAACCTAAACCCTAAACCTAAACCCTAAACCCTGCAGAGTACCTCGCCAACTCGATGCACGCCGTCACCAAGTAAATCTTTGACAATCTTGCTTGGTCAGTGGACGTAACCTCTGGCGTCTTTGATAGCGGTTTGATAAGCCTTGGACTCTCGGCTATATGCATCTATATATAGATGCACCTATATCGGCTACATGCATCTATATATAGATGCACCTATATATGGTGTCTTTGATAAGCCTTGGACTCTCGGTTTCGTCATATACACGTATGTATGCATATTTCATATGGTCATATGTCATCATATAAACTTGGAATGGCATTTGCCCAGCCGGGCCAGCATTTAGATATTGCACAATAAAGTAGGGATGGCTGTTGTTCAGCTCCGCAAATTTCCTGGAGGAGGAGGAGGAGGAGGAGGAGGAGGAGGAGGAAAGTTTATTCAAGGCTGACGCAGTGAACGAGGAGGAGGAGGAGGAGGAAAGTTTAGGAGGAAGGTTTATTCAAAGCTGACGCAGTGAAAGAGGAAGGAGGGTTGCCTCCTCCTCCTCACAGTTCACTGCGTTAGCTTTGAAATTTGAATCAACGCTCCTCCTCCTCCTCCTCCTCTTCCTCCTCTGAAGGCTCCAAATGATGCTCAGACGCATAAGGGACGCTAGGGGTTCAATACTAGCAGTGGCTCGACTGGCATCTGAGCCCAGTTGTATAGAGTAACGGCCTTACACAGCTACGCCAATCGCGCTAGATTTTTGAGATGAGACCCCCTAGGCCTCTCCGAAAATAGATTCTGGGAACTAGCGAGGCTGAGGCGTACGCTCGGGAATGATAGCCGAGCGGGCATCACGGGCCCCGTGATTCAGAGCACGGTTTAGTCCTAATTCTTAAGTCCGAGTCTCGGTCCATTCAGTTCATACATACGGTCCTCAGGCTCAGGCTAAGGCACGCGGCTTTCAAGTTTTTACAAGTCCGAGTCCTCAGAGTCCCGGGCCAGTAACTTGATCGCAGGAAATACCCCACGGGGGGGGGTGCCCAAAACCCCCGTTCACCGAATTTGCTGCAGCCGAATGGACCCTACCAATTTCCCGGTACTAAAAATTGGTAGTTCGGCTGCAGCAAATTCGGTGAACGGGGGTTTTGGGCATCCCCCCTGTGGGGGTATTTCCTGCGATCAAACTCAGGCTTGCCAGTGAATGCCAGTGAGCCTGAGCCAGCGTGTCCGAGTCACGTTCTACTATCATAGTAGCTGGGAATGATGATCTTGATTTTTCAAGTTCCGAGTCAAAGTCACGGTTTTCAAGTTTCAAGTTGAACTTGAAGCCTTGAACTTGAACTTGAAGTTGAAGCTCGTGGGCACAGGATCCCGGCCTGGGCAGGCTGCATCAACAGGGACTATGCGAGGCGAGGGCCGCGAGGCTGGGCTGCCAAGACGAGTCACCCCAGTTGGGGGCCCCGGGACCCGGTGAGTCAAGTGAATGACTCTCGCCGGACCCCGAGTCACGCTCAAGCCTGAGCTTAGTATGACTTGGGACTCGGATCTGTGCCGCCGGCCCCGGGCCGGGCGCCGCCGGCCCCCGGGTCACCGTGACCCGGGTATCAACTTGAAGAATCATAAAATTCTGAATTCCGAGATTTTTGCTGTGCCCACGAACCCCCTTCTACGGTGTCTTCTCGCAGCAGCGGCGGCGGCACACACGGGGTTGTGGGTCCCGAGGGCGGGGCGTTGGCGCGGGGGACGCTGGGCGGCTGCTTTCCGGGCCGTTTCGACGAGACGCAGAGGCCACGTGGACCTGGCGCCAAGCTAGTGCTGGCGGCATCGCGGCCGCACCATTTGCGCAGAGCTGCACGGCCACAGCGCACAGCTCGCAACGCAGAGCAGGCGCCCGAGCGACAGCTGGCGGCCAGCGCAGAGGGGGGGGGGGGCAGGGGTTAGCGCCAGAACGTTTTTGCACACGAGGGACTAGGCCCCGGCGATGATGCATCGCACGTCTCTTTCCAGCATGGAGCCGGGTGTGCTGCGAGGCTATTTGAACAGCCCGAGGCCCCACTGCCAGTGAGCACGGAGCACTGTGCTGAAGATGCTTGCAGGAGACGGTGCTGTCGACGCAGCGCAAGAGGCCGCGCTCAGGGCGTATCAGGAGGTGGCTGCTCGAAAGCCGAGGCGCAATCAGCTGAGCCTGATCAAAGCGCCAGAATCTTGGGCTGGGGCGGAGCAGACGCACGTCAATGGTCATGCAGTGTCGTCGGCGCTCGAAGTCGCCGGCAATGACGTGCACTTTCCCGCCACTGGAGCTGCTGTGCGTGCTGTTCCCGCGAAGCAGGAAAGCGCCGGCACATTTTGGAAGGGGGCGTCAGGACGGAAGCCTCCTCGCATTGGGGATGCACCGGATGCCTTCGCGGATGCAGAGGATGAAAATCCGCCGGCGCCGTTGGTGGCACCATCAGACATCATCCTGTATTGTACGGACGGAGATGACAAACACGAGACCGAGGTGAGGGTTACATGGGAAATGTCATGGTCGGATGTGCTAGATGAGTTGAAGGTCAAGTTCGGGCGGGCAGTGGTTTTCAAGTATGTGAATGCGGATCGTGTGATGACTGTTTGCGACGACGAGAATGGATTCGACATTTTTTGCAGTGATGCTGAGGGCTTCGGATGTCAGGCCAAAGTACAAATCATGAATTCAGGCTTCCGTCCTTCCACGTGGATTACAGACGCTCCCGCCGTACACAGGCCGTTGTGGTCGCGAAACAACATGGACGACAAGGCAGAATTTGACGCTATTGATGGCGCAGCCTTGTCTCCAATGGGAGGCGGGGAAGCACCTTTGCAGACGCTGAAAGAGGGCAAGGATGAAGCGCAAATGCCGCGAAAGAAAAAGGGCCTTCTGGCGCGTATGGAAGACGCACCTTACCCCTTACCGCACATGCTGGTGCTGGGCGGCAATGGATTGCTGGTCTCGCTGGGCGCCGTTGTCGTTGGATTTTTCCTCAACTGGCACACTCTAGCGGCTGTTTCAGCCGCACTTCCGTGCCACCTGTTCGCCCTCAGTTTTTTCGTCAGCGAGGTAGTACTGCGCTCAGGCGTGGCTTCTTGTGTGTACCCATCGATAGATATGCATTAATTCTTTGAAAACAGTCAAACATGGGGCTGACTGTCGCAAGTGTGTCAGGTCGAAGACGGCGCATCGCAACTGGTTCGCCTTGGGGTGGGGTTTTGCGGCTTTTACGTGGCGATGCTTGTCATCGCCTGCTACAGTCTCACGAGAGAGTTCATTGGCCTGATCGCAGGTTGGTTAAAATGTGCCGTGTCAAACGATTGACAAGTGTATCCATGTTGTTGAAATGCTCGGGCCTCTGACTGATCGTTACTTTCGCGTGCAGCGTTTTTATTCTTGCTCTCATCCTATTGGTTCGCCGAGCTGTGCATTAAAGCTCGCGGCTGGGATTCTTGGTTCCAAGGTGTGTACGCACATGCCATCTGTGTGCATACAGTCGTGTTGTGCATCGTAGAGGACCATGGCAAACACCTCATTTGTTCGGCTGTAATGACTGTGATCCTACGCCGCATATGATCCTACGCCTCACGTACAACACATGCATAATCTAGCAGCTCATCCAACCTGTTTCCTTCTTTTCGTGTTTTCCTGTGCGTCCGTTCAGGCATTACCAACCTTTGGGCCTGGATCCGAGGAGGCTGTCCGCTTGTGGGAATCCGCAAACCCGAACCGCTCGAGGACATAGTACTTCTCGGGACACCTCCCAAGCCCACCACCTTCACCATGTTCATGACGTTGGAAGAGCGACACCCTGGTGCAACTTGGAAGCCGGTCGAGGTGTGTGTGTTTACATGTGCACGCTCTTGCGTGTTTTAAAATATGCGAGAGGGTGTATCACGTGCGTGTGAATGTTTTGATGTGTATAACACTAGGACAACGAATTGCTGTCTACTGCTGCTGACTGCTCAGTATGCTCAATAAATTGCTTAGGTATTTGCACAAACACACACATGCTCTCTCACACATACACACACTACTCATGTATATACAGGTGGGTATGCGGGTCAAACATATCGGCCAATGCATGCAGGTCTTGTCAGAAGTACGGAGTGACGGTGTGGGCGGTAAGCATGCAAATTCACCCTTGCGCAATTGCAAGTGCCCACAGGAAGTAAATCCTGCACAATCATCATAGCTCTGACTGTTGTTATCCTCTGGCGTTGGCTCTCAGGTAATCCTATGGGGCCGTGGGAGGAGGGAATCATACATAAAAAGCTGGCGAGACAACTCCGCAAATGGCTAGTTCGTGCAGGTATTTTTATGTATCCGACTCAGAGGTGATCCAAGATATGCCGTGCATTTTGAGCATGTACCATGACCGTTCTGTCGGAAATCTCGATTTTAGATTAGGTGACTGATCACTTGCTCACTACTGGATTGAGTCAAAATGGAATCCCTGCGTGTGTGTATGTGTGAAATGGCGCATGATGCAACGCATCACGCAACGCGAGCAGGTCGCAAGACTGATGCCGATTTCAAAGCGTGGAAGAAGTATCCTCATGGCATCGTCACCAACATTGGAGGCATTGGTATACCCCTGTCTTTTCTTCCTTTCTCCCGCCTGCAGGGTTCCCTTGAAAGAAGGCATGTGTGTGCGTGCCTAGACAGAGAAAGGAGAGAGCAATCAAACGATTAGACATCGCATGGGTATGCGTGCACGTGCATAAATGGCGACGCAGATCAGTATTCATGCTTAATCGTGCAATTGTGCCCGTTACGTGCTACAGGTACGCGTGTTGAGTGGCAAGATGACAGTACTCCTGCCAGCTTCTACCAGGTGCGAATTCCCGACAGTCAGTTCCACAGGGAGGCGGCGTCTGCTTTGTGCTGATGGTGCATGAAAAAGTACTTAGCGCTGACGTATGAATGTCTGTCAGACCGGCGAAAATGGCTACTGGGAGCTGGTTGATTTCTCGGAAAGTGATACGGGCCCCGGAGCAGGTGCGTTTTGTGTGCATGTCAGCGTGAAGGTCTACACCTCCATACATAGATGCGCGTCCTTCTGTCTTCACGAATCTTGGACGCGTACGCCTATGGTGCTGTGTATTCTGGTGCTTGCATATTCCGGTGCACATGGGAAGCTGAACACTCCAGCGCGTGCCGGTGTGTGCTTGCACTCATATGCGAGCTGATACACACACACACACACACAGGCATGTATGACGAGGAAAACATCATGCACACCGGGGGAAGTCTCCTGCTCAAAACACAGACCTTCTTGATTTATTTTGCGCCCCGCTTCTGCGCATTCCTCTGGTACTGGACTATCGTGTATGCACCTGATTCTTGTTACATTGTGTTCTGATGATGTTGACCGTTCTTTTCAACGTGAGGGCGCGAGCGGCACGCACATATATTTGAATACGCATGCATACAAACGCATACGCGACGTGCTTGTCCATTGTTGTTGGTGGGATATTAAAAACTGTGCATATATACATGCCTGCAGGTACTGGATCATCTTCTTTGCGTACTTTGGGATGTTGTACGTCTTTGAATATTCTGTCGCCAGCTATTCAGTCTATCAAGCCATGGGCAACGCATACCCAGCTCGCGGGTAAACATATACACGTGCTTAAAGTCATAAATGCTACATACGAATGCATGTACCTATGTATGTGTCTGCCTGTCAACCTGCCTGCCGGTCTGTGCGAGTGTCTGTGTCTGTAAGAATTTACTTCATATTCTGCGTCAATGGATACATCCATGTATCTAGGATCTTGTTCAGAGTCCACAAACGTTTTTAGCATAGGCTTTTGAAACTCTTCCCCTTCTGCTCCTCCCCCTGTCCTGGTCCGTTACCGATGCATTTGTTTTTCCCCCGGAACATTAGGGCGAAGACTGACTGTCGAGAACGTTGACAGGAAATTTTACAACATTCAGCCCGGGAATAATTACAAGATCCATATCTATTGCAAGGGTGGCACCAAACAGGTCCGCCTCCGCTCACCTTTCGAACTGCGTTTTCCACACGGCTTTTCCTCTCACACGTGTATGCTGACATGGGGTGACACCCACCACATCCTGTCGGGACAGGAACGACAGGAATGCGTGAATGTACTGCAGTGCACAGGAACAATATGATTAATATACTGTGTTTATTGATGCGTGTTGCACAGACAGTCAACAGCCTACACCTGCGCTTGCCGGGGGGCGCGGCCGGCGCCAGGGACGACTTGCTCACATATCTTCATCTGACTCGAAAGAGTGTATTTGTGTGTGTGCACACGCGGGTGTTTTGTGCGTGCGCACCAGAACTGGGATGGCCGACCGCCAGTGCTAATGGAGGCTATGGAAGGCATAGGACAGGGGGTATACTTTTCGCGAATGCAGGACACGATTGCCGAATATGGCGTGTGTTGCGTCTATGACCGTCTCGGTACGAAATAGGCAAAGTCAACTTTTGTGATAATTTTGTGCAGTGAACGCACCAGGGTTTTGACAGCATGAGGTTCCTTTTGTTGGTAGGATTTGGCTTCAGTTCCGATTCTGAGGATTCAGACGTATGGGCGGACAGGTGAACAGATACATGTTGATTGGTTGAATGGTAGATGCTTGCACAACAGCATGTATGCGTACGCACGTAATTGTGTGCTTTTCGCCATGCGTTTATTTGCATGGAGATGCGCATGCGGATGTAACACGCTAATGTATTGAACATATGATTATAACGGCTGCTTGCATGAATGAGCTATTCATTCATATGACCACATATATGCGCATGTGCACATATACACACAGAGTGGCCTGCGCTTTCATGTAAAGCGCGCTGTCTCACGCGAACGCACGCACGCACGCACGCACGCACGCACGCACGCACGCACGCATGCTCAGGACACCAAAACGGGTGGCGAAGGAACTCCACTATGCCTTGACTATTGGCGTTGATGACACTGAGAACCAGAATCCCGTGAGGTAAAGCAGTCTCGAAAGTACGCTCGCGATTATGTTCACGATCAATAACACCGTACATCTGACCTTCGATAATCGTTTCAGTTTCGAGAAACCGTACATCGGCGTCAATGGGGAGAATCTCACGCAGTACATCCGTGTGTCCCCCCCGTACCTGCTGATTGCGCATTCGGCGGGAGCTCTGTACGCCCGCCAGGTACAAAAACTCTGAAAAGCCGCTTTACTGTCATCTTTGTTCACATGTAGCGGAGAGGTGACGTCGTTTCTTCTGGCAGTTCGCGCACGATTACCCGGAGCTTGTGGCGGGGATGGTACTTGTTGACCCGTTGCCGGCAGAAAAAGTTTGCAACAACGCAGATGGAGACAAGTCGGTACAATCCGTACAACAGAAAATGCTGAGCCCCTTTTTGATGGAGTTGTGTCAGGTAATCAATTCCGTATAATCTTACAGTGAGCAGATCAGTGGATGTTCCCACACGTTGAAGCAAGCAGACTGGTCATGGACCTGACCTTTTTGAGATGCATGCAGCGCTTCTTGCAGCCTGTGGGCCTCGTATACAACTTCCACCCAGTTGTAGCTTCTTCGCTTTTTCCTGACGCAGTCGAGTAGGAAATTCAAAAGTCGGGCCTTATGCATTCTCACACGGCCAGTGCTGGGCATTATTGACTTTATGAGGATCAGGTTCGAGTTGAATGGGGGCTACGATAAGCCTCACAACGACTTCCAAGTAATGATGAGTCGCATGTACGAGAGACAGTGGTGCCCGTCGGTCATGGCTGAGTATGACAGTCTATATGCCAAGGATGGTATCGCATCAGTGCTCGAAGCAGACAAAGCCGGATACGATATGCCCACCGTAATATGGGTGCGGGGCTCCTCGACTCTCGAGGGCAAATACTCTTATGATCCAATTTACAAAGAGGTGCATAAATGTGTGTTTGCAGCATGCGCGCCAGCACACGAGTGGATTCGAGTGCATGCTTTGTGTGCGTGTTGGCATGGTCAAGTGTGTGTTCTTTCTGTATTTGATATGTGCCTTGTTTCTCTTGTGTCTGTGCGGAATGTGACATATGCGTGTGTGCAGGACTGTGGAGATGCGCCTGCTGTCACTACCGCAGAATTGGCAACGAGTAGAACTGTCTCCCAAGGACGCTACTCAAGCGAGAGTCAGCGTGCAGCAGTTTTGGCAGCCCGGCTCGCCACAGTCCCTCCCTCAATCGCCAGTGCCTCCTTGGCGTCCTCCTTCCCTACCATTTCATCGCTTGCCACTTCCCGCAGGCAAAGCAATAACAGTGCCGATGGTGTTTCCAACGGCCCGAAAAACCCGGACTGTTTGGAGTGCAATCTTTCATGGGATGATTTGATGCGGAACTTGCTCAAATCGTTTCGCGGGGGATTGACAGACCCCTTCAGCGGAAAGGTCGATATTATGAAGGGCGATTTGCAAAGCTGTGCGTCGCAAGGTTGTGATGAGTATACCCTGATCATCAACCCAAAAGAAATCTACGAAGCGACTGTGCGAGTGTGGAACAAGCTGGGGTATCGAACAAATTTCACAAGCCTGCCCTGGCATTTAGAGATGTACGGACGGGCCATTGATTTCGATGCTGCCCAATTCCGCTCGGATTTGGCCGGCATGTTACGACACGTTGAGCCATCTGATATCATAATTGTGGAAGGGCCCAGGCAAGTGCAGCAGCCTCTGACGATGGTTCCGGAGGAGGACGACGTAGGCTGCGACCCACCCTTATGTTACAATGGCTACTCCGGCTCTTATTTCGGACGCGCAAATTATCGGCCGAAAAGTAACGTGGGGTATTTTTACCTGTCGATCGTGATTATCGGGCCCTCGATGCGCTCCGTCAATTGGGCGCAGGACAACTTGCGGTCCTCTGAAAATACCGTACTAGACACAACGGCCATCGCGCGCCGGACAGATTTCATGCATCAGTGGCGCTTGCTGTGGTTGGCGGAGGACGTGTGTCTAGAGAGCACAGGGAAGCTAGACCCCATTACAAATAAGCCGCTGGTGAGCTGCAGTAATCGGACTGTTGACGTCTTTTCTTCCACTTTTAGCTCGCCAATGTATGAATGCCCGCAGAATACGTACAAGGACTCCGAAGCAGGCCGGTGTCAGGCTTGTCCAGCGCAGAAGACCAGCACGCCTGGGGCATCGAGTGAGAACCAATGTTTCTCGTGCCAGCCAAGTTTGAATAAGGAAACGCAGCGGTGGACGTACACGTACCTGAAATGCGACGGCAAAGGCTGTAATGAATGCCCGGCAAATACTCTCAGTAGTCCTGGGGCGCTGGGCCTCAAAGGCTGTGTTCCTCAACCCCTTTTGACCGTGACAGTCAAGGGCCCTATTGACGAGGGATCGACGAGCGAAGCCATTACGTCACATCGGTGGGGAAGGCCATATCATGCCACGTTTGACCCCGAGAGGTTTCAAAAGATCATATCCATTATCAGCGGAATCGAATACAATCGCGTGGCTCCGATTCGAGTGGAAGACGTATGGAATTACCCCGCTTCACGCTGCCGGGAGCTGCGCGGCGGATGCATGTTTGATGTCGACATCTTGCTCCAGGCTCAAGGTGGCGAGGAACTGACGGCAGCACTTGAG
>Ga0115006_10003791_pt1 | contig 10395 bp, 5 predicted proteins | sample ArcOceMetagenome_3_FD_88943 | JGI IMG/M metagenome (GOLD analysis project Ga0115006, IMG submission 88943) | Marine eukaryotic phytoplankton communities from Arctic Ocean - Arctic Ocean- Svalbard ARC20M Metagenome | ecosystem: Environmental > Aquatic > Marine > Oceanic | place: Arctic Ocean...
ACAGCGGCTGAGGCGCTAGCCTGCCTAATCGGGCGATGTAATCAAGCGAGATTGCGATCTCGCGAGATTGTATCTCGCCGACTAAACGGGCCAGCCCTATGTCGGGCTGTGCTGAACCTACCAAGCCAGCGGGGCTGCGACCGCTAATCGCAGTCCAGAACAGCCCACACCGCTGGACCCGCACGTCTAAAGTCTAGCTAAGTCCGTCAATTCACTATGCCGTCAGTCTTTCCGTCTCTTCAAGTCGTGCGCCGCGCGACATAGTCGCCACGGCGCGTCGTGAGTAATGTGGCGCACCCGTCAGGGCAGCGCCACTCGTGTATTATCGTCGACTCCTTCCCTAGCGGAAGGTGGTCGGCTGGGACCACCCCTTGCACAGGGCCTCGAGCTCCGCGCCCCTCGCGTCGCCGATCGCCGCCGAGCCCTGGAGGTGCTCGGTTGCGAGCGAGCGCTGGTAGAGCGCATGGATATCCGACCACCAGCGGCCGCGCTGCTTGATGACGCGCTCGGCCGCCTCTGGGCCGTAGATCGCCCGGTAGTCCGTCGCCCCTCCAATGCGGAAGGACTTGGCTCCAAAGAGTTCCTCATCCAGCTCGAGGCGGGCGGCGATGCGCCGCGCCAGCCGCCGCGTGTCGGATGTGCACCACGGTGCGCCCTTTGGCCCGACGAAGAGGGGGAGGAGGGCCTCGGGGCCCTCCACCTTGCCGCGGGCAGGCGGCAAGCGCCCGATGCGCCCCTCGATCGCCAGCACAATGGCGTCGTAGGTGTCCATCGGGTCGTCGCCGATTTTGCCACCCGGCCCCCTGCGCCTGATTGGCATGACCGCCGATCGGCGGCGGGCGGTGGTGTCCTTGATGGGTACCAGCTCCACCGTGAGCCACGGCAGGTCCTCACTGACCTCGCTGGGCTCCCTGAACTCGACGGCGCCGATGATGAGGTCGCGCGCCGTGTCGAGAGGCGCAGAGTCGACCACGCACACCTCCCCGCCCCTGGCGAGCAAGTTGTGCGCGGTCAGCGCCGCGCCCCACTCCTGGCGGCCGCGTTTCGACTTGCGGTCGAAGCCGAGAAGCGCGGCTTCGCGCAAGTGGCGCGCGCGCAGCCCGAGACTGAGCTTGCGCTCGCCCGGAGGGCCGTCGAGCTGTCGCATGCGCTTGTGTGCCGCTGGCCCGATCACATTGACCTCGGGCCCCACGATGGTGTGGTGCGCCTCGTGTGTGCGCAGCTTCTTGATCATGCTGACGTAAGTCTGGATCGTGTCACTCTTGATCTCCTCGCCCGCCCGCCCGCGCAGCCTGGAGCCGCGCCGGCGCACGTACTCGGAGAACATGTCCAGTGTCTCCTGGTTGTACTGCATGGAGTCAATGTCGCCCGAGTGCTGCAAGTGCATGAAGATGGGCTCACGTCGCGCCACTCCCATGAACTCCTCGAACCAGGTGAGCGCCGTGTGAAGGCGCCCCGCGTCGTACGTCTGTCGAGCGCGGGCTATGATGCCGAGCCTAAGGTCGCGCGCCACGGCCGACTCTCCGTCGCGCGGCAGCTCGCGGCCCGGCAGGTCGCCCAGCAGTCCGAGCCGCCCAGCGAAGTCCAACGCCTGCCGCAGCTTGGGCTCCATCGTCTGGCCGTGATCCGTCGGCCCAAACTTCGAAGTCGACGCCTCGTTCCCGCGCGCGGCCGTGGCGGTAGTCCGCGCCGGCTCGGGCATGGCCCGCGTCGGTTTGTGCGCGGTGCCGGCAGGCGCTGGCGTGCTCGTGCCGCGCGCCGCGTCGAGACTCGGGCGCTCGGCGTCGCGTCCCTCACCGGGCGCGGACGCTCGGTCGTTCCCGCCGGCCGCCGCGTGGCCGAACACGTCGTCGGAATCGTCGTCCAGCCAGCCCGGGCCGAAGTTGCCCTTGCCGGGTTGTGCGGGCGGCGAAAGGTCTTTGCGCTCCGACAGCCGCTGATGCTTGACCGTGGTCCAGGGTATTGTCGGCTGTCGGTCCGACGGTTTCGGGTGGGACTCGGGCGGCTCGAGGCCGAGCCTCTCGCCGTGCTCCATACACCAGATTGCCTCTGACTCCCAAGCGTCAAGGGGCGGGTCGATCACGCCCGTGGTGTCGGCGTCATCGCAGTCGGTCTCGTTGCGCGACTCGAGGTGCTGCGCCGCGCTCTCGTCGTCGCCGCAGACGGGCGCCTCGCCCTCGGTGACCTGGCGTCGCCGGTCCGTGGTTGAGATCCTCCGCCGTAGCTGAACTCCGCCGGTGCGAGGGCCGAGCTCGCCCGCCAGGTCCGCCGCTGCGCAGTCAGCGTCGTTCTGCTCATCCAAATGCATGACACCTCGCACGTGGACGGATCCCACGAGCCACGCGCGATCGGCTCGTTGCTGTGCCCGGAGCCGAACGCCGTCTGGGCCGTAGAAGTTGCGCCGGCGCGCCTCGTCCTGGGCCCCCAGTCCAAGGGCGTCGAGCCGGCGCGCCTCGTCTGGGTCGAGGGACCGGGTGCTAGGGCCGGTGTCCTGGTCGGCGTGGCCCTCGTCCTCCTCAGCCCATGGGTCGTAGAAGCCCGCTGCCGCCGCTGCAATGCAATGGCTGTCGGCGGGGTGGCGGACCACGACGTCATCGCCCCACGTCACGCCCTTTGACGTTGGAGTCGTCATTGCGCCTATGATAGTAAAAGCACTAAGTAAAGCTGGCGAGGTCGCGGGGCTAGTATGTGGGGCTGGTGTCAGGTGCGATGCAAATCCGATGCCGTCCCTAAGCCCACTGTCCGTTAACGCTGTCTGTCGAGGCCCGTCGGCCGTGCGGCAGGCGCCGCTGTTGACAGCGGCGCCACCTTGCGCTTCCGCGCTGTCTGTCGCGTCGAAGCCTCAGCCGCGATTGCGGCCCGAAGCACCGCCCAGCAGCCCGGGGGGATCGGCACAACGTGCGTCTCCACCCCAGCTGCCTGGGCGTCCCTCTGCACCTCCGGTAGGAGGGCGGGGTGGCTGAGTCTGTCTGCGTCAAGGTTGAGCTCGCGCGGCACTGAGACGCCCAACCACTGTGAGCAGAGTCGCCGCGCTCCGCGCAGCAGCTGCCGCATCTGTGGCCTGCCGCTCGCCGCGGCGTTGAGCGCTGCCGCGGCCGGGTCGCAGTCACCGACCGCCGTGATCGCCGACGGTGGCAGCCCTGTGTGGTCGGCGTATGCCTGAGCCGCCGCCCACTGCCCAAAGGTCTCGGCCGCCGGCATAGACAGCCGCCCCTCCGCTGAGTCCGGCGCCCGCTCGCGCTCGGCCTGTGGCCGTGCCGATCTGTCGAGCGCCGCCTGCACGTCCGTCGGCCACGTCTCGGAGATGAGCCAGGCCTCGCCCGGCCTCGCCGGGTCGAGCACGTAGCCACCGACTCCATCCACGCCGCTAGCGTCCGTCACGACGGTGACGGCGCCGGGCAACTCGCGCTCGGGGAAGCACGTCTCCGGCGCCAGTGCCACTCCCTCGTTGGCCTCGAGCACGTCCTCCGCCATCGCGAGGAGCTCGAGCCATTCCGTCTGTGCTCCGCTGCCGCGACGCAGCGTCAGCTGCATCGGCCGGCGCCGCACTCCGCCAACCACCCACGAGGATCGGATGATGGCGTAGCCGCCGCCGAGCAGGCACTTTATCTCCGGCAGCGCCTGCGAGATGTTGCACAGCCGCCCGACGAGCGTCTCGGCCGGCTTGCGCTCGGCAAGCCCGTCGAGCGCCAGGCGCTTGGCGTCCTCGCCCGCGCTGCGCATCGACTGCCGCTTGAGCTCCGGGCACTTGAGTACCCCTCCCCCCAGCGCCTCGCCTCGCTCCACCAGGAAGCCGAGGCCGACGATGGGGTTGCCCGCGACCACCTTGTTGGGCGCCGCCGACAGCCCGATGCGCCTCAACGCAATCACCGTCAGCTGCGCGTGTACGTACACGCGCGAGTCGGGCGGCGCCGGAGTGGCGCCCGTCGATGTCGTGTTGCGCTCGTCGATGACTATGCCCTCGACCTCAGGCGGCGGCGTGACCCTGTCGTTAAGCGCCGCGCCCATGAAGTCGTCGATGAACACTTGCAAGTACCGGGGCGCAAGCTGAGCCGGCCCATCGGGCAGCTCTCCGCGCTCCTGTCGTGTGCGCCTCACCGCCGACCAACGGCGTGCCGTCGGTGGCGGGGGTTGCGCCTCGTCGAAGTCGGACTGCAGCCGCTGCGCGTATGCCGCGCACAGCGTCGAGATTCGCTCGAACCGGTTCGGTGCGTATGCCCCGCCGAAGCCCAGGCGGCGGTCAACGCAGACGCCCGCCAGGCCGTCGTCGCCCCACCACATGAAGCACTGTGTCCACCAATCCGCCCTCTGGATGGGGCAGAACCGATACGCCGACTCCGCGTCGACCACGTACCCCTCGGCGCGCGTGCCACCCGCCTCGCCGGCGGTGTCGCAGATTGCCCAGCCACGCGCGTACCGCTGCACGGTGGGCAGCTGGACGAACGTCTCGTCGTCGTCCACCCCGGCGTTCACCGAGTCCTCGCCCCCGTGGGACGAGTTCTGGGTGATGCGCGGCTTGTCGTACGCTTCTACGCGCGGCTTTCCGTCGGCCGTGTCGCCCGGCAACAGCCGGACGCGCTCCTGCATGACGACATTGCGAGGCAGAATCCGGCAAGGCACGAACGGCAAGTGCCGCGTCGGTGCGCTCGCCCACTCCTCCGCCAAGTCCTTCTTGACGACCGCGGCCGCCGCCTCGGGGTGGTCGGTGACGCCGGTGTGGTGCCACGCGAGCACCGTCTCCAGCGCGCACGCCGAGCGTGCCTCAACACCGCCCTCCCCCATCTGGGCGACGATGTCGGCGTCGATCTTGTCCCAGCCGAGCTCGGCAGCAATCCTGCGCAGCGCGGCCCTGTCGATCTGCCTCTGGCCCGGGAATACCGTGTCACGATCAGACCGCACGACCGGCCTGCAGTCGGCAGGGTCCGCGCAGTCCCAAACGACGTACCGCGCGAAAAGCGGCATCTCGCTCTGCGTGATGGTGACGGTCGGAACGCTGGGCGCGGTACGCCCGTTGCGCAGCGCTGCCGCCGCCGCGTCGGCCAGCTGCAGCCACGGCTGCACCTTCTGGTCGTATACGCCCTCGAGGTACAGCTCGCGGATCGCTATCGGCCCCGCTGCGAGTCGCGTCGCCCTCTGCGCTGCTGCCTCGCTACGCTGACCGTCCGCGCCCACGTCGGTGTGGTCCGTCGTTCGTCTAGCGCCGGCGCCGTTCGGCGGCCGCGCTGTCTTCGCCTTCGGTCTAACTCGGACCGGCGGCGAGTGCAAATCGCCGGGCAGCGCCTCGTCTCGAAGCTCGCTCACGGCCGTCGGCCGCTTGTTGCGCTCCGATGCGAACTTGGGCGCCGATCGGCGCGCTGCCTCGCACGCGCGCGCGACCTCCGGCGACAGCGCCCACCCCTCGCCAACCCGCCCGCCCCGACTGCTGGGGTCGGCAGGCGTGCTCGCGGTGTATGTAGGCGCCGCCACTGTCGTCCCCCTACGCCGCAACGCCGTCGTGGCCGCTGCCGCAAGGAACTCGTTGAGCTCGTCGGGGTATGCCGCGGCGCGGCCCGCGCGCGACTCGCCCGTGTCGGTCCGTCCGCGCAGTAGCTCGGCATGCTGCTCGAGCCCGTGCTCGCACTGCCTGCTGTCGAGCGCGCCGAGCTCGTCCCAGCCGGCGGCGTGCATGATCGTCGTGTACTTCTGATGCGGCGCGCCGAAGGCGCAGTACGCGAACGTGCGCGACGCCGCCGCCGACTGCTCGGCGAGCTGCAGCACGCACCGCTGGATCCACAGCGGAGCGTGGTCCTCTCGCCCTTCCCAGAAGGCCGGCGATCCGTGCAGCCCGCGGTCGGCGGGGTTCTCGATCGCCCAAAGCACGCCCGCGTCGTGCGCTGCCTCCGCTAGCCTCGTCGTCCATGCGGCCAGCTCGTTGTGCTTGCGCAGGTAGGCATGCCACTCCGGCGGCGCGTTGTGCAACCCCTCGGCCTGGCGCCTAGAGCGCAGCTGCGGTCGGTGCGCCACCGAGAAGCTCTCGCACGGCGGCGCGGCGAAGACGACGTCATAATCGCCGCGCCGCACGCGGTCGATGAGTCGCTGGCCTATGTGGGCCTGTCGAACGTCGTGCCCGCTGCCGCCCACCTTGGTGTCGACGACGGTCACGGCGGCACCGCGAGCGCGAAGCCTCGCGGCCAAGTCCGAGCTGTGGCCCGGCCCCGCGAATACGATGAGCGCAGTCGCCCACGACGCCGTGTTGCGCCCCACCCTCCTCGTTGGCGTAGGGCGCGTCTCGTCGGGCGCGGCTGCCCAAGCCGCGACGTCCGCCCGCGCCGTCGTCGTGCGGGCGACGGTGTATCGCGTGGGCACCGGCGGTGCGTTCAATGCTGCTAGAGACTGCAGCGTCTCCCGAGCTAGCCGGCCGCACCTCGCCTCAGCGGGTGCACCGTCACTCGATCGCGCGAATCGAGTCGTAGTCTGTCGATCAACGGGGTGTGGGTGAGCGGCGCACGGTGTTGGGTCTTCCGCGCGGCGCGTGCCCCCCCTATCCCCGCGCGCGCGGGGTGGGGTGCCAAACGGGTGGGAGCCCCCGCGCGCGTTTGCTATAGCGCAACGCGAAGGGCGCCTTCACCTGAGCGGCCATCGCCGGCTGTGAGCAGCGATGTCGCTCGTCGGCACCCCCAGCCTCGGTGAGGCCTGGGGGTCGTCGTTCGTCGGCGTCTTGTCGACTGTCCTTACCCCCAGCCGCCGACCGCCTGGGCCGAGCGCGAAGCTCGCCGAGGAGGGCCGGTAGCCGGCCCGAGGGTGCGTCGTCGTCGTACTCGTACACCTGCGTCACGTCACCGTCCACCCACCCAACCGCCTTCCCCGCCCCGCTGCCGTCACCGCGCGTGTCGCCGTCCCGAGCGCCGCGATCGCACACCACCACCTCGCCACTGCCACTGCCCACGTCCTCAGCGCGCGACGTCGCCGCCCATGGACAAGCGCGAAGCTCGCCACAGATGGCTCCGCCGTCAGCCTCAGTGCCTGACTGCCACAACCCCCCACCCTGCCCGCCGCCGCCGTCCGTCGGAGCGTCGTCGGCTCGTCTGTCCGTCAGCCCGTCTGTCGTGTGCCCGCTGCTCAGCGAAGCCGCCGCCCCTGGATCGGGCAGCGTCGCCGGAGCTGCGGGCGGCGCCTCGCCTCAGGCGAAGACGGCCTGCACCTTGGGGATGCACGCCGCCTTGACCGCCGCGATCTCGGACGGCAAGAAGGGCACGCGCTCCTCCACTGCGGTTGCCTTCCACCCGTCGCACTGCGCGCACGAGCCGGTCGTACCGCCCGAGAGGCACACCTCGTTGAGCTCGGCAGCCGGGCCCTTGCGGATGCCCACGAAGGGGCACGGCTGCTGCTCGCGCTGACGCCGGCTAGGGTTACGCGCGAGGTAGAGGCCAGTGAGCGCCTCCACCGCGCCGTTGTGATTCGCCTTGCTCGCCAGGCACGTGATCGAGCCCGGAGCGAGCGTCGGCGGCGCGCCGCCCGGCACCTTGCCGGCCAGCAGCGCCGCCGCGCTAGCGGCGTTGGCAGCGACGGTCGCGGCTGCCGTCTTGGCGGCCTCAGCCTTCGCCGTCTTCGCCTTCTTCTCCTCCTCCTTCTTCCGCTTCTTCTCCTCCACGAACTCGCTCTTGCCCTTCTTGCCCTTGGGCTTGTCGGACTCAGCGCTGTCGTCCTCGCCCTCGCCACGGCGCGGCGACTTCGGCCTGCCGAGCTGCGTTGCCATGCGCTCGACCGCGTTTTCCGCGCGCAGCTCGTTGACGAGGGGGAGGACCTTGCGCTGCACGACCTCGGAGATGAGCGCCACCCAGTCCACGGGCTGTGAGCCCCGGCGTGTGCGGATCCGCATCACCAGGTTCTGCGCGCGCATGAACAGGTCCTTGAAGGCCTCGTCGACCTTCTCCGGGGTGAGCGAGCCGCACGCGTGGCGCGCGACGCCCACTAGGCCCAGCCCGTCGAAGACGTGCGCCGTCGAAGGCGCCGTCTGTTTCGCCACGCGGAACGTGCCGCCACCGGCGCGCCCGTGCGTCATGGCGATGAGTCGGGCCAGGTGGTACATGGCGATTGGGATGTCGATGGCAGATTGCCGCCCCAGTCGTGTGCCCCATGTGCCCCGCCCGACCTCGTCGTTGTCAGTCCCGTGCTCGTCCGCAGGTGGCGTCCCACCCAGCAGGTGCACGGCCAAGCTGTAGAGGCTCGTCGCCTCGTCCAGCTTGCCATCCTTCAGCGCCCGAACGCAAAGGACCGAGCCGGCCAGGGCCTCGACCTTGTCGTGGACCTCCGGCAGCCGCTTCTCCGTCACGACCTGTTCGATCTGGTCTTGTACGTCCGCCAGCAGCCACGAGCGTGCGTCTACGACCACGGCGGCGACACCTTTCGGCGCCGGCGCCGTCACTGTGCCGTTCGAGAAGATGAAGGCGCGGCACGCCTCGCCGACTCCGTCCGGCAGGTCGCACAGCCGCCGCACCTCGTGCACCGCCGAGGTGCCCTTAGTCGCCACCGCCTGCTCGCGCGCGAACGCCGTGGTCGAGAGCGGCGTGATGAGCTCGCCCGAGGCGGCGAACGCCTTGCTGTCCTTGGTCGCCATCGTCACCGGCTTAAAGAGCCCAGACGCGCGCCCGTCGTCGTCCCTCTCGATGACCGCCTTCTCAACGACGGCCGCCTCCCCGCCAGGGCTGTCAGCCCTGCGGTACGCGTCGAGCACCACTCGCACGCGCTGCGCGGCCGCCGCCCAATCGCTCGGCGGATCGTCGAAGGTCACTCCCGACTTGTCGATGAGCGCCTTCCAGTCTGCCACCACGGCCTCGGTGCCCGCCGCGTCGCCAGCGCCGAAGATGGACGACGCGTGCGGTTGGATGCCGCGCGCCCGCGCGAGCTCGTCGGCCAAGTCCGCCGTCGAGGCGCTGACTGCGCCCGCGACCAACTTAAGCACCTCGGCCTCCGAGCAGTGCCCGCACGTGTCCGGCACGAGCGAGCGCAGCCGCGAGCCGACGGGCCCGCGCGATGCCGTCGCTGCCTTGTCGAGCCCGTCCGTCACGGCCGCCAGCACGTCGTCGGCAAGCCCAAGCTTGGTGAGGAGGGACCTCACCTGCGCCTGGTCCGCCGCTTGCTGCTGCTGCGTGGACAGCGCGGTGACGATGGCGCCACCCCCGCCGGCGGGCGGTGGCGCGCCCTCGCCCCCGCCGCCGCCCGCCGCCGGACCGCCGCCGCCGCCCGCGTGCTGCTGGCCGGCGAGGAGCCGCGTGCCGTCCGCGTGCGAGGCGGCGAGCCGCTTCACTTCGCCGAGGAGCGCCATGCCGATCTGTCCGCCACCGGTGTCCATGCCGAGGGCGGCCATCGGTGCCAGCTGCTCGCGCACGGCCTTGACCATGTGCACGTCGACGAGGGCTGCGACGCTCGCCAACGCGGCCACCGTCTTGTCGCGCACCGCCTTGGCCACCTTGCCCGGCTCGGTCGTCTCGTCCTGCACGGCGAGCCCCGCCGCGAAGATGCGCGTCGCCTCGGGTATGCCCGCAATCGCGGCCAGAAACGCGCCGATCTCGATCGCCGGCGCTGTCCCGTCGTCCGCGAAGAGCGAGATCGATTTGAGCGCGACCGTGGCCATCTGGTCAGCGCCGTCGGCCAGCAAGCCCTGCAGCAGGTCCTGCGCCTTCAGCGCCGTCGCGGTCTGCGCGTCGTCTGGAAGACCGACGCCCACCGGAGTGCCCTCCAGCCCGCCCTTTTCGCCGAGCCACGGCTGCCAAGCCAAGCCCAGGTGCGGCGCGACCTCGTCGAGGGTCTTTGACTTCGTCGATGCAGCAATCGTTAGCGCTATGTTCTCAACGCTGGCACCCTGTGCCCCCGGCGCCAAGATCGCCGGGAGCTGCCGGAGGACGTGCTGCGACCGCGGGTCGACCGTGCCGCCCACTCCTGGGAGAGTGAGGACGCCGAGCATCACCGCGTCGATCACGCCCAGCTTGTCCAATGGCTTGTCGCTTATCGTCCCACCCCACTTGTCGATCACTCCCAGCTTGGGCGCGCCCGAGCCGCTGGACTTGAACGTCGCGTCGCGCGGCACGAGCCAGTACTTGGTCGCGCCCGCGAGCTGCGCGCGGATCACACTCCCGTGCAGCAGTGCGCCCTGCTCCACATCGCTCAGGTTCACATCGATTACCGCTGAGAGGCTTGCCGCTCGGCAGCTGTTGGTCGCGACGAACGCGGGCACCGCGTCGCGCGCGATGTTCTCGAGCTTGGTCATCTGAGAGAGCATCTTCGGGAGTCTTCGGTCGGTTATTTGGGAGAGAGTCGAGAGCACCGCCGCTCGTGCAGGACGAGCTTTGCGGTGTCGAGCGAGGGTCGGAGTTGCCTAAGAAGGCAGGGGGAAAACAGCGGACATGGTCCGCTACG
>Ga0115006_10003792_pt1 | contig 10392 bp, 3 predicted proteins | sample ArcOceMetagenome_3_FD_88943 | JGI IMG/M metagenome (GOLD analysis project Ga0115006, IMG submission 88943) | Marine eukaryotic phytoplankton communities from Arctic Ocean - Arctic Ocean- Svalbard ARC20M Metagenome | ecosystem: Environmental > Aquatic > Marine > Oceanic | place: Arctic Ocean...
CGCCCGTGAGCGGGCCCGTGTCGGGCTCCGCCTTCAGCACCGCGTAGGGAGGGCCGACGACGCCCGCGACGTTGAGCACCCAGAGGTCGTCGAGCCACTTCTGCTTCCAGCCGCCAAAGAAGATGAGGTTGCACTGCGAAAGGTCGTAGCCCATCCCGCAGTCCTCGCGCGGCGCGGGCGGCGTGCCGACGGTCGTGAACGGCGTCCACTCCATGGTGCCCGCGTCCATGATGCCGACGGCGTTCGAGTACTCGCGCGGCGACGTCTGCCCGCCGAAGAAGAAGACGCGGTCGGTCGGCACGGACTCGATGTTGCGCGCCATGTGGTTCCACGAGTTGGTGGGCAGCTTCGCCCACGTGATCGGGTCCTCGTCTTCGGGGTTGAAACCCTCGGGCTGGACCCACTCCATGCGCGCCGTGTCGAGCACGTGCACGTCGTGGTGGAAGCCTGGGTCCTTGCCGTGCGACCAGCCGCGGCCGCCCGAGATGATGATCCGATCGCCGGCGACGCACGCCGTGTGGTCGGAGCGCGGCGAGGGCGGGACCCCCTTCTGCTCGGGGATCTTCTCCCACGTCCACGTGTCGAGCGCCAGGAAGTGAATGTCCATGAAGTAGTCGCGCGAGGTGCCGATGCCGCCAAAGCCGCCGATGATGAACACCTTGTGCCGCGTCTTGCGCAGCAGGTCATCCTCGTCATCCTCCTCCTCGATCGTCGAGGCGGTGTGGTGCGAGCGCGGCGGCGGCGCCGAGCCGGCGCACTCCTTGAGCGTCCACTCACCCGCAGTGACGTTGAGGATCGAGACGTCGTTGAAGCGCCTGCGGGAGGGAGAGGGGGCGTGAGGGTGTGGCGACGCGGTGGAGGCGTGGCGCGGGTCCCCGTAGCGAGGCACGGGGCTGTACGAGGTGCGTGCACGCACTTGCCCTTGCAGAGGCCGCCAAAGACCATGATGTGCTCCTCGTCCGGCAGCAGCGTGGCGGTGTGGCGCCAGCGCTCGTTGGGGACGTCGCCCATCAGATCGGCCTCAGACCACTTCATCGGGTCGGTGCTGAGCGTCAGGTAGAAGGTCTGGTTCGAGATGAGCGGCTCGTTGTTGCTGTCCACGCCGCAGCCACCGAAGACGACGGCCTTGTCGCCGACAACGGTGATGGTGTGGCCCGAGCGCGGCGAGGGCTTGTCGCCCTTGGTGGCCGGCTGGCTCCACTGGATCTCACCCAGCGCCTTGGCCTGAGCCGCCATACTGACCCCGTTCTAGAGGCTGACGGCCAATCCTATTCAGTGGATTGCTCGATGGCACCGCAGAGCAACGAACGCAAAAGTGTTCATCTAAGGGCATGTAGAGGTTTCGTCGATCCTCGGGGCGGGAACGGAGGCGGCGCTGGACGTGGCTGGGTCGGGAAGTGACGGCAGATGGCGGCCCGTCTCGAGGTACGCAAGGCCAAGACAACGGTCGCGCGCGGCGGTCACGCAGCTCGTGCTGGTGGCGCAGCGGCTTCGGCGCCTCCTCGGTTGAGTGCCGCGCAAGACCATCCTGAGCGCGAGTTCCCGACTCGAGTTGCGCATTCGCGCCACACGACCCGGCTAGCCAGGCCATGGAATCGCAGCAGGCCACTCCTCCGCACTGGCTAGCCGACGCTCGTCCCACTCGACGTGTCCTCGCGGCCGACGAGGCCTCCTCGGAGTCCAACCAGTACATTCTCGCGCCGCCGGCGCGACCGCCTGATGACGAGCATGCGACGCGTCCACCGAGGCCCTGGTCGACGCGAGCTGCTGCGGCCGCTCAGACGCTGTTCCACTGGCTCGTGCCAGCTGCGTCGGGTGCTGCGCACGGGCTGCGGCAGCACGTGCTGCGACGCCGCCTCGGCCTGCCCACGCTGATTGCGGTGGCCATGTGCCTGGCGACGCTGCTCAGCGCGCTCCACGGAGCGGCGGGCGGCGGGTTGGGCTCGACGGGGTCGGCAGCGGAGGACATGCCTCCGCCGCCCAGCGCCAGGTCGCTCAACGCTGCTGCCGTCGCGCCGCCGAGCGCGTCGCCACCACCTGGCGCGGCCTCGGGCGCCGCCGCCGCCGCCGCCGCCATCCCGGCCGAGCCTGCCGCGACGCAGCGCGTGGCGGTGACGATCCGCTCGATGCACAATGGGATGTACTGGCAGGTCGTGGGCGACGAGCGCGCGCCGGGCTCGCAGCTGGTCGTCGCGGCGAGCGCGCCGCCAAAGGACAAGGGCCTCGAGCGGACCGTCTTCCTCCTCGAGAGCGAGGGCGAGGCGGGCGCGGGCGGCTGGGTGGTGCTGCGCTGGCTCAAGACGCGGCAGCCGGTGGAGGTGGTGCCGCCCGGGCTGCCGGGGCGCGAGGGCGACGCGTGGACCGTGCGGCTCTCGGCGGCGGAGACGGGCGACGTCGGCGAGCTGCACAAGCTGCTGATCGAGGACGACCCCAAGCACGCGGCGTCGTACGTGTGGTCGGTCTCGGTGCGCGGCTACCTCTCGCTCGTGAGCGGCGGCACCGCGCTCGTGGGGCACGGCGAGGCGCTCCCGCCCGCCGTCATCTCGACGCCTCCGGCGCGCGGCGTCGTGGCGGTCGAGATGGTCGAGGGCGGCGCGGCGTGGCTGATGGGAGCGCTGCAGAGGCGCGACGAGCGGATCGCACAGCTCGAGGAGAGTCTCCACGCCGCGCGGGCGCGCATCGCCGACCTGGCGGCGAATGGTGGCGGCGGCGGCGGCGGAGGTGGCGGCGACGGAGGTGGAGGCGGAGGTGGAGGTGGAGGCGGCGGCAGGCGCGGCGGGCGACGCGGCGGGCGGCGACGAGGCCGCGGGCGCGACGCGTACGGCGACGGCGACGAGGACGACGACGTCGACGTCGATGCCGAGGGCGGCACGCCGCCGGCGGCGCGCCACCGCCGCGCGCCGGCGCACATTGCCTGCCCGGCGGTGCCGCCCGCGCTGCGGGGGCCGCCGCCGCCCCACGCGACGACTGCGGGCGGTGGCGGTGGCGGTGGCGGCGGCGGTGGCAGCAGCAACGCGAGCGGCGGCGAGTGCCCCGCGGGCGGCACGCCGGCGTGGAGCTACATGGGCGGCGCCGAGTACGGCCGCTTCGTCAAGGGCGTCGCGTCGCGGCTGCGCCTCGTCAACGGCGACGCGGTGCTGCACGTGGCCGACGAGTGCTCGAGCTCGGTCGACCTGCTGCAGCAGCTCTACCGCAACAAGCTCTCGCCCTTCGAGCTGCACCCGACAACCTTCCACCTCGAGCGTGCCTCGCGCGGCCGCGCCGCGCGCCTCGCCGCCCTCGCCATCTCGCCCGCGACGCCGCCGCCGCCCGTCAACGCGTGCGTCGCCGACGCCGCCAGCCTCGAGTGGCTCCCCGCCGACGCCTTCGACGCCGTCGTCAGCTTCGGCGGCGCCTCGCGCCTCGCGACGCGCCGCCAGGCGTGTGCGACCTTCCAGTCGCTGCTCAGGGCCGTCCGCCCCGGCGGCTTCGTCATCCTCGCCGACGGCGACCACCCATCCACCTGCCCTCCCGCGGCCGCCGCCGATTCCAACGGCCGCGGCGCGCGCGGCGCAGGCGGCGGCGGCGGCGGTGGCGACGAGGGAGGCGGCCTGGGCGACGGCCGCGGCCGCGTCGGTGGCAGCGCCGCGCAGCAGCGCCACGCAGACGAGCCGGGCCCGGGCGGCCTGTTTGCGGGGCGGCAGCGGTGCGGCAGCTGCCACTGGCGCTTCTCGGCGCCGGCGGCCTTCTGGTCGGCGTGCGCGCCGATGGGGATGGAGGTGGTCGTCTCGGCGGTCGAGCACTCGGAGCTGCCGGGCACGGCGGGGCACGCGTGCGCGGCGTCGCACTTCGCGCTCCTCGCGCAGCGCTCGTCGGCGGCGCACGAGCTGCTCGTGACCGTCGAGGAGGGCAGCGGCGAGGGCGCCAGCGTGGCGGTGGTCCTCTCGCTCTCGCAGCACTCGGACGAGGCGGCGGTGCTGCGGCGCGTCAAGCACCTCAAGGAGCTCTCGATCGACAACAAGCGGATGTACTGCGGCTTGCACGGCTACTCGCTCGTCATCGGCGAGGACCTGCACACGTCGCGCGCCGCCGAGTGGGACGAGGTCAAGCTCCTCGCGCAGTACGTCGCGCAGTACGAGTGGCTGCTGTGGGTGCCGCTCGACTCGCTCTTCGTCGACGCGGCGTCGTCGCTCGACTCGCTGCTCACCAACTCGCGCGCGCACCTGATCGTCGCGCAGGACGGCGGCGGCGACGGCGCGGGCGGCGGCGTGCTCGCGGCGCCGCTGCTGCTCAGGGGCAAGAGCGCGTGGTCGGCCAAGCTGCTGCGCGAGTGGTGGGGCTTCTACGCCGACGGCTTCGACGGCGGCGCGCGCGAGGCGCTGCAGCTGCTGCTCGGCGGGATGCACGAGGAGGAGCGCGCGCGCCACGTGCGCATCGTCGAGCTCGACGGCTGGCTCAACGCCGAGCCGTCGTCGACGCCGCTGCCGTGGCAGCGGCCGGCGCACCCGCGCAGCCTCCTCTCGTCGTTTGGCGCGGCGACGTCGCTCGCGTGCCCGCGCCGGCTGAGCGACCGCCAGATGCTCGAGTGCCTCCACGTCTACACGAGCCACCACCTCAAGGCGCTGCAGGGCGTCGATGCGCGCTACAGGACGCCGACGGCCTACGACGTCGCCGACAAGGAGCCCGACCCGCCCGGCCGCGGCTGGCTCTCGCCGCGCGCGCAGCCCGCCGCCGCCGCCGCCGCCGCCGCCGCCGCCAAGGCGGGCGCGGCGGGCGCGGCGGGCGCGGCGGGCGCGGCGGGCTCGGCGGGCGCGGCGGGCTCGGCCGCGGCGCCGGCGTCCGAGGGCGCGGCGGCGGCCGGCAAGCCGGGCGGCGGCCGCCACTTCGCGTGCCCCGCCGCGCCGTCGCACGAGCGGCGGCTGCCGTCGCGCGCGACCGACTCGGCCGAGGCGCACGCGATGGCCGCCGCGATGGCCACGGCGGCGCAGCAGCTGGGCGGCGGCGGCGGCGGCGGCGGCGGCGGCGACGGCGGCGGCGGCGGCGGCGACGGCGAGGCGGCGGGGCCGGGCGGCGTGGCGCGGCGGCTGTGCCAGACGGGCAGCACGTGGCGGCACATGCCGGGGCCGATGCTGCAGCAGTTCTACCTGGCCATCGGCGCGAAGCTCGGCCTGGGCGAGGGCTCGAGCGTGCTCGACGCCGGCGCGGCGTGCGGCCACGGCCTCGCGGTCCTGCAGCAGCACCACCGCAACAAGCTGCGCGCGATGGGCGTCGACGGCGCCCTCGGCTCGGTGCGGTACGCGCGGCAGCAGGCGCCGCCCAAGGCGCGCACCACCGTCTGCCACGGCGACGTGCGCACGCTGGCGGGAATCGAGGACGACGCCTTCGACGCGGCGTACACGGCGGGGACGATGGCGCTGCTCTCGCAGCCCGAGGAGGTCTGCGCCGCCGCCAAGGCGCTCGGGCGCGTGCTCAAGCCGGGCGGCAGGGCCGTCATCGCCTCGGTGCCCAAGGACACGTGCGCCGTGACGCAGGACGCCGAGTGGGACTGCCCGCGCTGCTTCTGGAAGCTCAAGAGCGTCTCGAAGGAGTTCTGGGCGAGCTGCCTCAAGGGCGGCGGCGAGGGGCTGCGCGTGCAGCTGCTCTCGAACACGGACCTCTTCCCGGCCAAGCCGGCGGCCTACTGCCAGCGCGAGCACTACTCGGTGCTGCTGCACAAGAAGCACGCCGCGTCCGTCTACGTCTTCGAGGTGCCCAAGCCGAAGCTCGCCGTGCTCACCGTCTCGAGCACGCCGCCCACCGGCGAGTACGGCAAGCAGAAGATGCACTACCTGACCGAGCTGAGCGTCGAGAACAAGCGGCAGTACGCGCAGCAGCACGGCTTCGAGCTCGTCGTCGCGCAGAACCTGCAGCACGGCCGCACCGCGCGGTGGGACAAGGTGATGATGCTGCGCCAGCTGCTGCGCAAGTACGAGTGGCTGCACTGGGTCGACCTCGACACCCTCTTCATGAACCTCAAGCGCAACCCCAACGAGTTCCTCGACCCCGCGTACGACCTGCACGTCGCCAAGGACGCCAACGGCCTCAACACCGGCTCCTTCTACGTGCGCTCGTCCGCATGGAGCGAGCGCTTCCTCAAGCTCGTGTGGGAGCACAACGACGGCGGCCGCGGCGAGTCCGACCAGCGCTCGTTCAAGCACGTCATCGACAACGTGCTCAGCGCCGACGAGCGCGCCAAGCACGTGCGCTACTACTCGCAGAAGGTCTTCAACGAGTACCCCGACCCGATCGTCAACTTCAAGAACTGGCGAGGCCACTTCAGGGAGGGCGACTTTCTCCTGCACTTCCCGGGCACCTTCTGCGGCCTCTCGCCGTCGGGCGTCTACACCGACCAGCACCTGCTCGAGTGCCTGCACCGAGTCATCATCCACTTTGTCGCCGCCGTGTAGGCGCGCGCACGAAGCAGCTACACATATACCGTTGGCATGAATAAAAGCGACACTCGTACTGTAAAGCTGCCTTTATGCCATAGAAATGCCATGCTAACGGGGAACTACACCGGCTTCAGGGAGGCATCGACGACCACGTCTTGCCAGCGCGGAAACTGGGAGTCGTGCGCCCTGAGCAGCGCTGCCGTCGGCGGCGACCAGGTCGGCAGCTGGCTCTCGTCGATGAAGGACCACTCGATCTCGCCCGAGCCCGTGACGCGCCCATGCATCGACGGCGACGGCTCCTCGTCCTGCGACGCCTCCGAGGGCGGCGCGCACTGCAGGTCGAGCTCGAAGACGCTCAGCGAGTCGGCGCGCGTGCCGGGGTTTTCGCGCGAGCCGCTCGCCTTGCTGCCCTGGTCGCTCCCTCCGCCGGCAGCGGCGGCGGCGGCGGCGCGGGCGGCGGCCTCGGCCCTCGTCAGCTCGCTGCGGATCTCGCTGCCCTCGACGTCGTCGGCGAACTCGCCATCGTCGAGCTGCACCTGGTAGACGAGCCCGCCGCTCAGGTCGCGCCGGCGGCTCGCCACCAATCCGCCAAACCACCCCTCGTCGTCAAAGTCGACCTGCACGCGCTGACCGACCGTGTACTGGCGCGACGGCGGCGCATCGTCGTCAGAGCCGACTGGCGGCGCCGCGGCCGCCGGCGCCGCGGCCGCCGGCGCCGCTTCTGTCGCGTCGTCCTGACTGGAGCCCGCGCCCGCTGCCCCACCCACCGCCGCCGCTGCTCCTGCCGCGGCCACCGCGCTGGACGCCGCCGCCGCCGTTGCTGACTGCGGCAACACGCACAACGGTACCTCACACACCGGGCTTGGAGGGCTCGGCGCGGCGGCGGGGGAGGAGGCACCGGCCGCCGCGGGCTCGGAGCCGCTGCCGGTGTCGAGCTGGTCGAGCGCCACCGACGACGAGTCGATGCGAGGCATCCGCCGCATCGAGCCACTCGACGGCTGGTGCTTCAGGTCGCCTGGCCACACCGCGGCGCGCGGGCTGTGCGGGCTGAGCTGCCCGCTCCGCACGAGCGCGAGCTCGGACTCGCTCAGCACCGCATTCTCCTCGGTGGCGCGCTCGCTCACTCGCGACAGCCGCTCCTCGCGCAGCGCCAGGCTCCGACGCCGCCGCTCGCGCTTGAGCTCGCGCTTGGACTTGCCCATGGTGGGGCTTCGCTTCGAGGACGTGGGGCTTCGCCTCGGGACAGCCTCGATCGGCGGCCGCTCGGTGGTGTCGTCGTTGAGCGGAATCTTGATGGCCCTGGAGCGCTGACGGAAGGTGTCGCCGTAGTAGGCTGCCACGTCCTCGCTCAGTGGCACCGCCGGCACCTTGTCGAGCGCGGCCGCCTGGTCCTCGTCAAACTCGTCCATCAGCGCCTCGTCTGCGATCCAGAGCAGACTGACGTGCAGACGGACGTTCATTCCCAGCTGCCGCGCGGCTGCCAGGACGAGTGAGACAGGGTTTTCGAATTTGAACTCGGAGCCATCCAGAGTGAGCGACGTGCGGCGAGGCGCGGCGCCGGAGGCGTCGGAGGAGTTGTCGTCGGCGGTGCTTGCAGGCTCGTCCGAGGAGAATTCTATTGTGCCAGCCAGGCTCATCGCGTGGGCTAATCTCGTAACAAATGAGCATGCGAAGCTATGCGACAGGGGCAAACCAACGCACGTAATTTCCGGAGCACCGGGCGCCGCGAGGCAAGACCGCCAGCTGCAATCCTCCCGGACTTGAACCAAACCTGGGCGAAAAAACGAAAGGCCACGATGCTCTACTCTTATACCCGGTGTCCCTACACTATACGAAAACTGGCGCCAGACTGTCTGTGGCGCGCGGCCCCTACCTACCAGCTGCACTCGGGCCCTGGAATGTCGGCGGGGCGAACGCTCGGGTACTTTCGTGAGAATAGATCCAGCAGCGCCGCGACGCGCTCCAAGTTGCGCTGCGGGTCTGCGCGCCCATCCCAGAAGCACTGCTTGCCTCCGGCCACGAAGTTGGTCATCGTGCCGTCGGGAGCCTGCTTGAACGCAGGGGTGCGGCCAGATCCGTCGCCCGGCTGCTCAATGCTGATGGTGCATTGCGAGTTGACGCACGGCCGTTCCCACACCTTGCCACACCACGGCGGCACGCAGATGCCGAGCTTGCAGACGTCAATCTCCTCGTCCGACCACCACTCCCTCCCGCCGTTGACGCAGAACGCGGCGCGGTCCTCGATCTGGGTGAGCTCGTCCAGCCACACCTCGCCGAGCCGCTCCGCGTGCCACGTGCAGCTCGTCGCCTCGTCCTGCACGTCGGACGCGGCGGCGCACTCGCCACCGGGGTCGGATTCCATGCACCTCGAGTCTCGCTCGGACCACGTGCGGCTGGAGCAGCGGCCGGGCAGCGAGTAGTACGTGGCCGTGGGTCCGTATCCGTGGTTGTAGAAGGTGTGCTTGATCTCGTGGGTGCTGCAGCCGACCGACGGCAGCCCCGGCGGGTCCCACGCCCTCTTGCCCTCGTCGAAGCCGACGAAGCGCATGAACTGGTGGCCCGGCGAGCCGTCGGCGACGCTCCTTGCGCCCCACGGCTCCGGCGAGTACTCGCACGAGCCCGGGTCGGCAGCGCACGCGTCGTAGGCCGCGCGGTTGGACCTGGTCGTCACCTTGTAGCGCTGGATGTGGTTGATCTTGAACTTGCGCTCGGGGCAGCCGCCGTTGCAGATGACCTCGTGGTGCACGTACGCGAGGACGCCCGCTAGGCTCGCCAGGTTGACGTTCTCCATGTGGTACTTCTCTCCGTCGCTCGCGACGGCACGGTACATCATCAGCGTGTGCGTGCGCGGCCCATCCTCGCCTCGCATCTGCTTTGGCGCCGCGTTGACCGCCTCGACGATTTCGTCGCTGTAGTCGCTCAGCTGGGGCCGGGTGGGGCACGGGGGCGGTGGCGGAGAGGGCGGAGGCAGCGGCGAAGGCGGCTCGCCGGGTGGCGGCGGAGGGGAGCCGGGCGGCGCAGGTGGCGACGGCGGTGGGAGCTGGTAGCCCGCTGGCATGCACGCGCCGCAAGACTCAGGGAAGAGAGCGGCGACCCGCGCCCGCGCGTCCAGTTCGCTCAGCCCGCCGTGTGCGGGCCGCTGGAACTTTGCGATGCGCAGCCCGCAGGTCTTGCCGTTGGCGTCGCGCTCGAGCACGTCCTCGCATGGTGGCGGCGACGGCGGAGGCGGCGGCACGGGCGGCGGAGGCGAGCCGTCGAGCGGGGAGCTCAGCGTTGAGCTGTTGTGCGACGGTAGCGGCGATGACTGCGGCGGCGGCGGCGGTGGATCTGGTCCTGGTGGCTGTGGCGTGCGCGCGGGCTCCAGCTGCGGCGACGTCGTTGACGGCGAAGTTGCAGCAGTCTTGCTGGCGTCTAGGCTAGCTTCTGCACTCGTGGCGGTCACGCCAGCGGCTGTTTGCTGCCAGGTTTGCTGCTGTGGCGGAGCGCTCGTGGCGGAAGACTCGCCGATCACCGACAGGAGCATCGCGGCGGTCGCAACGAGGAAGAGCGTCGCGGAGAGGATAGTGCAGACGTTCCGTGCCAGGTAGCACAGCCAGGACTCGCGATTAGACGTCAGGCGCTGCTCCTCTTCTTCGTCCGCCGAGACGGGATGTCGTCGTCGCTTGGGCTGAGGGCTCGAGTCGCTAGGCAGGCGGCTGTGTCCACGGCGGCTCTTCTTCATTCAGCAAGCCGCGGTGCTGGATTTCAATACGAACGACAGACCGCAATTGTCTTGCAGGCACTCACGATTTCTAATTCAAACTTGGGAGATAACCACGTGGCACTGCAGTCAAGAACGGGTACGCGTGGAGCGCAGCTCCGCCCGCGCTGCAGGCGTTTCGTCCTCGTCGTCCGACCAGCACGCCGCTGCAGCTCTGTTCCCGAGATGTGGCGCTCGCCGACTGATCCGCAGGGGTGCCAACTCGAAGTCCGCCTGAGCTAC
>Ga0115006_10003793_pt1 | contig 10384 bp, 10 predicted proteins | sample ArcOceMetagenome_3_FD_88943 | JGI IMG/M metagenome (GOLD analysis project Ga0115006, IMG submission 88943) | Marine eukaryotic phytoplankton communities from Arctic Ocean - Arctic Ocean- Svalbard ARC20M Metagenome | ecosystem: Environmental > Aquatic > Marine > Oceanic | place: Arctic Ocean...
AGGGCGAGAATTGAGCGAGCCTAATGGTAATGCCTAAAGTACACACAGCGAAGGGTGAAAGAGCTGTGGGAAAGAGCGGCGCAAGGGGCAACCCGCGCGCGCCCCACGCCCCACAGAACAAAGTACGTGTCACGGGCTTCACGGGTTCAACCTCAAGCTGTCCACGCCCGAGGCCACCTGGGAGAGCCGGGCGCTCTCGGCACCCGCGCGAGGCCGGGGGCGCCGCCGGAGGTCTTTTTGCAGCTGGTTGCTCGGCGTGCGCCCGCCCCTCTGTGGCGCGTGGGGCAGATAGGCGCGTCGAAAGAAGATGGCGGAGTGGACCACCCGCAGCAGCTCGCGCGGCAGTCTCGGAAGCCGCCGGTGGTTCCTACAGCCGGCGTGCAACGCACATATCTACAGTTCGTCACTTTCAGGATTCAGATCGTCTGTGAGTACCGTAGACTCCTCGATATACCGGTAATCGATGCTCGAGATGGACCGAGCACGCGGGACACGTTTAATTAAGCTGTCCCAAATGGAGCTTCGCCGTCGCCTGCCGGGCCGTCCTGCGCGCGGGCGAGGCTTTGCAGCTCACGGTCGAGCTCGTCGAGCTGCTCGCGGCTCGCGGCCAGCTTTGCCTCGCGCTCGCACTGCGAGGCGTGCGTGGCCTCTACAAAGGCCTCGAAGGGGCGCACGACCTCGGCCGCGCGCTGCGTCGCACGCACGAGCTCGTGCTCGAGCTGCGCCGAGAGAGCGCCGTCGAGCGTCAGCTGCAGCTCCTCCACCTTGGTCTGCAGCTCACTCTGCAGCCTGTACCGCTGCATGGGCAGCACTGCCAGGGCCACGAGCGCAGCGCCGGGTCAGTCAGCCAATCGGCAGCCAATCGGTTCGAGGGCGGCGGCGCGGCGGCGCGGCGGCGCGGCGGCGCGGGTTCGAGGGCGCAGGCCGGACCGAAGAGGCCGGTGAGGGCGAGGAGTGCGGCAGGGAGCAGGCCGGTGAGGTCGGCGAGGGAGACCGCCTTCACCGCCACGAGAGAGGAGAGGCCCGCGGCCGAGGCCTGCAGCAGCGCCACCTGCACGAGGGCCGAGGTCGTCGCGGCGGTGAGCCGCTGCGCCGCCTGCTGCCCGTCGTAGGACGCGATCGCCTCGCGCGCCGACGCCTGCATCTGCAGCAGGAGCTCCGCTCGCTGCCCGCCGTAGCCGCCCGCCGCCGCCGTGTCGGCGGCAGCGGCGGTAGCGGCAATGACGGCGGCGCTCTGCCGCGTGCGCGTCTGCAGCAGCTCGTGCGTGTCGCGGGCGAGGGCGCCTCCCCGCGCCTCCATCCAGCTAGCGGCCTCCAGCACGGCCCGCTCGAGCTGCTCCGTCGCGTCGGCCAACACCTACACGGGTGCAAGGCGCAGCTTATAAGGGGTGCAAGGGGCAGCTGCTCAGCAGAATGGGGCGCACCTGCTTGGACCCCTCCTCAGGCTCATTAGGGCGGGGCGCGAGGGGCCAGGGGTGGGGCCGGGGTTGAGGCTTAGTCCCGCGTCGTCTCCGGCGCACCTGCTTCTCGAAGCGCTCTGCGAACGCCCCCCGCGAGATCAGGCGCGGCAGCTGCGCCAGAGTGAGCTCGCGCTGCAGGAAGGCTGCGTAGGCAAGGTATGGCACAGGGTGTGGCGCGGCGCGTGGCGCAGGACGTTCAAGGGCGTGGCGCAGCGACGAGGGGCTCACACTTGCGGAGGAGCGCACCAAGCCTAACCCCAAGCCTAACCCCAAGCCTAACCCTAGCCTCAACCCTAATCCCAGCCCTAGCCCCAGCCGCAACCCGAACGCACCGTGGCCGCGCTGCGCAAGGAGCGAGAGCACGAGCTGTGCGCGCGCGCGCTGCGCCTCGACCTCGCGCCGCGTCTGCGCCTCGAAGGTGGTGAGGCGGCCGCGCGCCTCGGCGATCGCCGCGAGGTCAGCCTCGACAAGCTGCCGCCGTGCGGTCTGGTTCGAGTTACGGCTAGGGTCGGGGTCAGGGTGGGGGTTGGGGTGGGGGTAGGGGTTAGAGGTAGGGTTAGGGTTGAGGTTAGGGTTTGGCGGGAGCAAGGGTTGGGTTGGTGTTAGGGTTGGGGTTATAGCTGCCGCCGTGCGGCCTGCGCTGCCTCGTGTGTGTGCAGCAGCCGCGAGGCGGTGGCGAGCTGCGAGCTCATCTTGTACCGCCCCGCGCCGCGCAGTACATCTCGCACAGCCAGCTCAAAGCTCCGCCACTGCGCAGCCGCCGCGTGCTCCGCCGCCCCCTCGGCCCACGCCTCTAGAGGAGCACCGAGTGCCTCCTCTTCCGCCTCCCCCGCCTCTCCCTCCGGCCGCCCCACCACCCGCCCCGCCACCCGCCCTGCCTCCGCCTCCGCGCCCACCGGCCGCCGCCGCGCCTTGAGCCGCTGCGTCGCGCGCGCTGAGACGGGCAGCACACTCGTCGTCCGGCCGAGCACGCGCCGCGCCTGTGCCGCAACTTACCCGGTTAGGGTCAGGGTCAGGGTCAGGGTCAGGGTTAGGGTTCGCGCCGCGCTTGCTCCGCGACGTGCTCGGTGACGGTGTGCAGCTGTACTCGCTATGGCTATACTTACTATGCCTGCTCCGCGACGTACTCGGTGACGGTGTGCAGCTGCTCCGCGTCAAGCAGGTCGGCCTTATTGAGCACGCACAGCACCGGCTTGCGCCAGTCGGCCACGGCGCGCAGCAGCTCCTGCTCCGACTGCGAGAACGGCCGCTCCGCGCTCGTGACGAAGAGCACGAGGTCTGTGCGCGGCAGGAAGCCCTGCGTCAGCGCCGTGTGCGCGTCCTCGATCGAGTTGGTGCCCGGTGTGTCCACCAGGTGGAGCCCGCGCAGCCAGCTCCTGCGAATGTCCAGCACCACGACCTCAGTCTGCGCGTGCGACGGCTCGAAGGGCACCGAGGGGTGTTTGATCAGCGTCAGCGCGGCGGTGGTGGGCAAAACTCCTTCGCCGCAGTGGTCGCCACCCAGGAGCGCGTTCAACAGGGCGCTCTTCCCCGCATTGAACTCGCCCAGCACGCAGCAGAGGAAGAGCGAGTCGAGTACCGTGATCGACTCGCGAAGCGTCGTGGTGTCCGCCTCCGACGCATCCAGCCTCACGAGCGTTTGCTCCAGCTCCAGGAGTGCACTCCGCTGTTTCTTCCGAAGAGCCTGCTCTGCGGGTGCGAGGAGCATGGATAGCCGTCGACCTCTTAGGAGGTCCGCGCCGGGTGCCAGCATGGCACGTCTAGTGCCGCGCGCAGCAAGGCTCGCCCAACGCAGCGTTATTCCGCTCATGTGCGCTTCCGTCTCCGGTGCGGCTTTCACACAAGCTCAAACTTGCGCCCACATAACAAGCGAACTTGCGAGGATGGTAGTCAAAACAACGAACGCTGCCACACTAAGAGATAAGAGAGCTGACACACTAAGAGATAATCTTATCTTATCCACACTACCTATGACCCGTGGGGAGGCCAGCGCGGCGTCGGTCCGAGGCACTACATCTAGACTTCTAGAGCCGCCTGTTGCGCTTCGGTAGTTGGGAACTACATGCGGCAACATCATCAGGCACACGGCTTCTTCCGCTACTGTGCAGCCTACAGGTGCCTCCCCATCGCCCCCTGCCGTGCGTCGAGCTGCTCGTGCAAGCCGAAGCCATCCCCATCCATGTAGCTGCCCGCCGTGGCCTGCAGCAGCAGCAGCAGGGCCCGCGCCTTGTGGCGTGCGCACAGCCCACCGTCCACTGCATCGGGCACGCCGACCGCGTCCGCCTCGGAGGCTGCCCACAGCTCGACGACCTCGAGGTGCAGTGGGATCCTCTGCGCCGCACCGCCGCCGCCGCCGCCGCCACTGTCGGCGCCGTCGACACGGTCGGCGCCGTCGGCGCCGTCGCAGGCCGCGGCGAGCACAGCGAGCGCAGCGGGCGCCCCGCCGAGCGCCGGCTTCTCGGAGCTGCCACAGTCTAAGTGTGCGAAGAGCGTGAGTGGCCGCGGCGAAGCACCGCTCTCCTCGGTAACGCCACCGCCGACGTCGGGATCGGCCAGGACGGCGAGCACGCCGTTGTGCAGGTGCGCCGCCCTCCGGCCCGCCTCCTCGCCGCGCCCCACCGCGCCGAGCCGCGCGGCAAGCAGCCGCGCCAGGCCGACCGAGCCGACCGAGACGAAGACGGCGTAGAGCAGATTCTCTCGCCGCCCGCCGCCCACCGTGGCCGCTGCCGCCGCCGCCATGTAGGCCTCGGGTGAGAGCGCGCGCGCCGCGGCGGGCAGCCGCCGCCGCATCGCCGCTGCGCAGCGCGCACCCTGCACCGCGCGCAGCGCGTCGTGCACCTCATGCGCGAGCTCACCGACCGAGCGCGCCGTGCCGAGCAGTGTGTGCTGCCGCGCGTGGCTCAGCTGGTGCGCCGTGCGCTCCGCAAGTCGCGCCTCCGCTTCGCCGCCGCCGCCGCTGCCGCAGCCGCCGCCGCCGCTGCCGCCGCGGCCGCCGCCCGTCGCCGCCGCACCGCCTGCCGCCGTCGCCTCCTGCGGCGGCCGCTGCGGGCGAAGGAAGCGGTTGAGCGCCTGCGAGGCGACGGCCGGCCCAGGGAAGGTGGGCGACGGCTGGAGGGTGCGCCGCAGCACGAGCTCGACGACGCGGCTGGGGCCGTCGCCCTTGTCCCGCACGGGCAGATCGTGGAAGCGGAGCCGAAGTGTCTCGAAGAGGCCCTCGACCTCCCCCACCCCGCGCAGGGCCAGGGTCGCCCCCGCAAAGTTGAGCGGCTGCACACGGAGCAGACGCGTCCCGTGTGTGCACGCGACGGTGTGCGTGGTGCGTGGTGCGCATTGCGTGTGTGCGATGTGTTTGCAGCGTGCATGCGGCGTGCACATGCAGCGTGCGCATGCGGTGCGCGCATGCGGTGTGCACATGCGGTGCACATGCAGTTGCACACCGCAGCTTATGTGCGGTGCACGTGCATGCGGTGCCTGCACAAGGACCAGCACGCCCGCCCCTCGCCGCAGCAGCCGCGCGCAGCACCAGAAGAAGCCAGGCAGGTCGCGGCTGTTGGTCAGGTTGGCGATGCCACTCATCAGGTCGACGCTGCCGTCGGCCACGCCCCAGCTGTCCGCGGGAGGGCTCGCCATGTCTGCAAACTCGACGTCCTCCGCCAAGGGTAGGATGTCGAACGAGCGCGAGTGCACCGGGCGCGCCGTCGGCTGCGCGGCGGCGGCGGCGGCGGCGCCGGCGGCGGCGACTAGCTTGCGTGCGAAGACACCCGAGGCAGCGCCCCAGTCGATGTGCGCGATGGGCGCGGGTGCCTCCTCCCGTCCCGCCGTCGCGGCTTCGGTGTCGGCATAGCGCATCGCGGCGACCTCGGCGAGCGCGAGCTGCAGCGCCGCGACGCGCATCGCCTCGCACGTGGGCGTCGCCTCGAGCGAGATCGACGCCTCGCGTAGCTCGTCTGCGTGCTGTTGCAGCGTGCCCAGCCGCTGCGCCCCGCCCTGCTTCAGCACGGCCGTGAGGTTGACCCCTTGTGCCGTGGGGTGCGACCAGCGAGGAGCAGACTTGTCGTTGCGGCCGCCCTCGCCGCCGCCGTCGCGCCGCACCGCCTGTAGCTTGGTCGCCGCGCCCGTCCGCTCCACGTAGCCCGGCGGCGGCGGCAAGCACGCGAGCAGCGCGGGTGGTAGCCGCTCATATAGCGCCGCGTAACACGAGGAGGGCCCGCCGTCGCCGCTACCGCTGCCGTCGCCGCTGCCGCCGCCGCTGCCGCCGCTGCCGCCGCTGCCGCCGCTGCCGCCGCTGCCGCTGCTGCCGCTGCTGCCGCTGCTGCCGCCGCCGCCGCCGACACCGACGCCGCCGTCGCCGCCGCGGCTGGCGAGGCCGGCGACAGGCACTTGGCCATTGCTGACCGCATACTCCATGAGCACACGCGGCCCTTCGGCGACGGTGTGCTGGAAGACGGGCAGCGCCATCTGCGTGCCGATGCCCTCGCCGCGCAGTGCGTAGGCGCGCGTGAGCTTCGCGCTCGTGGCATAGCTAGTGCCGCGGGTGTGCAGCCCGAAGCCCGCCAGCAGCAGACGGCGCGGCGGCGCGCCCGGCGGCAGCGGCACCTCGCTCAGCCTCGTCATGAGCTCGTGCGTCACCTGTGGTCTGTTGCACGGGCCGATGGCGCAATAGAAGACGTTGAAGTCGGCGAAGGGTGCCGTGCGAAGGTCGCCCTGCACGAAGTCGAGCCGCTCGGCGTCAGCCGGGACAGCCTGCACCCGTCGCGCTTTGGCCTCCTGGGCCTCGGCGTGCAGGCTTGGGCTGAGCTCGATGCCGGCGCAGCGCGCGCACTGGGTGGTGGCCGCCACGGCCAGCACGACCCCTCCTCGTGCACTACCCAGGTCGATGAAGCGGTCGGTCGGCTGCAGGTCGAAGCTCCGCACCAGCGCAACCGCGCTGGCCGGTGTCAGCTCGTGGTTCGCAGGGTCCAGCCCATCCGGCCCGAAGAATTCAGTGTACTCCTCGAACACGCTCTGCTGGGAGGGCACGGCCGAGAGGCCAGCCTCCCCGGTCCGCTCGACGTCGGCAGCGGTGACAGAGACCCAGGTGACGAGCGAAGGCTCAGAAGCGAGAGCGCGCCGCGCTTCCTTGGAGCAGCGCACGTTGCGGACGAGGGACGGCGCGAGCATGAACCTCGGTTAGTAACCTACAAGCTGAGGCCGACCGCCTGGCACTCGGGCGCGGGGGGCCGCAGCAGGGCAGACAGACAGACATCTCCCAACCAAGGCAAACACGAACTACACGCGCGGATAGATAGATAGATTGATGCTGCTCACAGCATTCACACACGGTGGGTCCACACACACGTGCAGGGAGGCAGGGTCTCAAATCCCACCTACGCAAGCCCCACAGGGCCGCCGGGGGGTACTACCAACCAGCGGACGACGTGTGTGTGCTAGCCTAGCGGTTGCAACCCGTTCTTGTTCGGAAACTTAATAATGTATCCATTGGGACGGCCGTTGGACTGCGATCGTACCGGTTTGGGTGTCCACCAGTGTCCCTTTGCGGCCACTCGCTCCGCCGTCGACGTGCTCTCATGCTTCGCCTCAAGACCGTCGTCAAGCTGTTGGGTTTCCTGACCGTCGTCGAGCTGTTGGGTTTCCTGACGGAGTACGTGCGCGGAGGCAACACGCTGCAGCCCGGAGAGCACGAGCAGGTCCGCCACATTTTGGGCATACCTCCACCCAGCCAGCGTGCGCCCATTCGGCGAACGCCAAGCCATAACTTCTGCACGCATTCCTCCGCACCCAGCATGCGTGCGTCCGCCCAGCGAGGCGCACCGCATGTTCTACACCCAGCATGCGCATGCGTCCAGCCGCAGCGAAGCGCACGGCTGCGCTCAACACAAGCATTCCGCGCACCCCGTGGTGGTTGCCGCAGAACGGGACATCCTCACCCGTTCGGCTCGATGCTCGTCAGCAATCAGAGCACGTGGGGGGTCAACCACAAGATGCTCGACTCGACTTAACCCACAACGAACTCGCATACTCCCGTGCCGTCTGGGGCAAGAAGAACGTACTTATCGTGTTGCCGAGCCCCGAGCCCGACGACGTGCCGAGCGCGTCGAACTTTTGGAACTACGCAGAGATCGCCAGCGACTACGGGGGCTCCCCCCACAAATGGGTAGATAACGTGGTGCGCAGCTCAGCCCTGCCCGCGTAGCATGCCGGCAACTTAATATGAATTGCCTCCCTCGCCTGTGCTGACCTTGCGTGCGCGCGCGCGCCCACACTCAGATGTCGGGGTCCAATTCGACGGTGTCCAAATGGTCGTGGGGCGAGACCCACATCGACTGGAAGGTTATTGGCCCTTACACGTTACCCGGCTACTCCCACAAGAATTGCGCAGCGGCTTACCAACTTGATCCAACTTTTGGCCGTATTCAGACCGATACCTTCGTATTGCTAATGGGCCCAATTGAGGCTTGGAAACGCGGGCACTCTACCCGCGCCTACGACTACAACATCTTCTGGCTACCCAGGTGCAACCAGCCAGGTTATGTGTATGGTGGGAAAGCAGAGATTGGTAATAGGGAAATGATCATGCGGGGCCCGTTGCCTTCCCACCAACTTGCAGCAGAGTTCAGAGAAGACCAAGCCGGGCTCTTTTCAGCCGTAGTCGCTCACGAGATGGGCCACATGTATGGCGCTTATCACGCATCGTGCATCAACAACAACAATCGCGGCTCGGTCGCTTGGTGCGACACGCATGTGAAGAACGTGTCGCTTGCTTGCAATACGAGTGGCGCCGTCTTGACAGAATATTGCGCACCACAGACTATTATGGGGTACACTATTAACCGGAATCAACCCCTGGGCCATCAGATGGACGGTTGGGCGCACCGTGCGTACTTTGTTATGAGCAGGATCACCTTCGGTTGGGCAGACACTCTCCGCTACCCAGTGCTCGTCAGCAAGATCGACTTCGATCATGCAACCGATAGGTACATGGGCTGCGACCCGAATTGCAGCTTCCGGCTGCAACGGTCCGATGCGGCGTCGCTGGACAAAAACGCGTCAGTGGTCATAATCCTCCAAACGACGCACTCTACCAGCAACGGGGATCGATACTTTGTCTTCGAGCACCGGCTTAACAATACGTACGACATACGGAGTACTACGTCTATGCTCCTCATCCACTCGACGGACTTGCAGCGGAACATTGGTCGCCCCCCTGGCGTGTACGGCAACAAAAAGCAGGTACAACTCTATAGAAACACCAAAGGCGCCAAGGACATCATGGTCCGGACGTACGGTCCCACCTTCCTGACGGACTGCACGCCTAATACTAGCTCATGGGACGACTCGGGGTGCGCGCTCGGGCAAAGCATCGAGCTTGACACGGGGCACGAAGATGCGCCCATGAAGATGCGGGTTCACGTTCATCCGGCGCTGCTCGAGAGTGGGAAGCTGCTGAAGGTGACGCTTTCCCAGGTGGTCGGGCGAGGGCAAGGGCTGGCGCGACGCTAGCGCGACGCAAACGGCGGCACTCTGAACGCTGGCGGCACCCACGGCGCCAGGCCTGGTGGCGGCGCGCGCGCGGGTGAGGGCGTACTTTGACGGGATGACCGCAGACGGCATACGAAATACGTCTCAAAAGTAAAGTAAAAGTACAAAGCCTCTCACTTCAGGCAAAACGGTCTTCTAGAGTATCAAAATGAGTACGACCACTCAAATTTCCACGCGCGTCCTAGAGAGGGGGGACTCTCTCATGAGTCTCAAGGGGGGCGCGCCTGACGCCGGGCAAGTCGCCTATACAAGTCGCCCTGCCAAAGCGGAAACTTTCAGAGCGGGTCACCTCACGAGGCAACAAAAGCTCGCCTGTATGTTAAGTGATCATAGGCCGCTCCCAATGCCCGTTCTGCCATTTCACTCCGCCGTTCAATCCCCATTAATTAAGGGAGTCTAGGAACGCCCACACGCCACAGCCAGACTGAAACGCTTGGAGGGTCATTACGAACGTCATTATGAGAGAAACCGTCATACTACGTAGTAATGAACTTAGAGGGGGGGGGGGCGTTCATTAGGAACCTCTATTAGGTGTCTACCTGCAGTCAATGATGACCCTCCTAGCTGAGCTCCGCATCCTCCCATTTTGGCCGGGCGGTATCCAAGGTATCGTTTGCAACGCGATTCATTCGCGCGACAATGGCACTGGAGATGCCACTGTAATTGGAACCATAAAAGTGGCGGAGGAGAGCGATATCGTAGTCGATCATCCCGGCAGTTGGATCATCTCCCATCCGACGCGAGCCACAGTCGGTGCAATCAGTCCCAAAGTCGCAACCCGGCCCAGAGCTGAAGTTGGTACCCAAGCCCCCATCCTGGCAGACCGCGTCTTTAGCCCAGCGGCACGAATCCGAGCAAACTGGCGTCAATGAATCAAGCACCAGTAGGTACCTAGCGCGTTTGAATAACATGGACATCATGGATACGTTTGCCTCTGCCGCCTCCGCCGCAGGGAAGCTCGTCCCGGAAACAACGTAGGCACCAGCCAACGAGGTGCAAATGCACGCCAGCCACACGAGAAGCAGCGAGGAAGCAGACATGCGATCGATTCAGTTCAGGCGCGGCTTTCAAAGGTGCTGACAGCGAACGCCGCACGCGGTGTTGGAAACTCGAAACCGTGCTTCTGCTTTGTTTGCGTCGTGCTGGGCGCAAGTTGCCGCATTCGGCGCTCCGGGCAAACATAGGCGTTACTGGCGCGCGTTTGCGGAGCAAACCACGCAGACGGCCACATCTCCGGTAAACCATCGGTCTGCGGGGGGGTAGGGGGGGTAGGGGGGGGTAGCGAGCGCGCGGGCGCGCGGAAATAATGAGCCCGCCTGGTTTGGTTGTGGCTCGGCGGGCGGGCGAGGGAGATTCCGCGGGCGAGGGATCTTCGCGTTGCCGGG
>Ga0115006_10003794_pt1 | contig 10382 bp, 3 predicted proteins | sample ArcOceMetagenome_3_FD_88943 | JGI IMG/M metagenome (GOLD analysis project Ga0115006, IMG submission 88943) | Marine eukaryotic phytoplankton communities from Arctic Ocean - Arctic Ocean- Svalbard ARC20M Metagenome | ecosystem: Environmental > Aquatic > Marine > Oceanic | place: Arctic Ocean...
GGCCTTATGGTCGGTTACGGTCATCAGATTATACGCATGAAATAAATTATCAGTACGTTTATTAGCACGTATTGAGTGCTCTAAATAATCCAAGGCTGTGATAGAAAACTCTAACAAGGAAGCCTTAGAAACGGCTGTTTTATAGCCTGAGAACTTTTGATCGTAAATCTGTGTTCTATAGTCGCTCGCTGCTTGTCCTAAACCGTCTAAGACTAGCTTTCGGCTTTCATCGGTAAAACTACCTTCAAGCAGCTGCTTGTGCGCTTCCAAGGTTTGAGATACTTTGTTGAAAAACTCTAGCAGCTCATTGGATATTTCAAACTGACTTGTGGTGTCCTGATCCAATACTTTGTTGAAGAACTTTAAAAAGCGTCTCAAATAATACAAGGTGACCATGGATACTCCATTTCCCACAAGGGCGTTGTTTGCATCGTTCCACTCAGGGCGTTGGGTATTCATCCAAATACCACCTTCTGGAATAAAGTTAGACATTTTTGCTAGTACAGTAGCTAGTATTTTTTCTACAAAATTAACCTTGTAAATAAAGGCGGTTGTATCTCTTAGCAACGCTCCATCAACCCCGATTTCATCCCTTTTGAACTGTATGTTTTCTTCCTTTTCAAAATCAAAATCTATGGTGTTTTTTGGATCTTCCAAAATAGATTTGTATGGCTTAATCTTGTAAGGAACATTGGCATAGACAAATAAATCTTGAGAAAAATAGGTTGCTAATTTGCTTGGGTAATAGGCTTCCATAAATTCAAGAAACTTAAGCAAATAAATAATTTGGTGATCTCCCCAATAGCCAATGTATGACCACGGGTTATCTGGCTCAATTGTTTCCCAATCAAATCCATACTTTGTAACACGGTACGGGTTATAACCGTCAAAAGTAGTTGCGTTTAAGAACTTATGAATCATTCCTTCCATAAACTCTGGATAGGAATGCGCTAAAGCCTCCCAGTTTTGGAAAATATCACGCCAGTTACCTTGATAATCTAATATTTTGGAGCCATCATTTTCGTTTCTAGTATTTATAGAAAACTTATTCCACGGACGGCTTGGATCGCCATGGCGACGACTAAACTTTAAAGGTAAATATTCGCAACAAAGACGTTTGAAGTTTTTATCCTCATCGTCTTGATATAAAGCCTTTAAGTCTTCCAGTTTGAAAAGTGTTGGTAAGGAATTTAACAACGCTTCTTTGTGTCGGTATACTTTTTTATTTAACTTTTCGATGTAAGGAACAAAATCTGCTTTTTCAATTTGATAATTATCGTCAAAAATCCCACCTCGCATGATGTTAAACATGGTATTTGAGAAGTGACGAACATTGCGAAGACCATCGGCTGTTTTTTGGAGTCCATCTGATGCAGCTACTAGTTCGGTAAGTTGTTCAGAACCCAACTCAACATCATTTAGGATGGTTGATTTTAAATCTGAATTCGTAAGAATCTGTGATTTAATAGTAATCACATCTGAGATGGTTTGATTAACATCAGCGACCAATAACCACTCTTTTGATCCATTTGACTCTAAGGCTACTTCGGACTGTAGAAAATAAGCCCCTTTTTCGGCTTTGATATCCGTTTCTTGCGAGACTTCCTGCCCCCTTCTAAATACATCTAGTTGCAAAGAAGATAAAAGAATAGTGGGGTTTTCAAGTCCAATAGACCAGGCAACATTTGATTTTAAAGCCTCACTGGGCTCCGCTTTGTCAACGATAATAGCACTCAATGCAAAAATAGCAAGGGAAGAACCTTCGACAAGTTCGGTTCTTTTATACGCATCAACAAGGTTACTAGTGCCGTTTTGAAGCGCTTCTTCAATACCGTAAGGCAATACATTTTGAATCCCATCAATAAATTGAACTTTAACCGCTGAAGTTGATGTATTGTATAACGAAGACTTTCGAACAAACCCGTAACGATCCGTGGAGTTCCACTCATAAGTGAACCGAATTTCAAGATCGTGATTAATTTCTTCAAAGATCACTTTGTTACCAAAGGCATTCTTGTATAGGTTTCGTGATATTTTGTATAACGATGCTTGTCGCAAGGAAAAAGGCTCCCACAAAAACTTTTGTCCGTTTTTCTCAACTAGAAAAATAGACTTACTACCAGTGGTTTCAAAAGAATCAGTTATTTTATCATCGGTATAGTACGGAAATAAGGCTGCATCACTGTCTTTTCGACCTGCAGACAATGCACCCGTGCTAGAAATAAACATCCAATGGTTTGAATGGCTAACGATACTCATGAAAAATGGACGCATTCCATTAACATTAGAAATTTTATAAAAACTCTCTCCGTCAATTTTCATCTGTTCACCTTTGACATTCAAACATGAGAGCTGAGCTGAGTGAGGACCAATATTTATGGTTTTATTTTGAGTCATTTTTTTATTACTTTTTGATTTTAATTTTAGTTGGTTATTCTAAATACGATCTTGTGCGCACTAAAATAAGATATTTTTAATATTCAGTATAATTATTCATGCTACAATGAACATACAAAATACCACAACTGAGACTACGAAGGCCTACTGAGTAAATAAAATATTTACAAGGCGAAAAAAAGGATTTAGGAAGACTTGTTGTAGTGATGTATGGGTGTTTAACCTCAAATCGCTCGACACAAATCATAAATATCGTATTTTTCATGTTTGATTTTTGAACAGTCAAACCCTAGCAGAGCTAAATTTTGAATAATAGCTAGTATCTCGATGATGACATTATCAAATATCTATAACTAGACTCTAGAAGCGGAGGTAGTGCTTAATTTAGAGGCTTTATAATCACTCTCTGCAAACATGTATAATGAATAAATATGAAGCTTAATTAGGGAATTAAAATCTATAAAACACAATCTTATTAATTAGTGTATCTTGTTGGAAACCAATAAAAACATGAAATTTAAAGACCCAGAACTTAAGAAAGGTTCTTTTTTAAGTATCACTCTTTTAATACTTTCAGGAGAATTAATTTTTTTATTACCCTATGTATTAGCGAGAGTCTTTAGACCTACATTTTTAGAAGTATTCAATTTAACGAATCTTGAATTAGGCAGCTTGTTCTCTATTTACGGAACAGTGGCTATACTCTCTTACCTTTATGGGGGCGTTATTTCGGACAAATTTCAACCTAAGAAATTGATCGCCATCTCTCTCTTTTTTACTGCTTTTGGGGGGATTGTTTTATCCACTTACCCCTCCTATTTGATTTTACAAATACTATGGGGATATTGGGGTTTTACAACTGTATTTTTATTTTGGGGAGCCATGATCAAGGCTACTCGCGTGTGGGGAGGCTCAAAGAAGCAAGGGGAAGCTTTCGGATTGTTAGATGGAGGAAGAGGTTTAGTTGCCGCTTCAATGGGAACTTTAGGTGTGGTGATTTTTTCTATGTTTTTAACAAATGACATCGAGTTGGCTTCTTTGGTTGAACGTAAAAATGCGTTTAGATATGTAATTTTATTCTCTTCATTTATTGTTTTTCTAACTGGGATACTTATCATTGTCTTTATGGAATCAAGCATAGAGAGCGCTGTAAACAAGAGTGCCTCTTTAATTCCTAATATCAAATCTGTTTTAAAAATCCAATCTGTTTGGCTTATTATGGTTATCATCATAGCTGCATATGTCGGCTATAAGGTAACCGACATTTACTCACTGTATGCTTCTGATGTTATGAATTTTAATAACTTAGAAGCCGCAAACATAGGGTCGTTACAATTGTATCTTCGCCCACTTGTGTGCTTGCTAATTGCATTGTTTGCAGATAAAAAAAGCTATATTAATTTAATTATTATTGGTTTTATTATTATGTTGGTGGGTGCTTTGGTCTTTTCATTAGGAATCGTTCAAGTAAACATGAATTATGTATTCTTCTTTTCTTTAACTGTAGTCGCTACAGGGACCTATGCGATTCGTGCTTTATACTTTTCTCTTATGCAAGAAGGACGTATTCCAATCGTATTGACAGGAACTGCGGTAGGGGTTATTTCTGTCGTTGGATATACCCCTGATATATTTGCAAGCCCTGTGATTGGCTACTTATTAGACACATACCCTGGAATCATTGGGTATCAGTATGTATTTTCGATGCTTGTTGTATTTTCAATAGTAGGGCTGTGGGCCTCCATGAAATTCTCCAAATTAGTCACTAGTTTCAAGTAGTAATTGAGTTCCACTTTTAGACATAAGAAGCTCATAACCAATGTATAACTCTCCATTTACAACTCTTCTGAGCTATTATTAATTATTTTATTTTTTATGGGTTAGGCAGTTGCTCAAAACCCATATTGAACAATGTAAATCCAAAGATATCAGAATACTGCTCAATTGTTTTTGAAATAGGGGTTCCTGCTCCGTGACCCGCATTGGTTTCTATTCTAATTAAAACAGGATTTTCTCCTGTTTGTTTTTCTTGTAATTCTGCTGCAAATTTAAAACTATGAGCAGGCACAACTCGATCGTCATGGTCTCCAGTGGTAATTAAAGTAGCTGGATACTTTGTTCCTTTTTTTACATTATGAACAGGGGAGTACTCTTTCAAATATTTAAACATTTCAATGCTGTCATTAGCCGTTCCATAATCATATGCCCAACCGGCACCTGCTGTAAAAGTGTGGTAGCGTAACATGTCTAATACGCCAACAGCAGGGAGTGCGACTTTCATTAAATCGGGCCTTTGTGTCATGACTGCCCCTACTAAAAGCCCCCCATTTGAACCACCTCTAATGGCCAAGTATGCCGAAGATGTATACTTTTTATCGATTAAATATTCTGCTGCGGCAATAAAATCATCAAACACATTTTGTTTTTGCATTTGTGTTCCGGCATCGTGCCATTTTTTACCATATTCTCCGCCGCCTCGTAAATTTGGAACGGCATAAACACCCCCTTGCTCCATCCAAACAGCATTAGAAATACTGAACGAGGGAGTTAAGCTGATATTAAAACCTCCATAGCCATATAATATTGTCGGGTTTTTTCCGTTTAGCACTACCCCTTTTTTGTGAGTGATTATCATTGGAACCTTAGTACCGTCTTTTGAGCTATAAAACACTTGTTTACTTTCGTAATCAGCAGAACTAAAACTGATAGTTGGTTTCCAGTAGGAAACGTAAGTACCGTCCTTGGGGTTGAATTTGTAAGAGGCGTTTGGAGTGTTGTAATTTGTGAAAGAAAAATACAATTCTTTTGCATCCGATTTTCCGCCAAAACCTACTGAAGATCCGACACCTGGCAATTTTACTTCTCGAACTAAACTCCCGTCAAAATCATACTGTAGTACTTTTGAAACGGCATCTACCATATACTCTGCAAAGAAGTAGCCTGCTCCAGAGTTTAAGCTTAATACGTTTGCTGTTTCAGGAATAAAATCTATCCAATTTTCTTGTGTTGGGTTTCTTGCATCAACCGTTACCACTTTTTTATTAGGGGCATTTAAATTAGTGACTAGATATAATTTACTTTCTCTATTTTGAATCACATAAGTGTCACTATCATAAGTATCTATTATTGGAATTAGTTTGCTGTCGCTTACACTGAGATCTTTAATAAATAGCTTATTTCCAGAAGTTGAGGTAGCGGCATTAATCAATAAATAACGACTATCTTCGGTTGTAGACCCACTTACATATCGGTGCTTTTCATATAGATTTCCACCAAAAACAATCACATCCTCTTTTTGTGAAGTGCCCAATTGATGGTAATATAATTTGTGTTGATCTGTTTTAGCAGACAACTCACTTCCTTGAGGTTTATCATAACTTGAGTAATAAAAACCTTCATTTTTGTACCAAGAGATCCCTGAGAACTTCACGTCAACCAAAGTATCTTCTTTAATTATTTTAGACTCAACATCCATAATAATTATTTTACGCCAATCAGAACCTCCTTCAGAAATGGAATAGGCAACTGTTTTTCCATTTCTAGAAAAACTTAATGACTCTAGTGAGGTTGTTGCGTTTTCTGAAAATGTGTTTGGATCTAAAAAAAGTGTTTCTATATCGTCTTTTTTTCGATACACAACATATTGATTTTGCAAACCATCATTTTTATAAAAATAAGTGTAATCACCCTCAGTAAAAGGGGTGCCTAGCTTTTCGTAATTCCATAATTTTGTCAACCGCTTTTTGACTTCTTCTCTGTAGGGAATTTTACTTAAGTAGTTGAAGGTAACTTCGTTTTCTGCTTTTATCCAGTTTTCGGTTTCTTCACTTCGGTCGTCTTCTAACCACCTGTAATTATCGATTACTTCAGTTCCAAAAAGAGTATCTATAATTGCTTTTTTAATTGTTTCAGGATAGTTCACTTTAATGCTTTTTTGTTTTTTTCCCTTTGTACAAGAGGAGATAATTATACTAGTGAAAAGAATAATAAAGGTTAATTTTTTCATAGTCTTAAAATTTATATTCATACCAAATCTAATGTTTTAATAGACATAACGCAAACAGGCTAAACCGAGTCTCCGAGGAAAAGTTTTTAGCATAAAAAAAGGCCTTCAAATGAAGACCTTTATAGTATACAGCTCAATTGAAATATCTAACATAAGTTTTACACCATGATTAAATTAGGGGAAATATTTATGATGGAACAAATTAATAATCTGGACAACCAAAATCACATCGTTTATTGTCAAAATCATAAATAACAGACAATTCATAAACTCCACCAGTCCTTCCAATATCTGACATATTAAAGTCATAAGAATACCCAAACCTAAAACCTTCCCAATCAAGTCCCATAAAAGCGTTTATTGAAGTTAAAAAATGACTATTAGGATCAACTTTATTTGGATTAGTTGCCGCTAATAATGCAAAAGAAAAAGTGTCCATTTGATATTTTGCACCTAAGTCAAGTCGATTATAGTCTCCTTGTTGCATTGCATTTGTTAAGATGTATAACTTGTAATCGTTTCGATAATTATTTCCTGTTGGTACGTAAATAGAACTGTGTAACGACATAAACATATCTAAATTACTTTGACCATCAAATTGCATTGATATGTTAGGTTTATTTAAATGCTTAAATGTTAAACCAACCCAAGAATTTTCAGAGTTAAAAAGTACTGAGGCACTGAAATCAACAAATCGTACAGAATCGTTTAAGTTAATAAGATCAATTGATGTATTATTAATAATTCCACTAAAAATATTAATTTGATCTTCTAGTAGTAAATTTTGAAATCCAAAATCTTTTGCTCCATATCCAAAAGAAATACTGGGTCTAGCATTCCATTCAGAAGATATTGGGAAATGATAAGCATAGTTTAAATTTACTTGTGTAAAACTATAACGTGTTGTGGTTTCTTGGTGATTAAGCACACTAATACCTATGCCACTATTAAATTTATCAAACCAATTATCTACAAAGGCAAATTGAGTGTTAAGACTGAAGTTTAAGCCAGGCCATTGGGTGCGATGAATAATTCCAGCCCTTGTAGATTTCTTAGCCCCTGTAAAACTGGAGCTCAAGGTTTCAGGAATCATAAAGAACTGTGTGTGAATAGGATCCTGAGCATAAGCTTGAGCAAATACAAATATGAATAAGACTATAAAATATTTTTTTATCATAATATATTCTTATTTAATCAAGGTTATAGGACCATTTAATTCCAAAGTTTTGCCATTAAATGTCTGAGCAACTACTACTATTATATAATTACCATTTTCTGCAGAATTTCCATTTATAGTTCCATCCCAGCCATATATAGTTTCACCAGACTCTTGATATAGTAATGATCCCCAAGTATCGTAAATCCTCATACTCACATCTGTCATGCAATTGTAAACAGGTCTGATAGTTTCGTTAATTCCATCTCCGTTTGGAGTAAATGCTGTCGGTAATATTATTTCATAGCCTTTCGTAATATCAATTGTTTCAGAATACGTATCAAAACAACCATAAACGTCTTCAACTGTTAAATCTACTGTATATGAACCTATTGAATCATAAGTATGTGATGGATTATTTTCTCCAATTATAGACGGTGAACCATCTCCAAAGTTCCATGTAAAGTTAACTATATCACCAGTTGAAGTATTCTGGAAATTAATAGGTTCCCCTACGGAGTAGATTCCGCAGAAGTCACTATTTAAAGAACTAAAACTAAAATTAGGAACTCCAAATTCAGATAATACAATTGGATCTAGAGGAAATTCTATTGGAGGACATCCATTAGATATACCATATTGATCGTTAACAAAGGCAGAATAATCTCCAGATTCTGTTGCTTCCATAGCATTAGGAGGTACTGGATTTCCTCCAGACCAAGTTATCTCATATGGAGGAACTCCACCATCAATGAATATAAAATTAGTTTGAGTTGCTGTATTGGAGTCACAATCAATTGTAAGCGTGTCATTGAAAGAAACTGTTATTTCCGGCGGTGATGTTAAAATAATTTCTGGAATAATATTTTCCAAAGAACAATCATTGATATCGGTTGCATCAATTGAATAAATTCCTTCGCTTAAACTTTCAAGACACCACTGTCCATCCCCATTATTTATCCAACCTGATCCAATAGGAAAAGGATCAGTCCCTCCGATTAATGTGATACAAATTGATCCATTATTAAACTCCCAAGCTGGATTGGTATTACAATCTGGATTTAATACTTCCACATCAATTATGTTTATGGGATCAGGCTCATCAATACTAAAAAACTCAGGACCATACTTACATAGGTTAGAATCTAATACCTCATAGAAGTAATTACCGTTAGGTAAATTAAAATTAACTGGTAATCCAGAGGAAGTATTTTGACTTGGTGATTGACCATCTACTATAGCAGGATTTCCAAAAATATCATAAATATTTACAATTAAAAGAGGTGTTCCCCCAATAGGTGTGATTGTTACAGTCCCCAATCCTTCAAAACACAATGCATCTTCAATATCAAAAGTCGATAGTACTTGTTCTGGCTCAGGAACAACTGTTGAGAACTCGTCTTGACAATCATTAGTATCTGTAACGGTAAAAGTAATTGGACCTCCTTGAACTTCAATTAAGCCATCACCAATATAAGGAGGTAATCCCCCACTGGCAGTAACTAAATATGTAGCTACATCGCCAAAACATACAGCAGGATTTACTAATTCTGCAGAAATGATTAGCTCCTCTGGTTGAGTTAAAGTATACTCCCTAACAATCTCAAAAGGACAATTAGAATCCAATAATGTGAAAGTATAATTAAAATCTTCTCCACCGAATAAAAAACTAAAAACTAATTGTTCATCATCTTCTTGAGTATCTAGACTACCTGTAATTGTAGTAGTCCCGTCAAAGAATTCATAATCAAAAACACCTGAACCACCTGAAATACCAAAAGAGATACTACCGGTATTGGCACCATGACAATCAATATTATATCCATTAAAATTTGAAAATGACTCAGTGATATTAATTGGAGATACACCTTCATCAATAGTATAAACAGGAGAATTGAACTGACAACCATTAGCATCTATAATTTCTAAAAGATAATCTCCTGCGCAAATTCCTATCAACTCATATGTAGCAGAGCTGCCAAAAGGTTCGTATTGCGAAGTATCTTCATTGTATCTATTCCATTGTACAAAATCAAAAGGTAAAGTCCCTCCAGTAGTAGTAACCTGAATAGACCCATCACACGGCAACTGATCTATATTGTTACATGATACGTCTGTAACAATAGCGTCAAATTCAATAGGCGTAGGAGGAACAATTTCATAAACATAATTATATGTACAATTAGAACCATCAGAAATGGATAATTCATAGCTTCCAGGACAAAGATCAATTTGATCCTTATCGGATGGATTATCAATTATTATTCCTGGAGTTGAAGAAGTCCAATTATAAGTAAATGGAGCTATACCAACAGGATTAATTACTATACTTCCTGCACAAAGAGGATCTGAAAAACTGCAATCGATATTTGTGATTTCTGCGTTTATCTCTGGCTCTGGAGAAACTGCAATTGATACAATGAATGAAAGCCCGTTACATCCATCAGTCCATGGTGTAACTTCAAATTCAACCGTTTCAACAACATATAATGGATTAATATTATCTAGTGTTCCTGAGTTAAATGTGCTTGGTGCACCTACACCTTGTGGATAATCAGTTTCAGATGCTTGATTTTCTCCATCTACATTGCTATTATTTGTTATATCTGTCCAGGTGTAAGTTGTTCCAATTGGTACTATTGTATCTACATCAGGAATTAGACTATTTTGAGGATTCAATGTATAAAAATTCAAGTCACAAATTTCAACTACTACATCTGGAATTTTAGCAATAGGTTTAATCAGAACTTCAGCACATTCTGAAACTATCGCTCCCCAACCACCCTGTGGAAACGTTAACTCTACATAATAATACTTTGTCCC
>Ga0115006_10003795_pt1 | contig 10381 bp, 9 predicted proteins | sample ArcOceMetagenome_3_FD_88943 | JGI IMG/M metagenome (GOLD analysis project Ga0115006, IMG submission 88943) | Marine eukaryotic phytoplankton communities from Arctic Ocean - Arctic Ocean- Svalbard ARC20M Metagenome | ecosystem: Environmental > Aquatic > Marine > Oceanic | place: Arctic Ocean...
ACGCCATGGGAAAGGAACGACATGACGAACTGATGGTCAGGGAAGACAGGAGAAGGGAGAAAAGGGAAAAGAAGATGGGTAGGGTGGCTAAGAGGAGGTCTAGCTGGGTGGAGGTGAGTCGTGACTTTGGTTTGACGTCCCCACGGCAATGGCAATACGCCCCGATTGCTAAACCAAATTTCTCTTCCCCCTTACAACGCGCGCGTTCTCTATTCTGTTCTTTTTCCAGGCCGTCAGTATGATTAAGGGGAAAATTGCTCATTCTAGGTCTGGGTCTAGGGCGAACAGCACCCACAGCTCGCTGAACGGGTCGCCCAGCAATAGCAACCCAACTAGTCCCAGGGGAAGCAGACAGCCATCATTTGACGAAAATAGTTCCCAGTTGGGAGGCAAGTTGGTTCAGATGAATGAGCACAAGGATATGAAAACTGAGGAGGAAAAGGCAGATGCCCTCGCGGTTAGAGCCCTTGAGAAGATGGGAATAGATAGTGCCCCCCCCCCTCCGAGAAAGAACTCATCTTTCGTCAAGCTAGGCGCGTTGTTGGGTGGAGTAGGAGGGGACAAGAGCATCTCCACCAAGAGGGACAGCTTTAGTGTCCTCCCCTCCCTTCCCTCCCTTGACGACGACGCGGAAGTCGTCATCGACGATCGTGACACCGATATCGGTTGGGGGGACGACGAGAAAGATGAAGACAACGATGATGACGCGTTTGATGTCATGGTGGGGACCTGCCCGTTTCTTGACAGGCAAATTGCGGCCTTCGTCAGGCTAGGAAGCGCAGATATTATCGGGGAACTTGCGGAAGAGGGATACAGGACCCGTGATCTTTTCCTCTGCCTCGGACCCTCTGAGGATAGCGAGGAAGTTTGGCAGATTGGAAGGAGCTTTGCTGTCCTGATGAGCCAGGAGGAGTTCGCTGAGAGGATCGACAGCGCGACGTCGAAGGAGGACGTCATTGCAACAGTTGACACCTTTATCGATCAGTCCGTTATCATCCCGAACCCCAACAAGGTCAAGGATTTTGGAAGGACCAGTGGAGTCGGCAGCGAGGCCCACTCGGATCATGGAGATGATTCTGTAAACGGGCGCCTATCAGACCACGAACTAGGACCTGGCGGGGATTGGAAGGAGAGAAGATCTACATCGACTCATATACTTAGCCCTCAGCAAGTTGCCGAGTTGGAGAAAAGGAACAAACCCAAGACGTTCTTTGGAAAACTTTTTGGTTCCCTGACTGTCACCACGCCGAACCCTCCGTCCGTTTCTGCCGTCCTTGAAAGGACTGTCGAGGTCCCTCAGCACGTTTTACTACAGCAAAGAAGGAGACAGAGGATTGCGCAGGAGAGGAACAAACAGCTCATCAAGTTTGCAGCTGAGGCGGAAGCTGGAATGCCTGCCAAGAATTGGACACACCACGATAAGAAGATGTTATCATTGATCACCATGATATGTCTAGTACTAGTTCTCACAATGGTAATCTGGGTCGGCCCCGCCCTAAAGGAGCAGCACGATGGACACCACGTTCATGAGGTTCACATGCATGGGTTTGCAGGGGAGGTTGGTGGATTGATAGGGTTGGCAAAGGACACGAGCTTTGAGAAGTGGCTTGAAAAGGGGGACAACGTAGCCGTGTTTGACGTCAAGGCTGTGGCGCAGGTTGCCGGTGGAGGCGCAAGGTCGACAAGGAGGAGAAAGCTGGGAGGCGTTGAGGGAGAAGGAGATTTTGTGTCGATTGCTTTGTGGAGCAGCGTAGACCAAAAAAGCTGCTTGGATTTTCCTTCACTGTCATTGAGCAGCCACGAAGAGGCCGAAATGCTCGAGACCGTAGTTACGGGGGAAGACTTTGACGAGGGCTGCAGCACCATGTTGACTAAGGGTAATGCCCAGCTCTTCTACTTTAACATTAGCACCACAAGTGACATTCCGGTTGCGTTGATGTTTCAAGCTGACGGGCTGCCACCTCATGCGAAGCACCGCACCGTTCTTTCAGCTCTTCTTCTCTGCGCTGTCTACATCTGCATTGTGACCGACCTTGTTCACAGGACTCTTGTGGCCATGATAGGGGCATTTTTGTCTCTTCTTCTGCTGGCGACCATGAACTATCACGCGTCTATGGAAACTGCAATAGTTTGGATGGATGAAGGGACTTTGGCGCTCCTTTTTGGGATGATGATTATCGTCAACTTGGTTTCGACGACGGGTCTCTTTGAATGGGTGGCCATCAGGGCACTAGATATGAGCGGTGGCTACATGACTAAACTTATGGTACTGTTGTGTGTGGCCACTGCGTTGTTGAGCGCATTCTTGGACAACGTAACAACAATGCTTTTGTTGGCACCCGTGACAATTGAGCTTTGCAACGTCATCGACATGAATCCTATTGCGTTTCTTATCTCTGAGGTAATGTTCAGTAACATTGGGGGCACGGCTACCATGATTGGCGACCCCCCTAACATCATCATCGGGAATATGCTGAGTGAGTATGTTGGCTTTGTTGATTTCATTGTGAACTTGGCACCTTGTATTATAATGAGTAGCTTTGCGCCCATGTTCTTCCTTATGTGGTACTACAAGGACACATTTGACGTGCCCAAAAAGGAATTCGATATGGAGGCACTGAAGAAGAAATATTCTATCACAGACAGGTGAGGAGAAGGTGACAAGCCATTATATCAGTATATCATTCCAACTTAATCTAACATCGTTCGGACCCTCCCCCCCCCTTCTCCCTGCGCGCGTCTTCGTGTGAAAAAAGCGTTCTCCTCGCCAAGAGCGGTGTTATCCTTTCAACTGTACTCCTACTATTCTTCCTCCATCCTGTGCACCACGTCGATACGAGCTGGGTTGCCTGTGTCGGCGCGGTTGCGCTGATGGCCGTTGCAACTCCTCACGAGCTCCACCACGTTTTTGAAAGCGTTGAATGGGACACACTCCTCTTCTTTGCTGCCTTGTTTGTCATGATCGAGGCCATGGCTACCATGGGGTTGATTCGAAGTATAGGAAGTGGACTGAGCACCTTAATTGCCGCAGCACCAGAGGAGGAGAGGCTTAGAGTTGCGATTTGCTTAATTTTGTGGGTCAGCGCCATTGTCTCTGGTTTCTTGGATAACATTCCATATACTGCAACCATGGTTCCCGTCGTGAAACTCTTGAGCGAAGACGAGGACCTAGGGTTGCCCCTGAAGCCTTTAGTTTGGGCACTGAGCCTGGGAGCGTGCTTAGGAGGAAATGTAACGCTTGTAGGAGCCTCAGCCAACTTGGTAACAGCAGGGACAGCGGAGCATGCAGGGCATAGGATTAGCTTCAAAAGCTTTATGTTTGTCGGGACGCCGGTGACTCTATTAAGTGTTGCCGTCGCAACGGTATACTGTATCCTCTTGTACGACGTCGGAGGGGTAGGGAATGAATGAGGGGGGCTTGGCTATTAACCTTTGCCTTTTGAATAAATAAGCGTCGGTGTGTTTTGTTTCCGCTCTCTCCGTACATTTACCACAGAGCGCTGCGAAAAGTGATGCGCTGCAAATAAATGTTACGAGAATCATAACCCTTAAAATCAATCATTTTTTCTTTCAGATCCGTCCACAGGAAGTGAGGCTGAAAGGCTGTTATTCATATCCCAGTATCTTCCTTCATCGTAATAGCAATGGGACTGAGAGGGTCTACTTTGATTGGTAAGGCACAGCCCGACGAAAGGCTTATGCGGTTCACATCCCATGATATCACTCATATTTTTGAAGTTCAGAAACGCCATGTGCACGACCTTGGCAGTGCCTTTGCTCTTGGACCTAAGCAGGTGAGTAATAGATGACGTTTAAAGTGTCAGTCCACGCCTAACTCCAATTCTAGTTTGCTATGCTAGTCGATATCGATGAGAAGGAGGAAAAATCGCTTTTTTCAGAAGGTAAGTCAACCCCCTCGTTTAACAGCCTCATTCTCATGTATTAAAAATCACCCTATGCTCACTCCACGTTGTATTGGATCTTTTTTTGGGCCACAATTAGTCTTTGACACAGACCGTAACTCCCTTGTCGATTCTTTCGAAGTGATTTCATGCCTCGCCATGCTCTCAATGATGACGATAAAGGAAAAGGTTGATTTCATCTACTCACTATATGATTTCAATGGATCCGGGGATATAACAATGGACGAGATGACAATTTTAATGCGCACTCTCGTCACTGGATGCGCGAAAATGGACAAGAAAATATCCCCTCCATCAACTGAGGAAGGTGAGTGAGTCTTTTATTTTTGTCCATTAGGGCTCGGGCATAAAAGATGAAAGAAGACGACACTTAACTTACAGAGCATTGCTTTCTTTTCTCACCACAGTCGAGAGGCTGACAGTCAAGGCTTTCATCACCGCTGATAAAGACTCCGACGGAGAAATATCAAAGTACGAATTCGACCAGTTCTGCTTCTCCCATCCAATGTGTAAGGACTTTTTGGATTACTGGTGTGGCAACGTAAACCAAGTTGTGCTGGCTGACAAAGAGAACTTCATTGACACCTCTTTCCCTCCAATTGCTGCCTCCCTTTACGAGAATATTTCAACCCCCCCGTCGGGGATGGTTCCAGCTTCGACTGTTGAATGGCTTCGCCCGAGTCATTTTTGTCCTGACAGCCCAACTCTTTTCTCGGACGGTCCCTTGGCCAACACTTTCCGCCCTGGCTCTTCTGCCAACAAATGGTTTATTTCCGCTCTTAACATTGTAGCGAGCAATTTTTCGCTTATCCAGAATATTTTCGTTCACACTGGTCAAGAAAGCCATGGCCGTTACTGCTGCAAGTTTTTTAAGGAGGTGAGTCCTTTTCCTCGCTTTGATGAGGAATTATCACATGTAACATATTTTCGTCTTCGCTTTTTCTCGCTCATTCCCTTTTTCCTCCGGCTTGCGCGTTGCAGGGAAACTGGGTAAATGCCGTCGTTGACGATTTCATGCCGTTCAACAAGATGGGCTCACCTCTCTTCACGCGAGGGGGGGATAAGAATGAGTTGTGGTCGATGCTCCTTGAGAAAGCTTACGCCAAGATCCATGGCGGCTACGACTTCATCATCGGAGGGGACATTGAGTACGCTCTGAGAGATTTGACAGGTGGAATCGCTTCGGCTGTGGACACGAGCAAAGACCCGAAATTTCAAGAAAAGGTTGGCCAAGGAACATTCTGGCAAGGCCTGAAAAAGGAGCTCAAGAATGGTGTCGTAGGTTGCTCATCAACTATGCCTTAGGTTGTAACCAACGACCTCGGCGACACAACAGTTATAGACAGGATGGGAATCGTCGTGGGTCTGGGATATTCAGTTTTAGACACCCTCGAGATCAATGAGAAGAAGCTGAAGCTTGTGAAGGTTGGAAACCCCTGGGGCAAAGGAGACTTTACGGGAGACTGGTCAAACGCATCTTCCCTTTGGGACGAAGATCTTGAGGTTGCTCGTGCCGCACGACGCAACCCTAAGGCTGTTTATCCAACCTCCTTCTGGATGACTCAGAACGACTTTGTTCGCATATTTAACGTTCAATATTTTTGCAAGGTACTTCCTGAGGAAGAATGGCAAACTGTCCGACGAACATCCTCGTTCCCTGCCAAGGGAGGAGGTTGTGTGAACTTTCCTTCTTGGGTTCAGAACGAGCAAATCCTTCTTGATGTCGAGGATGACACGGAAATTGTCATCACTCTTACGCAAGAGGACGACCTTTATCACAAAAATAACCCTAAAGGTACCCAGATCTCTCGGTCTCACATCGGAGTAGTGTGCCACAAGCACAACTTTGGCGATATTGACGTTGGTAGCACTAAGAAGCTCATGACTATGCGTTCCACAGGCATTGAGTTAATTTCTTCTTTCTCTAACGTCCGCGACATGACAATGAACGGCTTGATCAAAGTTGGTCAGTACGCAATTCTTCCTCAGTCCTTTGATCCCGGTGCGGGTTGCAAGTACTGGATTACAATACAGAGCAAGGAGAGAGTAAATGTATTCACAGGATCTGAAATCGACTTCGACAAAAAGTACCTCGAACTAGATCTAGAAGGCGGCAATGAGATGGAACAGGATCTTACAAAGGCAGGAGCGCCGCGCAATCACGGCTACGAAGAGTTAAACCAGGTGGTTGCCCTCCAGGCTGCCGCAAATATGATAGCCGATCTGACTGTAATGGCAAGGCAACTAAAGTCCAAGAAAATTGAACTGGAGAAAAGAATCGAAGACATCACGGCGAAACTGGCACAATAAACGGGGGGAATTACAACAATAACTGTTTTCTTGAAAAAAATATACAAAATGCGCACAATTCATGGTCCTTCTTTGGCCAGAGAGGAGAGGAATCGTGGGGTGTTGTTTGGGGAGTCTGTGGGTAAAATGTCTGCATCAACAAGAAAATATACAAAAAAATCGACAAGTTCAGTCAACGATTTTTCCCGAGCTTCAATTTCTCCCTTACTTTGTACCATACCGCATAAAGCATTCCTGCTGCCAAAATAATCAACGTAAGAAAAGGGTACCAAGGCCTTCCTTGCCTTGCTTGGAATGACTTTCCACAAACGTTGATCCTTGCTGGACTCCTTGGCAATCCCTTTGCTGTTGCGTCAAACGTTTCAACGACATGGTCGGGACGTGGACCGAGGTCATTGAAAAGCCAGTATTCCGCAAAGTATCTGCCGTAAGGCTTAACATCTAATGCCCAACCAGACAGGTCCCCTAGCCCCTTCGATGGATCTTTTGCCAATGTTGCTTCGGCTTGGCGAACTTCGTCAAGCAACTCAGGAAAGAACGACGAGTTTAACCGCCTCAAGTGACTACATCGCGTCATTCAAAATTTTCCTGAAAAGTGGGGCCAGCTTGAAACATTCGTTTGATAGTTTGGTCCACACGCATCCTTGCGATGGTCCTCCAAGTAGCTCGTGCTGTTTGTGAAGAGGAAGTCCTGCATCATTCCTCTCCACAAATCGTTGGACTTTGAGCGCACGTAAATTACATCCACATCTTCTCGCCCGGCTTCTTTTCAGAAACTATAGAGCTCCATGAGCGTAGGGAACTCTAAGTACTCAACATCAGGTTTCATCTCCAGGGCACCTGGTTGATCAATGGAAAACCTTGGGTCTGACTTCACCAATCTTCGAGTGACCTCAGAAAGCCCTGCCATTGTCACTAACTTGACCTCGACGTCGTAAGAGCATGATTTTAAAATTGGAGACAATAGAATCTCCATGAACTGCTTTTGAACTAGAACATCCCTGGATACGGACCCCCTGGCGTTCGCCCCCACGTGCGAGAATCCAACAAAGCGGCGTCTTGCACCCCTCCCACACTTCCTTTGCCTGTGCAAAGGGAAGTTCTTGGGAGACAATAACAAGGGGGCCATGTGGAGTCTGAATGATATAAATACAACGCAAGCTATTGTGAAGCATTTCGAGAAATGATTATGGCCACGGAAGGATAAAGTTAGCAACGTTAATACCATTCTCGCACGTTTTGGAAAGCTGATGTTTTGGACCTCATTAAGTGTTGATTGAGCCTCGGTTATTACCAAACTTTGGAACCCAATATGCAAGACAAACATACAAAAACAGGTAAGGTCCAATAATACATCACCAATAACTACCCATTTGAAGTCCGCAAACAACCTGGGGTTTCCAGAATATTGTTTTCCCTTCATTCTGTTGACCCTTCTCGAAATGATCTTCCCCTTTCTTTACCTGCAGGTGGTGAGATTCTGGTAGATCGTCATAAGGCAGCCATTCCACCGTCGGTCAAGTCTTTTAGCAATATTACGGAGACGTTTCTTGCCCTCAAACTTCGACGAAAACACAAGTTTATGACTTTTAAGCTGGCTGACGATGGAAGTGGGGTGGTTAACTTGGAAGTCCTTGGCACACCAAATGACTCGGCTCACATTTTTCTCGACACTTTGCCAATTTCTGATTGCCGCTTTGCGATATACGACCATGATTATTTATCAAGCGATGGAAGACCCCAGTCCAAGCTTTTTTTCATCTCGTGGCTTCCAGACAACGCCACGCCCCATAACATGATGGCGTACAGTGCCGCCAAGGGCCTATTTAGGGAGAAGTTTACAGGAGTCTTCGATGTTATGTCCAAGAAAATTGAGGAGGTCGAAGTACTGCTTGGTTTGCAAGAAGAGGCTGGCGAAGATGAAGACGAAGAGGATTTTGACTTTTAAGGATTTTCGCACAAAATGAATATCCTTCGTTCCAAAGTCTCTGGCTTAATATTACTATCGCACCACCAACTACGTCATCTCAATCGCGTCATCGGATTCCTCCTCGTTCACCTGTACTTCATATTTTCCCCTTAGATCCTTTTTCTTGTTCTTGTGCCAAATAAATGCTCCCACAGCTGAAAACGCGAGCAAGAACGATAATACAATGCCCGCACTCCCACCCGTCTCTTTGTTTCTAGGGTCAGGTACCACGCCACTTTTCCCTCCCTCCTCCCCGTTTCCTCCATTTCCCCCATTCCCACAGTATTCCAATTTTTGTGCCCAGGCTTCGATTAACTTTACAGATTCCACATTTTCGAAGGGATCCCCTCGTTCCCATGATGGAGGAAAAGCGAACATTTTCAATTCCACGAGCAGGACCTTGGTGAAGGTAAGATCTTGAAGTTTCACCTTCACCTCTTCAGCTTTCACAGAAACCTTGGAAGTCTGGACATCGCAAACAGTAGACCAGACGATCTCTGAGTTGTATTCCAGATTGGGAATTCCGACCTCTACGATAACTTTTGTTCCAAGGATTGTTCCATCCACATTATCGACCGTTTTCCACTCATCAACCATTACGATTTGGATGTCACCAGCGCCAACCCCAGTTCCTTCTAGGGCGGAAGCCATGGCCTCTTCAAAAAACTGCTCGACGAAATTAGATGAATTCATGGTCGCCCAATTTGATTGAGAAATTCCGATGATTGCCTGGTTTCTGTATGGGACTCTTCTCGGAGACGAAGCGCACGCTCCCTTATTGCACGCCCTGGTCGAGTTACCGACCTGGTAGCAGTTCTTGTCCTTTGGATTGTAGGTGCTCTCAATCCTTACCTGTTGACATCCTCGGTTCTCCGTAAGGATCTGGCAGCTGCCCCAAAGATCCTCGCATAGATCGCCTGGAGTGTCGTCGATGGACGGCAGTGGTGCTGTTTTATCCTTACAGGCAGATGGGGTCGACTCGTCCCCACCTTGGCACGTGCAGCTGCAAGGTCGAACCTCGAAGCATTCAACCCCGTTGCAAGAGTCAAAATCAACTCCAGGCCCTGCTTCGTCCTTAGCAACCTCCGAGCAACTCATCCCAGTTCCCTTGGCGTCAGTCCCCACAACTCGCCCCCAGACTTCGTGGCCGGTAGCAACCATTTCAGTTTGTGTGTTGTTGTTGCAGGTAGAGAGAGCACTACATTCCTTCTTGACGAAGTCTCCTCCACGAAGAAAGATGCAATCCATGTTGGAATCCTCGCCAATTTCAAGAGGCAGGGATTCATAGTCACAGTCTGATCTTGCGAAGCCGACAATTCCCTCCTGCCAATCAAAGAGGACATCATGGCCCTGCATGAAATTGGCACCCAAAACACCGCCACTTGACTCAGTGAAATAGATCCTGGGAGTGTACAGCTTAGATTTTGCGTTGTACTCCATGTAGTGAGAAGGGGGCATCGCAACAAGGATGTCATCGCCTGATCCTGTAAAACTGCTTCCTGAGTTTTTCACAAGGCCATCAGAATTGTCAGCGTTAAGAGCTGCCTTAGACCTCAGCTGAAGTATGACGGTCGGAAGTCCGAGCATTGTATTTTCGTCGATGCTTATGTGCGAGTTGGAGAAGGTCCTTCCAGACTGCGCCTTCCACATTGTTGAAAAGGCGGTCTTGAGGCTCCTGTGCAGATATGTATCTGTAGTGCCACTGTCAACTATGACGCCCTACATAGATAAACAAGAAGACGGATGGCCACGCGTGGGCAAGAGGAGGGGAGGGGGGGAGAGTATAGAGAGAAGGAGTGAGAAGGAGAGGAAAGGATAGAGAGAAGCAGACGAAGGGTCATTTGAAGTGGGTTAGATGGGGGTGGGAGACAATATTTGCGGATGCACATCGCCGCAAATGTTGTGGCATAATTCATAACCCATCAATGCAATAGCTCACCTTTCCACCATTCACAGTGCTCTCAACAAAACTAATTGCCTCTATTTTCTTGTCTTGCTCGCCCACAATTCCATCTCCACCCCCCGGTCTCAAGTAAATGCCAGTAATATGGACAGTGAACCATCCATTTGTATTGATGTTTCTAACGAACAACATCTGGCTCGTGTGCAGTCTAGTGTCAACTCCTCCAAAGACCATTGCTCCACTTCCAACCCCGTGCTCTTTCTCGTAGTAATCGTG
>Ga0115006_10003796_pt1 | contig 10378 bp, 1 predicted proteins | sample ArcOceMetagenome_3_FD_88943 | JGI IMG/M metagenome (GOLD analysis project Ga0115006, IMG submission 88943) | Marine eukaryotic phytoplankton communities from Arctic Ocean - Arctic Ocean- Svalbard ARC20M Metagenome | ecosystem: Environmental > Aquatic > Marine > Oceanic | place: Arctic Ocean...
CAAGCCCGCACGACCCTTTTTCTTGTCCCGCTAGGCGCTTGAATACAAGCCGGGTCAAGAGCACTTTAATCCACCCTTATGCTCGCGCAGCGAGGCCCTTAGATCGCAAAGAGGTCCACGCTGATCGCAGCTTTCGAGGTGAAGTCGGCTAATGCCTATATCGCGGAGTTCGGTCAGTGCGCATCCCACTCAACAGCGGTATGGCCCTTACCTATATCACAGAGTTCGGTCAGTGCGCATCCCACTCCAGAGAAACGGGCCAGCAGCACAGATAAAATAGTGAATCCACATGGTGGATTAACAGGAGTCATCTGAAAATAGACTGGCAAATTTCTTTTAATTGGAGTTTTTTTGAAGCACACCCAGCTCGAAGGGGAGAGGGGCTTATCTATGCGCCCTCTTTGTCTATCCATCCTTTTGCTCTTTGCGTAATTGCGATAGCAGAGTTAAGCCACTCTGATCCTGCTAGTTGCGTTCCAACCTTGGTACAATGTTTACAGCTTTCAGAAGAGCGGATTTCATAGCGTCTGAATGTCCAAATACGTAAGCTTTGTAGGCGTCGCTTTTCCACCTACCAAATCTTGCCACGTGTTCGTCGGACAAGCCAGATGCCACGTATTGGGTGGCCCCACCTGCACAGTATTTAGCAGAGTGGGGACTCGGGTGTGACTACATCAGAGGTGATGAAAATCACCTCGCCTCAGGGAGTGACTGGCCACTCGTCCATGAGGGATTCCTGAACCATGGGCTACGAGCTTGAGATAGTCACTGATCTCAGCCCGTGTCAATGCTTGAATTAGGTTCTTTTTGAAGACAGCGTCTCTAGGCTTGGGGCAGGTACCGAATTTCTTACGGTGAGCTGCGTAGACCATTGCGATAGCGTCGACAACACACACATCACTGCCAGGCACTCTGTGCAGGGAACGTGTGTAGGTTTCTAGATCGTTTTTACCAGAGTAGATCGTTATGGAGATTTGATCAGCCTCCGACAGGCGATGAAGGGGCAATATCTTTCCGTTGAGGTAGGGGGTGATGTTAGCCCAGGTGAGACTACGATCTGGGTCGAAGTTCCCACCATCCTCTGCCAAGTACTCTATACTTCTTAACAGGAACCAGAATCCTGTAAGCACAGCACCTTTGATGCAGGTGTGATGATAGTGAAGAGGGTCTGAGGCAAATTTTGGATCAGTTTTCAAGAAGCAGAAAAGCGTACGAAGAAGCGAAACTGGCACAGGCAATTTGGGCTCTGAAGGACCATCAACCTTCTTGAGGTCGGCAAGCCATTGGTCGACTGCTTCAAGGTCTTTGAATGGGTTCTCGTGCCTTTCCTGCAAATGAAACCATCGAATCGCAGAACGTTTGCTTCTGATCGAGCTAGCTTTGAGATTATGCTGAGAGCGTTCGTAGGCGAAGTACCACAAAAATTTGTCGGTTCGTTCTCTGGGGGATTCCTGATCCAGCAGAGGGCTCCAACCTTTCGCTAGACATACATCAATCCAGTGACCTACAGCACCACTGTAGGCTTTGACGGTCTTAGGTTTTTTGCCTGAACAAGCTACAGCCTTGATGCAGTTTTCAACCTCAGCGTTAACTGCAGGGGTAATATCTGGGAAGGCCCTTTTCTTTCCAGAGGCGGTGGCTTCATATTGGGCGAGATCAGCATCGATCTTGTCGTCCTTGAGCCATTTTTCTTGAGCAGTCCAGCCATCGGACTGAACTTTGAAATACTCCCCTAACATAAGGTACATGACCCAGTCAGCAACATTGACAGGTATCATATTGCCTATCACCGATTGACCTAGTTGTGAGTCATCAGCGAGGAGAGAGGGGTGGTCACAGCGACCATCTGCACAGTACATTCGGAAACCTTCAGTGTTGGTGAGACGAGTGGCTTGTGCTTTTCCGTTCAGGGAGCGACAAACCCATTTCGATCCTGAAGAAGCTGTGAGGACAGAGAGGCGACCTGTGTTAGGGTCTTCGAGAAGGTTGGGCCAGAGGTAGTGACCTCGTCCTTCCTCGGGTTCGAATACTTCGGCGAGCACAGTAGCGTGTGCTGAGTTTGGGGCAGTGCCAAAAGACATTGAGGCAAAGTCCTCGTCAGGCATTGCCCGATATTCTTTTCCTTCCACAGAGGTATTCATGAACTCACGATAAGCGGAGAGGGGGGTTGCCTGGTTAACCAAATGCTCAACCTTGGGCTTAACAGGGTAGCATGATTTTTTCCAGAGAAGCACATGAACTCTAGAGTGGCACAAGGGGGAGACTCGACCAGTTGCTGGACTAGCGGTTTTACCAGCGTCTATTACTAGGGTGGAAACCCAGTAGAGCTGCCCGACAGCTTTTTTGAGCAAGGTCATGGGAGAAGGGTGCCCCTTAGTAGAGCGGAGCACACCTGATGTGCATTCCAACCAGACGTTGGCTGCGAGGATCTTCAGTATGTAGAGGGCTGAGTCCTGCCAATGAAGGCCCCCGAAAAGATCCAGGTTCCCCTGACGGTACAGGTTAGCAGTGGAGTGCGAAGGGCAAGGAGGGGAGGACTGCAACATTTGAGCACAGCGAGGTTTGGCCTGCTCTAAGAAATCTGATGCAGAGCGAAGAGCGATAGCATCTTGCGGAAGGCGTGCTTTCAGATGCTGCAGCAACGTGGGTTGCTGTTCGGCTACCATGACTGTGTAGCCACAGTCAGAAGCTCGCAGAGCTTCTTCCCCAGCTCCAGACCCTGTGAAGACAGAGGCTAGAGTAACGGGTGCGGCCTGTCTCTGTTTGTCAGAGAGTTTGAGAGGGGCAGGAGCAGGGGGCGAAGGACGAATAAACGAAGGGTCGTATTCTTGATTCTCCACCCTTACCAGATCGTAATACCAACGATGCTGGTGTTGGAGGATTGTTTCGATAATCCTATGAGGGTCTGCGTCTGCAGGGGCCTCGTTCGCAAGGCAAAACTTAGAAGGACCTTGCTCAGGTCCAAATCTCTTGCAGTAGGAGTCCAGGCTGCGATACAGCTGCGTAGAGGTGGGAGGCACCGAGCATGTGGACTCCTGTCGAATCTTGGATTTCGAGGGAGCAGGGAAGTCACGGTCAGGCACCAGGTCACCAGGGAGAGGATCTAGAGATGAGGCCTTCTCGAGCTCCTGCAGAATGACAGAGGCGTCGACTCCACATTGCCTACCAATCAGGCCAGGGTGTTTAGATTCAACGTCTGTGACAAAAGCTATAGCGATGGTCCACCATTCTTTTGGGGGGAGGTCTTTGGATAGAGCATCCCAACCCATGGAGCGAAGCCATGGGGGGATTTTGACCTGCCTGGCTGTCCATCCATACTTGACTTCCAACTCTTGAAGTCCTTTTAGAAAATCCTGCGAGCGAGTTTTCATTCGAGTACCAGTGTCAGCAAAATTCTCCTTAGTGCGAACCCGAGAGCCTACTACAGTTTGCTTCAAAAGTAGTTCAGAGAGGCCAATAATTGAGAGCACCTGGTCGACCTTGGCGTGCTTATGGCGATTCTTCTTGGTCCAATTTTCTGCGGCAGTATTATCGTTGATCATGTCAATGATGCACGAGAAATGCTGAGGTCCAAGGATTACAATGCCAAACAGCTCAGAGAGGAGCTCCCAGTGATTAATTGTAGTAGCTGCGGTACCTTCCTCAAACCGATTGAATAAAGCTTTCTCACTGTCTGTGAGATCGGTTTGAATGTATCGGCCTGTGCGAAGGTCTATAAGAAATAAGGCATTCTTTGAGGCGTCCATGAGAAAATGCACAAGAGAGGAGGAATCCTCTTGGCCTGGCCAAGTGGTACGAACCTCGCGAGGGAGCATAGCCTCGAAGCTGGACTGCAGCAGCTTTCCCTTGCCGATGAGCGAGAGTCGAAGGACAAAATTGAGCACCTTCCGAAGGCGATCGTGGCCCTCTTCAGCAGTCTCACCAGCTAAGCTCGGAGAGGGCTTACAATGAGGAGGAGGGTGAGAGCCCCCAGGATGCAGCCTGTGTGCATGCGACAGAGCGGCGTCCAGGCGAGGGAGCAGCATGCGAGCTAAGCCAGGAGCACATAGGTATACGTGTTGGGCTACCCCACGAATCTTTTCAACTTCTGACAGAGTCAGGGTTGCCTGCTTACCGTTAGCATAGTCACGAGCTAGATTAGTGAGTTTCACGATTTTGCTCCAGGGAGCCATCATGATCCTGCGAACACAGTCTACCACCACTCCAAACGTGTGCTTGAAGTTGGATGGCAAACCTTCCTCACCCTGTTTAGTGAGGTTGAGGCCCCCAGGTCCTAGAAGAGAGACTATGAGGCCTCTTAACCTTTGTAGGTGGTCAGCACAACGAGTACCCATCATGGCGATGATGGATAAGACATCGTCCACAAAGCGACAGACTTCTGGGTGAAGGTCACCTGCTGCAGAGAGCTCTTGCCAGGAGCTGGGGAGCTTGATTGTTTCGCCTATCGTGTTCAACAGACTGAGGTTGGCTTTGGATGAACGAGGGGAGAAAGCTAGACCTTTCACGACTGCATCACCAAGTGGCTCGAAGAGGCCAGGGCTGGCAGATGAGCCGAAGATCATAGTTAGATGAATCAGTACAAAGGGCCCAGCGTGCGTCGCGAACTTTGAAACTCTGCGGAGAGCAGTAGCTACCTGCCTGAAAGCATGACAGATGTCATCTTTCACCAAACGAACCGGATGATCCGGGTGCCTGCGTTCCTCCTGTAGGATTTTGTGGGATACTGTATGTGTTGTGGTGGTCTTCTGTCGAGTGTGGTCTGCAGAATGTACAGTGAGGTTGGGAGCGAAGGGACCCCCAGTACAGTCAGTGCACATGCGGAAAACGTCCTCACCATTCTTTTGGACTTGGCCTCCATGAGGGGCCATTTTTGGTGCAAGAACAGTCGACGAGACGTGAACACCAGCTTTGAGCAGAATCCTCTTGACCTGCCGATGGCGAGTGTCAAAGACAATGCCACGAAGAGCTTGCAGCTCAGTCACCTGGTCCTGAAGAAGCTTGAGCAGAACCTCAGGGCTGTCGTAAGCATTGCGGTTGAAAAAACCTTCACCATTGAGGAGGTCCAAGCAGATCGGGTCCCCCCCATTGCGAACTAACTCGTCCACGAGTTTGAGGTGTCCATGCGAGAGTGCCCCCTTGAAAACCTCGTGAATGAGGTCAGGGTCGGGACCCAGTGACTGTCGTTGGTCTCCAAATAAATGGGAGCGTAGCGAAGCGAGGATGTCTAGGAGAGCAGTCTTCTCTGGTTGCTTCCACTTGTGGACAGCGACCCAGATCCAACGATTGAAGAACTGGCTCGAGAACAGGACCGAGCGACCTGAAGCCCCCAGAAGAGTGGGGTCTTCCTCTTTTAAGAACAGGAGGTAATGGTCGCAGTAAGCCTTGGCGAAGTCGGCATGGGTTGTGAGCTTGCCGATTTCCAAGGAGTCATGCCACTGCTTCCAGTCACCGATGGTCCATCCCTGGAACTCCAGCTCGGTTGCTAAGTCCGAGTCTGGCCCCTCAGGTGAAGGGGGGGGAGGACTGTGCTTGGGAGGAAACACTGTTGCGTGCGAGGCCCTCGCAGAGCGTCCTGAAAAGCCTTCTCGAAGCTCGGCAACGTGAACACGATGCTCCTGTATCGCTTGAGCTAAGGAAGGGGCCACAGCCTCGGATACCTCCTCGGAGGAAAGGAGTTGTGGGGGGTCGGTTAAAGTGCTGCCAGCTAGACCTTCCACTGAGGTGGGGGGAGGCCTCTGCTTGAACATGCCATCCACTCGCTTGATCTCCATATAAGCACGGAGAATGTTCGAGCGAGAGATTGTGACAGGCGACTTAGCCTTTGCGAGCTTGTCGTGGCAGTTCCTTTCCGACAGTGTGACTCTACCTTTGCCAGTGGCAGCGAAATGAGCTAGTTTGCTCACCACTTGAAGCAAGGAGCAGCCCTTGGTAAGAGCGAGACCTTCAGCGTGTCTTGAAGCGTTCTGACCTTCGCTGGCTGAGTTCACCACGAATACAACAGGAGTCATAAGAGCTTCTGTTGAGAAGGCACGTTTCTGCAACTGTTCCCAGTTGCTAGCGTTGTAGTCCATTTCTCCAAAACGACCGACTCTGGTGTGCACCAGATTAAGCTTGTAGTTCAGAGGACCAGCGTCGAGGCAGATGGAGCACACATGTGCTCTGTCAGCTAATTTAGATTGAGCTAGGGTCCACAACGAGTCTGGGAATCCACGTTGAGCAGCCCTGCTGCACATGGTGTACAGAAGGGCGAGCCGAGAGTCTGTGGGTATTGAGTGGGGGTCGATGGCAGCTAGACCCGAGTACATCTCCTTGGCTAACGTAGGGGCAGGGGGCGAAAGATGATGCCCAGGCAGCATTGCTGCTACTGCTTTGATCTGGCACATGTTATCCACATGTTGTCCAGCAGCAGTATGAATGATTTGGCCAGTGTCATACAACAGGCCACTGAACACAGCGTCACAACAACCGACTATGACTCTGCTAATTTCGGCAGCCCCCATATTTGATGGTGTGCCAATGGCGAAAGGAGAGGAGGTGCAGTCCCACAGGCGAGTGCGAGAGATATGCGTTTCGCCAGATTGCACAGGGAGCGTCTCAATGGGTTCGTTCGTAGGATGAACCAGTGCTCCAAGTCGGTTAGCGAGATGAAAGTAAAGGAGCTTGTCCTGAGCTGCTTCGGAGTGTCCCATGAGCTGCTCTTGTTGAGCATCAGTGAGCAAATTCAGAATGAGCTTTTTCGAGATAGAACCATTCAGAGAGTGATGCCCGTGGTGTGTCAAGAAAAGAAGGTGCCATGCGGCAGAGAAAGAAGTGGTGGGTAGCAATACGTGAGCACAGCTGCAGTAAGGTTGCTGACAGCCGAGAGCTGTGTTGAATCTCCAACAAACACATACTTGTTTGTCGTCCACCAGGATCCTCGGGAGCGAGTCCAGAAGCTTCGCTTCGAGCGGGATCGGAATGTCTCCATGCACCCCACCAGTGGTGAGAGGCAGGTTGGCAGCAGCCTTGACTTTGCAGGAGCAAGGCTTCGGAGCGTCACAACCGTGTCTTTTCTCGTGCCTAGTGCAAGCTGGAGGGGACTTTTTGCCTGAAGAGTAACCCTCATCTGTGACGTCCCCATCAGTATACCCATCAGCATACAGATCTCCCTCAGATTCGGCCTCGGCCTCTGAGAGTTCAGCCTCGGATTCGCAGGCAGGGTCTTGATCAGCGTCGGCAGGGGCAGGAGAGGAATCAGGGGAACTGCCTCCAGCTCTGCCTTCTCGCCCACCTTTGCCTTTGCCACGGCCCCTGCCACCACGTGCCGAAGGATCCCCACGGCTGCGACCCCCTGGCGGTAGTTTGACTTTCTTGGCGGCCTCGTCTGCAGCGGCTTTTCCACGATCGTGAGCAGCCTTGGCAGCCTTTGACTTGGCGTCCTTGTCAGCCTTGGCATCAGCCTTGGCATCGTCCTCAGCCTTGGCGGCTTGAGCAGCTTCCTTTGATTTTCGTTTATCGGCCTGCTTTTTCTTCTGGTCCCGTTTGTTCTTTTCGTCCTCTTTGACCTTTTTTGCTTTGTCTGCTTCTTTCTGAGCTTTCTTTTGAGCGGCTTGCTCTGCTTTTTTCTTCGAGTCAGCAGTCGCTTTCTGTCGAGCTGCCTTGCGTTCTCGGAGCTGCTGGTCGGCTGCTGCCCCGATCGGGAACTGACTCTTGATTGCTTTCCTACCTATTGACCTTTGGGCTCGCTCGAGGGGCAAGTAAACATTTCGCACCACTGTTTCACAAGAGAGGGAAGGAAGAAATCTGATCGTGCCCCCTGACTTTTTCTCATAGTCTGTGGTCTGCACTGAGGTTGTATGTCTGCACTGCAGATCTAGTCGGCGTGACACATCTTGCAGGCAGCACATTAGGGTTTCGTAAACAATCCACCATTCTGCGTCTTCAAGTGAAGAGTGGTGAAGAAACTCATCCTTCGCCACAGCGACAGCAGTGGCGACATCTGGTCGGTACTCCTCCGAGGTCCCAAATACCATGGCGATGCAAGCGTTCTCAAACAGATCAATAAGCAATCTGTTAAACTTGACGTTCTCAGCCCAATACTGATCCCAAGCTTCCTCAGCCTCCTCGCTTGACATGGAAGAGGTAATCTCGGGCTCGAGAGGGAAAGGCTCAGGACAGGCAGGGGGGGGGTGCTTCCCACTACTGCAGGCTTTGGCAATCTTGTTGAGTGCCTCCACTGAGAAAGCAGGTCTGGCTCGAACGAAGGCTGCTACAAAGTCCCACAGGCACAGGCCATCAATGCCCAGCCTGTCCCATTTCCAAATGGGCAGCCAACAGATGATGCGTTCAGAGATGGTGAAGGTGATAGCAGCTTCAAAGGCTTCAGGGCGAGCCCGAGCAGCATTCAAGGCTACCCGAGCTGCAGCGAGCGAGGAGATTTGGCGTTGCCCTCCCGACTCTAGAGCACAGGGTCCCCCTCGCATGCGAATGTAGGCGAACCGATGTGCATCGATCTGGTTTTCGATAGTGACGATGGAAGTCGAGTTTCCAAGGTCAGGAATGGCAGATTTGGGCAGCTCAGCACCGAACTTGAAGCCACACTTGTGGCACCCTTGGCAGAGAAGGTCAGCAGGTGTGTGAAGCCAGCGACCACACCCAGTCGTAGGGCATAGCAGCGTGGAGCCGAAAGGGGGTTGGGCTTTTCTGCGAGTGCCTGAGCAGTTACAGAACGTCGCATCCTCACCAGCATCAACGTCGATAGGACGAATCACTGCAAGCATGGCTGGGGTAAACTTGAAGTTTCCTGTTTTTATATCCTGCCATGTCAGCCCCTCCTTCGCAGCTATCTCCATAATGAGCATCGCATTGCAGATGTCGCACCACCAGGCACACTGGCACGGCAGTAAGGAAAGCGGCAAAGCTTGAGAAGCAAGGCGAGTGACCTGCTTGAGCCGATCGGTAGCTGGGATGTGCAGAGGAAAACTGTTGCCATCCACAGGGTTGATGTCCCTAGAGAGAGCTGCTGGAGCTACTGCAGCTATGGGATCGTGAGCATGCCCCTTGGAAGGAGCAAGCTGGTTGAAGCTTGCCTCAAGCGAAGCCTGTCCGAAGCCTGTGGCTAGAATTGATCTCTGTTGAAAGAACGTTGTGTCGGATTTAACTCCGAGGCTGGCTGCGAGACCTGCATAGCCAGGGGGAGCCCCAGCTGACATATCCAGGGTAGACAGCACCGATTTCCCAGCATCATTCACAACATTGCCACTCCACGAAAGATGATCGCCAAGGTCGACAAGTGGGAGACCATTGAAGATGAACAGGCGGGAAGTGTTGTCAGCCTTGAAGGCTTGCCAAGCCTCCTCAGCCGAGGTGACACTAGGAGCGTTTGCGAGCACATCCAGAGCTAGCCCGAAGAGCCTAAACGGTTGCACCAGTTCAAAACCTTCCAGTACGATGTTCTCTCCTGGTTTGATTGTGTCGCTTATCCCAGCCACACAAGAAGAAATCATATAAGGCGTTGGGACAGTCGTAAGCCCCTGCCATCCAACATCGGTAGATACTAAGTCCTGTATTCGCAGAAGAGTGACTCCAAAAAATCCAGTGGCGTCTGCAGGGATCGCTTCATCTGCAGGGGCACCAACACGTCTGAAAGCATAATGCGTTCTGAACATTCCTGTGGTAGGTATCCACGGTCCCAAGCCAGAAGCGTGGCTCGGTGCGACAGCTTGCCAGACTGGAGGTGGGGGGACAGGTGCAGGTGCAGGTGCAGGAGCGAGGGCAGCCCTTTCGGCCAGCAAATTTGGCAAGTGATCAGCAACAAGGAAATCATCCAGAGCGTTCCTGTTGTTGAGCCATCGGGCATCATCAAACGTTGTGCCTCTGTCGATGCACTCAGCCTTGAGTAGATCCGAATCATTCGCAAGGACCTCCTGGGCTACGTACACCTCGGGAGGAGGATAGATTTCGCTTAGTCGCATGTCGAGGTGCCACTGTGCGAGCCCTCGCTCAAGCAGGCCCCAGCTCTGGCCCATGAAGGTTGGAACCCTTCTTCTCACTGCAGGCTTACATGCTCGTGTGCCTCCATTGCCTACAACCTTACAATGGTTGACGAGGTCGGTTACCCAGGGAGGAGAAACGAACGCTGGCGCTCCGCCTGACATACTCTCCTGGGGGAATCGGGGTTTGTGGGGCGCTTGAACCCACTGGTCAGATACTCTCGGAGCAACCAGGCGCTCGGAATTTAGTCAAGAGACTGCTGCAAGGGCCCAATATGTGTCTCACAACAGTGTCGGACCACCGAGCCCTGGGAGCAAGCAAGAGCGAAGCAGCCCCGCTGTTCGCAAGTCCGCACGACCCTTTTTCTTGTCCCGCTAGACGCTTGGAGACAAGCCGGGTCAAGAGC
>Ga0115006_10003797_pt1 | contig 10378 bp, 3 predicted proteins | sample ArcOceMetagenome_3_FD_88943 | JGI IMG/M metagenome (GOLD analysis project Ga0115006, IMG submission 88943) | Marine eukaryotic phytoplankton communities from Arctic Ocean - Arctic Ocean- Svalbard ARC20M Metagenome | ecosystem: Environmental > Aquatic > Marine > Oceanic | place: Arctic Ocean...
CACGCCGAGGGGCGCTCCCGGTCCCACCAGTGTGAATTCCGGCATCGGGAGAGCGCATCTGCCGCTCCCATAGCAAAACCACGAGGGGGGCCCAGCCCCCGGGGTCCCGCCGCCGGGATCTGTCTTCTGCTACTGTAGTCTGTTGCGATGGCCGAGGCACTGGCTGCTGCGCCGACGGTCGCGACTCCCGCCACTCGCCCCTCCAGTGGTCGCACTGTGTTCATCCGCCGCTCGCCACCGGGCGCGACGCAGCCGGCGTCGCCGTCAGCCGCGCCGGCTCCGGCGGCGCCGGCTCCCGAGGGTGCTGGGGCCCGCAAGCTCGACATTCGCCCAGTCTCTGGCGGTCCCATCCGCTACGTCTCCGAGAGCGTTGCGCAGCCCAAGCCGAGGCCCGCAACCGCCGCGCCGACTCCCAAGAGGCCCGCCACCGTTGCGCCCACCTCAAAGGTGCGTCGGGACGGCACCGGCCTGCTGGTCCGGCGCAGTGTTCTGGGGCCAGCCGAGGACTACGAGGCGGAGCTCACCCGAAAGCATCCGCCCCCGTCCCCTGACGAGCCACCCGAGGGCGACGGTCCGGCCGCTGACGAGACTGACGAGGTCGCGGAGGCTCCACCAGCCCTCACGACGGCCTCGGTCGCCGCGCCCGCGGCGAGCCCCGCCGAGGAGGAGTGGCGCAGGAAGATGGAGGCGCAGGAGCGCGCGCTCGAGGGCCACGCCCGGTGGCAACGCCAGCACGCATTCATCGCGAAGGACCTGTCGCGTCGCAGTGACCGTCCCGCCGACGAGATGATGATGATCAACCCCGGCCGCCACCGCGAGGCGCTCGAGATGCTCGACGCGATGCAGATGGCCAAGCCGTTCTGGGAGCGGCACGGCAACGATGCGTTCGCCATGTCGATGCGCGATTGCAACGAGCGCTGGTACGGCGTGGGCGGCCTGCTCAGCGGGCTGTACTCCAAGTTCTACGAGCCGCCGACTGCCGAGATTGAGGCGAGCTTCGAGACGGTGCGAATTCCCGAGGTCCCGGGCAGCGCCCTCAACCGCGCGCGGCCTAGGTCGGCGGCGCAGGCGCGCACTGCCGCGGGCATCGCCGCCTCGCAGCAGCTGAGCAGCCCGCGCACGCAGCAGCAGCAGCAGCAGGCGCAGGCGCAGGAGCCCGAGCGGCCCGCCTCGGCGGCGGTGGAGGGCTCGAGGTCGACCAGCCCGCCGCTCGCATGGTGGGAAAGGTCGGAGCACTTCCAGAGCCAGCGCGATGGCGCCGACCGCAAGATGATGCGCCGCCTCTCGGCCGTTGGCTTCTCGGGCTCCGTCGACCCGGCCCGCCTCTTTGTCGCCGGCTCGCGCGCGCAGACCGCGCCGACCGAGACATCGGCGGCGATGCCTGCCACGCCGGACGCGCCGCTGCCGTCGCCGGTGATGGCCTCGACGGACGCGGCGGCGGCGGCGGAGGAGGAGGAGCCCGCCGCGCTTGGCTGCCAGCTCGGGGCCGAACGGCTCTTCCTCGAGGCGGCGGCGGGCGCGACGGCCATCGGCGAGGTCACGCTGCACAACCCACTCGGAGAGACGCTCTACTACCGCTGGCAGCGCCGGCAGCGCGCGCCGCCCATTGACACGCCGCCCACTGACACGCCGCCCACTGACACGCCGCCCACTGACACGCCGCCCACTGACACGCCGCCCACTGACGCCGCGCCGCCAGCCGACGCGCCGCCAGCCGACACGCCGCCGGACGCGTCGGCTGATGCACCAGCCGACACCGTGCCGCCCGCCGCGCCGCCCGCCGCGCCGCCCGCCGCGCCGCCCGCCGTGCCGCCCGCCGCGCCGCCCGCCGCGCCGCCCGCCGCGCCGCCCGCCGCGCCATCGCGGAAGGGGTCGGCGCCGCAGGATCGCTTCTTCTGCCGCGGCGGCGCGGGCGCGGGCGCGGGCCCAGGCGCGGGCGCGGGAACGCCGGCGGTCGCCTCCGGCTCGGTGCTGCCGGGGCAGACGGTGCGCGTCGAGCTTTGCTTCTGCTCGGCGGCGCCCGGCGTCTTCCTCGAGGAGTGGGAGCTGCTCACGACGCCCGACCTGCCGCCGCCCGCCGACGCCGACGCCGACGCCGACGCCGACGCCGACGCCGACGCGCCGACGCCGCCGCCGCGGGTGCTGCAGCTGCGCGGCGTGGCGCTGCCGACGGCGGAGACGCGTGGCGCCGTCGATCGGGTCGAGGCGCGGCTGCAGCGGCAGGCGAGCGTCGCCGCCGTGCGCGACATCCTCCTGCGCGACATCGTCGACGCCGTGGTGCCGCCGCCGCCGCCGCCGCCGCCCGTGCCGGCGCGCCAGCCCGAGCTCGCCTCGTACGGCACGTGGGCCGCCGCCAACCACGGCCGCCACCTGTACTATGACGCGCAGATGTGGGCCGCGTTCAACGACCTCGCCCTCGAGGCGGCGTCCGCGGCGGGCGGCGACGGCGGCGGCGGTGCTTGGGACGGCGACGTGTCGGCGCTCGAGGCGACGGTGGCGGCGCTGCCGGCTGGCGAGGGGCGCGCGGCGCTGCTTGGCCGCACCGACACGCTCGTCGAGGAGTGCTCGGCGCCGCCACCGCCCGGCGCGCTGGGACGCACGCTCGGCGCGATTGTGCGGCGCGAGCTGTGCGCGCTGGGCGAGGACGTCGCTGCCGCCTCCGATGCGCTCTGCGCGCTGCACAAGCTGCCCCCGCGCCCGCCGATGGCGATGGCCGGCATCGAGGGCGCCGCGGAGCTGGCGGCGCGCGGCGCGCTCAGCCTGACGCTCAAGGCGCTCGCGTGCGTCGCGCCGCCCGTCGACGCCGCCGGAGGCGACGCGGCGGCCGCCCAAGACCAGCTGCTGCTCGTGCTGCGGCAGGCGGGGCGCGAGCTGGGCCGCGCCGGCCCCGTGCCGCGCGGCGGCGGCGGCACGTCGTGCTCGCTGCCCGAGGTTGCTGGCGCCGCGCTGGCGCCCGCGAGCGCCTACGGCGCCGACGACGAGCTCGAGGGGCTCGTCGCTGAGCTGTGGGCGACGTCGGCGCAGCAGGCGGCCGCCGCTGCCGCTGCTGACGGCGACGGCATTGCGGGCGGCAGCGTGCTCGGCCGTGCGCCGCTCGCGCCGCTGCTCCGCGGCGAGCCGCGCGGCGCCGTCACCGCCGCGCCGCTGCTGCTCGCCGTCGCCGCGCCTGCGGCCGTGAAGCCGTCGCCGCCGGGCACGCTCAGCTTCGAGTTTGAGCTCGTGCGCGCTGCCGCGCCCGCGCCCGACGCTGCCGCGCCGGGTACCGCGAGCGCGCTGGCCGGCGCGCCCGCCGCCGCGCCCGCCGCTGCAGTCGATGTTGACGGCGCCGCGGCAGCCCCCGTCGCCGAGAGCGAGGGAGAGGCTGCCGCACCCGCGGAGGCGCCGCCATGGCCGTGGGCGGCGCAGATGGCGCCTGCGGCTCCGGGAGTGGCCGTCGCTGCGGAGGAGGAGCGCTATCGCCGCCAGCTTGAGCAGCGGGTGCGTGGCATGCTCTGTGGCGTGGTCGAGCGCATCGACTTGCAGGTCGACGAGGTCTCCTCGCTCCGCAGCGTGCGACGGCCACCCTCACCCACGCCCTGGGAGCGCAAGGAGCAGGAACGGGCCGCATGGGAGCAGTTCCGGCAGCAGCAGGCACAGATGCGCGATGAGAGCGCGCACGCAGCCATGCCACCGCCCGCCGAGGCCCCACCAAAGAAGGGTGGGAAAGGACGCGCGAAGCGCTGATTGATCTGCGCGACGTCCACGTGGAGGACCGAGGTGGGAGAGACAAGGCAATAGAGTAGACTCAGGGTCTTTTGGTGTCGATGCGAGAGGATAAGGAATTACAAGAGAGATTTCATTATCGTAATCGGCCTACTACGCCACAAACACGCCCGTCATACCTCGCGGGTGTGATGATGCGTTTGGCCTGCTTGGGCTGCTGCTGTAGCCAAGTAACCGGAAGTCCTTTTCGTAGACATGAGCCAACTGCTGAACTGAGGCCGGGGAGAGGTCGTTGGCGCTCAGCTGACAGTGTTCCGAGGTCGACATGCTGTTCATTTGAGCCGAGATAGCCTTTGGCAAGCGAGCCAGCCTGCTGTCTTGTGGATAGCGGTCCACGACCTTCTGCAGATCAGAATCAAGGCTTTCAAGGTGGAGCACATGATTGCACATCTGAGGCTGGTTGTCGCCTCCAACGTGCAACCACTGTGGTAGCCAATGGCAATCCTCACTAACGGCCGAGTCGAGCGATTTCGGCTGAGTGCCCATAGCCGTGAGCCTCTGCAGCTCGTTGGGCATCCAGCTCTTGGTCGGGTCGAATCTTGCGTTTACGTACGCATTGAGCTTCGACGCCTGACAGACCAACTGGAAAGCCCACCGTGGGCAACTCCTGAGGTCATGGTAGTTGGAGCACCCACCAGCTCTCATGAGAGACTGGTAGATGTATTGGCTGACAGTACGATCGAACGGATTGCGGACCACGCAGAACGTTTTCGCGTTAGCATATGGGTCCGGCCCATATCGAGGATGGTTTATCAGCCAGCCGCGAGGCAAATGGTAGACAGAACAACCCTCGTTGTGCGGCCTTTTGGTGATCTCCGTCTCAAAGCAGCGCTCGTGGATCATTGACACATTAGCGTTTGGTCCCGAGGCGTCACAGTCGAACTTGTACTTACCCCATTTGTAGCCGACGGCCTTTCCTGCGTCCTCGATGGTCGATCCACCATTCTGCCAGGCAACGAAGCCGCAAGGGGCTGAGTGGCTCACATGGCGGGGCTAGGAGCATTGGAAGGGTGCATCAAGGGTCAGCGACCTTGGGTATGTGCAGGAACTCAAGCGTGGACTCCTTCTGTGAGGGTTCTGTATCATCGTAAAGCTCGATGGTAGTCGCAGCCGGTGTCGCCACGGTGTCGTTGCTCTCGAGCTGGTCAAGTCTCGCCTCTACCTCGAGAAGCAAGCCGTCGACGATCCCTGAGCCTTGCGTGTACGACAGCCGCGAACGAAATACCTGGCGCGTTGCCCATTTGAGCTGGTGCAGGTCATGCAGAGCGTTGGGAGTGCTCTCGTTTAGCATTGCCAAGTATGTGAGCTTGTTAGCGAGCGCCTCCATCGTGCCGTTCAGGCATGCGAGCGATCCGAGGAAGAGTGCTGCGCGCGTCCAGTCAATGCTGCGCTGAAACGGCAGGTTAGGAGCGATTCGCTCGAAGTCGGCGAGCACGACGGGAACGCAGCCCGAAGCAAGAGCATCATACAGCCGGCGACTCGTCGGTGAGTCGCCAGCTGGGACTAGGCAGAACTCGGAGTGCTTGTGCAGGGAGAGCGTCTCCTCGGAAAGTCTGCGCGTGGCGGCCTGGTCCCAGACGACCTTCTCGGCAGACACTGACGCGATCGAGACATTCAGACTTGCATCCAGCCGGGTGGCGATGCCAGGCAGCACGCTGCCACGCAGACAGCCTTCATCGCCCCGCAGACGACCACCGCACTCGCGCTCCATTCTCCCGTGGAACATGAACTTGGTTGGACGTGGTGCCACGTCCGTGGTTGATGATGGTCTCTCCCAGGCGTCTTTCTCCAGCAGGGCAGATGCTTTGTATGGCAGGATGATAGGATCAGTGCGCGACAGCCACTTGGCGGTGGCAACTCCAAATTCGCCAGGCAGATGATAATACTTGTCTGAGCTGGTGAAGAGGGCAGGGCCGACGAGAAGCAGTTGAAGAAGGTCGGGACCGAGCGCTTGTGCGGCGAGGTAAGATGTCCCGAGGGCGAGGAAGTTGCGACCGGAGTGTTCTTTGAAGGCCGGAAGTGCTCTCAAAGCCGCCGCCATCTCTCTTGCACGGACTCTGTGATAGTCCAAAGTACCCGCCTTACCACAAGCTTCGAGGCGCTTCAGCGCTGGGTGAGGAGTCGAGGCGCCAGACATCAGTTTGCGCAGTTCGTTGACATGCCACAAGAAGTGAAAGGCGCTCACCAACGGCGCTCCAATCACATGCAGCCGAGCTTGAGCGGGATCGTGCACACGAAGCGGGTGCTCTCTCAAACGCTCGATGAGATGCACGTCAGTCATGTGCTCAGCCACGTTGGCACCCAGCGTGACAGGGTCGTCACCATCGGCTGCCTCGGCTATTTGGCGAATGCAAGCCAACGAGTCGCTCATGTTGAAGGCGTTTGTCTCATGCAAATAGAAGGGCGCACGTGCCAGCTTGAACTGAGTATTCTCCGTCGGGGCAAGGAGCCGAGTCATCGTAGCCTCCGACGGCGCGCACGGCATGTCCGAAGGGACGTCAGAATACAAGCGCTGGCTGCTCGGGCTCTGGCGGTCTCTTTGGCTGCTGTTGCAAGACAGCTTGACGCTGCCATAGTCCATGAAGTAGTCTTTCCCCCAGCTCTTGGGCCTTGAAGCAGGGGCAGGAGCTACGGTATCGTAGGAATCCGGGTCGTTGGCGTGCGGTAGTACATCAAACGAGCACTGGTAGCCGAGCCACTGTGCCAATTTGGTCGCACCATCCGGGGTGAACTCCTCGAGCGCCAGCAGGTATGAACTGGGCACCCGGGCAGTCGCCTCTCTCCTGGCGTTGCTAATGCGGCGGTGCCAGCCCTCGAACATGTCGTTCACTTTGTCCAGCATCGACTTCGTGACGCTCTGCAAACGGAACATCTCGGTCTTGGCCTGCGCCGTCGTGTCGCGGCGCATGTTCAAGATAATCTTTGCGCAAGGGAAGAGCTCCTGAAGGAAGTCAATCCAACCATGTTCGTGCGCAGGGAGATGCTCCGGGAACGCCTCGCGACCACCCGTTAAATGGGTTTCAGCGTCTAGGTTCACGGCGGGCGTCCCCATGGTGGCAGGAAGGATGACCTCCTTGAAGCCATGCACCAGGATCGACTCATCGTGTTTGCGCTCAGTCGGAGGGTCAAATGCGATGAAGAAGTCTTGCAGGCTGCAGAGGAGCTCCTGGTTGGAGACGTCGCCGTGCTCAAACGGAGCAGTCTCGCCCCCAGGAAATGTTGACGAGGCACGCTTGTACAGATCGTACGCGGCCCAGATTGACGCATGATTCTCGCCTGTCCACACAGCGCAGACGGATCAGAGCTCAACAGCTGGCAAGGTGCGGCTGAGAGGTTTGGAGTCGGGCCGGGTTTGAAAAATGCGTACCGCGCAGCTGCACGCCAGGTAGGCTGTTGAGCGTCTCTAGCAGTGAGGTGCTCCCGCTCCGGCCCGTGGCCAAGACAATGATGAACTCACGAGCGCACAGGTCGCACGCCCCATTGGGCGTCTTGCTGCCAGCGCTCACTGTCGCTAGATCAAGGACTGGCGACTGAAGGGTGCGAGGCTGCTCCGACCAGGACCACGCGAGAGCCGCGCTCACGAGGCAGAAGGCAGCCATGCGGCGCCGCGCCCGGCGTTTGCCTAACGTGGCAGCCTTTTTGGAAAGGGGGTAAACCAGCCGGCTCTAAAACTAACAGAAAAAAGACTAAGTAGCCATGGAGGGAGGGAATCTGAAGCGGGGGCGCGCACGCATGAAAATACCGGATGAAAGAGTTCTTTGTTCGAGGCGACCCGCTAGGTTGGAGGCAGGACGTAGCCCAACGCGCTAGTCATCTTCTCTGGCATTGCGCCAACCACGGCCGCCGACCCCTCGGCGAGCACCGCTTCCAACTCGGCCACGCCCGATGGCGAGAGGCGCTCGATGGTCTGCAGCATCGCGCGCTTCTCGATGCTGAGCCGGGCTGCCTCCTCCGTTGCGCGCCGCATCTCATGTTTGGCCGCCTCGGCCACCTTCTCGGCCGCGTCGCGTGCGTCCGCACCAGCCACCACCGATGCCTTCAAGGCTTTGAGCTCAGCCGCCGCCTCGCGCCGCACCGTCTTGAGTGCCGCCTCGTGCCTCTCGGCCTGCGCCGCAAGTGCCGCCGCCTGTGCTGCCGCCGATGATCGCGACCACTCGCGCCGGCTCGTCTCCGCCTCGGCACGCGCCGCCTCTTGTCTTGCGGCGAGTGCGGTGAGCTCCTTTGCCGTCGCGTCGCGCTCCATCCGGGCCTGCTTGAGCGCGGTGGTCGCCTCAGCCAGCGCCCGCGCGTCGGCGTGCCGCTCCGAGCTCATGCGCTCGACAGACTCGCGCGCCTGCTGCGTCTTGGTGGCAGCCAGCGCGAGCGCCTCCTCGCCGGCGGCTTTGTCACGCAACGCCGCGTCGCGCTCGGCCGTCGCGCGCTTCCGCGCCGCCGTCGCCGCAGCCGCCGCGCGCGCCTCGGCCGCCTGCTCGGCGGCAAGCGCGTCCGCCGCCTCCTGTGTCTTCTGCATCTTGGCCGTGGCCGCCGCCAGGCTCTTCTCGCACCTGCCGCGCGCTTGCGCCTCCTTGGCGAGCTTCTCTTCGGTCTGCCGAAGCGCGGCGGCGTGGCTCGCCTCGAGCTGCGCGAGCTGCTCCGAGGCCGCACGCTTCTGCTGCTTCGCCGCCGCTAACGCCCGCCCTAGCTCCGCCTCCGCCGCATCGCGGCCCCTCGCGGCCTCGCGCGCCTCGGCGGCCAAAACCGCCTCGCGCGCCGCCGCCTCCTCGAGCGCCTCGCGCTGCGCCGCCGCCGTCGCCGCCTGTGCGGCCTCCAGCGCGTGCTGCAGCCGTGCCAGCGCCTGCTCGTGCCGCGCTGACGACGACGCCTGGAGCGCCCTGCCCTCGGCACGCGCAGCCGCCACCGCCGCGCGCGCCTCGCTCTCCATCTCCATCAGCTCGAGGACCAGCGCCGCTCGCCGCGCCCCTTCAGTCGCCTCCACCGCGGCGACCGCCTCGCGCGTCGCCGTGGCCGCCGCGCTCTCGGCGGCGGCGGCGGCGGCGGCGGCGGCGGCGCGTGCGTCGCACTCCGACTGGCGCCGCTGCAGGCCCGCCCGCTCGTCCGCGTGCCGCCGCGCCGCCGCCTCGCGCTCCTCAGCGGCGCTCAGCTTCTCGCGTAGCTCCGCCGTCGCCAGCTCCGCCTGGCTTCGCGCCTCGCGATCGCACGCCGCCGCCGCCTCCGCCGCCGTCGCTGCACGTAGGGCCGCCGCGTGTTCCTCGCGTAGCAGCAGCAGCTGCTGCTGCGAGGCCGCTGCCGCCGCCGCCGCCGCCGCATGCCGCGCCTGTGTGCACGTCGCCTCGTCGCGCGCGCGCCCCTCGGCCGCGCGAGCCTCCTCGGCCGCGGCCAGCGCGGCCTCGCGCGCCGCCGCGCTCTGTGCCGCCTCCAGATGCGCCTGCTCCACTGCCGCCGCCGCTTCGGCCGCCGCCTCGGCCGCTGCCGCCTCGGCCGCGGCCCTCTGGCGCTCCGCCTCCTCGGCCGTTCGCTCCAGCCGCTGCTGATCGGCCTCGGTGGCCTGCGCCGCCGCCGCCGCGTCGGCGTCGGCGGTCTCCTTGAGTGCGCGCAGTTGGGCATCCGCCTCACGCCGCACCGCCACGAGTTGCTCCTCGTGCCGCTTCGCCTGCGCGGCGAACGCCTCCTCTGCGCCCTGCCGCTGCGCCTCCGCCTCGGACTCCACCCGCGCCTGTGCCCGCGCGGCTTTCTTGGCCGCCACGTCGGCCGCTGCCTGCAGCTCCCGTCTCGCCTCGGCCTCGGAGCGCGTCGACTCGACCGCTGCCGCGAGCCGCGCACCCTGCTCGTCGACCGTTTCTCGGAGCGCCTCAGCGTCGCGACACGCCTCGCGGAGCGAGGAGACGTCGCCCTCGAGCTCGGCACAGCGCCGCAGCACCATCTCGACCGCTGCCGTTGTCGCGGTCAAGTCGACAGCGTGCGGCCGGAGTCGCGCGCATTCAGGGCAAGGCCCTGCCTCGTGTGGGCGGTTTGGACCCTTGGCCTTGGGATCAGTCAGGCTGCGGACGAGGTTCTGCTTGGCCTCCTGGAGCCGCCCGACCAGGGCGTCGCCCTCGGGCAGCCTGAGCTTTACTCCAATGCTGAGGGCTTTCTCCGTCGCCTGGAATGCTGCCGAGCGGTCGCCCAGGTACTCGAGGCAGGCACTTCGGTTGTGAAGCATTGCCATGAGCTGCACCGTGGGCCGCTCGGCTCGCTTGAGCAGCTCGCAAGCACCGTCCGCCATCCGCAGCGCGTCGCTGTGCCTCCCGAGCTGGTTGAGCGCGACGCAGAGACTGCCCATGATCTCGGCGGCGAGGATCGACTCCTTGGGCGCACTCGTCAGGGCTCGCTGCATGAAGCCATGTGCCGCTTCGGGTAGTGTCGCGAGCAGGTCGAGGCCGAGCGCATGGTGCAGCGTCGCGTGCTCAACGGCCATCTGCCTTGCATCGGCAGAGCCCGCGGAGCGCGCCCGCTGCTGGTGCTTCGGTCCGGTCTTGAGCGACGCGGTCGCACTGCCAGGGAGCTTGCGCAGCTCACGCAGTCCACGGCGCTCCGACGAAGCCGAGGAGGGGGTCTGGGCTGGGTCGCGCAGCATGCG
>Ga0115006_10003799_pt1 | contig 10374 bp, 1 predicted proteins | sample ArcOceMetagenome_3_FD_88943 | JGI IMG/M metagenome (GOLD analysis project Ga0115006, IMG submission 88943) | Marine eukaryotic phytoplankton communities from Arctic Ocean - Arctic Ocean- Svalbard ARC20M Metagenome | ecosystem: Environmental > Aquatic > Marine > Oceanic | place: Arctic Ocean...
GCTCGCGCCACTGCTCCTGCTGCTGCCGAACGATGCCATCATGATGCGCGCGCGCCCACGCCCGCCGCGGCCCCGCCCCGCCAGCAACCCAGCGAGCTAGCGCTGGCTCGCTTGAACGGCACACTCGCGGGCAAATTCTCGTCACGAACAGCGCGCAGTTGGCAGAGAGAAAGTGCAAGTCCAAACAGCCGGTTGTTGGGTGAAGGAAGCTGAGAAGGGTCCGCGAGACAGCCAATGGCGAGCCGGTGAGCGCAGGCGGCGAGCGGCGACCCCCCCCCCCCTCTCCCTTCCGCCGCCCGCGGGCCTGCAACCTGCCGCGCGGGCGCGCCCCCCGCGCCGCTTGCACGCATGGGGCCCGTGAGTTTACACCCCGCCTGCGCGAGTGTGGACGCTGGGGCCTGATGCGTGCGGGGTGGCCGCAGGTGCTGAGGCGCGGTCGCAGCGCGCAGCCCGGAGTTGGGCCCACCTCTGGCCGGCGGGGCGGCGAGGAGGATGGTGCTGCACGAGGGCGCGGTGGACACGCGCCCGCTGCGCTACGGCGACGAGGTCGTGCTGACGGAGCTTGCGACGCACGCCCTCCTGCGGAGCTCCGCGGGCCTGGGCACGTACCTGTACGGGGATGAGCTCGCCGAGGACGTGCCCGGGCGCAGCGCCATCAGCACGCCCGGGATCCACGAGTGCGCCTTCCGCCTGTGCGTGCACCAGGAGCACTGCGCGCAGGACGAGCTTGCCAAGGCGCTGGCGGCCAACAGGCTCCGCCCCGACACCTGGCGCGAGCAGCTCGGGCCGGCGCACCCGCTGTACCCCGGCATCAGCGGTCTGGCGCACGGCGCAGACGCGGAGGCCCAGGCGAACGAGCGCCGGGGCAGCGCGGCGCGCGGGCGCGTGATCACCTACGGCGAGCGAGTGCAGCTGCTGCACACGTGGAGCGGCAGGCTCGTGACCGTGATTCGCGAGCACTCAGAGCAGAACCCGCAGGGCATGCTCATCCAGCTGGTCGAGCGCGTGGACGAGGGTGCATGGTTCACCGTGCTGTCGCCGGGCAAGGTGCTCAGGCACGGCGACCGCGTGCGCAACAATGCGGAGCTGGTGCTCGAGAGCGCGCGGTACCCTGGGCGGTATGTGGCCTTCAACACGGGGAACGCCTCCCTGGATGCAGGCGAAGACATCGAGGCGTCGCTGCTTCCCCACACATACATCAGCAAGCGGTTCGAGTGCTATCTGGGTTTCCACCGGCAGGTGTTCTCGGCGCGCATCTTCAGGCAGCAGGACGAGGGGCAAGTGGTGGCGCGCGAGGACGCATCTGCGGGCGTTCATTCGTCAGCAAAGGGCTTGTGCGATGTAGAGGCAGCCAGTCCGCAGCGGCGCATTCTGGGAACGGACATCGTGCAGGTCTATCACCCCGAGGGCGACGCGATGTTAGTGGTGGAAGTCCCCACTCGCGCCACAGCCGACCTCTCCGACTTTCACAAGCCACCAGACCGGGGCGTGGCATTTTTCATGCCGTTGCACGGCAGGCAGCAGGACCCCGGCGCCAAAAGCCTCTTTCTCGTCCAGCACGTTGAGGTGCGGCACGGCGGCGAGGGGGTGGGCCCGCGCGACGTCTTCCTCTTGCAGCACGTTGTCACGGGCTTGTACCTCTGTTGGGAGGGCAGTGGCACTCAGCTCAGCGCCACCTCCGACTATTCGGGCAGGGTGCGCGCGTTGGGGGGGCAGATGGCGCCGCCCCCTGAATTGGGAGGTGGCCATCAAGAGCAGGGCTATGACCCCGACGCCTCCCCCCCCAGCCCGCGCAGCCCCCATCTTCGCCAGAGCCCTGCACTGCAAGGCGCGCATTCGCCGGGCGCACACTCCTATGTGCCGTACTCGGGCGCAAGCAATCCGTGCGAAATGTCGCTGGTGCACGTCAACCCCACCTCGGGCGCGGTGCTGCCTGAGTCCGAGGGCCAGCCGTTCTCCTTCTCGGCGCCTGTCTTTCTGTCGCATCGCGATGGCGGTGAGCTCACGGAGCGCTTGTTCCTTCGAAAGCGGGCCGCCGTCACAAAAGTTGGCGTCAAAGAGCTGTGTGGAGCCGTGTCGACGCACCACCCCAGTGTTGCCGAGTGTCTGTTGGAGATTCGACCGAGCGACATGTCTCTGGCCCGCTCCGTCCTCGACATTACCGTCGCCGTGGGTGTCATCAACGGTCTCGTCGCCAACATCGCGCGCAGCGACAATCTGCGGCTGCCGAAGGATCGGAACGGGGACGTGGACATGGAAGTTCGTGACGACTATGTCCTCGAGCATCCCACCACGAGCCTGGTCCTTAACTCTGTAGTGCTGCTCGATCATCTTGTCAGCAACCTTCTCACCTGGTGCGAGTCTGTGGACCCATTGGCCGAAGACCTCGACGGAGAAGACGAGGGTGATATTGGACAGGAGGAGCTTGGGCGGTCGGACTTTCGTGGCGGTGTGGGTGGTGCGCGCGGCTCCGGGAGCGCGGGCACCGCGGTCGGCGCGGGCTGGGGAGACGAGCGGAAGAATGCGGGCAAGGGCTCGCGCATGCAGCACTTGCTCCGTCAGCACGGTGGTGTGGAAATCGTCTGCAAGCTGGTGCAAACGGTGTTTTCGGACAAATGCATCCCGCTCGACATGGTGCATGAGTGCGTGCTTGGCGACGGGCTGCTGGAGCTCGCGCGCAAGAGTTACCGTTTCATGACCCTTGCCATGCGCGGCAACAATGCCAATCGCCGCATTTGCGTGCAGTTTGTGCGCACGTTCCAGAGGCATCTCACTGTCGACTTCCTGGCGGTGGAGTGTCTCTTTGAGCTGTTCCGGGGGCCAAAAGAGGTGCTGGCAATGTTGCGAGAAGACTTTTTCACGAGCGGTGTGCGCATGCTCCGTCAGAGGCGCTCCTCCGCCATGCTCATGCTGTTTTCAGCCTGCTGTGTCGCGGGCGACGGCCAGGCCGTGCGGGAAAACCAGGCGCGTGTCCTCAAGTTCTTCTTCGAGCAAGCGCCGGATCTCCTCTTGAAAGTGCGCCATTCCTTGCCGACGCTCGAGAGCGATCCCTTCACCGCCAACATCCACTTTTCGGACCGCATTCCCGGTGGGGCCTCCGGGGAGGTGTCAGCGCTGGACCTTCGAGACATGAACGATGATGTGCTGCATGACTACCGTGCGGCCACGGACCCGCTGGTGGCGCTCTTCCAGTATTACTTGGCCTCGCTCGAGCTCTTGTGCGCGGTGGTGCATGACCGCTACTGGCCTGCCTCGCAGCACATGATGGAACACTCCTTTGAGCTCGCGTGCGGCTACAACGACCTGCTGTTTCTCGTCAAACACGAAATGTGCCCGTGGATCTTGCGCTGTCACGCGTGCAACGCCATGACGGCCCTGTACGTCGACCGCGCGCCATTCCTGCAGGTGGAGACCGTCAACAGCATCCGCACCTGGAGCAAACTGCACGAGAGCGTGGCCGACGAGAAGCTGCGCAAGGACGAGCCCTACAACTTTCTGCCAGATAACCTGCGTCCCCCTTCAGGGTTCCGGGAGCTCAAAGAACACTGCTTGACGCAGCTGGACAAATGCAGCAACATTGACGCCGATGCCACAGGCCAGACGCTCTTCTCGCAGCGCATTGCAGACTTGTGCCTGCGCATGGCGCGGCTTGGTGCCTATCACCAGTACGACGACCACTTCCGTTTGAGCACTCCCATGTACGATGACATCAAGCCGCTGTGCAGCCTGCTCGTTGGCATTCTCGACGGGAGGACGGACCAGATATCCCTGCCTCAAGAAGAGCTCCCGGACAGAGCAGATGTAAGCGGCGCGCCGGTGGATCAGGACGCGCTGGATCGTGTGCGGCTCGCTCAGCATCCGTCGACGCAGGTGCTGAGGGATCTGAAAGTGACAATCTGTGACTTGCTCGCCTTCTTCTGGGCCATCCGTGTCGACGACCGCATCAGCAAGTTCTTTGAAAAGTACGAGCAGCTCATCGACGACGATGTCGGGCCTGCCCTCTTTGCGTCCGTGACGCGTGGCACCGAAAAGAAGAAAGCTGCCAACGAGTTCACGGCGGTCGTGCCCGGCGACGGCTCGCCGGGCGCGAGGGGCAAGAAGGGCAAGGTGCAGCCAGAGGAGGAGGAGGACGAGCTGTCGCTCCCTCTGAGCTACGCCAACAATGTCGAGAAGTGGGGCCCGTCGCAACGCCCGCTGTGGAGCCAGCAGGTGGTGACGGAGCTGGTTCAGACGCTGTTCCGCAACGACACGTATGGGCGCGAAGTCATCGAAGTGCGTGCCCTCAAGGAGCCGGAGGGGTCTCTGTCGGTGGTGACGCGCGTGCTCTTGGATCTGAGTCTCTACAAGGACCCCCGTCTGTCGCGCCGCGCGTTCGAGCTCCTCATGTGCCAGCTGGGACAGCGTCACCACTTTGTGCGGCACATAGCCGCCGTGCACTTGATCGTGCGGCCGCGCTCAGCGCGCGCGTTCTTCAAGACTCGCGCCGACGTGCATGAATTTCGCCTTGCGCTGCCGTGGGTGCACCGCGACGACGTGTCGCGAAGAGCAGACGCCATGCACTCGTGCGAGCGCCTGCTCACCAAGTGGGTGCAAAATCTGCGGGGCCACGGCGCGCGGCAGGGGCGTGACGCCAAGGAGGAGGCCGATACAGACGAGGGGGAGTACCGCCGCATGCTGTTTCAGATGGGGGCGCATCGGCATGTCATGGAGCTCTTGCTGCTGCCCATGCGCCGTGTCTTTGCGAAAAAGGAGGGGGAGCTCGACACGGCCGTCGACAGAGAGCGACAGGAACTGTTCAGCAAGTGCCACGAGTTTGTGGCCGCCTTGTGTGCAGGGCATCGCACCGCGCAGGAGTTCTTCTTTCGGCACCGCGAAGTGTTGCAATCGCACCTGGGCATCGTGGGGCTGCCGGTGGCCGAGACCCTGGCGGCGCTAGTCCAAGATCACGAGGGCCTCGTACGCGAGGCCGGCGAAGAGTACGTGCGCACTCTATTTGGCGCGCTCAGACACTACAACACCAAGCGCGGGGCGTGGATTGAAGCGGTCCGCGCCATGGTTCTCGTGGGCGGCGTGCCGGTGAAGCACCACCAAAACGTGGCGCTCGAGTACCTGGCGCTGCACTCGCAGGAATTCTGCAGCCTGATGCTCAAGGCGAGCGAGTGGAACATGCGCATCGACCTAGTCTTTGAAGGCGAGCTGCGCGCCCCCCACCTGACAACTTCGCGCCTCGACTACCACCTCGCATGCATCAACTTGCTGGCCGACAGCGCCATGGGCAACAACCCTGCTGCCGAGGTGCAGGTCACGGCGCTCCTCACTTGGGACGACATTCTCGACGTGTTGCTCGACATTGATGTGCGCTCGCGCGGGGCCTCTGGCGTGGTAGAGCCCATGCCCAAGGCGGCCGTGCGCATTTTCAAGAGCGCCTTCCTGCGCGTTCTGTACCATGCCTACGTCAAGACCAAGGTGGAGCAGCCGCATGACCAGGTGAGGCGCCCTGACAATCGCTTCTGGGAGGCTACGCGCATGGAGCCGCCCAGGACAGCCACGACGAGCCACCCGGACACCGCAGCCAGCTCACAGTACGCGACGACGCCCAAGCCGCAGCGCCGTCTGCCGTCTCCTGGGTACTTGACGTATGTGGCGCAGGAGGTGCTGGAGCTCGACAAGCTGCTCGGCGACGTGGCTGCTGGCAAGGTGATCAAAGCGCAGCAGGATTTCACGGCGCTCAAGGAGATGGTGCTGGTGGACCTCGTGCCCATGCTCTCCGAGTACTACAGTGTCTTCTACCAGCCGGGGTGCTCCGGCAGCCAGCAAGACGTGCTGGTGTCGGAGGAGCTCTTCGACGCGCTCGACCAGCTCGTCTCGTCCGGCAATCTCCCGCCGCAGCACATCACGCCCGTGCAGACTCTGGTGGCGTCGATCGGCGACAAAGTCGAGAGCCGCGGCAACCGGCGCAAACTGCTCGAGTTCACTGTCGCCACCGTTCGGCCCGGGCCTGCTGCTGCAGCAGGTGCGCCAGGCGGCGGGCATGATAGCCCTCAGCACACGTCGCCCTCCGGCAAAATGGACGCCCCCAGCCTGCTGCGGGATCTGATGACAACAGCTGCGCGTGCGCTCAAGTTGCAGTTGGCGGTCGCCAGCAACATCGACATTAGCGACGGCGAGCCCCTCGGAGGTGCCCTCGGCTCGTTCGTGAGGCTTTGCAGCATGAATGTGGATGTGCCGCTGCACCGCGAGGACAAATTTGGCGAAGGCGCCGTGGGATTCACTGCCAAGCGCAACCCGTGCTATGCCGACATCGCTACCAGGCTAGCCGAGTGGGTGCGAGTTCGTAAGACTGGGTGCGGGAGTGCGGACTCGGCGCTGCTCGCCGACGCCGGAGCCATATTGGCCGGGCTGGTTTACATGCAAGATCCTCTGGACGAAGCGCCTCGAGACAAGCTCTCGATGTGGACATGTTGGGCGAGGCTTCGGCGCGCTCTCGTGCCCGCCCCGCTCAACGTGCCGCAGCTCGAAGGCCTCAGAATGGTGCAGGCCAAGTGGCTGGAGGCTGGCTCCCTAGAGGCGGCGGCTGTGCTACTTTCGCGGGAGGACCAGGCCCTGCACAGGAGCGGGTTCGTGTGCCTGAATGCGCTGCTGGCACGCCAGTTTGGCACCGCGCAGTCACGCTTCCACGACTTCCTTGAGCGGGCTGGCAGGCTGGCCGGGCATTCCTCGCGGAAGGGCGAGAGCTTTGGGCCACGGGGGCAGGGTGTGATGCGCAACATTGTTCAGCACATTGCGAGTGGGCATGGCCATTTGAAGCAGTATAAGCGCCTGCGCAAGTACCAGCTTGGCATGCCATCCACTGTGTCTGCTGCTGCATTGGGGGAGGAGGGGATCAAAGCCGCTAGCGTCACTCAAACCGCAGACTTTGGGTGGGGCTCGGCTGGGCACGGGCGCCTGACGCTGCCTGAAGCAGGCTCGATTGCCTTTCAGGAGTGGGCAGTGACAGGAAAGGGAGGCGGGGGCGGTGGAGGGGGTCCTTCGGGAAACCCGACGCCCGCGCACAAGAGAGCGTTGGCAGAGGAGGAGGAGGGGCTGGGTGCCGAGAGCATGCTGGTACTGGCGCTGAAAACTTTGGAAAACATGTGCCGCGGTGGGTTTTTGCCGGGGCAGCTCGTGCTCTCCGCCTCGCTCCCACTGCACGCGCCGCCTCCTGAGGAACCCAAAGTGCAGGAAACGGAAATGTCCAAGGAGGCGCGCAATAAGGCCCTAGTGACTGCGCCGGCCGGCTCGGTGCTGGAGGTCCTGGTTGACCTGCTGCGGCGCGTTGTTCCCTGCCTGGTACTGGCAGTGCGCTACCAAGACTGCACCGTGCTCGAGCTGGGACGCCTTGTCCTCAGCTGTATGTCGGCAGGCGTGGACGGCCTTTGCTCGCGCAACCAGACGCTGCTCATCGAGATGGGCGTCCCTGATCTTCTCATGCGCGTGGTCAATCTTTCGTACCGCGCTATGGAGGGCGCGGGGACCGGCGCGCCGGCGCCTGAGACAAGCTCCTCGCCCGCGGCTGACGTCCCGCTCTCTGTCACCAGCGTGTTGCCACGCATGATGGGCGCCCAGGCCAACGAGGCATTGGCGTTGCTGAAGGTGGAGGCCGGCAATTTGCTGCGTCTCTTGTCGCTTGGATGCTCAGCGCTCTACACCGAGCGCGTGGCGCCGGATCAGTTGTCTCTGGCAGCGGACGCAAATGGCTCAGTTGTCATGCCGCTGCTTCGGATCCTCGAAACGCAGGTCGACTGCGGCGCACTGGCAAGGCGAGTGGCAGTCAATGCGGCCCTCTTGGACCTGGTCGAGGACGAGACTCATGACATCATGGACTTTGGTCTGGATCACCATCGCGGGCGGCAGCTTTTGCAGACGGAGCTAACCAATTCCATCCTGGTTCTTCGCACCCTTGAAGCGGAGGTTGAGACTCTTTCTCGCGCATCTGCGGAGACGTGGACCTGGGAAGAGCCAGGGAGGGCCTTGCAAACTATGGAGGCAAATTCTCCCTCTCTGCGCGCCTTCGCCGCAGAGCGAGTTCGCTGTGTCGAGATCGCAGTCTGGCCACGGAGCGAGGGCTACGGCGAGAAGAGGCGGCGCATAGTGCTCTGGTTTGCGCTTTCAGATCGCCTCGTCGCCTGGAATTGTGCAGGCGCAACGGCCCGGGCAGCAGAGATGACGTGGGATGCTCTCCACGAACACGGAGGGCGCGGCGGCGAGCTGACGCACGGCGTTGCTCTGCTGCGGTGCTGGGACGAATGTGCCCGCCAATTCCTTGCGTGGCGTGCCTTGCGTGGCGCCAAGGGCCTTGAGGGCGCATCTGCTCCTGGTGCCCCTCCTGAGACCCTGCCCGCTTCCGAGGCGCGCACATCTACAGCCGCGAAAGGGGGCCGTGTGAGGGCGTCGTCGCAAGCTGAAGATGCGCGATCGCCCAGTTCGTTGGCAGCGTCTGGCAGGAGCTCCTCGCTGAGCCAAACGAAGACACAGCGTAGGCGTAACAAGGAGGGGGGCGGGCAGAGGGCGGCGGGCGGACGGAGTTTGGCAGAGATGTTGCGGTGGTCTGAGGGCGTGCCGTGCCTGCTGTCGCTCATTGTCGTGGTCATCTTTCTGGGAGCCTACGGCGTGCCTTCAGAGGCCCCGGGGGCCGGGAACAACCCCAATAGTGCCTTGTACCAAGGCAGGTTCAACGTGACCGCGGAGATGCTCAAGTGGGGCGTGGCCAGTGCAACGCTTGGGTCCGGATCCCGCTGGTCTGCTCCCCCTGCGGAATTGCAGCCTTTCGATCCGTGGCGATTTGCTCCGTGGGCGCAGATGCTGTTGCTGGCGCTGGCGTCCATCCATGTTGTCGCCATGGCTTGTGAAATCGCGAGCTGGGTTGTCAACGACTGGCCTGCCATTTTCCTGCGTATCTCGGCGGAGCGGCGGCTTGCGCGCAACAAGGCTGCCGGCACACGCTCAGTTCGCGCCAACGCGCAGGACGTGGCCGTCGTCGACGGAGGCATGATGTTGCGCTTGCTCACTGCGTCTCTGATGCCCTACTATCTCGTGGTGCTGGGCATCTTTTCGCTCCTGGGTGCGGTGCACTCACCGCTGTTCCTGCTCGCCCACACTCTGCGCCTGCTGCATCCGCTGGCGCCCGCGGCCCGTCTGGCGGCGCCCAAGCTGGTACGCACAGGCTTCATTGCCTTGGTTGTGCTCGTGTGCTACGGGCTCTTTGCCTACACCTACTTCTCCAACAACGTCAATGCCGTGTCGCGCACGTGCCACAGTCCGTGGCAGTGCGTGTCGACTGTGGTTCTAGCGGCGCTGGCACGCGACACCGACGTTTTGGCACATGACGCCGAGGACTTCGCCGAGACGCCAGCGCTTTTCGCCGCAAGTTCGTGGGAGCAGTTCCGCTCGCTGTACTCGGCGTCCTTCCTCATCGTGTGGGGCTTGCTGCTGCAGGGCGCGCTCTTGGCACACATCTTTGACGCATTCGCCCAGTTGCGCCAGCTCGAGGAGCAGCGCCAACGCGAGTGCGAGGACTGCGACCTTCTCAGCGGCCAAGCTCGGCGGCGGCCTCAGGGTGTAGGCGCCGCCGAGGCTGCCATGCAAGGGAGGCAGCTCGCAGTTGGCAAGGAGGGGGCCGGCAGCCTGGGTCCACGCATGTTTGAATCAGATCCTCACAGCCCTGCCTCGTTTGTCCTCTTCTTGTGCTGGGCCTCGGAGCAGGTGCGCGGCTCCCGCTGGGTGATCGTGGATGAGGTGCTTGCCATGTTCGAAAATGGCGACCCTCGCTTTCTGCCTCTCGGTGGCAGATGAGGCGTCCCGTTCGGTGTGGACGGGCGGGGGGCGAGGGAGATGGCAATGAGTGGCCAAACCGTGTCGGCCCCAAGGCGCGCTGAAGCGCTTAATCGCACGCTGACCAGAGATAGCTCTTGCGCATACAACGCTCTTTTTTCTCTTTACGCTGCACCCCGCGGGCATGCTTGTGCGCTGCGCCAGACGGTATGTATGTGTTTATGAGCCTGTCATTGGGCGGCGCCCTAGAATCACTTCGAGTCTTTTCATGCCGATTAAAGAATACACCTTTTCTTCCTCTCCGTCCCCTCCGTCCGTTCTTCCCCGCCAGGACCCTCCGTGTGTCTCTCTGAGTCTCTCTCTCTCTCTCTCTCCCTCGGATGATCATGATGGATACGTTCAATTTATGGACATTGCTACCTATAAAATCTCTCTTGTTATGGCTACAAATCTCTCTTGTTATGGACATTGTTTCCTAATAAACGCGCTCTCTCCCTTTCTCTCAGGCTCTCTGCCTCTCTCTTAGGCTGGCTCTCCCTCCCTCCCTCCCTCCCCACCCCCCCC
>Ga0115006_10003800_pt1 | contig 10374 bp, 7 predicted proteins | sample ArcOceMetagenome_3_FD_88943 | JGI IMG/M metagenome (GOLD analysis project Ga0115006, IMG submission 88943) | Marine eukaryotic phytoplankton communities from Arctic Ocean - Arctic Ocean- Svalbard ARC20M Metagenome | ecosystem: Environmental > Aquatic > Marine > Oceanic | place: Arctic Ocean...
ATGGCTACCCGTAGACATCCAAACATCAGGCCATACAGTGAGGGAGGCGGGAAGCTAAGCAGCTGACCTTTCAAAGCAGTGCTCATGCAGCTTCCGGATTCATTCCTCGCGAAACCAAGGGCGTCTGACTTCTTGACGACTCGACTCGCTCGACTTGAAGACTCGACTCCTCTGCTGCGATCAATCGCCAAAAATCCATCTTGCTTTTTCTCGCTCCATCCATCACGTGCTTCTTCCAGCTCCACGCTCATTCTATCCACCAATAAGTACAATTGTAGGGATCCCTACAATCAGTACAGTAGCACTACGGTAGCGCACTTTACTTTATTGGATAATAGCAGCACATATATGATGTCTGCTCGCTCTCCTCCTCGATCGGCGAAACGGGGCGATGCCAAGCTCGACGACATCTCGTCTCCCTTTTCCAGCCCCACCAAGCGATCTCGGATCAATGCCGCCGCCGACGGAGCCAAGACCAGCACTCCTCCGTCGAGGGGACGTGGTCGTCGCACTCCCGGCACGCCTCACTTGGTGACACCGTCCTCTTCCCGGAAGCAGGCGGGTGGTTTGAGTCGCCGCACGGCCGACGATGAGGGGGATGCCAAGCCAGCTGCCCGTCGTCTTCCCTTCGGTCGGTCCACGTCAAATGCACCCTCCGACACGGCCTCCATTACCACCGTCATACCCGCCGTTAAGAAGGTATACTCCCTGGTGAACAGACGCACAGGCAGCCTTGGTGGCAATGGAGCAGGTGGGGCCATCTACGGAGAGCTGACTAGCGGATCGATGCAGAAGATGATCGATTTGATGAAGCTTCACACCGACTTTGGCCCCAGTAGTCGCTTCATCGACGTCGGTAGTGGTCTTGGCAAGCCCAACCTGCACGTGGCCGTCGACCCCGGGGTGGAGTTCAGCTATGGTATCGAGCACGAGAAGGTCCGTTGGTTGCTCGGTATGAGCAATCTGGATGCCGTGCTGAAAGAGGCCACGAAGCAGCAGGACCAATCGGACATTGCCGCCGATGACAAGATTGGCACCAACTGCATGTTTGCCTATGCCGACGTCATGGACGCCAAGACCTTCGATCCCTTCACGCACGTGTACATGTTCTCGATTGGCTTCCCTCCCAACCTGTGGATCGCCCTGTCGGAGATGTGGAATCGCAGCACATCGCCGTACATGATTTGCTATCACGCTCCTCGTCACATGATTGACGATTATGACTTTGATGTGGAGCTCATCTATCAGGCCACTACGTCGATGCATGGATCGACGGAGAATCACATGGGATATCTGTATAAACGCGGAAGCAAGACGAGCAAGAAAAAGGCAGTCGCCAAGGCTGTCGCCGGTCTCCCCAAGGACGTTCCCTGCGACCCGCTGTTTGCCGGGCCATGGAAGCTCATTCGCAGTGGCTTCTCGAAGCACCGCAACGAGGTTAGGAAGCAGTTCCTGGAAAATCAGGAAACGGGTCGACCCAAAAGAACAAGAAAGTCGGCGGCGAGCAAGTAAGTGAGTAGATCTAAGTGGTGATGGAGAAATATATGAACAATGAACATACAGCTACATAGCTGTATTTGAATAAGCAAGATTTGACGGGCGCTCACCCGATTTGGAGACTAAAATTATTAAATGCAACACTTACTTTTTATTACCTAGGTATTACTCTCATAGTGATGTTGGCGATGTCGAGGCTATCTTCTGATTGTAAATGCTTCAATTCTAACTTTTGATTTGGAGTCCTATCCTCTAAAAGCGCAAAGATTAAGCAGCAATATCGGCCTTGACTTTCTCCAGCTCGATTTCAACAGCGGGATCATACTTCTTTGCTTTCCACTTCTTAGTATCAGGCAACGTAGACGGGCCTAACAGATTCTTTTTCATGCGAGCAAGCTCTTCATCGACGGACGCGCTGCTCTCCAGCATGAGGAATTCCTTTTCCAACGAGAAAGCATCGCTACCTCCTGGGAGGAGATTTGAGAGACCAGACATTTCTGCTGAGGCATCAGCTGCTGCCTCAAGGGCTTCAACCTTTTCTTCCATTCGCCGGAAAGCGTCCATTGAAGTTGTGCCTACGCCAATGGCCCCGATCATGTCGTTCACCTTGGTAACACTCTCGGCAGTCTTGGCACGTGCAATGTACTGATCCTTCTTCGCTTTTGCCTCCAAGATCTTTTTCTCGAGCGCATTCATTCCCCCATAGAGCTTGTCCAAACCTTTAGCCTGAAGATCAATCTGAGGCTGCAATTCATTGATGACCTCAATCTGTTGCTGTCGTCGGGCCAGGGCTTCACGGGCAAGATCCTCGTTGCCACGTTCCAGAGCGAGTTGAGCCCTGCCATACCAATCCTCAGCCACGGCAGATGCCTGCTGCGCCTGCTTGATGAGACGTCGTTGAGACGCTGTGACCTCGGCATAGGTCTGTCGAATTTTGATGAGATCATTCTGCATGTCCTCGACTGCCTGGTTCATGATCTTTTCGGGTGCCTCGAGGTTCTGTAGAACAGCGTTAACATTTCCTTTGGCGACACGTAGGAATCGATCGACCAGGCCCATTTGGAGGGCAGTTGTATGACCAGTATGGTAGGCGACCGATGGATGATACACGAGTCCTTGGTTGGTTACAGTTGGAACGGTGGCTACTTCGCGACGCTGGATAAATGTCGACGCAGATATCGATGATGTCGTTGGCGACGACGGAACGAAAGCATTGGCGGTGGACGACGATACCGCGAGGATGGCGGCGGCGAGAGCGGCGGCTGATAGACGTGTCATGCTGACTTTTGCGTTGGTTACGTTCCAATGGTCAAATTATGATGTGAGAATGTGGGTGGATAGAGCTATGTCATGTACGAGTATCAGACGTGCAGTCGCCTCCAGCTGGCCGTACGCGTGTATCTTCTGGCGCCGCCAAAATGTGAGCCTCAGATTTCAGTTCTCAAATGTGGTTGGTCCCGCCCGCCATCGGCGCGTCATTTTTAGCATTATTTGCTCGCCACCATGGGATACCGCCGTCTTCTTCTTGGCCTCGCCGCCCTCTTCTGGGCAGGCGCCGAGGCCAAGAACGTCGAGGAGAGGAAGATTCAGGTTATGAATGAGAGGTGAGACGAGTGGGCTAAGAGACGATTCGAGCATACTTTGTGCTAGTCGTGTCGCCGCCGCTTCGTTGGCATTTGTTTTATTGCCGTTCCCCACATCAACGACGTACTCATTTATGCTTGCTTATTCCATTTGGTCTTATTCACACAACACACAAACCAGTGGCGTGAAAGTTGAAATCCACTGGATCAATCCGAGTACCAAAGAGAGGGTGCTCCAGACCGACCCTCACCTCTTCAACGGCGCCTCCTTCAACCTCAACTCCTTCCGAACTCATCACTTTGAGGTTCGTGAGCTACCGGGTGCCCGATCGGGCGTTTGTGCCGGCCCCGAGCAGCAATGCCGCGTGGGGTACTACACCGTCAATGACAATGACGATCAGGTCGTCTTTGTCCGACCTGGCAATGGCGAGGATGGCTTCGAGATGGTCCATACCGACAACAAGAGGATGGCGCGGGAGAGTGCCACGGAACTCCTTTCGGAATGTCAGCGCAGGGCCATTAAGGCCATCAGCGCCACCGAGGACTTGGACCCCGAAGCCGCCAAGGATGCCATAAGCAGCGTGGTTTCTTGCGTGGAAAATAGCATCGCGGCCGAGCTGATGAAGTCCAGCGAGGAGATTTCCTTCCAAAAGAACATCCGGACCAAGATGGGAGAGCTCTTGGAGAATTATACCTGCGCTGACGATGGTTTGGAAACGACCAAGCCGGAAGAGACAACTTTTTGGCAGGACGATGATGGGTATTATCGCGATGTTCACATCATGATTAATCGGCCATCCTCAAAGGTCCACGTGGTGGAGAATTTCATCACCGAAGATGAATGCAAGGCCATGGAGGAGGCTGCGGCCCCCATCCTTCATAAGGCGACTGTTGCTGATGGTAAGGGAGGCTCGGAGTTCTCCGAGAGCAGGAAGGCTTTGCAAGCTGGCATTAAAGTCCCGTGGGACAAGGAAGAGGAAGGGCATCCCATCGCCACTCTCAGTCGTCGTGTCTACGACTACGTCAACCACGTCCTCGACTTGGAGATTGAGCACAATGGTCAGGAAGACCTCATGAGCATCCAGTACGAAGGACGAGGCGACAACGAGACGGAACCTGACCGATACATGCCGCATTGCGACGGTGACTGCACAGGCCTCCAATTCAAGACAGGTACCAGAATGGCCACGATGGTCATGTACTGCGAGATTCCTGAGAGGGGCGGTGCCACCAACTTTCGCAATGCGGGCTTGCATATTGTCCCTAAGAAGAGAAGCGCCACGTTCTTTAGCTACATTGATCCAGAATCAATGAAGATGGACACTGGGTTCACCGAGCACAGCGGTTGTCCTGTTATCGAAGGAGAGAAAAAAATTGTGACTCAGTGGGTGCGTTTAGGGGTCGACGGTGAGAATCCGTGGCACTCATTCAACACACTGGGAGTCAAGGTATCCGACGCCGCGGAGCAATAATGCGTGCAGTGCGTTTTTCGGATCAATCGACGGAACAAGAAGAGTCGAGTCCCCCGCAATTTATGTGCTCTCTCAGTGCTGAATTGTGCGGCGAAGATTCTGTACCGGAACAGTAAATCTAGATCTAGCTACATACATCTAGAGGATTACAATATAAAACTCCACAGGAAACCCACCAGAAATATTTCCAAATGCCAGACTTTGCAAATTGGATGATCTTACCGGTACCTAGGTACGTGTACAATTGACGTGTACATGTACCGGTATCTTATCGATCGCGGATCGATCAGACCAGCTATCAGACCCTCATGCTTTGGCTTTCTGTCATCATCACGCACAATGACGTTCTACATGTACGTACGTACGCAAGAGAGGTGCCGATTAAAACCGATACCGCGATACCGCTACATGTACCGCGGGCCTCCATCCCCTCGCCCCGCCACAACATCGGTCCATGCATTGCATCCCACCGCTTTGTTCAGCGCAGAAGTGAGGGATTGCGATGTTTGGGTCCGTGGATGAGTTGTTAGGGAATGGGGATACGCACCAGCACCACCAAACACAAGATGAGTGCGATCGCGACGTCCCCGAAAATGAATTTACAACGTCACAAACCAATGGGCATACCAGTACCAGTAGACCGGAAGCATTCGGTGAGGGCCCTGTTAATGCTGCAGCGCCGTCGTCTTTAGAGGTGTCGCCGCCAGCTGCAGAAAAAGAGTGTGGCGAAATGTCTTGTTCGATTCCCTCGATAACACCAACACTATCGTCCGAGAGGGACACCACCACAAATACTAGTACACCCGAAGTACGAATGTCATTAGAGGAAGAAAGGCGGAAGCTTCGAGCCAAGATACTTGAGATTCGTAAACAACGAGCAGTGGTTCGGAGGGAAAGCGAGAAAGTGTCAAATTACTCGACGGCCGTGTTTGAACAACGAAATAGCGCGGAAGCAGACCGCATGAGCGCACTCTCGCGATATCGATCAGCCACGTCAGGACGGGCGTCGGCTGAGGCACAATTGGCTGTACTGCGAACGTTGGATGTCACCAATGATTGCTTTCATATTTGGCATCGAGGACCGTACGGTACGATCAACGGGCTGCGACTTGGGACGGAGATCTCTCCTGCTGCCTCATTATCTGTGAGCGGTGATGGGGGAGGTCAAGATCAAGGTAGCGCAGGGAACGGAGGAGGCGGCGCCTTTGATCTGTCCTCTATGGTTGCAGGAGCAGCAGCCAGCTTCTTTTCCGACCAAAACACTACTTCTGTCAGTGGCGAAAACAACAGCAGTGCGTTTGATAGCTTCCAAGTACCGTGGTCGGAAACAAATGCTGCCCTTGGCCAAGTGGTTCTTCTCTTGTCTGTACTTCAAGCAAAGCCAAGCTCGGGCATTGTATTTAAAACTCACGAACTCATTCCCATGGGTGCTTGCAGTAAGATTGGCGTTAGGCACACAGATGGTCGGGCGACAACTGAATACGGCCTGTTTTATTCGGACGAATCGTTTTCCTTCTTTGGAAAACGAAATTTCAATACAGCACTGGGAGGGTTATTCCACTGTCTCAAAGATGTGATAAATGTGGCAGCCAGGAGAGATCGAACCATAACGCCCCCACACGAAGTTATCATTCCATCCGGACGGGGAGAGATCACCATCGGTGGACTGCCAATAGCCTTTGATGGGAGCAACGGGGAATCCTGGAGCAAGGCAATGAAGTACCTTCTCACAGATCTGAAATGGCTGGTGGCATTTACGACAAAGCACATAGATCGGTAGATAACGGCACTATTAAATTTTTAATACTGCTGGATACCTAGAGGTAAGTAGCTAGCTAGTACTGTCGAGGAGCATCTCGACGCTCGCCTCCTCTCTTATTACCTGAATGATCAAAGCTGTCGCGGGGAGCATTTCTTTTATTCCGTACCGCGTGAGTCCATGACGACGGGATGATCTGCCCACCTTCGGAGCCGTGTCTTTCTTCAAGCCCAGCGAACAATTCCCGCTTCAAAGCAGGAGTAGTCCCCCGCTTTATCCACATGAGACATTGTTTGCTTAAAACCCCCGCATCGCAACACTCCTTGAATATTGCCCTCAGCAAACGATCCTTCTCTTCCAAGTCCACGCCAAGGCGAGAGCAGGCCTTGGTAACCGCGCCGTAAGTAAATTCGCTTGGACTTCCGTAGTTTGAGTTCTTCAATTCTTCAAATGTTTGGATCGCAAGGATTAGATTCTGCCGCTTCTCTTTGGGATCGGTATCACGGTCAACGTGGATCGATGCACAGGCATTAATGCAGGTTGTATAGGCAAATGTATCCGGCTGTATCGATGGATCCGATGGATCATCTTCGCTTCGTTTGATGAATCGGTCCAATACCGCACGTGCCTTGGAACCAATGCTGGCTCCATCGGCAGTTCGCATGAGAGCTTGCATCGTCGCTGTGTAGCTGTGTCGACCCGGCTTCACCTTTGTGTTGCCGTTGGCGTATTCTTCTTCCATCTTCTCCAGCAAAACAATGGCTTCGCTGGCGACATCGGACTCCCCATAGCCAGCTCCAAGGGCATTTATTGTGGAATTGTAAGCATATGCATCAGCTTCAACATTTTTGTCTTTTTCCAACTGATGAAATATGGCAAGGGCTTTCTCTCCAGCATCTGGACTTCTCGATTTGGCTATGGCATCAATCAAGGCGGAATACGACGTCGCGTCCGGTGTAGAATACTCGCACATTAGATCGAAGACTTTCTCCGCTCGTTTAACAGCGTCTGGCTTCTTACTTCGTGCGTGAGCTGTAATAAGAGAGTTGAAGGTCTGAACAGTTGGCTTCATATCTTCGTCGTCATTGGATTCTCGATACAATGCAATTAATTTCTCGAGCAGAATCTCGGCACGGTCAGCTGCATCATGTATTCCTTTGCATCGAGCGAGTGCGGTGATAACCTCAGAGAAACAAACGTTGTTTGGCTTTACATCGTACCCATCGAGTGCATATAGCTCCTCCATTCGCTTGAGCAAGATCTCGGCTCGTCGAACGGCCTCAGGACCATCCATCTCGTCGCGTGCGCATCTGGAATAGGCGTCGAGAATAGTGGAAAAGGACCGAGTGTTTGGTTTGACACCGACATCGTCTTCATCATCCCAATCATCAGGTCCTAGTTCTTCACTTTCGTCCAAGGCGAACATTCTTTCCACCAACTGTTGCGCTTTTTCGGTTCCACTCATACCCATCTCACCCTTTGCGAATGTTTTGATGACGGCGTTGAAGAGGACAACATTCGGTTTGGCGAAGGAAATATTTGTGGCATCTTCGTCCCTTTCCATTGCTTTGACAACGGCTGCCTTTCTCTTTTCGATCATTTGATCCAAAATTGCTGAAACGCGATCGGTCGCAAGCATACCTGTATTGCTATTTGCCCACGCCGCAACCACTCCACTGAAGGAACGAACCGATGGCTTACACCCGTCGTAATACAAACGGAGCAGAGAAGCATCATCGTCTCCATTCTCTGGTTTTTCTTGGCAATCAAAATCCCATTCTTCCATCAACCGAAAAATCTCCTCCGCCTTGTCACCAGCATTCTCATATCTGCACTTAGACCATGCGTTGATGACGCAATTGAACGATTTCACCGTTGGTGCCGGAGGCGGCGGAGGTGATGGGTTCAGTGAGGCAGCTCCAATATCAGCATTTTGCATGTCGGCAGCGTATTTTTGGCATCGACCGATCATCCTTTCCAATAACGTCTGCGCCTTGCTCGCAGCTACTTGGCCACCATTGCTGGTGGCAAGGGTATGCAGCACAAAGTTGTAGCTTGCATCGTTGGGCGTTAGACTCCAGCCAATGTCCGAGACATTGCTATCGAGCGTTCCCTGCCAACAACGATCATAATTGTCTTCAAGCGCCACGAGGATGGATTCAGCCGATTCTGCAGCGAACAATTCCTCGCCTACCGAGGTTTCATGTACTCTGGACCAACCCTCAAGTGCCGAATCAATTTCCATCAGATCCAGCTTTGCTCGTTCATCCGCAATCGCTGTATCATCCTCGTTGTTCGGGTTCAAAAGACGAAGTAGTCTTTCCGTTTGCTCATTGAGGGCGACGAAAGCCCCATTTCCATCATTACTGGTGCCATTCTCAGACTCATCGACTACTGCCACGTTTTCGACAGTGTCAGTACCGAGGCCAACTTCGCTCGGCGCAAGTACAGAGAAGCCCCGAGGGAGCTGAGACCATGAGCCGAGCGGTGTTGGTCGCTCTGCTCGACGTCGATGGCATGTGATGCGGCGTCTCTGGCGAGAGACTCCTCTCACCCAGAAGCAAACCTCTCGTTCCGCAACCGCCGTGCGGTAAAGGGCCCGTCGGAGCATGGTAACGACCAGTCTGAGCCGAATGTGCGTGGGTGGTGGGTAGGGTGGTGGGTGGTGCGGTGGTCGGTGGTCGGTGGTGCGGTGTCGCGCGTCGGGTGGTGGGGGGCCCGTCCGTCATCCGTCGAACAGCCGAAAATGAGACATCGACAGGCCATGACAGCGGACAACCTCGAGCCGACGAGCGAGCAACTTCGGCACTTCGGCACCGGGAGCAGTGATAGAGCTTTGCCTCTGCAGCTGCCCGCAGCAGCGATATGAGTCGCCATGCCTACGCAGCACTTCTTTTGGTTGCGCTACTAAACTCCAAAACTTCGTCATTTACTCCTGAGAGACATCATGGCAAAAGAGCGCCATGGGCGAACAGCCACCGTCGTCTTTGCCTGGATGCCTCGTCCATCCAGCGCAACTCTCCATCATGGACGGAAGGAAAGAAATCAGAACTGCCCAGGGATCAGCGAGATGAGATCGATGCTCTGGTCGCTCGGCGTGCCGATGCAAGGGCTAGCGGTGACTACCGCCTGGCCGATTCGATACGAAGTCAGATCGAGGCTTGCACAGAACGAACAATCTCACCTAATTATCAAATCGAACTCAAAGACATACCACGAAAGGATGGTGGAGGATCGACGTGGACTATCGTTCCCCAATTCAAAGAATCCATAGAACGGTCCGAGAGGGGCGACTCTGTTCTGCAGCTGTCACACATTGCACTGGGACTTGCAATTGTTTCGGCTGAAAAGGATGTGGCGTTGGACGGCCAAGTTCTGGACGATATTGTCATCCGGGCATTGGCAAGGGTAGAGAGAACGGGGGCAGCAGAGCTCCGTGGACGAAAAGCTGCCGACGCCGCCTTTTGGTTTGCATTGTCGGGCGTCTCGTCTCCCAACGCTGTAGAACTGTTCGATTCGTTGACCCGAATTGCAATTGATGAATTGGAGCGATTTGGCAATAAACCATCTTGCCGAGCAAAGGATGTCTTGCATATCGTAGAAAGATTGTATGCTACAGGTATCACAGGAGATCCATCCAAACAATTATCCAATATTGCCGCAAAATGTCTGATTGGCAAAGACTTTCGGGGTCAGAATACGTCTACAAAAACCGGCGTCGTTGAATTGCTGCAGAGAAATGAATTCGATCTCCATTGCGACAAACCGCTACTCTGGCTTTGGCGGTTTTCAATTCGCCAAAAGAAACAGAGGTCTTTTTTGAGAGGTGCTACACAGTCATACGAGAGGTATATAAGAGGTGACAAAATCCAATCTAATCTGGGTATTACTTCTGGCGACGGTGAAAGGAGAGAAGAGGAGAAGTACAATTGGTCCGAACTTTTCGTGGATCAAACTCGCCCCCTTGTTGTCGACATTGGCTGTGGATATGGTGTATCCCTTCATGGACTTGCCACTCTGAAAGAACAAGATCCCGCACTTTCTTCAAGAGACGATTTAGATA
>Ga0115006_10003801_pt1 | contig 10374 bp, 4 predicted proteins | sample ArcOceMetagenome_3_FD_88943 | JGI IMG/M metagenome (GOLD analysis project Ga0115006, IMG submission 88943) | Marine eukaryotic phytoplankton communities from Arctic Ocean - Arctic Ocean- Svalbard ARC20M Metagenome | ecosystem: Environmental > Aquatic > Marine > Oceanic | place: Arctic Ocean...
CGGCTCGACGCCGCTCGACCGCTCATTCCTTGCTTGAAGTACCACTTCCGAACTTGGCTGGCATACTCGTAATAGCGGCAGCGGTTGTGCGTTCGTTGCTTTGCATCGGTGAATTGCTCTTCGTTCTATCGTCAATCGCACAAAATGATGAGCCACCGTTCGGCCCTCCTTTCCGCTCTTCTTCTCTGCGCAGGACCGGCGACCCTCCACTCAAGCGGGACCGGCGTGCGTACGGCGACGGCATTCGTTCCGCCGCCATCGCTACACGTCGTGCCCTCCGCCTCCTCGTCGTCCCCAACCCTCGTGGCGGCCGGCGGATTCGAGTGGGAGGACCCGACCGACCAGTTCGATCAGGGGGTGGAGAATCCGTACAAGAATCCCGATATTTTGAAGAAGGCCAATAAGGACGGCGATGCTGATGCCGCTGCCTCTGGCGAGGGGGGCACAGGAGAGGAGGGCGAGATGAAGATCGACCCCGCCCGCCTCCTCGGGCCGAGGCTGCAGGGGACCAACCTGTACTTCGTCGGGATGATGGGCAGTGGCAAGAGCGCCGTCGGTGACATTGTGGCGAGGAGTGAGTTGGCACGACATTTACATGTGTTGCTTTGGTTTCGTGTTGATTGAAGTTGCGTTGGTGTCGGCATACGTATTGAATGGCGCATGAATGGGAGGGACCAAATTGGATACGTCGTATGTTTTGTGTTGGAAGTATGGGAGTAGCAGTCATGCTTCTATGTCTATTCTCTTCGCTCTTTGCTCACAACATTTCTCGCCACTTATCCAAACTTGAATAGGAATGGGAACGTACAATTTCTTGGACACTGACACGATCATTGAAAAGGCGACCAAGCTGACCATCCCCGACATATTCGAGGCCGAGGGAGAAGAGGGATTCCGCGACGTCGAGGCGCAGGTTCTGGACACCGTCCATGCCTACGTCCGATGCGTCATCAGCACCGGCGGGGGCCTCGTAACGCGGATCCAGAACTGGTCGAAGCTCCAGACCGGCATCGTGGTTTGGCTCGACGTCGACCCGGAGGTGATCATCAAGCGCATCGAGGGCGACACGAACCGTCCCCTCCTGCAGGCCGACGATCCGTTGCAAAATCTCAAGGATCTGCTGGAAGAGCGGAAGGAGAAGTACAGCCAGGCCGATGTGAGGATTGAGGTGGGCGAGGATGTCGATGCCGATGCCGCGGCCGACATGGCCATCCGGGCCCTTCACGACTTCATTGATGATCATCCGCCGGCGTACCTGGCAGCCAAGGCCAAGGCACAAGCGGAAGGGCTGGATTGGGTTCAGTAAAGTCAGTTGTGATATAAATCACGCCATCGGCCGCATCTATTTGTTGAATAGTATTGAATAATAATATGCATGTTTTGCGGTGTCCTTTGTAGTCATTGTAGTCAACATCATATATATCTATACTAGTATCGAGTATCTACCCTATTGATTTACAAATAAATATATGATACTGCGTAGTAAAAAATAACTGCTACAGTGCAACTTCTCAAGTCGAATGCCGTGCACAGCGGTATGTTCCGTAGAGCACGCAGCATCGGCCACAAGCGTTGTTGGAACAATCGATTGCATTTCGGTTGCCACAGTCGCATCGCCGATGCTGAGAGGCGGTGGCGTTCGAACTGGCCTCTGGACCACCATCGATGCTTGTCGATGTGTCAGATACACCACCGAATCCAGGTGTGGTATCATGATCCTCCGTGGTGCTGTTGGTGTCGTGATCTTGGTCGGCTGTCTCATCCTCTTGTTCATCGGCATCGCTTACAGCTGTGGTATCATGATCCTCCGTAGTGCTATTGATGTCGTGATCTTGTTCATTGGCATCGCTCACTGCTGTGGTATCATGATCCTCCGTGGTGCTGTTGGTGTCGTGATCTTGGTCGGCGCTCTCATCAACCTCGGTGGTAGTGTCATTTTGAGCTTCGTCCTCGTCGGCGCTGATGGTCGTAGTGTCGTGATCATCCTGTGTGGTGTCATTTGTCGGGGCTTCATCTTCTTCTACCGTTGTGGTTGTGAAGTCAAATTCGTCCGTATTATGATCAATTCCGTCGTCCTCCTCCGATCTGGCGGGGCGTTGCGTCCTCGTGGTTTCCAACCGAGGGATTGTGGATCGGCAAAATGGACAACTCTCGTTCGATCCAAGCCACTCAGCAATGCAATTGAGGTGCACAGCCTTTCCGCAACAGAGTGTGGCAATGTTGGGCTTCTCATCAAAGCAAATGATACAGTCCCCCTCGGCTGCGCGCTCTCTTGCGTTGCGAGCGGCCCTCGCTTCGGATTCCTCCGACGCAAGATTTGCCTTATCCGCCTCTTCTCGCCTAAACTCCGAAAATGCTCTGGCCAGTCGATCTGCTATCAGACAAACAATCGGTGAAAAGCAACCCGTCGTCCTCAATACGTCGAGACGGGTCATAGATCCTTCTTGCTCGGCCTTTACGCCCCTGTAGTGAAGGTGCGTGGCGCCGTTGGTTTCCTGAATTGCCGATATGTATTCTCTTCGTTGTGCTTTGGTTACGATAAAGTTGATAGGGAAGGGGAATCGCGCGCGACGAAGACACCAGTTTGCCACAATTCTGCACAGTCTGCCATTACCGTCGACAAATGGGTGGATATCAACGATCCCAAAAAGAGCCGCGGCGGCAAAGATAAGTGGTCCTTGACCGTCGTGGGAGGCAAGCCGATTGGCAACCAACCGCCTTTCTAGCTCCTGAAGGCCCTCGATCACCTTCTCCAATTCCTCTCGGACTCTTTCTGGTTTGGCAAATGTCTTTCTGCCGGCCCTCACAGACTTCTTTCGGAGCTTACCCGCCTCCTTGTGAACGCCCGCACCACACAGTAACTTATGCCATTCGCACAGCAGGTCGCTCGTCAACGGTTCCTTGGTATTCTCGGCGTGATCCAATGCGGCCTGCAACGCAGCTCGGTGCTGCTTCTTGATCAGCTCCGCGCTGACAGCATCGGCACGTCCCACGTTGCTCGTCAACCCGGCATTCTGCCGGTCCATCTGCGATGTGTTGAACTCTCGAAGTGCCGAGAGGTAAATTTCGGCCGCCGCGACGTCGGCGGCATTCGATTGAGATCGAGACCGAGTGCTATTGGGTTGGCTGCAGGGCGATTTTTTCCCGCTGCCGTCGCCACTGCTGCTCTGCGAGGACAGCAAGGTGAGCATGGCACCATGCCTGGCCAGCATTTCGTCCACCTTTTGCTTGTTCGCCGCAAACTGATCCAGAAGGGATCCTCCGGTGGCGGCATTGATGATGGTGCGAGTTGGACTCCGAACAATCGTACCAGTACTAGTAGCAGCAACGGCAAATCCTGCCAGTTCCACATCCGTCAGTCTGGGAGCATACATAGAGAAGAACTCACCCACCATGCCCCCCTTCACCGTCGATACCGGTGCAGCAGTACTGCTGTTACCGGTAGCCCCTTTCTTATTATTCTTTTCCTCATTGCCGTTGCCGGCGTCCGAAGCCTCCTCCCTCTTTTGTTTCTTGTTCTTTCGACTGCTGCTATTAGCAGTAGCACGGTTCGCTTGCCGACCTGCCTCCGCTCGTCTCTGCCGTTCGTCTTCGCCCCTGACGGTGTAGACCAGCTCGATGTCACTGAGGAACAGAGTCGCCGGCGGCGCCGAGGGGGCATTGCTGGGACATCCGCGCTCCGACGACACGTAGAAGCCATTAACAAAGACCAAATGAGACGTCGGATGGGTCGAGGAGAAGTCGCCGGGCAGTTCGCTAGTAGTACCACCAGTAGTACCACCAGTAGCTCCTTGTGCCTGCTGCTGCGCCGAAGAACCCGACTCGAGGGCCGACGTGAAGAGCATCACCCGGCACGTGCGCTCGTCGTCGCTGGCCTTGGCCTCGGACAGGGCCATGCTGGCGTCGTCGATGTCCGGCAAGGGCTTCACGTCCAGCAGCCGAAGGAGGAGGGGCATCGACGGCGGGGCCTCCCCGGCGCTCTCCAGGAGCTGCGCGACGCCATTGATTGTGGCGGGCGGACCGTAGTACTTGCTGTTGCCACCACCAGACGCCGGCTGTTCCCTGCTTCCTCCTCCGGTACGCCGGCTCTTTTGCCGCTTCCGGCTGCCGCCTTGTGCTTGGTCATTGGCGCCGTTGTTCATCTTTCAGAGATTCGATATCCCGGCCGGCCTGGCACGTCGCAACGTGATGTGTCGCCGATACAGCCCAGCCGAAGCCGCTTCCTGCCTGCCTTGCCCACCAGAACAATGCCAACTTTGAGAAACTGAAACTGAAAGCATTCGGTTACGGTTGGCCTTTCCGTCGTCGGTTATTTATGACGCACACTGCAGCAACGTGCCTCATTCTTGCAATAACTTTGCCAACCATGGTCCGCGGCAACTGGCAGAAGCGCGTAGAGTCGGCCCAGGCCCGGCGCGAGGAGGAGCGGGCCCGCAAGGCCCGCAAGGGCGACCGGGAGGCGCACCGGCAGATGGCGTCGGGCCTCATGTCATTCTTGGCAAGTCCAAGTGCCGATGCTACATGTAATCCCAAGATGCTTCATGTGTGGGTCGATTCCGATCCAAGGAAAAGCAGCGGTGGCGGTGGTGATGGTGGCCGAGCACCGGCGCAGGATGCCGGCGGAGGATTCGGTAGCGACGACGATGATGGCGGTGACAAGAAACGAGGCAAGAAGGGCGGCAAGAAGCAGAGCGCCCGCAGGCCGCAGCAGGGATCGGCCAAGAAGGCTCATCCTCGCCAGGGACTCAAGAACAGCCACCATTTTGACGACGACGAAGGGACATCGGCGGCCGACGCGCAGGAGCTATGCGTTCGGCACTTCTTTTTCAACAAATGTGCTGGATCGGCTGCCGGGAACAAGAAGGGCGGAGGGAAAGGGTCAGCGGCATTATGCAAGCTTCAGCATATGCGAGATCCAACCCTGGCCTTGGCACTGAAGAAGTCGAGGGACGCTGAAGCTGACATCGCAGCATCGGCGACGGCCGTGATTCAGACGTCGGCGGGAGATGGAGAAGGTGAAGATATCGGCGCCGCTCCCATCGCCGAAGATGCTGGTATGAGCATGCTTTGGTATTTGCCAGTTCACGTAAAGGATGAAATGGAGGACGGCAAGGGAATCAACGAGATCCTGCAGTCGCATCTATCGCGAAGCAAACTTGGAGCCGCCTCGATTGTTTACGTTGTTCTGGGCGAAAAGCTACTATACGATCGCAACCGAGAAGGAGTCATGGAGGAATCACACAGCACCGCTGAAAAAGCCAAGGATGGAGAAAAAGCCCCGCCTCGAAAACACGGCAGGTCGCGAGGTGAATCAATGGCAGAGAGGAAGGGAAGTATTTGCGATGGCGATGAAGAAGATGATGAGGCCAGTATCTTATTGCAATTTCCCGCATCGGTTCTCGAGTCCATCCTAACGTATTTGCCAGACATGTACACAGGCAACTTGCCACGTCTTTGCAAAGCGTGGTATGCTGAAATCGGCAGGACCAGTCCAAATCTGTGGTATGAATTGATTATGCGACGTGGATTGCCACTTCCCGTAGAGAAAAGTGCCGAGGGCTTTCTTTTACCAGCAGGTGTGGATGCGGACACAGCAGGAAGCCCGAGAGATGTATGCCGAGACGCCTTCATTGCCCATTACGAAGCATTTCGAGACATGCGGGCAGTCCATGAATTGTTCTTGAAGCTACAAGGCCAAACATCGCACGACACTTCAATCGCACCGACCGAGGCGTGTGTCATTAACTATAATTCTAGTCCAGGGGCGCCAAGAGAAGGTAGTGGCCGCTCGACATCCATGAAAGTTTGGTCCGAGGGCAAAGTTCTGATTGCGTTCAAAGAAGACTGCACCTTGCGCTTGTTCGAAGCGGCATCAGCGGGGGCATCCACCCTGGCTTGCCGCCAGACTGTGTCCGTCATTGTGTCTCCAGAGCCGAGAAGCAAGCGAGGACAATGGCAGATGACGGGGATGGACATTGATAACCAATGCATTGGCTGCATTTGTCAGCCAAGCCTTGCCTGGAGATTGTGTGGCGAAGAACCGCACGACGGAATCAAATCACCTGTCATGCGCATCATAAAGAGGGAAGATCTTTTGTGTGCATCCGGAGGTGGGTCTGACAATCGCCCCGTCGAGCTTCACCCCGATGATGTCCTCAGCATTGACTTACGCAACGCCGTGTGTCAACATTTGCTCAATGATTGCTTTGCCGATCTTCTCTCTTCGACCGAGGAGAGTGACACAGACTTGGTTGACCTCCTTGAAAACGAGGAGCGCTCAGATCTCATATTGTATGTGAGTGGCGACGTTGTAGCCTGCAGTCGAGGTCGATTCCTATTCAAGGGTGCACTTTTGACAAGAGATATGCCTGGCTACGAGCAGGTGTCATTCAGAACTTATCTTTACTCAGTCAGTGCTCGGAAGATTGCCTGGAGTGAGAATATTCATGTATCATTACCTTTTTCCTACCCATTCATTCGAATGTTTGGGCAGACAAAAGCAAATGCTTCTATTTCCTCTGTGCTCATATCTCACCCCGACACACTTAGAACATCAAAGATCGATGTGTCGAAAGATGGAGCGGTTGAATTCTATGATATGGCATTTGACTCCCAATTGGCTGCCATCACAACAGAGAAGAGATCATGGGAGGATTATGATGAAGATGTTCAGCTCAACTGGAGCGTCACGAACGCTCTTTGGAGGCCGGCACTTTTGACGTCAACAGACATCTTCATTACCTGCAATGAGGTGGTTTACGATGCTCCAAGGGACGACGGTATTTTAGACTTGAAGAAGCGAACAGTTGTCACGTTCTCTTTTCCTACTAGCACTAGCATTGATTCGGATTGTGATTGGGGGGGTGCTACAACAGAAGTCTTGACGCTCAAAGGCCGTTGTCGAATCGATGACATGCACCCAGTGGGACCAGACCATGTGCTTTTAATCGGCAGTATGCTACCTGACGAGCCTAATGGTCGTAGATCTACCCAAGGTGGAGATGGAGACGATGGCAACGGTGAAAACGGTGAAAACGAAGATAACGATGTCGCTGGCGAGTGGTTTGGAGTTGCAAATGATGACGACGACGATGAAGAGGATGGAGGTAGTAACGACGAAGAAAATAGTGGAGGTGGTGTGACCGATGAAGGTGGATATTGCATCTTCCTAGTCCATATTCCAAGCCGGAAGGAAATCAAGCGGTATATGATGACTCCAGCCAGTGATCCTGTACATCACAGTGAACCTCTCTTTCAGTTTGTGTCTGGACCCAACACCATCGGGTTGGAGATCGCTGGCGCTGGAGGCGGGCTGATAATGAGTGGCAGGGGCGTTCGGGACATTGTCGGCGCCAATACTGCATCTAATGGTAGATCCGATGATGTCGCTCCAAAGAGCAAAAAGAAAAAACGGCAGGCCACTCGCGCCAAGGGGCGAAACAAGGATGGGTTTGCTCGAGGAATGAGTGGTCGGGGTTGAGCACATGTATGTGAGAGTGGAGAAAGAGGACCTTAATTTCGCCGTCAAGCTCCATCATCGCCACCATGGACATCGGCCGAATAAGCATTCGATCCTTCGTCGTCGTCTGCACTTTACGAGTATGGGAATCGGATTTTTTCCACCAGACAAATATATGTGTCGGCCCAATTGTGACATACATTCACGTAAGTGACTGTACATGATAAAGTCAGACGACATGTAATGTGTGCAAAGTATCTCGTTTATGTAGTACCTAGGTAGGTATCCATTTCTACATGTCATGTAGTAAACTCGGTCTACAATTAATTAATTCTTTTCCCTCACCTTCCTTTTCTCACCCTCTGCCGAATCCCGTGGTGTCATGTTCATTGTTGGAATCCATTTCATTTCAGCTCACAAGAAGCATGCAAGTGGACATCAACAATGAACACAATAAACAGAATAATAGCGACAGCGGAGCCACCTCAATGGCTTCTTTGGTCAAATTCAAGACCTTGGCACGCTGCATCGAATCCATCAAGAATGACACGACGACTGCGTTCGCCGAAGCTCGTCAAACCACAGAGTTTTTCTCTTGGACATCGGCCGATTTGAGATGGCTGCTGGCGGAGCAGGGGGTCGAAGTAAGAGGAGGAGATAGCGCGCCTCACGAAATTCTTGTGAGAATATGCGAGGCGGTGTTTCCCGATGGAAGGCCTGCGGATCTCTCTCCACCCATGCTGTCCAACGAGGATCCCACCAAGGCTGAGGAAGCTGCTCGAATCATCCAGAGAACGTACTTTGCCACCAATAGATCTAGATCTTGTAGAAAAGATGAGATCGAGAGCAACGAAGCGTCGGTTGGGTACCCTTCAGAAGAAGATGGTTGCGACGACGATCCCGCCGACAACGAAGAGGGTGATAACGACAACGAAGATCACGAGCTCAATATCGAGTGGCGCAGACCGTCCTACCGATATGGCAAAAGATTGGACATTTCATCTCGGCCTAATCGCGATGGTAAATCCCTCAACTGGAGACGCATAACGCTCGGAAGACACTGCACAATGACCGGATGTGGAGAGCAATTGGATCTGTGGGATGAAGGGTGTACCAGTGAGCTCTCGCAGTTTGGCAGCGGTATCACAAACTACTTTAAGTTTCTGAAGTGGTGCTGTTGGGTCCTGTTCGTTCTCTCTATTCTCCATCTTCCGGTTCTGCTCATCAATATAATGGGAGGGTCATTGCAATACGAGGCGGCCAATGCCGCATCGACGACGTTCGGCAACCTCGGTGGAGCCGATGAGGTGCTTATGGTCCGTCTACCATTTTGTAATGTCGGTAACTTTGTCAGCGACGACAATTGCTTGATTACCAAAGATCGGCTTGCCATTGGATTTGCATGGCTCGACGCCACATGCACCATTTTTGTCATCTTTGCGTGGCTTTGGTTGCGGAAGTTCCAAACCAGGGAGACCATTAGTTTGGATCGGAGCACCGTGTCTGCAAGTGATTACACCTTGTGTGTTCGAGGAATTCCATCGGACATATCCGAAGACGCTCTCATGGAGCACTTCCAACGAATAGCTGGCGGCGAACCGGTGGCAGAAGTTGATTTTGCCTTTGCCAATTCCAAGGAAATATCTCTCTACTTTCGTCGTGGCAAGCTGATGAAGAAGAGATACGATATCGTACAACGGATCCGCTACGAATTGACACGACAGCGTTTCTTCTTGGAAGGTGACGGCGATACCAGTAACGATCCCAACGGCACGTGGCACAAGCCACCAAATAACCCGCAAAAGACTATAAAACGATTGGCCAAGCTTCATGCCGAGAGAACGAAACTGACAGCGCAGATCAGGCTCGCCGACGAAGAGCGCGAGAGAATTATTGCCAAGGACGGTGGCCAGTCAAAGGCGATTCAGGCTTTTGTCACCTATCAAACGGAAAGCGCCTTTATCAGGGCCATTACCGAGTATCAGCTCAGTTGGTTGCAATCCTTGGGCTTCAGTTGCTGTTATCCGAAGAAGCTAAAGCTGAAAGGACACCGGCTCCGAGTCTCTCAAGCCCCAGAACCCTCCACTATTATATGGGAGAACCTGGAATATTCGAGTGTGAGCCGCTTCCTCCGTCAGTGTCTGACAGGAATAGTGGCGTTGCTGGCGACTTGTATTTCCATCGCCTGCACCTTCCAATCTCGAGACTTCCAGGCTAAAACCCTGGCGGCCACGTCCCTTGAATGTCCTGACGGCTATTATGGCTTGGACGCCGATCAACAAAGAGAAGTCATTGAACAAAATACTGAGCTGGCCCATTGTTATTGCTCAACACTAGGGATTTCCGATCAACTCGGCATTAGTTTGTGCGGCGACTACCTTTCCCTGACCCTCAAGAGCAGTGCGTTGCGTTTTGCCGCCAGTTTCCTCGTCGTCGCCATCAACATGGTCTTTACGATCATCTTTGATCGCTTCGGTTCCTTTGAGAAACACGACAATATCGAAAGTATGGAGACGTCGAATCTCATGCGAGCATTCTTGCTCAAGTTTATCAACACGGGATGCTTGGTCCTTCTCTTCAGCCAAACCTGGCTCCAAAAATTGTTTCTCGTTCGTCTCGAAGACAGCTCGCCGGAATGGGATGTAGAATGGTACGCAACAGGAGGAGTCTCTTTGATCATCGTCATGTGTATGAATGTCATCACACCCCACCTATTTCCGGTAGTTCGATACCTTCGTCATCGATCCAAGGTTCGCCGTCTCGAGAAACATCTCACCGAGGACAAGGACATCAGGGCAACCTTCAAGAAGGTTTTCTACTCGCAGGAGGAATTGAACGACTACGTTGGATCCGATGCCACGTTCTGCCTCAACTATCGGATTTCACAGACACTCGTTACTTTTTACATCTGCTTC
>Ga0115006_10003803_pt1 | contig 10371 bp, 10 predicted proteins | sample ArcOceMetagenome_3_FD_88943 | JGI IMG/M metagenome (GOLD analysis project Ga0115006, IMG submission 88943) | Marine eukaryotic phytoplankton communities from Arctic Ocean - Arctic Ocean- Svalbard ARC20M Metagenome | ecosystem: Environmental > Aquatic > Marine > Oceanic | place: Arctic Ocean...
ACACACACACACACAAGAAAGTCGCACGCGCACATGCATGAACACACAAATACACACATGGACAAACGAGCACACACGTCGCACCTGCGGCAGAGGAGCAAGATAGATCGCCCCTGCCCTCGCTTGTGTCACACTCTGAGCTATGCACGAGCTTGCAGTCGTTGAGGTTTCCGTTGTGACTGAAGATAACACGCACACAAATGTGGGTGCGCATCAATACACAACACATATAGCACATATTACGCGCCCACACACACGCACAAACATGCATCAACGCACCAACAAAGGCAAGCAACACAACAAGGAGCAGAGTGCGGCAAAGTGCAGGTTGGAGCTACACACACAAACACACACACCAGGGCGAAAAGCAGATGCTGATCGACTCGCCGAGCAAGCTGCTGTTGGCACAGCCCTCTCCACTTTCGTGCGGTTCAAACAAGGAAGAGAGCTCATATACCGCCGCCAGAATGCTCGACTCCTGACCCCGGAGCTTGTCACTGGTACCTGAGGAGTCCTCTGCTGTGACTGTCGGCTTGTCTGCGTGTCTGTCAGCGTGCATTTTCACTCCAGAGTCTGGTTGCGCTGTCTGTTCCACGCGCGCCCTCGAGTCCTCGGCCGCTGACAATTGATCGTCTAGCCGCTGATGACTGCACGTGCGGGGGGAGGAGCGAGATAGCACACCATCCTCCTCCTCATCACCCTCGTCTCGCAAACTGTCGGCAAAAGTGGAATTCGCGACGGCCGATGCTGAACCGTGTTCTTCCGTTGCGCCATGCGCCAGCACGACGCCGGCGAGACTGTGCTGGTGCTGCACCATTTCTGACGCGCCGGCAGTGTCGTGCGCGCGCAGCTCGGCTGCGTCTGCTCTGGACTCAAGGTGCGCAGGGGAGCTCGTAGCATCCACTGCCCGCGGTGTCGCCGATGGGGGCGTGTCGGGCAGGCCCCGGAGGCGGAGCTGGATGCGATCTAATTCTGTGTTTGGTTTGTGAAAGAAGCACAACACGATTAGTCAAGCGCGTGAGCTTTTGTGCGTGTGTGTGCGCGCGCGTGTTTGTGTGTGTGTGTGTGTGTGCGTGTGTGTGCGTGTGTGCGTGTGTGCGTGTGTGTGCGTGTGCCTGTCATATTCCGCCGTAGGCTATCTCGCAATTGCTCAGATGACAATGACAGGAATCGCGCGTCCTCCTCCGCTGAATCCACTGCAAAAACACGGGACAACCAGAGAGAGGAGGAAGGATAGAGAAGCAGCGAGGGCAGGGGGTCAGAGACAAGGAGAGAGCGAGAGCGCCCGCAAGGGAAAGAGACGAGATTCGATTTCCCAGAATTATACACATCAACACACATCGCGACTGCCGAAAACAGAACAAGGCACCCAGACAGTCTGCAAGACACACACTCGCGGTTCTCACCTGCTCGATCTCCCATTGCTGACCCTGGCAGCTCCTTTGCCGTGCCCACAGCCAGCGGCATGTCAACGGCATAATGTCCTTCCACACCAGCAGGCCAGCCACAGCAAAAGGCGTGCGTAGGCTCGTGGACAGGAACGCTGGAAGCCACTCCGGTTGTGCGCTCAGCGTGCGACGTGACGGAGATTTTGATGGCACCGACCGATGAAGCGCTGCAGCATCGTTAGGTCACCGTAACACGTTATTAGGCCAGCCTTTCGATGGTGGCACGCGCTCGCGCGGAGAGGAAGGATGGGGGATTGAGGGTGGGATGGGAGGGGAGGGAGGAAGAGAGGGAGGGCCGGCAAGAGAGAACAGGTGCGTAAGTTTGCAAGCTCGTGCGCTTTTGCGTTGCATGAATGTGGTGTGATGCGGGCGTTCAACGCACCAGTTGTCGAGCACGTGATACCAGCCATCGATGGGCGCTCCGCCACGCTGAATCTGGAACAAGTCCACGTGTGCCCGACCCACGAGCTCGGTCGAATGTTCGCGATCAAATCCCATATCATCCTCTGGCGCCGGCGGTATCGCAGCATCTTCAAGAGGGTCTGCACCGATGTCGTCGTTCATCGTGACATCATCCTGCCGTGATTGCGCGCGCGATGTTCGCCAGACCTCAAACACCAGCACCCGGCTCTCCGCATCACCCGCTGCGAGCTGAAGCCGCGCTTCTTGAGCATGCTGCCAGCGCGGATTGCAGCTGCGCTCCATGCGTGCGGTTTGTATTGTCCCTGTGCTCCCGTCTACATTGCACGTGACGAAGGCACAGGGCTCACAGCCATGCTCATCGAGTGCGAGGTCGCATGCTCGTTGAATCACAATCGTGCAGGGGATGCCGCCTTCCCCAGCAGCACGAGCAAGACTAGCGTCTGCTCCCGCATCCGAGTATGTGTCGCCCTCAGCCAGTTGAGGTGCCGCGTCGTCATCGCGGTGCTGTTGTGCAGGGGCGAGTGCATGCTGCCGATGAGCAGCAGCGGGCAGCACCGTCATGGTAGTTTCGCGGAAGCGCAGCGCAACTTTGAGCCGCAGACGAGCAAGGAGGCGACTTGAATCTTCTTGCACAAGGTGGTATGTGCCGCCGATCCACTGCACCTCGCCTTCCATGTCTGTCTGCGCGCGAGTGAGCAGCGTGCTCACATCCAGACTGACAACACCGAGTGAGCACGCCTTGTCCCCCTGCACGACACTGCAGCTGACGCACACCTCATGGCTCACGAGTTTGCGCATGTTCTCAGCACTCACATTAGCAGCCACCGACGAGCAATGATCAATCCCCACTCGTCGCGAATGAGCCCCACCCTGCTTCGCCCCTCGCCATCCGCGTCCGTGCTGCAGTGCACCATCTGTACCGCCGCCAATCAATCGGGAGCAAGATCGCCGCTGCGCCAGTCCACACAGCGAGTACTCGAACTCCACCAATCGCCTGCTGTCAGGCTGCGAGGCAGCCATGAAGGCGCAGTCGATCTCATCGATGCCATCTATCAGGCACTCCTCCAAGAGCAGTTGCAGTTCGATTTGCCGCGCGCACTCCGGGCCCTTCGACGCCAGCGACTCGCTGCGTGCAATCGTGTGGGACTCTTTAACGATCGTCTCCCCGCTCCAAGCTCGTGGCGGGTGCACCAGCACGGGCACACCAAACTTGCACGTAAGCTCCACCGCACCTGCCACAACACGCCAGACAAATCACGCAGTGGCAACTGAAGCAGAGACTGCGAAGGTCATTACAATGAAAGGCAGCAAAACATGCAAAGGGACAGCATAATAAGCATCATCACCAGCGGCCACGCCGTCGGCCGTGTGGAGAATGTGCCAGCCTTGTATTCCGTCGGGGCGCACCAGCAGGCTCTGAAGCGGCACAGACGTGGAGGCCATAAGCAAATCACGAGCATGCATCACCCCCTCAGTCACGCGTGGGTCCCCATTGAGCGCATGAAGGGGCTGGTATTCTTCGAGCGCATCCCTCGGCACACGGTGCCATGCTTCAACCACCAGCACGGCCGAGTTGAAGTACTCCATCACCTCCTCGGTCAGCGTGACACCAATCTCACGGGACAATTTGAACACCGGGCAAAACGAGTGTACAATTGTCTCGCTCGCCAAAAAGCGAGGGTGCATCCCTCCCCCGCCGCCTCCCTCCCATGGGGCACCTTGCCACGGCGGAGCGGGCGAAAAGTGCAGCAGCAGACACGTGTTGGGGCCATCGAAGGGCACCAGGCGACAGCGCGTGTGCTCCTGCGCAAGCTGATCGGCAGCAGCCTTGAGCCCACTGACGCGAAACCCACCCAGGTGCAGTGAGTTGCTGACCGCAAACTCTCCCTCCAACCCACTCTGCATGCCCGCAATCAGCGAATTGGCGCCCAAATCAGCACCGAAGAACGGCGTCCGCTCATACGTCAACCGCACGCGCATTGTGCACTCGCGCTCTCCGTCGCCGTCAGCGCATCCCTCGGTCAACGTGACGGGCAGGCTCAAGGCGACAACGGTAGGCGAGCCGGGGGGACAATCGGCGTTGAGCAACCCCACAATGTCGTCCCGGCGTATTTTTGCTTCGCCAATCTGGCGATCAGAAGCTGCCGATGCTGCCCCTTTGGGCCGATGCATCACCTTGAATTCCCACGAAGATGTGTCTACGAGCGCAGGTACGCTGTCGAGCAGAGTGTGCTGCGTCGGCAAGACGAAAGAACGCGAGCTCTGCGAGTGCAGCGCCACGTGACTGCACACTGGTACCACAGGCGACAAAGCTTCATCGACGTCGCCCGACACTTTAGAGCGTACGTAGATGCCGCACGGCCGATACACCATCATGTCACTGCTGTTCCGCACGCCAGCATCGCCACTGCTGCGATCAGCGGTTCCCACATCCACCTCTGCCGAGATTTGAGGAAGGCGCGCTACACCAATGATGGTCAGCGTGAGCGTATGTGTCATCTTCTCGCTTGTCGACTGCCCTTCACCCTGTGCACCGTGCCGGTATTGCAAGGTGAGGGGCGGAGGGGCCTCCCACCATCCCGCACCCACCAACGTTCGGCTCTCAGCCTGCAGCGCGGGTCGAGAGGCCCTGTCCCTGGCAGTCTCAGCATAGCTGCCTGCGCCTTGCATAGTCTCGTTGGCATTTGTATGCCTGCGGTTGAATCCGCTGTGACCATCTGCGATAGCATCAGAATTGACAACTGGCAGTGCGTGAACGATACCAGCCATGCCATTCGCCGAGGATAGCCCGTCGCGTGGCTCACCCGCTTGGTCTGCCTCTGCCGCCTCCCTCTCGAACTGGCGAGATCGGAGCTTGAGGAGCTTGTGTTGGGCAGCCAGCTGGATCTGCAAGGCGGTGTCATGACGTTGAATCATGCCGTCAACGTTGGCAGCAGCGCCGCTCAGCAACGTCAACACCACGGTCCCAACGTCCTTTCCTGCGCCCGTATCACGCCCTGTCAGACAACATCACCGCCAACAGCGCGAAACCACAGGCGGCGCGTGTGCGCGGAGACGACTGCGATAACACGCGAGCGCCTGCTATCGTGCAGCCGTGGTTTGTGTCTTGCCTGAGAATGGACTGCGCACTGGAAATGAGCCCTCTAGCACCACCTCGCACCCGCACACTCTTCCCTCGTCCATGGTAACAGCATCCGACACTGCCCCTTGCTGTTTGGGCTGCAGCTGCACAAGTCCAATGAGCTGGTTTGACAGCAGACAGTATGAGGAAATGTCAGACCACCCATATCAACCTTGTCAGATTTTTTTTGTCAGACACCGTCGTATCTGTCGCAAATGCATGCACAAGCACAAACAGCTGCGATGGTTCGCTCGATGCGTCCCGCTCGCACAAACAACGCATAATTGCAACGCCCTGGCGTGCATGCACACCTGCTTCGACTTTCCTGACACATCCAACTCCCACAACTCTAGCACCACCAGACACTTTGCCTCCTGTCCGCACCCTGCGCCTGTGGGAATGCGCATGCATGTGAATCCGAAGAAAATGCACGTGCACACGTGCATATGCAGATATCTGTTCGCGTGCACTGCCGTGCATGTGCGCACACATCTGACTTGCAAATATGCGATGCGCAAGCACAACACAAGCACACCGAAAAGGGAGCGCGCAGTCCGTTTGCCGCCGGATGGCGTGGCCTTTCGCTGCTGCGGCTCGATGACTGAGAACTGTATGCTGTCTGGCGCCCATGGGCGGGCACATCTCCCGCGCAATTGCAGGCACGTCTTGAGCTGCGGTTGTGTCTCGTTTTCGTCTGCCCACACCTGAGAGCACGCACGCGCGCGAGAGGCGGTGAGGATTAGATGGAAACAAATACGAAGAGAGAGCAAGCGAGGGGTCTATGAAGGCGCAGGGAGGACACACGCGCTCTCTCGCACACACATAAACACACACCATGCGACAGGTGACCCGCAGCGAGTTGGTCCAGGTGATGCCAACAAGATCTTGCAGCTGCAGCAGCCACGCGTCGTGCCGCCCGTCGGGCCCAGCATCCACGCGATGCATCTCGCCGCCGTTGACGCTCGCGATTTGGGGACCAGTCGTGCTCTCGAGCTGCTGAGCCTGCTGCTCCTGCTCGTCGGGCGTTGATGCCTCGCCAGATGGTGCCGGAGCGCTTGGCTGCGTGTTGTCACCATCTTCCATTGGCACCTCGCCCTTGCATTCACGGCTGTGAGCGCCAGCCGATCGAGAAGCAGGCTCGGCGGAGGGCGAAGCGAGGTCAGCCGCAAACGTCAGCAGCGAAACGGCGAGCTCAACACGTCCCACCACGCTCTGCGAATTGCTCTGCTGCCCGTCCGGGCCTGATGGTTTGCCTGCCAAAGAGGCGTAGCGAGAGGCAGCCTTGCTACCAGGCGCCGACTTGCGCGTTTGACTGTGCGAGCTGCCGCCCCCGTATCCCCTGCTCTTTCTGGTGAGGCCAAGGTCTTTGTCTTTTCCCGTAACCACCTTGCGCCCTTGCTCTTGCCCCTCGCACACCCGTATATGCACGATCCCTGGTGCACGATAGAAGGGCGGGGGGGAGAGGACGAGAGAGCACGCACGGCATACAGAAGTGTATAACGTGTGTAACAGAGACACAGTGTGTTAGAGAGCCTCCTCGACCTCGCACATCTGCTTGCCCTATCAAGGCACAAGAAGCAGTGGCAGACAAGTCAAAGCTGGCTACCTGTCCACCGAGATGCCGCCCAAACGCCTTCCAGATCCACTATCCCCACCCCGACTGTCGTCATCTGGCCCACGTCTTTGAATCCAGACTCGCCAAACACACGCGTGCGCGGCTGATGCAACACACGCACCTCCAGCCCACCGATACCTCGCTTGGTGCCCGTGCCCCCACCGTCCCCGCTGCTGCAAGCTCGCAGGGCTACCAGCTGTGCGGGCGTGACCGGGAGCTGCACAGAGCTATCGACAGACACTGCTGCGCCTTCTGGGAGCTCTGGCGGTACGGCAACCTGTAGCTGCGCATGTGCTGTAGTGCACACTGATTCATCCTCGGCAGCAGGAAGAATGAGCGCCGTGTGCAACACGATGAGGTCGCCTGCGCGCAGCGCCGTCGCACGTCCGCCCCCGATCGAAACATGCGCAAGGTGCACTGACAACGCAAACTGGCACTCCCCCGCGTCCGATCCGTCGGCAGTTGTTGCAGCTGATGTCTTGGTCACGAGAGGCGTGCTGTGGGCGCTGCCATTTTGCGCCCCTGTCCATGACACATCATTATTAGTATTGCTGTGTGCGCTCGTGGATTATGTGCGTGGTGTCTGCGTGCATTATACGCATGGAGCCTAGGCACACTCACCCGACGGTGCAGTGCTGTGTACGGAGCAATTCTGCGCATCCTCCTCCACATCCAGACCAATGCGGCAAAGATCGTCAACAAGACCAGCGTGTACCTAAAAGCAACGTGCGCGCGGACGTACGTGCATGCGCATTACCACACATGCGAAGTCCACCGCTCAAGTCCACATTTTGGCGTCGACTTGCGCAGCATGAGGCAGGATCTGGGTGCGGGCGGACACAGGTCCTGTGCAGCACCTCTGCGCATGCGCCAACTTGCTGGAGCACCGCGATCGCGCGCATTTTGTGCCAAGCCTCCCAGACGGTACTCATGCTGATTGATTTACATTCAGCATGATTGCCGTTGAGTAGGATTCGCTTCCTGGTGCATGTCTGTCTGCTCTCACCTCCTCGAAGTCGCTCATCAGCAGCGAGCTGCCGAGCTCCTCCTCCAGCGACCTGGAAACTTTACCCTCCATCGCCGTACTGAGCAGCAGCGACGAGGCATCGCAAGATGCACGTGCGCCCGTAGCAGTCGGGGGCAACTGCATCGAATGGTCCTGCGCCACTGACTGCGACGAATGCTCGTCCTCTTGCTGTGCCAAGCGGTCTAATCTGTTGAGCATTTGTCGTCCCTTTTGCAGCAACTGGGACAGCACGTCCATCTGCGCTGTGTTGCTCGCCTCATCACCTCCTAATTCTCTTGCTCTCCTCTCGCCCTCGATCCCATCCATCACATCGACAGCATCCGAGTCGCCGTGAGCATGCAAGACATCGCCTCCTTCTCCACGACCACCGCCGCCTCCCGCACGACGGTTGCGATCATGAGCTCCATCCGCGCCCGACCTGGACCGTTCGAGACTGAAGTCGAGGAAATTTTTGCCTTCCACATACGTGTTCTCATCAAGGTGGTGGTCTCTGTCGCGGCCTTGCAGGTTGCTGCCTCCGTCCACCTCCACCATCGATCCTGCTCCGCTCATGGCTCCCCTGCACGCATCCTTCGGCGTCAGCCCCTTCGCTCATCTGCAGACCGAATGCAGCAATTGACTGCATTCAGCCGCACAGACACCCCTCGTGAGGGTACACATGCACACACGCATTTGAACCTGACCATCTCCCTCCCTCCTCCCTCCCTCCCTCCCTCCCTCCTTCCTTCCTTCCCTCCCGCTCTCTCTCCCGCTCTCTCTCCCGCGCTCCTCCCAGGACTCCAATGAGCACGCAGTCTGCATACCGCTGGATGCCAGAGGAATCACAACACAGGCTGCAGCTCGCACCCCTGTCGCCACCGCTCGCAACGTGCTCCGATACACTTTCCAGCACCGTCGTGCGCCCAGCCGTGAGTGGGACGCGGCAGGGTGCAGCTGCGGCGGCGCGCTGCTCCATGGTTGCGAGACCGTGCCCAACCTCCTCCTCCTCCTCTTCATGTTCCGCGAGCATTTGCACCAGGCGCTGAGCAGCTTCAGAACCTTGCGCCATCAGCATGGAATGCGCGCGATCCGCACTGGGGCTAGAGCTAGTGTGCCCCGCTGGCGACTGCTTGCGGGACGACGCGCATGTGCCATTGAGATGCCGCTGCCTCTCCTCCTTGGGTGTAACGTGGCGTGTGGCATCAGCCGACGTGCTGCACGTTGTGTAAGTTGCGGACCATCCGGCCTCCCGCGAGGCCTCCAGTACAGCTGCAAAGACAGGTGTGGGGGTCAGGGCGGGGGCCGGGAGTGAGGACATACGCGTATGAGCGTGCTCTCAGCGTGCAGACGCTGACTCACTTGACAGCTGGAGGACGGACGACACGTCATGCGACGCTGACAGGAAGCTGATGCCCAATCCATCACCTTCTCCGCTCCTGCCTGCATCCGACGGGTAGAGCTGCAAGGTAGGATCGGTCTGGGACAAGAGTTCGTTAAGCTCAAATGACGTCCGTTGTGCCTGGCGCTTGTAGTGAAAGTCGAGGCACACGGTGACCTCGCCGACTTTGCTCCCGTCCTTCGAGTACATGGCCACTGTGCATGTACTCGGTGCCGTCAGCAGGGCAGCAGACGCCGCGGGGGTACACGAGGGCGGGGACTTTTCGGACTTGCCTGGGCCGTCCTGGAGGCACTCTGACGAGTCTTGCCCGTCCTCTGAGACGGACATGCCCGTGCATCGCGCCGTCAGGTCCACAAGCCCATGCGCGACAATCGCATGCGTCCTCTCGTCCACAATGTCGAGCCGGACGGTCCCTGCATCCTTGAAGTACTCGAGCAAGCGCGGCCTGCAGCGGACGCAGCTTGGTCTGGTCAGTCCTCGTTTCCTTGCACCCCCTTTGCTCCGATGCACCGCACACGCGCACACCACCACCGCACACGTCGCGTGCGCATACCTGCTGCACCGAATAGAGTAGAAGATGGAGCTCGTGAGGGCAGGCCCCAGGCCCGCACACGCTGCCGGACGAAGCAGCGAGCCGTACCCCTCCTCGCCCCACCACTTGACGCGCACCTGGAGCCGCCCGGCGTGCGTGAGACGACGCGACAGAAAGCGCGCAGCCACGCACGCGCGGGCAGGCGCACAGCCCAGCGCCACGCGCGCCGGCAGGGACCTGCGATGAGTCGGGCGGGCGGACAACCCGCCAGCTGATGCGCTCCACGGCGAGCCGCAGCGACCCGTGGATGCGGCCATTGACCTGCGGCGGCAGCGACAGCGTCCCGGCCATCACTACTCGGCGCACGGCCCGGCGCGGCAGACCTCCGCGGTCCCAGCACCGCCACGCCCCGCGCCTGAACCTGCGCGCACGCTCTCTCCCGGCTCCCGCGCGCCTAGCGCTGCCCCGCGTGCACGCTCGCTCCCTCCCGCGCGCCCAGCCACTCCTGCATCAAGCGCGGGAAATTTGTGGACTCGGTGACGTGACCGAGGTGGGGTGGACGTGTGCCACAGAAGCGCGCCGCGGCAAGGTCGTCACGCACAGGCGCGCGGGGGTGCGGAGGCCCAGATTGCCGAGCCCCCGAGCTGCGGCGATGCTGCCGCAGCGGCACGCGTGGCCCGGCACTGACAAACACCGGTCTCCGCACCGTCGTGCGTGCGTGCGTGCGTGCGTGCGTGCGTGCGTGCGTGCGTGCGTGCGTGCGGGGTGTCCCGTGCGTGCGTGCAGGTCGTCCACACCGACACGCCAGAGAGCCGACGCGTGCCGGG
>Ga0115006_10003805_pt1 | contig 10370 bp, 9 predicted proteins | sample ArcOceMetagenome_3_FD_88943 | JGI IMG/M metagenome (GOLD analysis project Ga0115006, IMG submission 88943) | Marine eukaryotic phytoplankton communities from Arctic Ocean - Arctic Ocean- Svalbard ARC20M Metagenome | ecosystem: Environmental > Aquatic > Marine > Oceanic | place: Arctic Ocean...
CGGCAGGTCCTCACAACTGCGTCCAGAGCCTGTCACACGCCATTCCGCACTGACCGGCTCCAGGAGGCAATCGGTTGCGCATATCGCCTCGTATTTGTTGCCTTGGCATTCAAGGCCACCTTTGGGATAAAGGGGCTGGGTGGTGAAGTTATGGTCCATTCCTGTTAGCATGTATCCGCGGCTGCATTCCACGGTCACATTGATCCCGAGGGTTATGGTTGACGTGCCTCGGCTCACCCCGCCATACATGTACGGCCCTTGAGGAAGCTCACACGCAATCGGTCGGCACTCCATGCTACGAATCCAACCGCACATGCCGCATGAAATGATATACTCGGACGGCAGACGACACGAGACAGGTGCGTCAAAGCCCAGCACCACCGCACGGTGCCCCTCCTGGCATGTGACACGCACGCGCGTTTCAAAACCCGATGTTGCCGTCAGATTCACAGAGGCAGCGAAGGGGTCTCCGTTGAAGGGCTCGCACAAGATGGGTTCGCACTGCATAGGTTGCTGATATTCTCCGTCCCAGCATCTTACTTGAAACGAGGTCGCCGACTGTCCGCAAGCTGCCACAGGAGATCGAGGCACGACATCAAGGCATCAGCTCCAAGCATGCGCACTGCAATCAGCAGGTGCCTTCGCAAACGCCTCACAACCGCTGCAGTACCTGTCGCATTGCTCACACGCGTGCCGGGGGCACAGTCCACGCGCAGGAATTCGCCGTGAAAATGCCGCTTGTCCTCGAGAGGCAGGTACGGCAGGAAACTGAAACCACTTCCCTGCACCTGTCACACATGTTTCAGCACTTGAAACTCCTTCTGGCACGACAGAATGTCCCGCAATCATTTCATCCACTCTTGCATTCATCCACGCTTGCATCAGTTGTCATGCAGCTCGTGCAGACAAACAGAAGCAACAACAACATGCGCCAGTCATGACAGGCGTGCGTCAGTTGTTATTTGGCGTTGATGTCTGATTGATGTCTCATGAGACATGAGACATCAATCAGACATCAACGCCAGAGTGTCTTCATCTTCCGACACCTCACACGGCAATGTCTGTCTCTCCCGCTTCCAGTCCTAGTCTCCTTTTCCTCTCTCTTTCTCTCTCTCTTTCTCTCTCTCTTTCTCTCTCTCTTTCTCTCTCTCACACTGAGACCTGCTCCTGAAAGTCAAAAGACGTCGGCAGGTACGGGGCGGGCGAGAAGGTCAAGGAAACAGGAGGCAGCTGCAGCACCCCGCAGGTGACGCGATGGCATTGTTTTCCAGGCGTGTAGGAGCAGTCAGATTGGCACACGACGTCGAAGGATGTGCTCGTGTTGGGGAGAGGACTGCCTGCGCGGAAACCAAAGTTGCAAAACACTTGGGTTTGCTCCTGGGGGTCAGCGCGCAGGTTGAGCAGAGACGTGTTCACATTCGGGTCTTGCGTGTAGACAGAGTATGGAACGCAGAAGAGCGGCATGCACGACATCCCGTGCGAATCCCAGCTGCACGAGGCGTTGCAAGAGATATTAAACGCTTGTGGGGCAGCGCACGCGTTTTCTGACATCTGGCTTTGCACATGCATCGCTCTGGCGTACGGATCACACGTGACAAGGCGGGAGGCCTTGAACAGAGAAGATCCGCTGCTGATATTGATGGTGTTGGCCGTGTCGAGCCCGTGGAAAGCTGGGCACTCCACAGGCACACAGGTCTTGCTCGCTGCCAGGGTACAGTCGTTGCACGTGATGCCGAATCCAGGGGGTGTGGCGCAGGTCGACTTGTGACTGCTGCCTTTGAAAATAGGACGGTGGCCCACAGCACAAGTGGCGCTGAAGTTGACCAGATGCGAGAACCTCCCAGGTTCGTCATCAAACGTGATGCTCCTGCTCCAAAACCCAGCCCTCCCGTAGGGTGCAATGCGGGTGTCGGTGACCACGCTCCAGGACGCCACGTGCCTGCCAAAGAGCATGCCTGAAAAAACGCTTGTGTTGTCTACGGAGCAGGCAGCCGAGCCGCAGCCGCAAGGCATCTTTGGCCGGCAGTCGGAATGGTTGAGTGCGCCGTCCCAGCACAAGACTGTCTGCCAGCTTGCGCAATGCGAGCGGTTGTCGTCTAAACAGCCTTCCGCCTCATCAAGGCACTGTGTGCGAGCAAGATTGTAGCCAAGGTCGCACTGTAAGGTGAAAAGCTCGCGGTGTTTGACAATGCGGTCATGCTCTACCACCCGTGAGTGCGCTGGAACTGGGCAGAAGATCGGAACACACACGTCATGCGGCACATCGTACGAACAGTCTTCCAAGCACTTGGCTATAAACCACTTTGGATCGCGAAGGCGCATCGGCCTGGTGAGATTGAACTCCAACAACGGATTTGCCATGCGAGGGCGAAACCCCGGCTTACACGTCACATTTACATGCGCGCCCAGCATCGATGCTGCTGGTTTGACCTGGTCTATGTTGCCGTCCAAGCTCCAGTTGGCAAAGGGCACGCAGCGATGGGGCATGCACCGCTGCCCATGCCGCCCGCTGCTCGTGAATTGCCCATCAGAACAAACCAAGGTATAGCTGTCGGTATCCAAGCATCTAGCCTCGCTCTCGTTTTTTGGGCGCGCATGGTACCCACTATGGCATTGCACTTGCAAACTTTCACCCGATGTGTATGGCTGCAAGTATGGCTCGCTGCCGTCATTGATGATGCTGTGTACGATGCTGGCAGGTGGTACTACAGGAGGCAGGGGGACTGCCACGTCTCGAGCCAGATGTAGGATGCACGGGCTCGCACTGCTGCACTGGGAGCCTGGGCGGGACCTGGTAACCAGGACCGAACTTCCCCGAACCAGACCCAGCAGTGCTGCGCTGATGCCCTCGACTGAGGCTATGATCACGTTATCTACGGCCGTGATGGTATCTCCTATTGCCAGATCTGAGTAAGACGCCTGCGTTCGGATTTGCAACCCCACGATTTTGGCTCCTCCCGTGGGATTCTGCTCGATGTCAACGCCTGGTCGATACTTTTGTGCAACCGATGGCCGTCTATCGATTTCATCTGCCAGGATGACCGGATAGGCTTCCACGCTTGGGCACGTGCGGCACTCACGGCTGAGGGGAACGCATTCCTGCTCACCAAGAAGCTGGCCACGATGGCACGTCACCGTTGACAAGGTAGTACACGGCGTCCACTCGAGGGTGCTGTTTGTGAGGCTGCTGCCCAGTTGCAGGCCGACTGCCTCAGAGACATTCCACGATTCAAGACTGTATCCCTTGTTGCAGGCAAAGGAGATGGTATCGCCATGGTGCATTTCAAATATCTCCTCATAAGACATGACTGCGGCAGCAGCTCCGTCGAAGAAACCCGGAGAAAGCGGCAGGGCATTCTGCGGCACGTGTGCATTACTGCACGCCACCGGCAGACACGGCAGCGGAGTGGAAAAGGCACAGCTTTCATGGCACTGGAGCAACTGCCACCTAGGAGCCGCGAGGTGGTGTGACCCAGGACGATAGCCCTCACGACACGTCACGTTTACCACTCCCTCCAACACCACTCGGTCTGCGTGCCTGGAGAAGGTGCGGTCCACTGGAACGATGCGATGCGTCATGCCGTTTTCATCCATGTACTCGACTGCTTCCACTCGCTCAGGATGCTCGAGGCCGGAGAACAGGTTGACATGTGAAATGTGGCATGCAATGGGGACGCATCGATACTCACTTTCCCAGCCTGTTGGACGGCAGAGTGCTTCATACGTTTTAGGGTCCTGACATGAGGAAAGGCTGCCGGTCGCGGCGATGGCAATGCTCTCGTTGCGAGAACAATTGACATGCCTGAAAACACTATTTTGGAGTGGAACAATCCTCGCATGATACCCTTGCATGCAGCGTACCTCCAGCTTTTCTCCACACACCCGTTGCGTACGAGGCTCCCAGTCTATTACTTTGTCATCGCCATAGTGCTGCGAGTATGTCGGGCAAGCGCCACACGGAGCTCCATCGAGACATTCAACAGCTTCGCACGGCTCGAATGCAGCACTCGCGTCGTCCCGTCTCACAAAAGCGCCGTCATCGCACATGATATCGTACGAGGATTGGCAGTCGGTACCGCGCACGCGATGCGACGCCAGGCACACCACTTTGAGCTTGTCACCATGCACGTACACTTGCCCCGCGCTCCAGCCCGCGGAATTGTAGATTTCATTGATTGCCGGCGAGTGGACAGAAGCACCTCTCGGAACCGCCACTAGCCCTGCTGCCAGAGCAAAGGTGCCACAAGATTTTGGCTGACACGCTGGTGGCTCGGCATATTGGCAATTTTGCTGGCAGGGCAAGTACACAAGCATGGGCTGCAACGAGACAGTGTCAAAGGTGTAGCCGCGGTTGCATGTGGCTGTCACCAATCCGCCTGCACACACTCGTACATGTCAGCTCTGCTTTATGGCCCCACCCGCTTGTGACGCGGCGATGGACAAATCGCGGGCGTGTCGCGGCGAGGTGGCGCAAGCAGAGGGCAAACGTGATAGGGGCATTGCACGCGTTGACATAGCGGGCGTTACCGTAGCTGGCGTACTCTTGCATCATCAACTCGGTATTGGCAATCACCATGTTGGGCCGCGAGGGGAGCGCCTGCAGAGAGCAGCGCACTGTTGCGCAGTAGAAGTTGCGAGTCCAGTCGCAATCATCGCAGTAGGCCGAGTACTGGCCGCTCTGAAAGCTCGAAACGCCGTTTTGCGCTGGGATCTCTGGGCAATCTGACCAGTCTTGCGGGAAAAGGGATAGAGGGTTTGGCGCCATGGAGGGAAAGCAAGAGACCAGCACAGCTCGCGCATTTGCCACGTCAAGATCGTCGGCCGGGATGAGCCCAGAGCCAGTGATGAGACTCACTGATACAACTGAATCCTCATTCACGCTCGAAAACGGGGGACACATGCCTTCGCCGCATGTGTTTTTCTGTCCGAAGGCGTCCAAGCAGACCACAGCATGGCACTCTGGAATTTCTGCGAGGAGAGTGCCCTGCGTTCTGAAAGCGCCGTCCCAGCACTCGAGGATGAAAGACTTTGCACACACCCCGCCGCTTGCCACGTAGCTCGACATACAGTCAACCTCAATCGTCTCACCGTGGTAGTACTCGCGATTCACGCTCCAGTCGGCATCGATCTGTTGGCGCACACGTGTCAGCAACACGCCATCAAGTCTTGAGATCGCGCAATGCTTGCATGCAGCATTCACATTACGCACGGCGTTGCGAGCATCTCGCATTTATGCCGTGTGTGGAAGGGTGTGGGGTGATGCTGGGCAGCTTTGCGCGCAGAGCTCCGGCATGCAGCAGCGATGGCCATAGCTGATTAACAGCACAGCAATAGCACCTGCATCCCGAGACCCTTGTTAAATCTTCCGCACGACAAAGGCGCGCAGGCTTTCAAGTCACGGTACAGGCAGCCTTGAACACACGTCACATTAAATTCCATCGGTGCAAGCATATCGGGTGGCGGCGAATGGGGAGCGGCAGCCCGAAACCCTTGCTGGCATACAATAGTCAGGGTCTGCCCGGTGTAGGCTCGAGGTGGCCATGCGCTGGTGGCCGGATACGCATCGCCTTGAGGATGGGCAACAGGAATGGCTGTCTGGACGCCGGATGCCTCAATCGCGTTGCACATTTGCTGCTTGCATGCCAAATCATTTCCCGCTCTCCATACGCAGTCGGAGCACGAGTACGAGTAGGACGAAGGGTCGTCGCAGCTGGCGGAGATCTCAGATCGGTGCACCGCAGCACTCCCCTGGGCGCAATAAACGCGCAAGGATCCGCCGTAGTACAGGTCCGGAGGTACAGACAAGGGGTCGAGGCTCTTGAGCTCCGAGGGTGTACACACGCCCCCAGAACCCTGACCGCAATCATCTCCCGCCTGGCAATCAATGGGAACGCAAGACGCCTGATAGTCATGCGCGCTGTCTATGGAAATTGGGCCCAACCCGCCGTCCTCTGCAGCATTCTGCGTGACAATGCTCCCAAGGTGACACCAAGCGACCAAGGACCGCAAGCATGCGCTGCTGTTCTGCGACAGTTTGACTGACATCTTGTACCCCGGATCGCATTGAATAAGGACGTGCTGGGTGTGGTTAATCTGAAAGGAAGAGAGACCAATCAAGTCTGCCGCACCGCCCACCACTGTGCCGTGGCCAGGAGAGAACAAGGGACATTCGAGCCGCGCACACTCGAATTTGGGTGAGAAGGCACAATTCTCCTTGCACGTGACCGTGAAGAAGTGCGGATCGCTGCGCAAAGGCACGCGCAGGCTGCGGAAGGGCCTAGCCCGAAAGCCCTCTTTGCACGTCACCATTGCTTGCGTCAGATATGATGCGTGCGAAACCGCCGCCGCGCGCCCGTCCTCAAAGTATTGCACCGACTGCACCATGTTGCTGTCATAAGTGGGCCAATCCTCGAATCGCCCGCAGGTTACGGGCTGGCAACTGAGATACAACTTGATTTCGCAGTCGTCGCACGCAACTTGGTAGGTGGTGCTGGCGGTGCAATCGGCAACCGAACCTGACGACGCGCGGTGCCCAACAGCGCAAGTGACCGTGATCTCTGTGCCGTGCTGCACAGCGTTTTGCGGATGCCATGCTTGCGCGTGTATATCATGCGCTTGCTGGAACCCGTTGCACGACGCCGAACCGCACCCGCACTGAATCGGCACGCAGCTGCGCATTCCTTGCAGGTGACCATCACTGCACGTCACTGCGAATCTTGTGTCGCACGCCGTCATGTTCACCTTGTATCCCAATTCACACTGTACCAGCACCTGCGCCAAATGCTGCAGCGCTGGCAACATGGCAGCCCCGCCCTTGGCCGCCTCTGCTCCATCTACCAGCCTTGCGTGTGCAGGCAAGGGCATGCGCGGGCACACAACGGGCGTGCACAAAGCGCTGAGCACAGCATCAGTCCCGAGCTCTTGGCACCCGCGCGAGCACGTCAGCTGGTAGCTACTTGGCGCCGCGCGGTCCGTCGAGCCCGAGCGGTACCCGCTGTTGCACGCCACCTGCCAAGATATTCCGCTGTGCTTTAGCCCCACATAGTACCATAATGGCGTCATGTACACATCACACAGCGCCAGCGATCCTGCAGGCATTTCCGCGCATGCATGCCCGCCCGCCTACAATGAACCCTGCTGCCAGTGGCGACAAGGTACGGGCTTATCTGCACACGCACATTGCGCACATCGACCACAATGACCGTCCACCCTCGCCTACACTATCGCCTACTGACCCTGTGCCCCGCGGCCTACTGACCCTGTGGGCCAGAGCTGGCCCACAGGCCAGCTCTGGCCCACAGGGTCAGTGTATGTTTGTATGTATATTTAACAAATGTGTGGCAATACAGTACATCATATGTGTCATCCTCGGTCACCATAGGCACGAGGCCATCTCGCATGCCATGAATGTTTTTCAATACCTCAATCTTGTCGCCCACCTCTACTGCATCCCCAGCCCGGTAAACCCGCAAGGCACTCTCTCCTGCACTCCACGGCCGCTGAGCAGGGCGGAGCGAAGTTGAAGCGTTGGCATCCATGTACTTGATGGTGAGCGGGTAACACTGCATCGCTCTGCAGCGCCGGTCGGTTGTCAGGACATAGGAGGCGGTGACGGCGTCCCACTCGTCTGCAGGCGCCCACTCGCACTGGCTGCAGCGCACAGAGTAAGAGTCGCCCAACAGACAGTGCTCATCGCGTTTTGAATCAAGGTCGATGTCCTGAAATGAAATGATAGAATTGGCCATCGACTTGACGGACCAAGGCTTGAAGCCTGCCTGGCAGGTGATTACTCGCGTGTCGCGTGCCGCTGGCGACAGCTGCTTCATGTTTGGGTCGTCATCGAGCCCAAACTGTTCGCAGACATCCACGGGACAAAACGCAGACTTGCATCGTTTGCCCTGCAAAGCAAATGGAGGGGCGACACGGCACATGCGGTCAGATGCGAGTCCTTTTGTTGCTGTTCTCATCACTTGACTTTCTTCTACACGTCCTCATGCGCGTGCACTCTAGATCACATGTCAGCGACGAGTGGCGTGTCTGTAACTGCCACCACGCGCCCGCTCTCCCGCAGACACATACCGGAGGAGAGTATGTTCCGTCAGCACCGCACTGGGGAGTAGCGCTGCCTTCATCCGACAGTTCGAAGCCCGTGTTACAGGTGATGGTGACAATTTGGCCATAGTAGGCAAATGCGGGGGTTACTATCGCGTTGGCTGCTCAAAGTAAGGGGAGGACCTCCGTCAACGAAAACAAATGAGTGATGAAGATTCATCTGATGAAGGGTCGAGACGTGGAGCAGGGCGACTGGGTACGTGAGTCTGGGTCTAAAGGTGGGCGCTCATACCGGGGACAGAAAAGGTATGGCACTTGACTGGCGCACACCGCTTCCAAGCCCATGCGCTGCGCACGGCGTAATTCTGCCCTTGCATTTCCTGTTGCACTCTCGCGGATCAGGCAATCAAACACATCTCGTCAGTCTGTAGTCTCTGCATCTGTTTTGTCGCCTGCAATGCTGCTACACTCAGGCCAGATTCGTGATGTATCAGGCAGGAGCGACAAGACTAGCATGCACGTCCGCGGTGGACACGATCAGGGGCGACTCGGCAAAGCCTGACGAATGCTCGATGCATCTAAGCCGTCTTTCGGCTGCCAGTGCACGCACCTGGAGCTCAGGCTCTCCTGCCTCATCGACGCTACATCGCGCTGCCGTATGCGTGAGCCGTGGCTTCTCCAGCGCCGTGGTAGTGCCACTCGCACGCACGCACGCAAGGACCCAGAGCACGGTCAATGCTCTCTTCATCCGCATCGCCACATGACACTTCACAGTCGGGGGTTTGAAAAAAAACAAAAATACTCGACCTCACGGAACAGCTCCAGGACCTCGTGACGCATTGATTTGACAGTGATGGGCGCTCGCAGATTGATCCTACTCGCGCTCTGCCTCGGCGTTTCCCGTATGCCCACTGGCACGCAGCGGGCTGCCTTGCTGATGATCTGTTCCACACTCACTTGGCACCCTGGTCAGGAGCGCACTCGGGCTTTGCAAGCACGGAAGGCTCCTTCCTCACTCTCTTCGAGATTGGCAACCTCAATGGTCGGCATCTGTGTGTGTGTGACACTGTGTGTACGCGCGCGCCACTATGATCACACTATTGGCGGGTTCAATCCTTTCACGGCGTATGTTGCAGGCAACAGCACCGGCGGATTTGTGCTGGAGGTGCATCCATCCTGGGCCCCTCTTGCGGTCAAGCGCTTCAGGGAGCTGGTATGTCTTCGGGGAAACGCGCGAGCCGCGCTGGTGTAGCTGCTCTCCGAGATAATGGCGCACGTTGCAAAATATGTGCGATATGGTGACAGTGAGGTGTCGATGCACGCAACAACAACCCATCAGGTGCAAGCCAAGTACTTTGAAGAGATGCGCTTCTACAGCGCACAAGGGTCCTCCTACGTCAACTTTGGCTTCGCTGCCGACCCTGCTGAAACCCGCAAGTGGGGCAAGAAGCCTCTCAAGGACGAGGGAGCGGTTGTGCATGTGCACGCGTATGTCGCTCCTCTGTATCTCACGTCTCACTGCGTATGCGAGTCGCTGTGCCGCGCATCGCACAAGCCTGGTTGCATTCAGGCGCAGTCTCGTTGCTGCCCTTGCTGTGCACATTGCCTAAGGCTCAATAGCAGAATTCCTAGGCTCCAACTGCACGCATGCTCATCTATGTGTTACACTATGATCTACCCCTCTATCTATCATCTCTTGATCACCGCTCCATCATCTCATCTATGCGCAACACTATCATCTATGCGTAACACTATCATTTATGCGTAACACTATCATCTACCCCTCATCCCGACCCCCTGCACCCTGCAACAGCAACACAGCAACAAGCAGGGGCTCGTCTCCTTCTGCTCTCACGATGGTGCGTCGCTCTCCCCCCCTCCAATTGAAAGAATGAGTTTTCGCACGCTATTCTAGACCCATTCTAGGGTGCCGTGTGAAGACGCTATTCTAGAGTGCTGTGTGAAGACGCTATTCTAGAATGAGTGCCGTGCGAAGACGCTATTCTAGAGTGCCGTGTATTCTCTAGAGTGCCGTGAATTCTGTGTATTCTACCCATACGCAGGCACGCACGTGTGTGTGTGTGTGTGTGTGTGTGTGTGCGTGCGTGTGTGTCACTCGGTATACAGAGCATGCAGCTCAAAACAATTGTCAGTCAGACCATGGGGCACATACACATTACATACATACACCGGCGCAACCCGCCCGCGCGCGCACACGCGCTTTGGGCTGAGGACTTGCCTAGACCCCCTGAGGGCAGCGCCCGCCCGCCGGGGGCCCTGCTGCAGCCCTGGCGGGCTGCCCGGCGCCCACTGCGCAA
>Ga0115006_10003806_pt1 | contig 10369 bp, 19 predicted proteins | sample ArcOceMetagenome_3_FD_88943 | JGI IMG/M metagenome (GOLD analysis project Ga0115006, IMG submission 88943) | Marine eukaryotic phytoplankton communities from Arctic Ocean - Arctic Ocean- Svalbard ARC20M Metagenome | ecosystem: Environmental > Aquatic > Marine > Oceanic | place: Arctic Ocean...
AGCTAGTGCTATATTCTAACATATTTTCCCTCGCCTAACATCTTTCTCCCTCGCTCGCTCACAAACCTTCCAGCTACACCCACGAGGTCGTCACTCTCTGGTACCGCGCCCCCGACGTTCTCATGGGCTCTCGCAAGTATTCCACCCCCGTTGACGTCTGGTCGATAGGCTGCATCTTCGCAGAAATGGTGAATGGCCGCCCCCTAGTTACGGGGACGAGCGAGGGAGATCAGCTCGATAGGATCTTCAGGCTTTTTGGCACACCGTCTCCTGCTAACTACCCCACCATCACAGACCTGCCTGACTACTCCCCTGACATCCCGCAGCACCCTATGCCGGACAACCTAAGCGGGCTTGTCCCCCAGCTCGACGCCGTCGGATTGGAGCTCTTCGAAAGCATGATGCAGTTTGATCCTGGACGAAGGACCACTGCCGCAGACGCCCTCCAGCACTCTTTCTTTGACGATATGAGAGCAGCATAAGTAAATGTAAAATAAATTTCGAGTGATGGAATTCAAGGTCTCTGTTTTTGTGTCGTTTGGAACCATTCGTATAAAGCTACATGTAGAAGTGCACCTCCCAGCCATTTGGTGCCCATTATTTGGTGATGGACGCCTGTGTTGAATGGGATTCACAACCGACTCCTCAAGAGGAGAAGGAGAGTCGTCTTGACTTTGTTAATCGTTCTCTTGCTTCAACTACCATTCAAAAGCAACAGATTTTAAAAGCAGTGGCTCCAAAGTCCGAAGGCAACCCGATGTCAACTCAAATTAATCCCTATAGACAGATACCAATTCGCTTACTGGGCTACGCCAACGAAATTGGTGAGGCATCGAAGCCTTGGCTGAAGGCGCCGCCCCTATCGTATATTTATCCTGGCTCGTACGCAGTTGCAGTCTCCTATGTTCTTGTTGACAGCAACAAGCATGCAAAGATCTCGAGTGCGGCCTCGGGCGGGGATGGTTACGCCGGCTACTTCGTCGATGGTCTCGTTTGGCAGATGCTAGCGTCTGTTATGGTTCCTGGTTTCGTGGTGAATAGGGTCGTTTGGGGAGTCGGGAGGGCAGGTGAGGGGGAGCAAAGGCTGGAGCGAAGCGACAGCAAGAGCATTATACCACCTTCTTACGCAACTAACAACCTTCCACTCGTCGCTTCGCTCCTCGTCCCATCGCAGGAGGGAGCAAACAATTGCAAACGATGGCGGGACTGGCTTCTATCCCTTTCATCATTCATCCTATCGACACCGGCGTCGAATTTATGATGAACAAGACTGTACGCAAGCTCTTTGACTGAGAGGGGAAAGGGGAAGGAAGGAGTCATGGGGTGAAAGTGATGGAAGTAACGTAGTAAACTTGGCTTAGAATGCATTCGTAGTTCTTTATTATAGCTGTGTGTATGATCATGTGTGGCACTTCTTGGGCGCCTTATTAATCCTGCTTCACCTTTCCCTTGATCCACCCGACAATGCCACAGCCAATAGTGGCGGCAACAACGGGAGCGACGAGATAGATTTTGGTCTCATCGATGATCGATCCTCCCATTCCAAGGTCTCCCTCTCCTACTTTGAACGCTGCCGGTACGAGGGGGTTCATACCCGCTCCTGATAGCCCTCCGTCAAGAACCATGCAAAGTTTGACGGAGAGAGCAATCCTCGCGGAGCTTGCTATGGCCTTAAGGGACTTGGGTACAGACGAGGGAACGTCAAGGCTGCAGAGGATGGTTAAAAGGAGCGTTAGAGCTCCCTCATTTACAGCACAATCGTAGGTGGTGGAGGAGCAGGAGGGACCAAAGATGTGAGTGGGGGGGAAGACGTATTTCTTGAGGTCGTAGATGAAAACCGCAGTGAAAAAGTGCGCCGCAAGAACGGCCTTCAAGCGGGGCTTTGTCATGAAGGAAGGGGCACCGTAGGGAGAGGGTAGCATGGAGAGGAGCAATGCGACGGGTGGGGAGAGAATTCCACCGGTTAGGTAATCATTAATGAAGATGAAAAAGACTTGGAGGATGGACTGGAGGAGGTGGGAAGTGGGGAAAAGGAGGGCAGGGACAGGTATGGACATGAACAACATTATCGTAGACGCCATCTCTAGGAGAAATGCACTCCAAAGGAAGGAGGGCGAAGAAGGGGATGCGGTTCTGGAGGAAGTTGAGGCAGCATTTGAGGATGGCTTACGAGATGAAGAGCAGGTAGTGCGGGGAGTCGTGGTGCGACGGGAGGAAGAACGAGAGGATGAGCGAGTTGCCTTTTTAACTGATTTAAGCATATTCTCGATAACTTCATTGTCATTTTCATCGTCGACATCATTATCGCTATCCATATCTTTATCGACCTTCTTTGGCGTTGACTTTCTTCCCCTACTTTTGGCCCTTGTCGTGGTTTGTTTCGCTTTTATTTTCATACTTCTCTTCTTCCCTCTTAATTTTAGGAGAGATGGTGACTTCTCCGACGCACCATTCCTTGAGCTTGACCTAGTGAATCGTCTCGTTGTGGAAGGCATCGTAATATATAATGTGGAAGTGCAAAAGTGTGAGGCCCTGTCCTTTGGGAACAAAGGTAGGCCAACATGAGCAAACGTCCAGCTGATGAAACGAAAAGCACTTCGATTGGAGATCTAATGAAGGGGTGTGTGAATATGAAAAGGTCGAAAAGAGCACAGTATGAAGATTCAGGAGACTTTTCAGCGGCAGCGGGCGACGAATGGGGTAAAAATAAGGACAAGGATGGGGGTGGGGGTGGGGGCGAGATGTGAGTGAAGGTGTTGGAACGAAGGTTGTCCCGCAATTACTAACTCCCATCCCGTTCCTCCCTCTTTAGCGTGAACAAACAGAAGGCCTCCTTTGGGCTTTCTGGTGCTCTGGCGAAGGACGAAGTGACGGGCAAGGTAGTGAACGGGGTAACCTTAAAGTACAATCCCCCCGCCGACCGCATCCTTCCCTCCGTGAAGTGGAGGTTCTTCGTGTTCAAGGGAGACGAGGTTCTGGATACATTGTTCGTCCACAGGAAGGACAACTTCCTATTCGGGGGAAACGACAAGGTCGCGGATGTGGTCATGGAACACGGGAGCATATCGGGCCAGCACGCCGTGCTGCAGTACAGGCTCGTGCCTTACACCGGGAATAAGGAGAAGTTCCAGGGGATGAAGGTATGCAAGCCATACCTCATGGACCTCGACTCGACAAACGGGACCACGCTCAACGGGGATAAGATCGATGGGAGGAGGTACTACGAACTCAGAAATAAGGACGTTCTGGTCTTTGGGGAGAGCTCAAGGGAGTACGTTTTCATGGTAGACAAGGTGAAAAAATGATAGATGTAACTTAACTTTTGTTATCCTACGAATTGGTAAGCTGCGCAATGACGATGTTGCACGTTTCATTCTTATCATAACTTTTCACGCCCTAACACCCCCATCCATCCTATCCCAATAGCCTAATAATAATCTTGACCCCGATTAATAACAAGCCTTCTAGCACGGGTAGTGCCACACCGTCTGAAAACTCCCCATACACAACGTCTTTCTCGCCATAGATACCATCCTCATCGTACACCCCAAACCCATGATCGATTGACATCTTCAACAAACCCTATGCAACGTCATAGCTTTTCTCCGTCATAAGACCCCTCCTAACTGCCTCTCTAATCCCCCCCTCGATCACCGCCCCCTCCACATTCACGACCACTCCAAAATATCTCATGTTAGAATACGCTCCATCCTTAACGCCTTCAACTGCAACCCAACCTCAAACAACTTCTCCTTACTCGCCTCTCTCAGATCTACTTTTCCCTTCTTGAAGAAAGACAGGACATGCTTCGCGATATTTCGCCCGCCTCCCATTAGAAGAGCTCATAACGGATCGTCCGTCGATGCTCTCAATGATCCAGAGGAGTCTTGACGATCACTAAGCTCAGGCATGACCATCGCGGTTTCGTAATACGCCTTGTTGTTCGCGTCCTCCTGATCCTGCCACTTCAAGAACCTTATGAGTCCGACGGTAGGGTCGTTGTAACTGCCCCACCTATCCCCAGTGTCAAGTTCAAACTCAACAGAGGCCATAAGGATCTCGAGAGACAAGCAGTCAGAAAATGCTTTCGTCTTAACGAAAGCGACAGAATTGGGGCTGGCTGTCACATTGCAGAAATTGTACACCCCCCACAAAGCACACTTCCCAACTCTTCAAAAAAGGGGGCCGTGACCTTGACTAAATTGCTGCACCCACGAAACGCGTTCACCCCAATCTTCCTAACCGATTGGTCGCTCACCACAAGGTGCACCCTCGCGGTCGCTAACTCCCACCAATCCTCGTCCGTCCTATTGATCCCCTCCACCCTCTGCTTCACATTCCACCACTTTCCCTCATAATCTCCCTCGAAATCCGTCACCTCGACAACCGCCTCCGGCAGTCGCGCTACAACTTACACAATAGATCCCCCCTCGCCGCTCGTACCTAGCGTCGTAACACCAGATCTGCTCATAATATTCACTCCCACCGAGAGTCGACTCCCAAAGCTGATAACTTTCCCCCTAAAGTTGATGCGCCCCAATAAATTACTAGAACCGATAAATATATATTATAGGATAGTGAGAGTAAGGAGAAGAGTAACGTTTGATACGAGTTGATGGAGAAATAGGAGCTTGAAATTTGCCAATTTTTCTGAAAGATCAGTATTCCTAAATTATGAACTACTATTAATGTCTATATTTGAATACATGTATCACACATAAAAAATAATGAATAATCAAAAATTTCAAGATATATTTTGAATAATCTGCAAATTTGACCCATCAAAAATATATATAAATGTCAATATAGTAATATTTTATACTTTGAAATGATACATATAAATAAATAGAATATTAAAGTACAAAATTATAAAATATCATAAATTTACAAAACTATAAAATACCAATACTGATACAAAAAACACACAATATTATGTTGATTCACAGATAAAGTATTAAATTCATCCAATGAAACACAAATATGTCCGCTAAACGTACTTTCAGAATCGCTTTCTGTGAAAATTTGACCACTTTCGCTCAGCAGGCTATTTATCACCCATCCCCCACCCTTACGCTACGCAAATTATTAGGCCCCACCTCTTCCTATACAATAGCAACCCTAAATAGCTCGTCCCCAAGCCCTTCTTCTATTACCTTTCTACAACCTCCTCCCTGACTGTGATCATGACGGAAGCCTCCCCTCCTCCCCCTGAAGTCCACGAAACTCGCTCCCCCCCCTCCCCTCCTCACCCACCTCTTCCTCACTCAGAACCCTCGCCTCCGGCTTCCTTTCCCCACTCATCTACCAACTTCCAACCACCTCCTTCCATGGAAGAAGATCCATCCACCTCTGATCCATCCTCTCCGCCCCTCTACCACGTTGCTTTTGCTTTTCGTGTCGTAAACTATTTGTGTGGTACAATACTTGTGCCTGCCACCTTTATGTGGGCCCTCGGCTATCGCTTCTGCCAGTACCTCTGTTTCATCATTGGACCGCTAACCATTTTATGTTCTTGCTTCTTCTGGGTAACGAATATTTTCTCCCCTCTCACCAAGTTCGACAATTCCATTCTATTTATCGGAAACTTTGCGATAATTACAGGTGAGGCGATTGAAGAGAACGAATTTTTGTTCGTCACATTTCACTAACCAGGACGTCCCCCCCTCCCCTCCCGTAGCATTCGCATCCACGTATCTTGATGGTGCCCCTCTCCGTTCCCTTGTGATGGGATTCATCACGATGTTTTGCCTCCCCATGATCAACGGTGTAATGAAGAATGCGAGAAGGGCTTTGATAGAGGTGAGCTTGGACGAGGAGTCAAGAACGGCTAGAGCGAAGCGACAGCTAGAGCTGGCATGTTCTATATCTATCTTCACGCTGCAGCTAGAGCTGGCATGTTACATATCTATCTTCAAGATGAGAACCTTTAGCTCGTCGCTACGCTCCTCGTCTTACTCCTCGCCCCACGCAGCTTCCTTACAATAAGAAGGTCCAGCACTCAAAAATCATCATCTTTGGGGGATACATGTCGGCCCTCATTCCCATACTCTTCATGACCTTGGAATCTGTTGGTTGCGTGATTGACGTCGAAGACTTCTGGAATATTTGGCGACCCGAAGAAGCTACCAAGCAGACTCGCTTTTCCGACGCTATCTGGAACAACTGCAGCGCAATTTTTGTCCCCAACTACACCATGGGCATTCACCTTGCCTTCATCCAGTGCGCGACCTTCTTCTACGCACCATTTGTCAACTTTACGTTCCCCGAGCTTGTACGCTTTACTCTAGACAAGAGAACTCGAGTTCAGATAATGCTCTTTGTCACAGGAACTATTTGTGCCCTCTGGGCTTACGGTGCCAAGGACGAGGACGGAGGTTTTGTGCAACCCAGGACGCTGCAGATTTGTAACATGATTTTTCTATCGTGGGCTGGCATCGGTTTCCTTGAGGTATCGAATCTCTTCAGCGAGAAGATGTTGCGGGGCGAGGAGTTGAAAGACAGGACAATTTTTAATCTCAAGCTTCCGCCTTGTCTCGAGCACGCTCATTCAAGATGGAACAGGTGAGGTTGGATGAGGAGTGAAGAACGGGAGGAACCTAGCGATAGCAAACGAAATGTACCGCATACTCGCATAACCAACAACCTTCCACTCGTCGCTTCGCTCCTCGCAGATGTTTGGTCTCCCTAATCAACTTCATATCTGATATCGTGGATAAGTTCCCAATGGCTCTCTACACCGTCGGAGATTTTGAACTTGCCCCAGTGTACCGCATATCGATAGCAATATTTTGCTTCGCTAACTTGGTCCTACATACAATCTTTGCAATCACGCTGGAGCCAAAACTCGTATGGTACTCCTACTGCGCGGTTCCTGGCTTCATGACGTGCGAGGCAATCTTCTTCTGCTCCGCACCAAGGCGACCTGGCATATTGCAAGAGAGCATAGTGTTCATATTTTTCCCCCTCTCCTTTGCCATGACGGCATTAGGGCACTACCTGTCTGAATACTGGGTGCTGAAAATTAAGCAAAACGTCTTAATAACGGTGGCCAGTACCATGTTCCTCCCCCTCGCAATAAAGCTCCGTCACGAGTTATCGAAACTTGACGACTCCATCTTGAGCAACCACATCCACTACACAGTCTTTGGAGGGTGTGCACAGTTTGTTGGAATGATCTTCTTCATCGCCGAAGGTGTCGGCTGCCTTCAAGAAGCAACGACCATCGAAGAGATTGAAAGTTCATGCGGAGGAGAAGGTGAGGCGGAGCAAGGAGCGAAGCGACTAGCTCATAGCAACAATCGCAAGAGCTTGGAACCCTAATCCCATAATCATCATCTTAACTCCTTTCGCAATTCGCATCGCGCATCGCAGTCTACCCGGCATTTGGCTGCGCAGCCAACATCGGCGCCAACCTCATATATCAGCTTGGCTTCAATATCTTCAACAAGGCCGTCTTGCGAAAGAAGCGCACTACGGCTGATATTATGAAGTTCTCCATTACGAAGCACGAGAAATTTGAGATGGGCTGCATGCTCCTTGCCAACGTTCTGTGTCTCTTCCTTTACGGCAACTCAACCAACGGCCCCGTAACCCTCACCCTGGAAATCTTAGTCGCGTTTATCGCCCTTTTATGGGTCTTTATTTTTACTTCAGAGTCGATTAACGTCCTGACTTTTGTCGCCAGAATGCGAGCCGAGGAGGAATCTTCGAGGGACAGGCTGGATTGGGAGAAAGGGCTGAAGGTGAGGCGGAGCAAAGGCTGGAGCGAAGCAACTGCAGCATACCACCAACCACAGATAGCTAACAACCTTCTGCTCGTCGCTTCGCCCCTCGCCCCGCTCTTCGCTTCGCTCATCGCAGGACTCGGAAACCCTAGCCCCCAAGCTGCCAAGACAAACATCATCCTTTGGCTCGTTGAGGGTGCTTATGAACGAGGTCAGGTACCAGGCTAGGAATCTATTGCAGCTAACATACGCAACGTACACCGGTCAAACTTCAGCCATGGTTGTTCAAAACCCAGAAAATGAATCCCACAGTAGAAAACCAAAGCCCAAGTCAGGAGGCAGGGGCCGCGCCCCGTCTGCCCTTGACTCCATGTTAGGCACGAACTTCGGAACAAGCGAGGCTGCCTCAATGATAACAAAAAATCCGATAGCCGCCCGAAAGCACAACCTCCGCACCTCCTCAACCACCCACGCTGCCCTCTCCTCCACTAATAGTTCCATCTCCCTCGGCTCCTCCTCAACATCCTGGACGAAGTCAAGTGAGAAAATCCGCCAGGCCGTCCCAGCCCCCAAGCGCTCTGACGGCCACTACGCGGGCACCTACTCCCTCTCCCGTTACATCCGTGCCGTGATATTTTTTCCCATAGTGGTGGTCCTGACGTTCTACATCGTGGCAGCCGTGTCAACCCACGCCGACAACGACTCCTGGTCGCGGTCGGAGCACTGGGGCTGGCTGGCGTACAGCTGGAACGCGTTCGTGATATGCTGCATGCTCCTGATTTGGGTTACCAAAGTCCGGAAACCCCAGATGATCCTGGAGTCCCTCTCCTTCTCCTACTGGCCGTTGATGATGGCAGCTAACGAGGTTACGTACCGTCACGACGACATGTTTCTCAACATGTGGTTCTACATCCGTCTTCTCATGGCAATAGCATGCTTCATACTAGCCAACAGGCTAAGGAGGGCCATGGCAAACCTTGAAGACGAGGTGCTATCGAACCACCTCCAAAAGGTAGCCTGGACGGGTGGTATAAGCGTCCTAACCCCGATAGCGTACGTATCTATGAAGGGTTCCTCTTGCATAATAACGAACTGGGACGTCCAGGAGATAAACTCTACGTGCGGGGGCATAGTGGACCCACTTTTGGGGGTTGCGTTCCACCTTACGGCGTTCTTCGGTCACAACCTGTGCTTCTTGCCGTTCCAGACATTCAGCCTTGAGGACCTTGTGGCGCTCAGGCTGAGGTGGATACAAATCCTGCACATTATAGGAATATCAGCGGCCACTGTGATTGCTCTGTTCCTTTTCGGGAGCCAGCGGGAGGACGAGGAGCCCGCCATGTACGTCCAGAACATGGTCCGTTACCTTTGGCTCTCCTGGTTCGTTATAGTGGGGACAGCGGGGATGGACCTGCTTTTTACGAGACATGTGACCAGGAGAAGGAGGGGGAGGGACGGGAAAGCATTCGGGGGGGAGGAAGGGAAAGCATCCGTTGAAATGTCGGAATCGAAGAGCCCAGACGGGATAGCAGGAGGGCAGCAGGAGGAGGGTAAGGAGCAGGATTCAGGTTTGGTCATGGGAGGAGAGGGTGTAATGCTGTCCCCCGGATTGTACTGATGGGAATGAATGTACTTACAGGACGATGTACTGGTAGCTAATAATATGGTGCGCGAATCAAAAAAGAAAGCCAAAAGAGTAGGATTGTTATTTTTCGAAGAATCATCGTTCCCTATTTTACAAAGCCCAATCTCATACATTCAAACCTCTTTACGCCACCCTCGCCGTCTTCTTCACTCCTTCCCCTTCTCTCTACCTTTTCCTCTTTCCCCGACCTTCGAAACGGCACCTCCGTTTACTTCTTGGGTTTAGGGCGGTAGGTGGAGATGACGACAGCGTGGTCGCGCTCGTAAGGTTCAAGCGTGAGCTGCTCAAGGGGCTTAAAGTTCTCCCCCTGTAGCTTCGTGACCTCCCTCCTGAACACCGCCTCTGGGGATGCGGTGGAGTCGATGCAGGAGGCCTTGATGGAGATGACAGAGTGCCCGCCGTTCTTGAGGAAGTAGTGGGAGTTCAGGCCGACGATACGGGCCTGGTCGGGCTGGGCGACGTCGGCGAAGACGCAGTCGACCATACCGACGAGCATCCTGTACTTGAGGGGGTGGCGGGCGTCCTCGATGATGGGGATGACGTTGGTGCGGGACTTGGCCATGTTGATCAGGTCACGACCGGGACGGTGGGAGAACTCGACCGCGTAGACGCAGCCGGTGGGGCCGACGATGTCGGAAACGTGGGAGACGGTGGTTCCTGCTGCCGCTCCTAGGTACAGGACCTTGGAACCTGGGCCCATCCAGATATTGTCCACGCCGCCGAGTACGGCGGCGGCGAGCTTGGAACGGAAAGGGTTCCAGACGCGGTACTCGATCTTGTCGGCGGCGGCGCCGTCCTTCCCTGGGGGTCCGTCGACGGAGATCCTCTTCTCTCCGTAGACGTCCTTTCCGGGGGTGGAGTTCTTGGTGACAAGAGCATCCTCCTTTCCGCGGGCGATGAAGACTCCAGCGTGACGGTGAGGCTCAACGACAACCTTGGCCCCTCCCCTTCCTCCTCCCCTCCCCCCTCCCCCCCCGCGGCCCCCACCACGGCCTCCTCC
>Ga0115006_10003808_pt1 | contig 10367 bp, 13 predicted proteins | sample ArcOceMetagenome_3_FD_88943 | JGI IMG/M metagenome (GOLD analysis project Ga0115006, IMG submission 88943) | Marine eukaryotic phytoplankton communities from Arctic Ocean - Arctic Ocean- Svalbard ARC20M Metagenome | ecosystem: Environmental > Aquatic > Marine > Oceanic | place: Arctic Ocean...
CATTTGCTCGCTGCTTATACACCCTCATAGCAATTGGGCGCTGCCAATAAAGCGCGCCGTCTCATATCATGCGGTCGTCCAAAACGCCTTGGAGGGCGGTGCCTCGTCTTGGTTACCGCGCGATGTCGGTCAGCTGGAGTGCCGTGCCGAAGGGACCTGCTGATCCGTGCGCCACTCGCACCGCCACTGTCCAATGCACGCCGTGCCCACTGCACCAGCTTGCGCTGAGCCTGCCACCGGTGCCGCGTCTGCCAGGATCCTGGGCCTCGTGGATGCCTTCAACAAGGACACCAACCCGAAGAAGGCCTCGCTTAGCGTGGGCGCCTACCGCGACGGCGACGGCAAGCCGTGGGTGCTGCCGTCGGTCAAGGAGGCCGAGCGGCGCGTCGTCGAGGCCAACCTCAACAAGGAATACGCAGGCATCACCGGTCTGGCCAAGTACGCCAAGCTGGCGATCCAGTTCGCGCTGGGCGCCGACTCGCCCGCGCTGCAGGAGGGGCGTGTTGCCTCCGTGCAGACCCTCTCGGGCACGGGTGCCTGCCGCGTCATCGGAGAGTTTTACTCGCGCTTCCTCGGCAAGGGCGCGCCCATCTACCTGCCGACGCCGACGTGGGGGAACCACATCCCGATCATGCGCGACGCGGGGCTCGACGTGCGCTCCTACCGCTATTTCGACAAGGCCACCAACGGCCTCGACTACAAGGGCATGATGGAGGACCTTGCGGCGATGCCTGACGGCGCCGCGGTGACGCCGCACGCCTGCCCCTAGCCCCACCCTAGCCCTAGCCCTAACCTGACCGCAACCCCAGCCCTGGCCCCAACCCTGACCCTGACCACTGACCCTCATCAGGTGATGCTGCACGCGTGCGCGCACAACCCGACGGGCGTCGATCCGACGCAGGAGCAGTGGGTGGCCATCTCTGCCGCTCTCAAGGGTCGGCCCCTCGCGGTCTTCTTCGACTCGGCCTACCAGGGCTTCGCCTCGGGCGACGCCGAGCGCGACGCCTTCTCCGTGCGCCAGTTCGTCCGCGACGGCCACTCCTTCTCGCTCGCGCAGGCAAGCGTACCGTGGCCCCGCCTGCCATAGCCCCCCTCCTTACCGTGGCCCCCCACTTACCATAGCTCCCCTCCTTACCGTGGCCCTCCTTACCGTGGCCCTCCTTACTATGCCCCCCCCTCGCGCTCGCGCAGTCCTTCGCCAAGAACTTCGGCCTCTACGGCGAGCGGGTGGGTCTGCTCTCGATGGTGTGCGGCAGCGCGGAAGAGGCCGAGCGCATCGAGTCACAGCTCAAGCTCGTCATCCGCCCCATGTACAGCAACCCGCCCATCCACGGCGCGCGCATCGTCGAGGAGGTGCTCGGAGACCCCAAGCCTACCCCTACCCCTACCCCTACCCCTAACCCTAACCCTACCCCTACCCCTACCCCCAACCCTAACCCTAACCCTAACCCTAACCAGGTGCTGGGGGACCCCAAGCTCGAGGCGCAATGGCGCGCCGAGTGCAGCCAGATGGCCGAGCGCATCATCGCCATGCGCGCCGCACTGAGCAAGGCCCTCACGGCGGCGGGCAGCACGCGCGACTGGAGCCATGTCACCTCGCAGATCGGCATGTTCTGCTTCTCGGGCATGTGCGCCGATCGCACGAGATCGCATGGGGTCGCATGGGGTGGCATGGGATCGCATGATATGGTACAGGATGTTCTGATGTTCCGCCTCTCGGGCATGCGCAGCGCCACTGCGCGACCCCGGCAGCCCGGCATCACCGCCAGCCTCGCAGCCCAGCCGGAGACGCCCGGCGTTCACAGCCCAGTTCACAGCCCGGCACTCACGCGACGCAGCCCGGCATTCACGCCCTTGCGTTCACAGGTCGAAGGAGCACGTGGATCAGCTGCGTGCCGAACACTCCATCTACCTGACGGGCGACGGGCGCATCTCGATGGCCGGGATCACGGAGCACAATGTCGACTACATCGCCCAGGCATGCATGCATGCATGCATGCATACTCGCACACTCCATGCGCATACCGCGTGCACGCTGCGCATGCGCCGCGTACCCACTGCACATGAGCGCTGCATACCATACTCGCTGCTCAGGCCATCCACTCCGTCACGAGCAAGTAGACGGCGCGCATGGGCAATGAGAGCCGCCGTGGCCACTGCTAGCAGACTGCTGGGGTGCCAGCGACTAGGCAGGCTGCCGGCACACAAATAAAAGGAGGGGAATGCGCACTCCCAAAATGCATAGAGTGTGTCGGATACGGTAGAAGCCCAGTGGGGTGGAAGGCTCGTTTTAAACCTTGGTTTACACATATATTACAGATTTTATACACACCCCTGCACTCCATCGTCCATGCCCCACTCTCACTCCGTGTGAGCGGTCACAGCAGGTGCGCTCAGGCGTCAGGGTCTGCTCAGGGTGCGTTGTGCACGGTAGTCGGTAGGGTACCGTTCGCGTGTAGTGGTATGTACTTTATAAAAGTACCAAGGCTGTGCGTAGGCCGCACAGCGACAGGGCCGGCGGAGAGCGCCCCTTCAATCACAAGTACCCACGCGCGCACGCGGCACGGCAGCGCCTTTCGCTGTGGCGGCGGGCTTGGGGCGTCGGAAGCGCGTACGACTACGAGCCGAGATCATGTTGCGGCGGTCAAAGGGAATGGCTCGCGCATAGAAGGAACTATTCTATAGGGCCAGGGCTGCAGTGCTTCAAAGTTCGGGCCCTTTTGATTAAAACGTTGAAAGTGGTCCCGGGACGTGCCCGGGACTCAGTTTTGATTAAAACGTTAAAAGTTGGGGCGAGCTCGGGAAACGTTAAAAGGCAAGCTCCATGGCAAGCTCAAAAAATATCGGCAGGTGTGAGACGACTTGAGGTTAACCTTTAACGTGGTGTGATACTCGCTAAACGTCTAGACAGCGGCGTCCAGATGATCGCGCACGATCGCGCCGTGCAGCCGGCGGCGCAGGCGCGCCGCGCTACGCCTTGTTACCCGTCTTGGACTCGCTGCGCGCCACCAGCTCGTCGCTTGAGCTCCATAACAAGCATGTCCATCAGGTCCTTGTCGACCACCTGTGTTGAGTAAGGCGGGTATCTTGAGCTAAGTGGGGGGGGAGTCAGTCGATTTCTATTCATCACCCCTCGGGCTCGTCAGTTAATTTACACATCTACCACTGGGGAATTGGCCGAAAGAAACAGTGTCTCCATTTCTATTTCGCGAGATTTCTAAGGCTCGGTCCCTCTTACTGTACCGCCACCTCGCCCGCCGCCGCGCCCGCATCGCCGCGCCCGCTGCGTCCACCTTGCCCGCCGCGCCTGCCTCACCGGCCTCACCCGCCTCACCTGCCGCGCCCGCCGCGCCCGCCACGCCTGCCATGCACACACGCCCGCCACGCCCGCCACACGCACGCCACGCCCGGCGCCGCGAGGTCGGACCTTCGGGTTGCGATATGGGTCAGAAACGTCAACGAGTCTCAAAATTAAATTAAAACGTTAAAAAAGTTTGGGCTCGATTGTTAAAAGTTTGAGAACATCGGCTAACATTTAAAACGTCAACAGTTCGGGCGTCGCCAGAAACCTTACACTGGCCCTATGGGCTCGCGAAGCACGATCCAAGTGCCAGCAACGACGACAACAGCAGTCCGCGGCTGCTCAGGTCGAAGGGGTCTGAGGTCAGTTCACAATTAGGAGTCTGAAAGCCCGCATCTAGGTCATGGCAGTACAGATAAGTCCGGGTTATATTACTTTTTATATACAAATTCTCAGGAGGGGGGGCAACAGCTCGCACCATGGTCTCACTCGCCACCTCTCCAGACTCCACTCTGCACCCAGGGGGGAGGGCCAGGGGGCCGCAAAGCACGAGCCGAGTTCGAGGATTCCCTCGTTGGATCGAAGAGCACGGCCTCAGCCTTCACCGGGCCCGCCTTAGCAGGTTGCTTCCCTGCTCGATTCGCCTGTGTCACCTTCGTACCCTGATCACACGCATCCGAGCCGCTTACCTCCTCGGCAGCCCCTTCCTTGACCTCGTTGGAGAAGTGCGCACGCACTCCCGTCAACTGCAGAGAGTGCGTTTCACATTAGAGTCCACGGTGCGTTGCGTTGTGCACATGCACATGCACATGCATATGCACATGCACATGCACATGCACATGCACATGCGCAGGCACATTATGCCCACACAGAGTTCAGAGTTTATTCGAGACATTATGCCCACACATAGACCAGCATAAGACCAGCACTCTATAACATTACCTCTATCGCCACTTGTAGCGGCGGCTCCGACGTGCGCCGCCGGATATGGCCCTTGTTAACCTCTTCGGGCGTGATCTCATCTAGCATCACGAGCTGTGGGCTGGGGTTCCCACCGTCCTCGTCCGCCCTCGCTCGCAGGCTAACCGAGCTGGAGGAGCCGAGCGGGCCCGTGGTGATTGTACACGAGGGCTGGCAGCTCGAACTCTCAGGTCCCTGATCCACCCTCGAGGTCAACCCAGGGTCTCGAGAGGGGCTGAACCGAAGCGCCAATGTTGCAGATTTGAGCTTGGACGATCTTGTTGGCGCCGACGGCTCACGGAGTTCGGCGACCTTCCGCCTCGCCGCATCCATGCCCGCTTTGCCGCGCGACCAGAGCGCTTCCTTCATACGGTAGCGCACCGCGCCGACCTCCCGCGCGAGTAGGCACAAACTGACCGTGCGGTGCTGGCCCGAGTGCAAAGCAATGGCGACGCGCGCGTAGAGGCCGTCTGAGATCATGTCCTGCGGAGTCGTCAGGAAGAAACTCGCGAACTCGCAGCCGCCTCGCGTAGGGTCACACTCGTGCACGAGGACCACGGGGATCCCCGCGGTGCGCGCCGCGCGCACCTGCTCGGTGTGCAGAGAGGCGCGGCGGGGTGCAGCGGGGGGGGGGGTGCAGCGGGGTGGAGCGGGGTGGAGCGGGGTGGGCAAAAGCGGGAAGAGAGGTTTGGCTTTCCGGTCGGAACGTCGCGGCACCTGATCGGCCAGCTTGCTCCCAGCCGCGCCGAGCCACGTCTCCTTGTTCAGGTAGAGCATTAAAAAGCGCTTGCTTTTGTCAGCATTGCGCCGTGCCAAGTTCTGTAGTTGCTGGCGCAGCGTGAGCGAGCCGTCTTGCTCCGCCTCGACGGATACAGATTGATCTCGGAAGCTCCTGGACGACTCTCCACAGCTCATCTCGGCTTGAAGAGAGTCCTCTTGGCTGGTGTCCGAGAACTCTCGAGCTCGTCCCGCCACCCGAGAACGACGGACGGCGGGAGAGAGTATTTGGACCGCCCCTGCCAGCGCGCCCCGTAGGCCTGGGCTGACGGGAGGGGATCGCGTCTTCTGTTGGTCGAGAAACCAGTCGAGGGGCTCGGAGCGCAGGTCGGGGTACTTACCTAGAATCTCCTGCCGCAGGATGTGACCCGGTCAGGGTTGGGGCTTAGGTTAGGGTTGAGGCTTGGGTTCGACTTCAGGTTCGGGTTCGAGCCCAGGGGGGCTAGGGTCAGATGTTTCTCCTGCACGAGACCCTGAGCTCCCGGGTTGTCTCCCGAGACGATGAGCGTCGTACTGGTGGGAAAACCGAGCTGCTGCTGCGTCAACTCGCGCAACACGTACAGATCCGCACCAAGGGTGAGCAAGCTTTGTTCATCGAAGCTTTCTCCGCGAGAGGATGGGGGCGAGGACGGCGAGGAGGGCGGCGGCGGCAGAGACGACTGAGACGAGAGGATCCTAGTCAAACCAGTCAGCATGTCAGTGGTCGTGTGCCCTGGGACAAACACACTGTCGATCCAATGATCATGGACCTCACTTGAGCTGGCTCCGCTACTGGATTGCTCGCACGCGGAGGTTGCTGCACCAGAGCCGGAGAGGCTGTGGCGTGAGGCGGTAGTGAGACGAAGACGATCCAACGCCGAGGCGAAGCCGCGCTTGCCAGTATGGCTGACGCGTGCCTCGTCAGACTCTGCCGGGTCGGCGGGGGTGTTCTTATCCAGCGCCTGCAGCTTCGGTTCCTTTTTTATCTGGTGACTCTGGTGCAGTAGCATGCTTGACACGATCATCTTGAGTGTGACCAACTTGAAGTCCTTGATGCGGAGCCACGGGATGACTGGGCGGCGAGGCGCGAAAATTTTCTCGCGCCAGGCGTCGGGGCAGTCAGCGATCAGCTGCTCTATGGGCGCGCCACCGCGGGCAGGGTCGGTCTCGTGGAGCAATATAATCGCGGGGTTGCCGTTGGCGAGCACGGCAGCAATCTCTTTCTTGCAATTTGCGGAGAAAAAGTCTGTCCAAGGCGAGGCTCAAATGCGTGAGTAGCCGACCTGCCTGACCTTTCGCTAGTCTGCACTGGGGGTCAAACGCTGGGCATACATCCCTTGGAGAGGAAGAAGAGCATTGATTGAGACTGATTCACGTCTACCAAAGTGCGAGGCGGACGCGGGATTCATCAGAAGATTTAGGTCTCCCCCGGGTTCGAAGGCTTCACTCACATGTATCCAGTTGGCCAATTTCCTCCAAGTCGTCCACATCGAGGAAGACGCGAACGCCATAAAGTAGCAACTGTAGCTCTCGCTTCACCGTCGCCATCTGATCTTGGCCTGAGGACCAGATGTGGCTTAGAAAGAGGTGGTATTGCAAGCCCGAAGATAAACCAAGTTCTGGCACCTGGCTGGTGGCCACGAGGCGAACCGACGGTAGCACAAAGGAGGTGCTGAACTGGTACGCCGCGAGCGTCAAGAACATGACTAGCACGAAGAAGTTGAAAGCGACCATGATACACACAATCTTGAGCACGTTGTCCTCGTTGTTGTCGTTAGCGTTGGTCGTGAAGAGTTTTATGAATGCGCCGCCAAGAAAAACGCACACGAGCGAGAACTGTGCGGCGATGGCGAGAGTGTTCATCTCCTTGCGCTTGTACGGGCGCACGAACTGGACTAGTGACAGGTCTGACAGAGCACGGTGCAGAAATGGCATCAACCAATCCGCAGAGATCGGTGGTTCAAAGGTAGGTCAAGGGTTCGAATAGCGCGGCCCGTCACAGCCAATCGTCGTGAGCAAGCCCAGGAAGATCCGCCACACGTCAAGTTGGACGGGGATGAGGAGTACCCAGCCGGTTAGTATCAGGCGTTGGGTCAGCGTGACTATTTCCCACCAGAAGAAAGTCGGGTCATATTCCCTATGCAGGAAGGCGGTGGCTTGTACCATGCGCGTCTTGCGCCTTTGCCGCAGCGCCTCCCGGTTAGGCAAGAGTACGAGCAAAAAGATGGTCGGCATCCCGATAGGCCACAGGAGAAGGAAGAAAAACGCGAGGTTCGTAATATTGTCATACTCCTCTGGGTGGTTGTTGCCGCTGCAAACGACCTGCAAGTCCGAGTTGAGGAAAGTGCGCACTTCCTCTTTCGCGTCGTCGAGCTCGTACTTGATGCAGTCCCATGTGTCGAAGATGCCCTTGGATACCGTCGGGCAAAGCAAAAAGGAAACAAAGAGGGCAAAGGGCGCCGCAACCACAAACGCGTCGCTCAGCCAGCGGCTACGAGTGCCGGGACCACGGGCGCGGCGACAGAAGAAAAAGACGATAGTGCTCTGCGGGATGGCGACGAGCAGCATGATGGGCGAGATCGCGCGCACCAGCAACCGGTAGCGGAAGCCGGTTGGGATGCATTGGCCAGGCAAGAAGTAGTCTGCCACGCCGTGTGTCACAGATTAGGACATCAAAACGGTGTATCGCTACGTGTGTGTGAGCTGATGCACCGTCCCACTCGAAGGTGGCCCAAGATAAAACTGAGGTTGAGTCTGCGTAGAGGTCTCCAGAAGTCCCTGACAGCTGGACATTGTACGTGGTTGGAATTTGCGAGACGAGTTGGAAGAATCTGCGAGGGAAGACGCAGGAAAAGAGCTCAAGCATCGCGTGCGAGCCGGCAGCGTTTCAAAAGGAGGGCCACTCACGTGAACAGCAGCTTGAGTTTCGGCATAATCTCCAGCTGCTGGAATCTTGTGACCAGCCGGTTCACCTCTGCTGCCATAGCACGAAAGCGCTCGCTCCAAATCCTGAAATAAACGCGAGCAGATTGAGCAGATCAAACACAGCAGGGACAGTCTGAGGTGGCGCAGAAATTGGAGCGTGTGAAAGTATGTGTGGAGGTGGAGGTTAAGGCTGAGGAAGAGGCGGAGGGCGAACCTCTTGACTAGAAAGGCCGCGAGTAGCAGCCCCAAAATCAAGCCAATGATACCCAGAGGCAATTTGAGCCTCTCAGAGGCCTTGGGGCACTGGACGCACTCCATCGCCTCCGCGCTGTCAAAGTAGAAGTTGAATGTGCTGCACACCCGACAGAGCGGGCCCGTGTGGCCTTCCTTGCAGTAACCGCTGCCCGCGTAGCCCAGTTTGAACTCGTCTTCGTCGCCGGCGTCGTTGCCACCAACGCACGAACTGTGGCCGTTGGCAGAACTCAGGCATAGAGAAATGGTAGAAGAGGTTGCGCTGAGTCTCCAGTAATTGGGCTCAATCCGGATCGTGGCGAGCGACGTTGAGCCGTGAGTCAAGGTGGTGGCGCCGAGCGTTGTGTTCTCTAAGCAAGTGGCACCGTCCTCGGGGCAGGGTGTGCATTTGACCTTGGCCTCGTCCTCGCTACTCTTGAAGTAGTTTTTATCGCAAAAGTTGCAAGAGGTTGTGCCTGGCAGGCTAGTAGTCCTAGTTGGGCACGTGGTGCAAGACCTCTCCGCAAACAGGTTGGCACCCATGCCCTTCTTCCCGGCTGGGCACGGTTGAGGCTCTGTTTCTCCTTCTTCGCAGTAGAAGCCCGGCGGGCACTCATCGCATTCTTCCGCCCTGGTTAGATTTGTCGCATTTGAGAACGTGCCCGGCTTGCACTCCGTTGGCGCTGTCGCGCCCTGATCCTCCGACCGCTTCGAGCAGTACGAACCGGGCTTACATGCCTCGCAGGCGATTTGACTCGAATTCTCTTGAAAGAGGCCCGATTCACACGCATGGCACGCTTCCTGCCCTGGCTCCGGGCCATAGGTCCCGGGAGTGCACGGTACTGGGTGCTTTGACCTCTCTGGGCAGAATGTCCCAGGGTTGCAAACAAGGCACGCCTTGATCGACGTGGCCAGCTCATTTGGGTTATACGTCCCAGCAGGGCATGGTGTCTCCGCCGCTGCCTCCTGCGGACAGAATGTCCCAGCACGGCAAGGCGCCGGATTGACCGTCTGCCTGCCGCAGTAGTTGCCAGCCGTGCAGCTACCGCTGCAGCTTGGTGCCGCCTGGTCTTTCACGTCGTAGCTGTTGCCGTACAGCGTGGCGGAGCACGGGATTGGATAATCGTAGTCGTAGGTACCACGGCCGTTTCGGGCGATGCCATCTTGTTCCGGGTCAGACACATAGTGAGCGAGCGGCGCCGGCAGCCTGAACGTCCACTCAACGTCAGAGGCGACGGACCCACCATAGCCCGTGGACCCAGTGATCGTGGTAAGCTCAGCCAGCTCCAGCTTGGCGTTGGTACCACTGACGCGGATGGCGCCGCCACTCCCAGAGGATCCATCAGTGACCTTGTTATCCTTGAACATTGAGGTGTTCACGTGAACATCGCCACCCGTGACTAGCAGAGCGCCGCCGCTCTCCGCCTGGTTGCTGTCAAACGTCGAGTTGTGCACGGCGAGGGTGCCACCGCTCACTTCGATCGCACCGCCCAGCAGGCCCTCGAAGACCGCGTTCGAGATCAACACCTGCCCATCCGAAATCAGCAGCGCCCGCAACTCCGTGCCGGCCGCAAGCCGCCGCTGCCGCCTTGCACTTTCGCTGCCAAAGCGACAGCCTTCAATCTCGGCCGTACCGCCCTCGATCACAACCTGTCCGTCGAGCTCTAGCCCCTGTAGCTTCAAGGGGGGGGCGCCGGCGCGAAGCTTTAGTAGGGTGGAGACGCTGCTCGAGATCATGGTGGAGGCGTCGCTGGCTGCGGTGATCTCGAGCGAGCCAAGCGTGAGGTTCGCGTCGAGTACCAGGCCGCCCACAACGTGCGTGCCAGCAGACAGTCTCATGACCAACTCTTTGCCGGGAAACCGTTCGGTGACACTTGCGAGGGCTTCGTCAATCGTCCCGTAATCACCATATCCTGATGGGTCGATCACTACAGATTCAAGTGGTGGCGGCGGCGATGGGGGCGGAGGCGAGGGGGGTGGCGGTGAGGGCGGCGGTGGCGAAGGTGGGAGTGAGGGTGGTGGTGGAGATGGTGGCGGGGGTGAGGGTGGCGGCGGCGATGGAGGAGGTGATGGGGGTGGCGGAGAAGGCGGCGGTGGCGATGGCGGCGGTGGCGATGGCGGCGGTCGCGAAGGTGGCGGCGAGGGCGGCGGCGGTGAGGGCGGCGGCGGTAGTGGGGGCTGCAGCGGCGGCTGG
>Ga0115006_10003809_pt1 | contig 10366 bp, 8 predicted proteins | sample ArcOceMetagenome_3_FD_88943 | JGI IMG/M metagenome (GOLD analysis project Ga0115006, IMG submission 88943) | Marine eukaryotic phytoplankton communities from Arctic Ocean - Arctic Ocean- Svalbard ARC20M Metagenome | ecosystem: Environmental > Aquatic > Marine > Oceanic | place: Arctic Ocean...
AATTGTTCGGTGGTACCTACTGCAGTGATAATTTTTTTCTAACTTCAAGTAGTCTCGTGGGAGTCACACAACGACCACCTTTGGATTGATTAGATGGAGCATTAGTGATCAGTTCTGCAAGGACATTAGCTACCCCAACACGATCAGCGTCTTGCAGAAGCGTAGGTTTGGTCGAAGCTTGCATAGATTTTTTTTATTCATCATAAATGCTTTGAATGATTTGTTAATAAAGCTTCGTGTTAACCATAGAATGGTTGTCTTTGATTCATTGACGATTGATTGGACTAAACCATATGGAACACGTCCGTTGTTACTCGCTCGATCTAAACATAAATGTTTATTAATTGAGCTCAAATAATTTATACGTGCTTTCTTTTACTGGTCTTTTAATGTGTTGATTGCCTTCATCTTCTCATGTGATTTGCTTGGGAAAAATTATGAATTTAATTTGGTTTTATTTGTCTATTTCTTCGGACATATTAAGTTATTCTAGCATGTTTATGCGTGCTTTCTACGTAAAATGGATTTCATCGTGAATGGGATTTGTGTGCTTATGTCTCAGCTAGGAGGTAATCTTTTATGGCACGAGTTTAACATGATTGTAAACATGCATTATGATTAATTAAATAATCTAACGTAAAGTAAATACGTTGAAGAATATTATTATGTTTTTACTGCGAAAAATAAACCGTCACTTCACCTCCTTCACACAATTTTTATGAAAATGAAACAATTCTGAAGTAATAGATCCGACCAACGTAACAGAACAATATTTGACTGGTATGCAGAAAATATTCCTATTTCAAAGAATACGCATAAATTGTGATAAAAAAAATATTTTTCCTTGCATTCAAATACCTTTATCTGTTCACACGAATGCACTGATTCGTTTTTTTCATACAGGCATGCTAGGAATAGTTTTACTTTTATGCATATAACCGCATAGCCGCACAATTGACATAAGTTGGTAACATCAATATTCTATCTTCTAATAGTGCATTTAAGTATTTCCTATGCATGGATTTTAGACACTTCTTCATCGGAAGGTTATATTCGTCATATTTAATTTAAAACTTCTTCGCGTTCAAATGCTTGTGTTTTTTAAGAACATTCTTCGTATCTTGGATATTAGACATCAATAAGATATTGGCTACAACAGTATCTATATCTATTTTTCAGATGCTTAATAGGTTAAAAAACTAGATAAAAGACATTAATAACTTTCCAGTCAACAAGGCGTGTCAAGGTTATTTGCATTTAGGCGCTTAAGAATAGTAACTATGCTTATCTAGCAGTCATTTAATTTCTATTCCAAAATATTTTGGGAGTAAGCTCAACATGTGAACATGCATGCAATTTTAAATATGTTCATCTAGTAATCATCTGCCTTTAAAGTTAGATGTCTTTCGAAAAAGTCATATTTTTATTTTAAAGATTAATCTTAGGTAACTAGGTTTGTATGAGTAATAACTAAGCTTAGAAGTAATTGATTAATTTTGTAGCTGAGGATGTTGCAAGTAAGTTCATCTGATCTTTTTCATATCCAGAGGATTGAAAGCTGCATTTGCATCATAGCAAGTGAAAATAATGTACCAAGTTATTCAAGTAATGATCTATTTGTAGCTGCATGCGTTAGAAATTTCGTCGCAGGTAAAGTAAAACTTGCATTTAGCTTACTAAATTAATCTAATCATTAAAAGGTTAAAAGTTGGTATCTTCGTGAAAGCTTAGTAGCTATGTTCACCAAAGTGTCTCTTTTTTAATAAGGAAATATATGTCTATTGAACAATGTGTCGTCATTAAGTAAAATAGCACCACGCCTGCTTCAAGCAGACTCAAAAAAACACATTGTTAACATCAGATAAAGCTTAAGAAATTAGTTGTGTGTATCAAAAACTGTTAAGAATTACTTGACCTCTCAATTAGAACTCTATCAGTTTCCAATGAAGAAAGAAGAACTTCAGTTAAGTAGCTAAATTGAAGATAAAGTATCACATAAAGATTATCAGGCACACATGTGCCCGAGATGTTTTTTAAACTGCGCGAGCCCGAGTTCCTCAAAAATAGAAATCATTTGAACTGCACGAGCCCGAGTTCCTCAAAAATAGAAATCGTTTGAACTGCGCGTGCCCGAGATAATCAAAAATAGGAATCATTTGAACTGCACATGTCCAAGACCCTCAAAATATGAATCTTTTGAGACACACGTGCCCAAGATCCTCAAAAATATGTTTTGAAGAGCATGTTCTAGAACATTGGGTATCACGTTAACGGGATTTAAAATTTTCACTGTGCAGAATAATGTGAAATAAATGAATTTAAAGACAAACATGAGGTAAAATGAATAAATTAAAACAACATTAAATAAAACAAAGAATTTCATACTACAATTCAATTCAATGTGATGAAAATGATAAAAAAAATTACAAATAACTATTCAATAATTCCACTCTTCATTTGTGCTAACATGATTATTAGGAAGGACATTATGAAGCATGATAAAAGCAAAAGCTTCTTTGCCTCGTACTCTTTCTATGAGCCTCTTACTAATGTACAAAAAAATCATCTTATCAATTTTTTCCTGATCTAAGAAAATGTGATGCACATCGACAAGGATATTCGCTGCACTGATCATTTACTCAGAAAAACTCTCAGACATTAAGTTACCAAGTTGGCAGGGTGAGTTACTGTTCCTTTCCGGGGGACATCCAAATCTCCGCTGATGTTCTCTTTCTTCTATTAAATAGTCTATGAGTATTTTCATATTTATTCCCCATGAGTTATCAAAAATGCCTATTCTAGTTTCATTGTGTTTGAGATTTAACTTTATTTCGTTTCAAATTTTACTCTATAGAGTCTTGCACTCAATACAATTGGCACTAACTTTATCATGCTCACTTCTAGTGGCTGTAGAATCTAAACTTCTTTTTTGTAATTCTTAAATGCCACTCTTAGTTACAGGAGCCTCGTCAGGAATGGATCGTTCAAAAGTGAACATATTATCATCCTCTCCCTCTGCAGACGAATTATTGTCTTCCTTGTTATCTGCATCTGCGCAATTTTCTTTTTTTTGCTCTGACAAAATAATTAATTCCCTCTTGCATGCCTCACATTGTGCAAAATGACTCACATGAAATGTTTTCAATTTATCTCTAGCATCATTCCAATAACTTACGGAACAAAAAAAATCTACTGAAACAAGCTCTTTTGTCCATTAGCAATAAAGCATTTTCTCTATCAGACAAACTCATGTCACAATCTTCACCGGATTTTGTCAAAGTTTCCTCTACAGTGTTTCCAAAAAAACTCCTCTATGTTTCAAGAAGTGCTCTATCTGAACAGGTGTTTCTACAGTGGTGAAGGTGTCTGTATTATTTTCTGATCTTATTGGATGCATCATCGATTTATTATTACTCTAATCGTCTGCATCTATGAAATTCATGGATCCACAAGATAATCCTTCATACATTCTTTTTCGCACAACTGGTCTACATATGTCATTCAACTTTTCTTCATTTTGATAAATTTTTGTTAATTTAGAAGTATTATGCGTAACAGCATCAATTTCACCTGTAGACTTCCATTTCTCTTGAGTTAAAAATGATAGAACTTCACACTTATGACAGCAAACTTTCATGGATTTTTTCAACCTCAAACAATATCTCGTTAGATTGTATTCAGCGCTAATTCTTGTGCCATTTAGATCCCTGTTAAACGAATTAATGGGAAGATTTTGATATTCCTAAAAAAACAAATCATAGTTTTTTTCTGATAGCAGGGTTTGATTCAAAATGTTTAACTACATTACGAAGTTTACCCATTAAATCTAACCCCTCGAGGAAAGCACTAACTATAGCATTATCCTTGCTTCTTGTGAGCTCCCCCACGGCACTACTCCCCACTTCATCCCCGATGCATTTCACATTATAACTTTTCAACGTTCAATTCGGTTGCAACTTTAGTTGATGATAAATATTGTGCCGATAAAGAAAAAACACGAACAAACTTCTTGTCTAACACTTATGCGCGCACATCCTCCACTAATTTAGAAACTTTATCAAATTCACTGAATAATGATTTCCTAAATGATAACTCTAAAATATTGTTATGACTAAATCTCCTATATCTAAATTTTATTCCAAAATCTTGATGCTTCTCTTTATTCACTAAACCACAACCATCATGGATAAATTGACAAAATTGTTAAACATGTCCTCGGCATGATGATCATGTGCTGTTTTCTGATTTTTTTATGAAAGTGCTCCATTCAGCATTAATAAACATCTTCGAATGTGTCATAGATAAAGTTCTTATAGCTTTATATCCATACTGCATGAATCATCTTCATGAAAGTATCAATTCTAAATATTTCAAATGCTGGGAATGAAGCACAATAAAGGAACTAATTAGCTATCGTACTAAAGCATTTATCCTGATGCGACAGTGCTGATGGTAGTTTTTGTTGAACACAAGTAGTTCGATTCACTTTTTTTTCTTCATAATAGCTTCTGCTCCTTTATCGATGTGAAATTGTTCTGCTATTTCCGTCACTTCTTCCTTATGCTTTGTGTCTTTCAATCATGCGGTTTGCATTGAATCTATCACTTAATTCAACCCTTATTCAGCACAATTGTTCTTTAAATGTCGCATAGCATGAACCGTGTGGTAACTCCCACCATTGTTCACTTTATTCACGGTTTCTTTACTTTCCAAGTTATTTTTAAAAGTGCTGCACAATTTTTGAATGCATGAATGCAACAATCAGCTTTATTCTACGGCCCCATAATCAATCTATGTTGATTTATCTAATCCAATAGTGCTATCTGAGCCATGGAAGTTGACATTATGACTTTCCTTGTTTGAGTCACTTTCGGCTTTGGTGACTTCACAAGCTTAGCCCGAGTATCTTCGTCTAATGTTTCAACAGGCGATTGTGATATTTCCACTTCTAATACGTTTGCTCCAGCTACATCCATGATGTAATGTGTATGATTTATGGGTAGTTGGTGCCAACATAACACTGGATAGTATTCAGGAATGCCTTGATCTGAAAAAATTATGCTGGCTAGTAAGAATACTATGACAACATCACGCTGCCTAATGTTCTAGCTAGTATTCATGTTCTGAAAACATTATGATGTCTAGTAGGCATGCCTTACTCCCCAAAATGCTCCCGAAAAATACTTTTGAATTACACGTACCAGAGATCCTTAAAAATAGGAATCATTTGAACTGCACGTGCCCGAGATCTTCAAAATAGGAAGCTTTTTGTATGCACGTTCCCGAGATCTTCAAAATATGTATATTTTGAACTAAACGTGCCCAATGTCCTCAAAAATAAGAATCTTTTGGGATGTACGTTCCCGATATCCTCAAAAAAGGAATCTTTTGAGATGCACGTTCCCGAGATCTTCAAAAATAAGAATCTTTTTGCATGCACCTGTTCTCGAGCCTCAAAATAAATATTTTTGAGGGCCTAAGGAACAGATCCCCAAATTTTGGGCCACATGTGAGCCTGAAGACAATAGATAGGCTAGGATAGAATAATTCAAATTCATTATAAAGTAAATTCTTTAACATGAGTGTTAAACGAAATAATAGTATTTTAAAGATACTATGCATCACTAGGAATAAAGGAATATTTCACATTACAGCAAGTTCTTATCAGGAGAAACTGACTTAGTCAGACATTTTTAAGTTTATGATGTTTATCTCAGTAGTAAAAACTGAATATTGAACAGGGTCTTCAAAGATGTTATTCTGTCATAATTCTATCCATTTATAATCATTAATGAGTAGATGATACTGTTACATTCCCATTAGAGTGTTAGAGTCGTGAAATTTCACTACTCCTAATCTCTCAACATTCATAGTCACTCATGACAAGCTAGTAGGAATTTTAAAAAATTCTGTGAAGAAAGCTCTAACTTTTATCGTTTCTTCAAAAGAGAATGATAGTAGAACGTCTAGAAAAGAAATATTTTAGTTATTTTTAGATTTCAAGACATGGAATACTTATGAGATTTGGAGCATGAGTAATCTAATGTAAAATCCCAATATAAATTTTAGTAAAAGTAAATGTGCGTGCACTTAGCATTGATCAAGATTATCCTTTCATGCTAAGATAAATATTGTGTAGTGAATGAAGCTAATAATGATGTTTAAAAAAAATTAACTAAGCTAAGAGATTATTGCGTTGAGTTGACTAAAGTCTTTTTAGAATAATCTAGGATGCTGAGTTGAATCATATGGTGTTAAATAAATTCTTCGTTCTAGAAAGTTACTATAGAATAATCCATCCTATAGTAGTAAGAGTGACTTATTTTGTGCGAGTTCCTTATTGATGAAAAATGATCAGTTCAGTAATATTCAGAAGAAACTTATTATGGATAATGCAGTTTTTTTTACCATTACATTTAAATTATCAAATGATTAATCTAATAAATTTAAGCCTTGCCCCAAAAAGATTGAGGTGTTCTTAGCATTGAATTCTTATAGTATCTATTTCATCTACGTATGATGTGAACTTTCAGATAAATACGAGTAGAATCTTAATATATGTTTTTCTGCGGCATTAGTAAACAATCTTCCTTTAATGAAGACTTAATTTTAGACATAGATATACTCACAGAGGATATCTTAGCCCATATTATCAAAATAGTGAGGAGAATACTGAGATAGAACATTTCATTCTACGTGACAAGTAGAAAGATTTAACTCCTGAGATTAGTAATATTTAGAATGTTCATTCTACACATGTAAAATCTATCATCGTAAGAAATGAAAGTACTTCAATATTTAGTAGTAAAACACTAAAATAATTTCCATCGCAGAAGCGTCTATTTAAATATTCATAAAAAGTTATGATGGATGGATTACTTACATGGATTTTTAATAATAGATGAGACCTAATAAATGAATAAAAATAAGATTCTACTTTTATAGTGATATCTGTCATTTTAAAGGGTGTTTCTTTAGATAATGTTATGAGACTTTTATCTTTTCGAGGAAAAAAATAAACCTATTAAGAAGAATTTTTAGAGGATAAAATTATAAAAACCAAGTGCTAAGACTTTTTAGACATGACTTAGAAATCAATGATAGATCATATCACTCAGTAATAAGGTAGCGACTTTTCTCTGAGCACACATAACAGAAGTTATACTTAAAATTTAGAGATTAAGAGAGTAAATATAGCAGTGTCAGGAAGTACTGTCTAAACCATTTACTTTATACACAATAAAATATGAGATTTCTATTCTCCTAGTTTCTTCAGGGAGCACTACTATGACTTTATCTGTAAAATTAGCTGCTATTTTGAATTAATGCACGTTGAATAGATAAAAAAATATTCCTTCTTTAGGGAAAGTTAATCACTTTATAAATTTAGTTGATAGTAGGTTAATGAAATCCGGCGGCTCAAAAAGTGTAACAACTGACATGAGACAATAATTAGTACAATAAATGCATTTACTTAGGTTTCCCTAAAACCTTGCACTATAGTTCTAAGCTGTGAGTATTTTTCCATAACAATCTAGAACACAACATTAACTAGGATCCTGATTCCCTTAAATACTTATGTGGTAATAAGGGCAAGTAGTTCAACACTCAAAATGATGGAGAGAGATAATCTCAACTAGCTTTTTTTGGTAAGTTTAGGATCTATGCAAAGTTCACTAATGTAGCTGTGTATGTTATTTACTTCTTTTTTGAAAATATTATCATTACGAAAGAGATAAATTGATATTACTATCCTTGACTTACAAAGGTTTGAAAAATATTATTGGCAAGCAGATTGTAGAAAAAGTGCTGATCTATGATATTATGAACAAATATTTTTGTATGAAATAGATAATGTCTTAATAGTGTAATAGTCCTTTAAATATTTGTATGCTAACTATAGTCTCTATTTACAACTTTTATTAGTGCCAATAGATTAGCATTATAAATGTTTACTATTTTCTAGACTGTGTTTATGCTCAAATCTACTTTATGTGTCTATAAATTATCTTCTATTATTAATGCTTTAATTATTAAATGTGTGGCTAATCCGCATCTTAAAGATGCTTCATCTAATCTAAATAATTTAAAATCAAAAACTATTATCATTGTATTTCTAGAAACATCCTCTAGTATTTCATTATTATTTTTTACTATGCAAACAACGTAAAATTACACAATAGTTTTAAAATAATATGACATTTACTCATAGCATGCAACATCTTGTGCATAGTGTATTTTCTTTTTTTTAATTTTAGAATAATAAATTAATGAAAAAAATCTCATAACTTAATTAAAAATTTGGACTAAATCTTATTATTTAATTTTTTTTGAAGTTAGTATCATCTTTGATAGGATTATTTTTAGTATTAATCACACGAAAGATGATTGGCTCAATTATTTTTGGGCGTATCTGTGCAGTGAGTAAAGTTATTAAATTAAAGAGTATAAAAGTATATATGTGACAGGTTTGTAGGAATCTAAACAAACATCATACTTGTCTATTCAAAAATTTCACAATCACTTGCTTAAATTATGTGCTCTCTAGCTTAATAATATTTTTTCTTCTTTACAACGCTTAAATTAAAAGATATTCTAAAATTAAGATGCAGATTTAACATGCTATTTAATTGAATTTAAGCCCTCTTGATTTTCCTGCATTACATAACCGCATCTTTGAAGTAACGATATTATGAAATATTTCTATTTAATGATTGCATTATAGTTCAAACCTCTTCTTTTATTCCTGTAACCTTATTATGCTTGCTTATTGTTACTAATGTCATTTTATAGTGTGACACGTTTTAATTCTTTGTGTATGCGTTGCGCTATAATAACAATATGAAATCGCTGATCGTACTCTAGATCCTTGAATATTATTCAAGGTGTTAAAATAGTACTACCTTCACTATTTCTTGCTTAGCTAATATCACGCATCTAAAACTTCTTTCAGCCTTCTATTGACACATAAAAAAATAAATTAACGACAAGACACTCTCTAATAGTCTTACTATCTCACCTCCTCCACCCAAAAACTCTCATTATTGTGTCATCACACACTAAGACCTAAACTCTAATCTTATTCTAATTATAGACAATGAATAACATAATCGCCACATGCTTAATTTACTTACATGTGTTGTGTTGCATGCGTTTCATACGTTGAATGTTTTCCTTATTGCTGATGTTTCCTATCATGTTCCAGTTTCACTCATCTTTGAAGCATCAAAAATAGGAAAATATGTGTGTAGAAGCACCAAACTAAGAATGGAAATGACACATGCTTGCTTCCACGTCGATTGAACTATTTCTAATATTAGCATCTATGCAGCAGCATGTTTTATTTATTTTTGTGTGATACTGCTTCACAGTGCTTTTAATTTTGGACATTAGGTTAAAATCAGGAAAATAAATTTAATGAATAGATTGAAAATAAACAATTCGTCAATTAATTACCATGTGGAATGTCTTCCTCCTATTTTATCAATGTCCATACATGATTATTTCACTACATTAAGCATAGTTATGTCAAATCCATACAGAAAGATTAGCTAGTTATAGAAAAATAGAATTAAAAATAAGATCAAATCACACAATTAACACACACAAATTCATCAATTACAAAGATTATAGCTGAGTGTGAATAACGTAATAATCAAAATGTCATTAATGAAAACACTACAACTATAAAAACTAGATAAGTTAATTGAATGCACACTGTCTCTATGCTATTATTGTCTAAAAATAGTGCACAATAGAGTCTATTTCAAAATCTTGGTAAAATGTTAACAATGATGCAACTACTAATGGACTAACACACTAATGCACTCTATGCAGTATTAAGCTCAATCATCAAACTTTCTTTTGTCTGATTAATTTTTTTCTTTTATTGTTGTAACTAATTTAACGATATTTAGATGCTACTACATATTTAAGTTGCATTTAACATGTTTTTAACATTTAGTTCTATGAAAATTAGATGCCATGTGATTTTAGCACGTGTAATTTAATTGTATATTTGTTACTCAACTGATGATTCTACATCATGTCTACAAATGAACATTGTTATTAATTTAAATTATGGAAACATCGCATGCACCTTAAATCCACTCTTTTCTATTTTAGCCTATCTATTTTAATATGTAACTGCATTAGTATGTTATTTTATGATTTTAGCTATTAGAATTATTTAGTAGATCATATAATGATAAGCATTCGATCAGATGAAACCATGCTATAAAATAAGAAGTTCAATAAAAGATAAAAAATCATCTCCCATTTCAATTTTAGAATGACAGTGTTAGCTAGTGTTTAAATCTTCTATTTAAAAAATTAACTAATCATAATCTATTTGTTGAATAAATTA
>Ga0115006_10003810_pt1 | contig 10366 bp, 8 predicted proteins | sample ArcOceMetagenome_3_FD_88943 | JGI IMG/M metagenome (GOLD analysis project Ga0115006, IMG submission 88943) | Marine eukaryotic phytoplankton communities from Arctic Ocean - Arctic Ocean- Svalbard ARC20M Metagenome | ecosystem: Environmental > Aquatic > Marine > Oceanic | place: Arctic Ocean...
CTCGCTCTCACGTGCCAAAGACCTGGTCCTCTGTCGCATTGAAAGAGAGAACATTTGCGAAGACAAGGCGGGCATCGCGCGCAAATTCGTCGGCACTCTTGTAGAACCCATCACAGAGCTTCTCCTCGAGCGTTTTGAGGTCCATGGGCATGCTCACGACGAAGGGATACTCGAACAGCTCGCGACTTTCCCAGTCGACAGCCTCCATAAAAGGCAAGGCGTCCCTGCCAAGGAGGCGCGTCACCTTGCGAGTGCACTCGCACACTTCGACACTCGCAAACTCCTCCCCACCGCAGCCCGCACGCCGACCAAGCAAAGCAAGGCACCACGAAGCACCTCAAAGCAATGCACGCGCGGGCGGCAGCACTCACTCAGAATCAGCGAGTTGGTGCAAAACGGACAGACACCCTTGAAACCACTCCTCATCGCCGTCTTGCAGCGTGGGACCGCCAAGCCGCAGCCGTGTGCCCGCCTTAAGTACCGCTGTGCGCGTCAGGCCGCTGATCAGACCCCTGTTGATTACCACAAGAATGCTGGCGCTGACACCATAACCTGCCGCAACGTCCGACACTTTTTCGCCATCCTTGCACGCGTGCCAGCCGTCTTCCGGCCAGGTGCCGAAGCGCAGTTTGCCCGCGGCCTTGGCTACCTCGGTGCGCTCCTCCTTGAGCTTCTGCAACTCTTCCGAACGCTGCACTGTCTCACACGAAAGCATGGGTGGGGGCACCGCGACGCAACGCGACCGTAACATGCTGAGCGCCGAGACTTGATTAGGCTGCTTGCTGCCGCCCCGCTCGATCCTCTTGACCATCATGTAGCTTGGGAACAGCTCGCTTACCGACTGGTCGGGGTACGTCCAGTGGCAGTAAGGCACCCAGCTCTCGGTAGCGACACCATCCCAACGCTCGCCTGGCCTCGGGAGCTTGAGGCAGGTGCCTTTCTTCAGGCGTGCCTTGTGGTTTATGCCATCATGCCTGCGCCTGTTCATCTCCACAAGCAGGTCCAGATCCAAGTGCCACCGACTGGCGATGTGTGCCACATGTTCACCGTCAGTCTCCGTCCTGTACTCTGCGGGTACGCTTGGAGTGCTGGGCTGATTCGGAGGAACATGCTCTGCGTGTTCGCCTTGCGGGGCAGTGCTCGCAAGAGTGGCCTCAGCTAGTGCCGAAATCTCGTGGGCCGTGTTGCCAGGCCTTTCCATGTCCCACTTATTTCGGTCGTCCAGTGACAAGCCCCTCCACACCGTGCCCACAAGCTTCATGATTTCATTCTGCTGCAGATGCGGGCATTGCACGCGCAGGCGTGGCGTCATTTGTTTGACAAACCAGTTGAAGGGCCTTGTCATCTCCGGGCCTGTGCGGTACATCTCCATGAGCCTATCTGGCGACTGAATCTCCGTCAGCTTTTTAACCCTGCTCCTCGCCCGGTCGCTCTCCGACACCGACCTGATAAACTGGTCAATGCTTTCGTCGTCCATCATGTCCGTTTCGATGGGCTTCGCAACACGCGTTCGCAATTTCCGTATCTGGTCCGGATTGACCTGCGGCTTCTCGCGCATCTTTTTCTCCATCTTGCGCCGCTTCTCTTCAACCAAGTCGCGGGGTTTGGCTGCTGCACTAATGTCTTTGGTCAGTTGCAGGATGCCTGTGGCGAGCATCAGACGCTTGTTCTCCTCCATGCGTTTCAGCCGTTTGAGTTCGTACTCGCTTATTTCTTCCTCTTCCTCTTCTTTCTCCTCTTGCTCTTCCTTGTTGCGCTTCTCCTGCTCATCACTTTTCTCTGTCTCGTCGCTTCCCGCCGCCTTGTCCTCATCGTTCTCCGGCTCATTTTCCCTCAGCTCCATCGCGTCTTCCGTGCCTTCAGCCTTTTTCGGTGCCAGCATTGATCCGGACCCAGCATGTTCATTGTCATCTGGCTTCTCAGCCACCGTCTTGTCCTCGCACCTGTCCGCTTCTCTTTCAGCCTCTCTTTCAGCCACCACTATCCTTTCCGTCGCTGGCCCTGCCAGCGAATCAGTGTGCTGGTTCTGCTTCACCGTCTCTGGATGCTTGTCGCGGCTTTCGTCCTGCTGCATCTCTTCGCGCTTCTCTCCCGCCCTGTCGCCCGACTGGCTAACCTGCCCGTCATCCAGTTCAATTGGTTTAACGTGTGACGATGCCTGCACCATGCCATATTTGTCCTCGTCGGTGTGCATTTCAGCTGGCGCTGCTCCTACGTCTGATCGCACCCTTTCCGCTGGTTGCTCTGCCCGCACTGCAGGTGTAGATGAACTTGTCGAGGTTCCCGAGGGTTCGCTAGCAGACAAGAGTGTATGAGAAAGGGCCCCAGCCGAGACCGCAGTGGGCGTTAATGGTGGCGTTGCCGGCAGCTGAGATGGCGGAGGCGGCGGGGGTGCTTCCGGCAAGAGTGCCGGTTGCGTGGGAGCCGACTGCAAGGCCTCACCTACCACCCGCTTGCCCGGACACGTGTGCCCCGATTTGGGCAGCCCGCAAATACTGCAACGATATGCCGCGCGGCCTGTCTTTGTCGGCGTCGTGGGATGCAGGGGCGGTGAAGAACGAGACGACGAAGGGCGCGGTGCGACCGGAACGACTTGCTTGGTACCTGAACCCAATTCCAAGGCACGGACAGCAAATAGCTTGGTGTAGGCCGCGGTTTTACATTCAGTCAGATTGTGCACCTTCACGCACTGAACCGGCGTGATGCCATCACCCGCCATTATCGACACGAAGTGCGTAGATACAGCAATCCACGAGTCGCACGGTATGTTGTGCCCGTCAACGCGTGGCTTCCATTCAACCTCGACAGGAACTGGCTGGCGCAAAACGAAGTGCATATCGTCAGGAGCAAAGCTTCCAAACGGCGCAAGCTCAAACGCAACGGTCCACTCGCTAAGCTTGACCACAGGGCTGCTTCCTTTGCCAGGCTCGCCTTCAACGTCAAAGACTTGCAGCAACTGAAATCCCTGGACATGTTGCCATAAGAGGTCGACACGCATGTAAAATTTTGAGGAAATATTGCCACACGACATTTCTCCGGCAGCTGCATCATGTTCCGAAGACTTATGGCCGATCCCGCTGACAGGGTCTATTGCGCCGAAGTTGATCCACGACTGCCTGAAGGCTGTGAACACAGCAACAGACGCCTCCTTCACCTTGTGGGCAACGTTTGGGTCGCGAACCATGGCCTCCAGCACCAGACGCATGTCAAAGCAAAACTCGTGAGTGCTTTCGTATCGCGGCAGTCTCATCTGCTTAATCCATGCGGTCGGATCCGTTGCGCTCTCGTCGTCCACATTCAGAGCCTTACGGAACGAAACCGCATACAAGTGCTGCTCATCCTCATGCAGCACTCGCAAGGCATCGGTGACACCAACCAGATCCACGCATCGCTGGTACTCGAGCATGAGGGGCGATGCTCGTGCGTGCATGAGCTGCTGCGCTTCCGGCATTGCCCACACTCGTTGCATCATCATTTCACACCATTTGCGCCATCCGTCATCTTGCCGCATCGAGCTCCTTTTGCTACCAGCACCTTTGTGCTCACGCTTGGCCTTTTTGGTGCTCTTCTCGTCGGCCCTTCTCGTCGGCTCCTTCCCTTGGCCTTTGCTAGCTGGCCTCTTGCTGAACTTGCGGTACGCTTTGGCGACAGCACCCACGCGCACAAAGCCCATCTTTTCGTAAAAACCAACAGCATTGTCCGTCGCCTGCAGCACCACGAAGTCGTACTCATCTTGCTGTTCCAAGTCATCCAGCACAAGCTGCAATAGCTTTGCACCGCACCCCAGTCCTCCCAGCAACGAAATCTCGGCCACTCTCGGGGAGACGAAGGCGTTTTTGCGAGTGGGGTGCAGTTGCTGGCGCGGCAAGGCCATGAGCCCTTTTGCAAGCGCGCCGTCTGAGTCCCACGAGCGATTGAGTTTGTCGAAATCGCTGGAGAAGCTCTCCTTGATGAGCGAATTCCACTCGAAGTCTCGATGCCAGGTCATGAAGGTGGTTACTGTAATGAAGCCCTGCAGCCAGCCCTCCTTTTCCGTGCGCACCATGTAACCCGTGAGGGGATCATCCAAATCGATCCTGTCCACCATGTACTCAAGACCCAACGGCTTTGACTGCACGCCGTTTGCATCCTTCTTGTGCACCATCGTGCCACGCTTGATGCTCCTCCGAGCTGCCTCGTTGCACAGCAGCAGCATCTCTGATTACCACGCACACCGGTGCAGAGTCAGCTCAGCCCGCCCCACAAACCCCCACGCACCCAACAACCAAGTTTGTGTCCCAACCCAGCCTGAACGACTCCCCAGTTCGGGGAGTGGTTGGCTAGGGACACAGCAGGAGGTGGTGTGATAAGGGGCACGGCGAGCAGAGGACGAGTTTGCATTCAGCCCTCACCAGTCACGCTCTGGAACCAAGCCTTGCGCGTCGGCGGCCGCACGATGACGGAACCCTGCGTGCGAACCAGAAGACAACCCCTCCACCGTCATCTCTCTCGGCTGAAATCAAGCGTGCAGAGCGGGCATCCCGCTGCCGCCAGCTCGCGCATTTGGCACGATAGCCGCTAGCCGCTGTCGCACAACTGCGCTAGCGTTGCCCTGCGTGTACCGCATCCTTGCTGCAGCATCAGCCGACACACACATGCGCCCGCGCCAATCCCACACAAGGCCCCCTATCGCTCCCGCGAGTGGGCCAACGGGCCTGACAGCCTGCACGGCCCTGCGTGCGCAAGGGGCGTCGGCGAGGGGGAGTGGGCACGCACCGCGAGGTCCTGCTGCGGCTCTTGAACCCTGTCCATCTGGTAAGGTGGCTCCTTGGCCTGCACGCAAGGTTTACAGCTGAAATCAGGACAGAGAACAGCCGGGCAGGGTCAGGGCATGGAGGCACACCTTGTCGATGTGCGTGCGCCGAGTGGCGTGCTGTCCGCCGGCCTCATCGCGTGCCGTGTAGCAGCCCGCCTCGCCGCCCCCCATGGCGCCCGCACGCGGGACCCTCGCACGCGCGTCGACTGCGCCGCGGACCCGACCACAAAACGCACGCAGAGCGGATCCGCCCTGCTCGAGCGACCCGGCGCCCCCGACCACGGCAGCCGCGTCGCGGTCGAGTTACTCAGCCTGCCATGCTGCCCCCGTGCGCCGCCCCCGGCACCCGGCCCGCCCCGCCCTGCTCGTCCACGGCAGAGGCAACTTTACCCGCCGCGGCCAAGCTGCACAAACTCGCACGCCTGCCCGCCGCCGGGCGAGCAGGCGGGCCGCGCGAGTGCCCAGCGCAGATTTGCCGGGATCTTGCCGGCCAGCAGGCGGGTGCCGCGCGGCAAGATCCCGGGTCTGCTTGCGCCGCGCCCACTCCCTTCTCTCCTCTGCGGGGAAGGTGGATGAATGATTGACCCAATCACATCATCAATGCACCACGAACTTGACCTCCAGTTCGTGAGGCCAGTGTTGACACTTCGCCGAGCAGCAGCGAGGGAGCGGGGGAGCTGCGGGCGCATCGCGGGAGCGCCGCAGCGGCGATGGGTCGCCGTGCCCACTGGGCGGTGCTCCTGGCAGCTGCGTCCGCGGCGTGTGCTGGGGTCGCCTACGTCAGCCGCGTGCTGCCGGCGCCGGTGAGCCCTCCCGCGCCCCCGCGGCACGCGCCTGCCGCCGCCGCCGTGCCCACGTGCCCGTGCCTGCTGGACCAGCCCGCCTGCCGCTGCCGCTGCTGCTGCGCGTGTGCCAGTGTGCGCGCAGGCGCGCGGGCGTGCACGCCAGGCTGGCGTCGCGGCGCGGCGGGTGACGGTGGTGCTGCGTCACGACGGGGGGGGCGCGCAGGTGGAAAGGCAGGCTCTGGCGCTCGGGGGCGCCCCGGACCAGTCGCGCACCAGCGTGGTCGGGGACGCCAACATCGACCGCGCTTGGCAAGGTGTCTGGAAGCGCACGCCCGCAGCCTACTCGGCGGTGCGCGGCGAGCTCGGCGGGTACCAGGCGCTGACTGGCGCGCAGGCGGGCGCGGCTGTGGCGCCGGCGGTCGCCCAGGGGGAGACCATCCTCAGGGGCTACTCCAAGGTGCTGGGCGCGCCTCACAGCCCGCGCACGCGAGCCGCGGCCGACCCGGCCGCGGAGGAGAAGCGGCGCCTGTACGATGCCTTCATGCTGCAGGGGGGCACCAAGGCACAACTATACGACGCCGCCGTGCACAACAAGGAGCTGAAGGCGTACGGCAACGTGCTGGCCTTTAGCGACAAGCTGCCACCGCAAGCCATCGACGGCCCGGCGGGCAAGGCGATCAAATCCTCCAAGGATGAGCTCAGCAGCTACAGCTCGATCCTGGATTTCAGCACGCCGCAGCCAGTCTTCACCAAGAAGGAGGCCGTGCGCTCGCACAATGGCGTCTTGTCTTTCCCGGGGAGCACGCGCGACGCCAGGCACATCGCAGCGCGTGAGAAGCATGCACGCAATCTGGACCCGGCATCCGTGGCATCAGAGCATGCGTCCCACAGCGGCATCCTCACCTTCCCCGGTGACGAAGACGACGCAGATCGCATCGCGCAGCGCGAGGCAGCGCACAAAGTGCTGGATGAATCAGCGCTCAAGGCCGAGCGCCATGCGCACCAGAGCATTCTCGATTTCTCCGGCGCCCCCGACGAGGAGACGCGCGCCAGGGATGCGTCGCCGGCCAAGCCGCGCGCTGCGCACACGCTGCAGCCGCAGCTCATCTCCAAGGAGCTCACCAGCTATGATTCTATCCTCGAGTTTCCCGGGCAGCGGCAGCTCAACGCGCTCAAGGACCCGCAGCCCGAGAGCAAGGAGCTCCAGGGCTATTCCAACATACTTGACTTTTCAGGCCATGCGGGTACAAGAGAGCAGCTGCGCAAGACACCACCTGCTGTGTTGTCAGCAGGCGCTGAGCACAAAGCGGCCAGGCACACGCACCGGCAAGACGCGGCGGCGGCGACAGAACACGAGCGCGCGTCTGGTGCTGGGGGGCAGACGGGCACGGCAGGCAAGGCAGGCAAGGCAGGCAAGCCTAGCCTGGTGAGCAAGGTGGGCAACAAGCGCGGAGGCGTACAGAGCAAGGCTGGCCAGAGCAAGGGCGAGGAGAAGACAGGTGCGCCGACGATGCTCTTGGACGAGGCCCTCGTGCAGCAGACGGTCGCGCAGGAGAAGAGGATGGAGGACAAGGCCATTCTGATAGAGCCGCCGCAGGAGGTCAAGGGTTCGCCCATTTCCAACAAACTTGCCCACTTGTACCGCGAGGCAAAGCGCCTCATCGCAGAAGAGGCCAAGCCAGCAGCTGCGGCTAAGGCTGGTTCCCCTGCCAAGGCCGCAGCCCCCACAGCGCCCGTCAAGGCAGGGGTGGTGCATGCCGCTGCAGAGCGCAAGGATGCTGGCGTGGCGGCGGTGGCGAGCGGGGTCGAGACGGCGGTGCAGCGTAAGGTGCCGCAGCTCGAAGCTAAAGTGGGCGAGGGACGACGAGGGTTGTCGCGCGTGGCGAAGACGGAGCGGAGACTGTCGAGGGACCCTGAGTTGCGGCGGCTGCAGTTGCAGGCCACGCGGCTGCGTGCTCGTCTGCGTGCCAAGCAGATGGAGCGCAAGAAGGAGGAGAAGCATGAGATGCTGGAGGAAGACGCTTTGTCCCATGTCCTGTCGCACAAGGAGAAGCTGCTCAGGCTCGACGAGACGCTCGAGCACAAGTTGTCGCACAAGACCACGCGTGGTCTCAAGCGCGCCGATACGAGCATGACGCACATGATCCAAGACGACGAGGCCAGGCTGCGCACGCTCGAGGCCGCCCAGGTACACGGTAGATGGGTGTACACAGACTAGTAGTAAAACAGTGCATGCGCTGGACCGGTGGCATGGCATCTCGAGGCATCGCATGCCGTAGCATTCGGAGCCTGCAGTAGTAGGCTGCCAGAACCTCTAAGCGTTGACGAATCTCCAACAAATACCGACCCTGGACGCCTGGCGTCGCTCGTACATGTCGTGCAGCGCGGTGTGGCGTGCACATGTACGCCAGGATGGAAATCTGACGAGCAGCGTGGTGGCAGGCGCGGCGTGCGGCGGCAGACGCGCGGCGCAAGGCGCGGCAAGAGCGGATGCTGCACCTGCAAACTGCAGAGCAAAAGAGCCACGAGCTGGAGCGAGAGCATGCCCTGCTGCTCGCCAAGATACACGACCTGCGCAGGATTCTGCCAAGGAGCTATGCGGATGGCATTGTCACTGGCGCCGGCAACCGCCTTGCACATCAGGCCGCCGCGCCCGCTTTGGCGCTGCAGCAGGCGGGCACGCAAGAGCTTGCACAGCTCGACAGCGTCGCGCCGCACGTCTCGGAGCTGTCGTCGGAGGCCAAGGTGGAGTATGCACGCAAGCTCGCACGCGCGGAGGAGGTGTTGCACGAGGCACGCACAATGGCCGACGGCTTCTTGAAGAACGCGCAGCACACCGCGGTTGCCCGTACCAACGTAGCCAAGGTGAACATGGACCTCGAGGCGATTGCCAATGTGCTCAAGGACCGAGCGCTGCACGTGGTGCTGGACGGCAAGAGCAGCGACGAGCACTTGCATCGCCAGAGTCTCCATCAGCTTGTAGACGCCGCCGCCGCGCACGCCGACAAGATTTTGGGGAAGGGGACCAGGGGGGCTGAAGAGCTGGAGCATGTGATGCAAGAGCTGCGCGACAGTGCCGAGGCGCATGCGTACTCGCCTGTCGCCACAAGGGCCAGACAACAGCTGCTGCGCTCCCTGCTCACGCAGGAGCAGGAGCGCAAGAGCAGGCTACGGAGTGCCATGACCTCTTTGCACCGACACGTCCGCGGGCCCCGCGCGCCGCAGAGGCTTCTGCGCAAGACGGCGGCGGCGCTCGAGGACAGCGGCGACTACGTGGAGCCGCTCCACGCGCGGGCTGTGCTGCTGCCCAAGGACGGGCAAGCCGGCCGGCTAGCAAGCGCGCGCAACGGGGAGCACGCCGAGCTCGAGGGGGAGAACGAGTGGAAACGTGCTCGAAAAACGGTGGGAGACGCCAGCCTCCTGTCACAACGCCCGGATAGCCCCGAGGTGCTGAGCAAGGAGGGCAAAGCGGACGAGGACAAGGCGCTGAAGACAGACATATCGGCGCTGGTAGACGCCACGCAGCACAAGGACGTGAAGCAGTACGACGGGATGCTCAAGGCCGCCATCAACAAGAGCGAGAAGAAGCTCGCGAGCTTCGAGGCGGCGCAGGACTCGGAGGCGCGCCAAGTGTGGAGTGGGATGGCGTCTGCTGACAAGGTGTTTGCCGAGACGCCCAGGGCGAGGCCTGCGAGTGCCGTGCGCGACGCCATGCGCGCAGCCACGCGCATTGAGCACACGCTGCACTTGAAATTTGACAAGAAGGGGTCCATTTTTGAGAGCGTCGCACCGCCGGCCAAGAAGGCGGCGCACGGCAAGCACTACATCCCCGGGCTCGGGCGCGTGCACAAGGACAACGGCCTCATCTCGGCTATCTTCAAGCACCATCGCGTGCCTGTGGCCAAGGCAGAGGCCATGCAGGCGCCCAAGCTGCACGCGCTCAGCAAGCGCACGCACGCACGGCTCACGGACCACGCGGTGTTCAAGCGCAAGGGCGTTGTGCGGCGCGAGACTCTGAAGCAGCCGAGTGCCTGGCACATGGTGGATCACGATGCCGACAACGCTATGCGCGACGGCTCGGAGGTGGGTAAGGATGTGGCCGAGGTGACGGGCTCGCTCTTCCAAGGGCTCACTGACGACAGCCGCAAGCGCTCTGGCGACGCCAAGGCCAATTCCTTGTGGCGCTACATCTAGCCCGCTCGCGTTCGGTTAGTCCCGCTGACATTGCCTGCTCCCGAGTGGTAATGGGCATGAAGCGTCCAAAATCTTGCACCGAGGGTCAGCCCCAACGAGGCGCTTATTTAATAGAACAGAAAAATGCACCCAGCATGCTCCCACCTGACACCACCCAGCAAGCCCTGCACCACCCAAAAGGTTGCCACCCAGGGTAGCAATGGGCGCAAGTGACTGCATGAGAGCGAGAGCGACTGCGAGAGCGAGCGAGCGAGCGACAGCGAGAGAGAGAGAGAGAGATGGGCGTGGGCAGAAACAGAGACGAACCCGTAGCTGGGCGCGCGCAGTCTCGTGCATGCGCACTGCTTGCCACCAGTCTGCCGAGCGGGCTGCCGCATTGCCCTCTCGCGTGTGACCCTTATTGCAGGCGAGTCCTCTGAGCGGTCTCTGCGCCCACGCACACCCTACACCCAGTGTATGTCACGCTGCACGCTTTGCTTACATTGCTTTTGTATTTGACGCTTCACATCTTGCTTGCATGGCTTCCGCAGGCGGCAACGCCCCGCCCTTAAACCCCCCCCCCCCCCCCCCCCCCCCCCCCCCCCGGGCCCCC
>Ga0115006_10003813_pt1 | contig 10364 bp, 8 predicted proteins | sample ArcOceMetagenome_3_FD_88943 | JGI IMG/M metagenome (GOLD analysis project Ga0115006, IMG submission 88943) | Marine eukaryotic phytoplankton communities from Arctic Ocean - Arctic Ocean- Svalbard ARC20M Metagenome | ecosystem: Environmental > Aquatic > Marine > Oceanic | place: Arctic Ocean...
GACCTTGCACTCGACCTCGAGCTCAAACTCCTCGAGCAGCGCCTCGCTGTTCTTGGAGAGCGAGGCGGCGTCGTCGCCCTGCAGCTCCGACGCGAACGAGACGCCCGCGCCCGTCGTCGTGTCGAGGACATCGATAGGCGCCATCGTGGCACTGGCTGCTCTTTTCAAAGCGTGGACACCAGAGGCCAGGTTCTAGCGTGCGCTGGTTATTCCACCCGAATCGACTTGGCCGGCCGCGCGTCTTGATTACATAACGCGAGTGCACTGAAAATCACCTGGTGTTGTAGCCAAGGTCGCCCTCTGATTCTGCCGCCGTACCTAAGAACAACTGGCGACGCATTGAAGACCTCCTTCGTGCACTCGTACAGAGTGCCTGCGACACAGGGCAGGCAGCAGGCGGAGGCCCAGCGAGGTCCATGCTGAGCTTCACTGCCGCAATCCTGGCCATGCGGCTGGCGCCGCCGCCCAGTGTGCAGCTCCGGCAGCAGATCAACGCGGCCTGGCTCGCCGGCTGGATGGTCTGCCAGCCGGCCGCTCCGGTCGGCCTCGCTCCGACGATCGGCGCCGCCGCAGGCTTCAGCGGGGCCGTCGTGCCGACCAGGCTTCCGCCCGCGAAAGCGACACCAAAGGACGCGATGAACGAGGTGGACACGATCCTGCTTGGAGCGAAGCGCGCCGCGGCCGACCAGGCCGCATTCGCCGAGGAGATGTGGGCGGCGAGCCGGATGCGGCTGGTCGACGAGGTCTGGGCGCTCGTCAATCCTATTTATCGTCGCGAGCCCACCGTGCAGCTAGCGATCAACAGGCGCTTCAGCAGCGGTGGTGTGGTGCCAACCAAGGCACCCCGTCCGCCCGTCGCCACGGACTTCCGCAGCGGTAGTGTGGTGCCAACCAAAATGGCTCGTCCGCCTGTCGCCACGGCCGAGGCGCCCCGTCCTGCCCAAGTCGCCACCACCGCCAGCCCCGCTGGCGCGCCGCCGCCGAGGACGTCGTCAGGGTCGTCTCGGTCGCCCGCGCTTTCTCGTCAGTACTCATACTCGATGGAGCCGAGCGTCGCGGCGGTGCAGGTGCGGCTCAACGAGCACCTGCTCTCGCAGCAGGCCGAGGCCGCGCGCTCGTCGTCCTCCTGGCCAGCGCCTACTCGTGAGGACGAGTTTCGGATGATGTTCCCTCATGCGACACGTCGGCCACTCACCACCGCGCAGACACCGAGCAAGCGCCCGTCGCGCGGCCACGTCGGTGGGCCGCAGATGAGCTCGGCGCAGTCGTACGACTGGCGCGAGCGGCAGCGGGCGCAGCTCAAGGCGGAGATCGAGGCGCTGTACAGGGAGCCCGCCGTTGCGCCGGCGGCGGGCCCGATGGGCGCCGGTGCTGGCGCCACGGCGGCGGCGGCGGCGGCGGCGGCGGCATCGCCTTCGCTGCGCTACCCTTACCGCGCACGGCCGCTAGATGACCCCGAGCGGCGCCAGCAGAGGCGCAAGGTGGCGTGGCGGCTGCGCCGGCGCTGGCAGCGGCAGCAGCTCGTGTGGGCGTGGCTGTACCTGCAGGGGTGGGTCGACGGCACGAGCGTGGGCGGCAAGCTGACCAACTCGTCGGCGGGGCTCGCACTCGCCGAGAAGCTCGCGCGCTCCGACGCGCTCACGGCGCCGCTGCGCCGGCCGGGTCTCGCGACGCAGCTCGCGCTGGCGGGCGCGACGGCCGGCGTCATCACGCAGCTCGCGCCGCTCGCCCGCCCCACCGCCAACATCGCCATCGGCGGCGCGGCGGCCTTCTGCGCGGGCGCGCTCGGCGCGGGCGCGGCGCTCGGCGGCGCGGGCGCGGCGCTCGGCGGCGCGGTCACGCGCACGGCCGTGGTCGTCGCGCGCAGGGCGGGCGCGGGTGCGCTGACGGCGGTGGGCGTGGTGACAGGCGCGGAGATGTGCGCGCGCGCCCTCGTGGCGGCGTTCGCGGCGTGCGCGGCCGCGATGGCGACGTGGGCGGCTCGGGTCGTCGAGTGGGCACCGGTGGCGCTCGAGGCGGCCATGCGGGGCGTCGTCGTCGCTGCGACAGCCGCCTCGTCGCTGTCGTCGGAGGTCGCGACGCGCGGCGCGGCGGCGGGCGCGACGACGGCGGCGGGCGGCGCAGCGACGATGGCCTCGGCCTCCCAGCTCGCCGCAAGCTGCGCCGTGGCGGCCATGGCGTGGGCCGTGGCGGCGCTGGCGACCGCGGTGGTGCTGTCGAGCCGCACAGCGACGGCGCTGCTGGCGGCGGCGGCGGTCGCGGCGTCGGCGGCCAAGGTGGCGGCGGCCGCTGTCGCAAAGGGCGCGGCCTCGGCCGCCACGGCCGTCGCGGGCGGCGCTGCTCCCGTCGGCGCGTCGGCCTCGCAACTCGGTGCGTCGCTGTTGGCGGCGGCGGGCGCGGTGGGCACGGAGGGCGGTGCGGCGGCGGCCACCGCGGCGTCGGCGGCCGCCGCGACCGCAGCCATGGCGGCGCCCGCAGCGCGCGTCTTCCTCGTGGCGGCAGCGAGCGCGATGGGGCGCGTGGTGGCTGCGATGGCGGCCGCGGTGGGCGCCGTGGGCGGGGCGACGGCGACGCGGCTCTGGGCGGCGGTGGCGGCGGCGCCGGTGGACGCGCTGCTGCTGACGGCCATGGCGGTCGGCGCGATTCGGGCGCTCCCGAGCCTCCTCGCGGCCGCTGCGGGCGACGGCGGCGTGCGAGCGACCGCCACGGCGCTCCTCGGACGCGCCAACGCGGCGCGTCTCGGAGCGGCCGACGCGCTGTCGGGCGCGCGCGGGGCGCTGTCGAGCACGGCGAGTGCCGCGCTGGGACGCACGCGCGTCGCGCTATCGGGCGTCGGCGGCGCCGTGGCGGGCGTGACGTCTGGCGCCAAGGCGAGCGCGACGAAGGGCGCTGCGGCGCTGACGGAGGGCGCTGCTGCGGTGCTGACGGCGCGGCGCAAGTTCGTCGTGCCGTCGCTGCTGGTGGCGGCCGTGGTGGTCATCTCGACGCAGCTGGCGTTGGGCGCGCTGCTCGCCTCGGCGCTGCGGCTCCTCGACGGCGCGGCGGGCGGCTGGCCCGGCGCGCTCCGCATCCCGCTGCGCATCACGGTCGGCTCTGGGTGAGCGCGCCCACATGTTCACCACCAGCACGTGCGGTGTTTCGGTGGCCTCTCATGTGTCCATTGTGTTATCGTGTCCCTGTTCGCATAGCTGTATGACTGACTGACTGCGGAGCTGTAAAGCAAACGGTTTAGCCGTACTTGCATGCAGCATGCGGATTGCGGAACTTGGTTGACGTGACGGCTCGAGATTGTCGTCGACCTGCAGTCGAGTCGGTGGCTATGCTCGGCCTCGCGATCGCCTCGCTCTCACTCACGATGCCTACTCGCGACCATGTCTCACTTTCACGGCGTGCAGTCCTCTTCAGCGCTGCGTCTGCAGCCACAAGCATGCCGCTCGCTGCATCATCAGCCAACGACGCTGCCAAAGCCAGCCAGCAGCTCATGGACTCGAGCGCTGCTCTCGACCAGCTGCTTCAGCAGTATGACACCATCTGTGCGGCCGACGGCGGGAATGGTGTGCGGCGCATCCTAGGCAAGCTCGGACCGACCAGCCCACTGCACCGTGTCGACAAGGCGGTGAACTTGGTGGCTCGGGACCTGGATGACGACAAGGTCTTCGATCTGGTGGATAAGTTCCTTGGACAGCTGGACGCCGCCGATGGCGACGCGTACTCGTCCATCTTCGTGCCGACCGGAGGTGGTACCACGCCCGAGTTCTGGCTTGAGAAGAGCAAGAAGGAGGTGGCCGGGGCAAGAGCGACGCTGGGCGCGATCCTCGAGCTCCAGTGAGTCTGGCCAGTATCCATGTGCATGTATTCATGAGCTACGGGTACGATTATCCAGCAACCTTCGTTATTCAGTCCTCCCCCACCCCATCACCCTCCAAACATCGCCCCAAGCTCGGTTACGGCTGAATACTCACACTCACCCTACCAAACTCCACACCTGGCCGGTGCCTTAGCGGCGCCAGGGTGGTCCACCCTTGTCAGTGGCTGGGAACACGTGGGCCCGCACGTGTTCTCCTACTCCACAACTTTCACGACTCCAAACATCGCCAAGCGAGCGCGTCTGGCTGAACACCAACCGTCGCTGGAGCGCGCCCGGGCTGAACCAAACGAAGGGTACGGGCATGGCGGAGCTTATCTCCCTGGCGCACCGCCCTCTCGCGGGCGAGAACATGCGGCTGGTCCGAAACCTCTCGAGCAAGACCCTGCCTGAGCGGCTGCGCTCGTGCCTCTGCGACATGGGACTCATCGACAACGTGGTGCTCACGCGCCAGGAGGGCCGGCAGTGGGCGACCATACAGTTCTACAGCCGGCTCGAGGCGGAGGCCTGCCAGCGCGAATGCGATGGGCGGATGATCGACGGCAGCAGGATACGAGTCACCGGCCTCGCGCCGAGCAAGGCAGCGACCGAGTCGTCGGAAGCCGCAAAGCCGCTGCCGCTGTCCGTGGACAAGGCGAGGGAGGTGATGAACCACTTCCTCGGCTTCTCCGGCTGGTCGCACAGCATCACGTCGACGAAGCGTGTCGGTGAGCACGCGCCCCCACACCTGCACGCAAACGCCATCACACCCTCCACGTGTGTGTGTGCACAGACCTAAAGGAGAATGCAGCGGCCGGGGAGAGCCGCGCCGTAGTCGAGGCGTGCGTGAGCGTACACGTCGGAGACCAGATGGTCGAGGGGACCGCTCGAGGGACCGGCGAGGCCCCGCAGGCAGGCGACGCCGTCGCGCAGGCGTACAAGTCTGCGGTCACAAACGCGCTCAAGGAGGCGCTCCGCGCGGTGGTGCTGTACCGGGCTCCGAGTGAGGACGGCGTACGAACCACGCTGCTCATAGTGCAGCTTGACGAGGACGTAGCGACGGGCGTGAACGTGGGCAGGGTCAAATAGTTTCTAAAGTTTGCCGCTTTGGTGCAGGTGTGGTGGGGGGAGAAACATCAAATTTGCAGCGGACGCTGGCCACAGCTGTGGGCGCGCCGAGCTGGCGGCCGCGGCCGTCGCGGTCGCGGCCCGCGCGCTCGCTCCGAGCGCGGCGGGGGCGCGGCGGGCCTGGCGCGCGCGGGCGTCGGGCGACCGCGCGCGCGCGGCGGCGGCGAGGCCTTGCTTGGCGAGCAGCGTCGCCGCCGGCCGTGTGGTTATATTAAAAATCGCTTAATTGTCATCCTTCACCGCGACGGCATCGGAGAGCTCGCGCGTGCGCAACAGGGCGAGAAGAAACGAGCAAAAACTATCTGGACCACGCCGATCTATGGCCCGCGCAAGACCGCCTCCAGAGCTCCAGTGGGGAATCGACGGGTTTCGACGACTCCTGGCGGGTCCTGGCGACCCCGCGACGACCCCGCCGACCCGTGCCGGTGCCTCGACGAGCGGGTCGCAATTTTTTGTAACAGATAAAACCAAATAAGCAACAAAATAACCACATAAATCTAGCTCACCACCCCCCAAACCTTACAAATCACAACTAACTAATTCACCCCCAACTCCACCTCGAAAAACTCAACATCCCTACCCTCTTCCCCCTTTTCCACCAAAACCATCAAAACACCTACAACAACTTACCCCTCCTCAAATCAACTCTTATCTAAAATCTGCCGAAAATTTTCCTCGCCTGACGCGCGAAAAAAACACGTCGCCGACCAAACTTGGAGCTGCGAATCTGCGCATGGTTCTGCTCGCCGCCGTCTCACCCTTGACGCCCGTCTACCGGCCAGCCGCGCTGGCCGTGGCGCCGCAGCCCGTGATGTCGTTCCAGCTCAGTCTCCTGCCGAGCATGGCCGGCAGCTCGCGGCAGCAGAAGAAGGCCGTGAATATCCGGCGCGTGTCGCCCGAGGACCGCGACGAGCTGGCGGAGCTGTGCACCGACTGCTTCTTCGGCGAGCACGAGTTCTCCGATGGACCGGTAATCTATTTGCAGCGACAGCAGACGCTGCAGCGCGTGCGCGAGCAGATGGGCCGGCGCATCAACTTTGAGGGGCCCGCTGAGGACGACCGCGAGTGCCGGCTGCTGGTGGCGGAGGACAGGGAGAGCGGCGAGATCACCGGCTGCCTCGACCTGGCGGTCCACTTGTGGGACCGCACGCAGCAGCGCTTCTGGCTGACCATCGACACGATGCCCGAGGAGAACCGCGGCCGCTTCGTCTGGCGGCCGTACCTCGCGTCGGTGGCGGTGCGCAAGCAGGACCGCCGGGCCGGCGTGGCGAGGAAGCTGGTGCGCGAGGCCGAGGGCGTGTCGCGCCGCTGGGGCTACCGCGAGATCTACCTGGAGGTGCGCACTCATCGGCCACCGACGCGAGCCGCGCCGCGCTCAGCGCCCACACCCCCTATGAGCTCTCGTCGCTGACGCGCCGCCCTGCGCCATGCTCGACGACCCAGGTGGCGCAAACCAACGACGCCGCCCTGGGCTTCTACGCACGCAACGGCTACAAGACCGTCTCTGCCTTCGAGAAGGGCACGGCGGGTGCCGGCGCCATCGAGATTGTGCGCACGGGCTTCTGGTGGGACACCCAGTCGCGCGACAAGTTCGTCATGAAGCGGCCGCTCTATTTTGGGTAGATGCCGTTTGGGTAGCTCATCGTTTCTATTTACTTGAATTTCCGCGTTGTGCAAGTTGACGTTTCTTTTTTGGTTCCGTTGGTTTAGGTGGTGTACCCCCGGCCGGGCTGCCGCGAACGCTGCGCGGGATGGCCGGTGGAAGGGTCGTCGCCGTCGCCGCCTCAGCGGCCGTCGCCGTCGCCGCCTACTACTATCTGCGCCGGAAAAGGGCGCGCGAGCTCGCGGCAACCTTTGAACGCGATGGAATCGCAGTCGTGCGCGGCTTCGCGAGCGTGTCCGAGTGCCAGCAGATGCTGAGAGCGATGGATGTCCTGGTCGAGGAGTGGGATCCGACGACGACAACGTCGGTCTTCAAGACCGACAGCACGCAGACCTCTGCACAGGGCAAGGACGACTACTTCATGAGCTCCGGCGACGCGGTGCGCACGACATGGCAGCCTCTCCGTGCGGCGCGTGCATGCTCTGAGCCGCATGCTCTTGCGACTGCGCAGGTGCGCTTCTTCCTCGAGGCCGGCGCGATGGACGAGCAGACCGGCGACCTGCTCGTTCCGAAGACCGAGGCGCTGAACAAGGTCGGCCACGCCCTGCACGTGTACGAGCCCGCCTTTGCTCAGTACGCGCAGTCTGGCAAGATGCGTGCGCTCGTGCACGAGCTCGGCTGGAAGCGGCCTGACCTCGTCCAGTCGATGTACATCTTCAAGCAGCCGCGGATCGGCGGCGAGGTGACGCCCCATCAGGACTCGTGCTTCCTGCGCACCGACCCGCACTCGTGCCTCGGGCTGTGGCTGGCGCTCGAGGACGCGACGCTCGACAACGGCTGCCTGTGGGCGCGGCCCGGCTCGCACCTCGAGCCGCTGCGCCGCCACTTTGCGAAGCAGCCGGACGGCACGATGGGCTTCGAGCCGCAGCTGAGCACCGACGCCGCCGCCTCGACGCCGGCGATGGCGTGGGAGGGCCGCATGCCCGAGGGCCAGACGCCCGAGTCGCTGGGGTTTGTGGCGCTGCCCGTGCGCGCGGGCGACCTGGTGCTCATCCATGGGCAGGTGGACCACCTCTCGCTGCCCAACACCTCCGGCAAGAGCCGCCACACCTTCCAGCTGCACCTGGTCGAGAGCAAGGCGGCGGGCGCGACGTGGCACGCGCGCAACTGGCTGCAGTACCCGCAGGCGAAGCCCTTCCCTCAGTTTATGTGAAGTGCCTTGGCGTAGTTGTGTGTGGGAGGGGAAACAAAATTCTCTCCCCCCCCACACAACTGCGCCAAGGCCGCTATCATATCAATCAAAGTATTTCCTTCCTGTTTCGCGTGGGTCGTGTCATGAACCAGCATACGATCATGTCATGCCCATGTTAGCTCCATCTGGGCATGGGCAACCCGCGGCGATCGCAGATCTTGAACGGCTCGCGGCAGCCGCGATCGCAGCGGGCAGCGTCCTTGGAGAGGATCGGGAGCTCGTTCAGAGTGGGCACGGCGATGTGTCACCATCCATAATCAGTGGACCGGCAAAAACGAGAGAACAAATCCGAGCGTCGCCACAACAAAGGATGCCGGCAATTTGCAAGCACAAAGTGGGCAAGACCATACAACCCACATCTGAGGGCAGACGCGATTTTGCCGTCTCTCCTCTCCCTCCGTTCCTCCGTCTCGACCGTCTGCCTGCCTCTTTCGTTCTCGGGCCTTTCCAATGATATCTAGGCATGCCCGTTCCGTGACGGAGAGCAAGGCGTGCCCGCGCGGTCGTCTCGCATGCGCATGTCACATGCCGTGTATCAGGGAAGCAGTGGCACATGCACATGTACATGTGTACATGTGCATGTGCATGCACATGTGCATGTGCATGTGCATGTGCATATCATGTCATGCAACATGCACTGTACATGTGCATGGTGCACACGTGTTACATGTGTAGGAGCATATGTGTACGCTTGGTAGTTCGTGACGATTATTTAATGATCCGGCGCCCACTTCGCACTTTCGCTACAATTTGTCACGACGTGCCCCGCGGCGGGGACGCTCGTTTCTTTTGAAGGTGTCCTCGTCCTCGCCATCGCCTTCCTCCATGTCCTCCGGGTCAAGCTCCTCCACGTCTCGAGCTAGCCTGGACTGGGCCTCCTTCTCGCCCCCGAGCAGTCGCTTCATGGCTGCCCCAAGCCCGCCAGGTGTCTTGCGATGCACGACGAGCAAAACGACAGCCAGCAGCAGCAAGCTGACCGAAAGACCCACTGGGACGCCTTGACTCGTCGTGTCGGTCTCGGACGGGGCTGTCTGCGGATCCCGAGGCTGCACGGCTGGCCCCGTAGGCGTCAGGACGATGGCCTCGTCATCGGTGGTAGCATCGGAGGTGTCGTCGGGTGAGACCAGAGGAAGAGGTGTGGGGGCCACCGAACTCGCTCCAGAGTGTTGCGGCAGGGACGGCACGGGCGTGGACGCGGGCTGCACTGGCGCCGCGCGAGAGCATATCATCGAGACCAGCCTGATCTGGCTGCCATGCACAGTGAACTGGAATGCGTCGTGGGCCTCATCGCCCAGCGTGAAGGGGAAGAGCACCGCCTCGGCGGCATCGTCGTAGCTCGGCACCATCAGAGAGGCTGCGCACACGGTCAGAGGTGCGCTGCAGGTCAGTGGCATTGTCACGCCTCACAGACAAATGGCTTGGGGGGCGGTGAGCTTGCGCTGCCAGGCTCTACGTACCATACTTCGAGTGAGTCACGTCGAGCTCGTAGCCTGCGACGCCAATCGTGACGACGTGTCCCACCCTCCAGTTGTCCAGTTGAACCACGATGTGGCGCAGCTCCATGTCGTCGGGCTCGTGCTTGGTCGAGGTCACAATAGCGCGGCCGCTCATTGAGCTGGCGCCGTCCGTGGCAACGAACATGGGTGGCGGTGGCGGTGACGGCTCCAATGGTGGCGGGCCCGGGCTAGGAGGCGACCTGGGCGGAGACGGCGGTGGAGGCGGCGGCGACCAGGGGTCGTGGCAGACGATGTGAGGGGCATGCAGCGCCGGTGGCTTGAGCTGGAACTGCACCAGCCGCTGCTGGGTCGGGGAGACCGTCTCGGGAACGCAGTTGATCACACGTTGGACAGCTCCATTCTCGTCGGTCGGTGCGGCGGTGCCAGTCTGCAGAATGTGGCACGACTTGCCGAGCTCCAGCTGGATCGTCGTCCCTGAGCCGTGCGAGGTGATGCCCGCATTGCTGGCGTGCACGAGCTGCTCGATCTGCAGGTTGGTCTGCCCCCAGTAGTTGAGCGAGATCATCTGGTTTTCACGCCACGCGCCGAAGGTGATCTCCACGGTCTCGCCGGCGTCCCAGGCGTTGATGATGTTGTAGTGCGGCTGCATGTCGCAGTCGTCGACGTGCGGCGGCGCTGGAGGTGGCGCTTTGAGCCACTCGGCCTCGGACAGGCACGTGACGGTCGGCATGACCAGAGAGCCAGTCCCTTGGATTAGGATCGACATCGACTCATGCTTCTCGGGCCCGAGCAGCGCGGTCACCGTCTGCTCGTCGTCGTCCGGCACATCGATGATGTTGGGGCAGCCCTCAGTGCAGCCCTCCGCGTCGTACATGTGCTGGACCGTGACGGGCTCTGGCCATTGCATCCGTATGTGTGCAAACGGCGGCCACTGGCCTAGCACCTTGACGCGGATCGAGAAGTGCTTGACCGTCTCTGAGTTGTGATTGCTCCACGATTGGGACTGCGTCTGGTCGATCTGCACGACGCAGCCGCCGGGCGTGCCGTGCGGGACACCATTCGCTGAAGCGACGAGCAGCA
>Ga0115006_10003814_pt1 | contig 10364 bp, 4 predicted proteins | sample ArcOceMetagenome_3_FD_88943 | JGI IMG/M metagenome (GOLD analysis project Ga0115006, IMG submission 88943) | Marine eukaryotic phytoplankton communities from Arctic Ocean - Arctic Ocean- Svalbard ARC20M Metagenome | ecosystem: Environmental > Aquatic > Marine > Oceanic | place: Arctic Ocean...
CCACCACCCCGCCCCGCCCCAGTCCGCCCACCCAGTCCACCCACTCTTTGGACCTACCTCCACAACTCGTACCAGCCCATGCACCAGCCCAATGTGCCGTGCCTCACGTTCCTGCCCACGACACGCCACTCGCTTCGGGGTGCGCAGGTGATGTTCAGCGAGATCCTGGCCAGGGTTGGCGCATTCGTGCGCGCCTTCGCGCCATCGGAGGCATTGGATGCGGCGGCGGCAGCTGCGCAAGAGACCAACTTGCAGCTTCTCTCGGCGGTGTGCAACTGTTTCCACGCCCCTTTTTTCTGCCTGCCGCCCCGCGCCACCGAAACACCTGCACCAACTGTACCAAGTGCTTCCCCGCCCCACTCCCACGCACGGCCTGCAGGCACCAAGTGCTTCCCCGCCCCACTCTCACCGCCTGCAGGCACTCCGGTGGATCACGCAAACTTGCGTCGCCTTTGACGGCTTGTGCTGCGTCGCCTCGACCATTCTAGCGGCCCCGGAGCGCCCCGACACGTGCGCGGCGCCCGTCGCGGAGGATGCGCCCCCCTCCGAGGGCGGCAGCACTCCAATGCACACGGATGCGCCGTGGCAGCCTGCCGCGCCGGAAGAGCAGCCGGCATCGATGGTCATGGGCGGCGGCGACTCGAGCCGCGTGCAGCCGGGGGGCTCGCTGCTCGATTTGCTGCTGCAGTGCGACATCACGCTGCCGCGCTCCGTGTCGAGCCACGAGGGGCGGCAAGAGGCACCGCGCGGGTGGGTGTGTCCCTGAAGCAAGAGCTTTCCGTCGGAAGGCCTCCCCAGGCTCCATGGCCGCTCGTGCACAACGCCCCACCCTCCCTTCGCCTGGCTTGCCTCCCCACCCGCCTCGCTAGCCTGTTCCGCGGCGCCTCGCAAGCCTGTTCCACGGTGCCTCGCTAGCCTGTTCCGCGGTGATGGGTTGGCCTAGCCGTGTGACAGGCGCACCTGCCTCGCACGCTGCACAATCTCTACCTGCGGCTTCTTACCAACTCCGACTTCAAGCATGCCTTCGCGGAGCGGTACGCCGCCAACTACACGCAGCTCGCCGCACAGTTCTGCAACCCATCGCAACAGCTGGACGATGCGCTCTTCTCATCACAGATTTCGGTGCGCTCTCCGCCGCCCTGCTCTACGCCCGTCTTGCTTTCTCGTGGATTCTCAGCCGCAACCAACTGCGCCCGCCGACTCCCTGCCGCTTGCCGTGCCCTGCAGGTGCAGTTCTTCAACCGCCCCGCACTGGTGCTGCCGCTGGTCCACCGCGGCATGCTGCACACGATGCTAGGCGCTCTCTCGCAGATGATGCAAGAGGCCGCGGCGAGCGATGGCCTGGTCGCCATGTGCCCGCTGTTCGCTAAGCGCCGCTACCTGCCGCTCATTTCCGACCTGCGCTTCGTGCTTGCCATCCCGGGCGTGCCTGCCTACCTCCTCTCACAGCCTGACCTGGTGGCGCGCTGGGCCGGGCAGCTGAGCCGTTTGCAGCTGCTCGACTCGCAGCCGCGCGTGCTCGGCGAGCACGTGCTGCACGAGCACGAGGCCTGGGTGCACGCCTTCAACTTCTTCATCCACCTCTCCTCGGTCTTCAAGCTGCTGCTCAAGCCGCTCGCGCCTGCTCCAGCACACGCGCTCGCGCCGCCGAGCGGCGTGGCGGCGGCGGCGGCCGCCGCCGCCGCCAACGCCGCCGCCAACGCGGAGGCCGCGGCTGCGGAGGCCTCGGCCGGGCACGGGGCTGTACGGCGCGCGCCGCCGAGCGCGGCATCCATTGCGGCTGCGTCCGCTGCCCAGGCGACCGTGGGCGACATGGTGTCGCTCACTGCGCAGCTGCTCTCGGTTCTGGGCAAGTGGGCCGAGGGCCACCCATTCTCGCCGACGGGCGTCGCGTACGTCGAGGCGCCGCCGCTCGAGCCGGGCTCGCCGCCGGCCGTCAGCTTGCTGCCCGCCCCGGACGAGCTGACGACCATCTCCTTCCACCTGCCGCTGCACCGCTTCCTCGGTGTCACGCTGCAGCGGCTGTGCGCCGCGCACGGCGGCGCCGAGGCGCTCGCATCGCTCGTCGCGGAGCTCGGCAGGCCGGCGCAGTTGCAGCAGCACATGCAAGTGCCGCTCGGCTCTGTGGCCCACGCAGAGTGGGAGCATGCGGCCAAGGCGCTCCCAGACCGCATCGCGCGACGCGCGACGCTTGGGGCGCAACCCGGGCTCGACGGCGCGCGTGCCGAGTACGTTGTGGCCGTGAGCATAGCGGAGGCGATCATGCAGCCGCCGCTGCAGCTCGCTGCGGCGGTTGCCACTGTCGAGGCCTCTCTCTGGGTGCGCAACGGGCAGTGTATGTCGGAGCAGGTCCTCAACTACCACTCGCCTCCGCTCTGCCGCCACATGTCCGACCTCGACCTGCTCGTGCTGCAGCTCGGCGCATCGCAGGCGGGCAACGCGTACACGCTCAACGCTACGTTCTCCGCCTTTGGCCACCTGCGCCTCCTGAGGGCGTGCATCGCCACGCTCACCGCGGACACCGTTGACTCCGACAATTGCGACGCCGAGGCGGAAAGGGTGCGTGTGGCTCTCAGTCTTCAGCGATCGGTCGCGCGCATCTTCGGAAGCCCATTTGAGGTCTTCGCTACAACCGACGCTGGCGGCAGCAGAGACAGCAGCAGTGGCGGTGGCGATGGCGGCCGTGCTCGCAAGGACAGCGGCAGCAATGCCTGCAGCAATGGCGGCGGCGGTGGCAGCGGCGGTGGCAGCGGCGGTGCCGGTGGCGGTGCCGGCGGCGATGATGATGAAGAGCTCCCCGATGCGGGCGGTGCCGCAGCCAGCGGTGGCGCACTTGGCGACGACGAAGGCAACGGCTGCGGCGGCGGCGAGGCGGAGGAGGCGGAGCGCGTGAGCGGCGTCTTCGCGTGGGGCGCGGGCGCGTCGCAGCGCGCCGCGCTGCTGGAGGACTGCTTGCGGCTGATCATGCAGCTCGCCGTGCATCTGCCGCGCCCGGCTGGCGAGGTGCACGTGGTGGCGGACATGCAGTCCGAGCTGACGCACATGCTGTTGCTGCGGGCTCGCACGCACTCGGAGATGGTGGAGGCGATGAGCAGCGCCGACGAAGACCCGCCGCGTGCCGAGCTGCTGCAGGCGGCCATCGACGCGGTGGCGGTGCTGCAGCCCGGCTCGCCCAGCACCTACTCGCTGCGCAACGGCGCGATGCGGGACTACGTGCCCACGCACCCGCACCTCTCGCGCACCGACCACCAGCACGTGCTGCAGCGGCAGGAGACAGTCATCCGGCAGGAGCGGCGCGATAGCGACGGCGCCTCGCAGCTGCCGCCCAACGGCACGCCGAGTGAGCCCGCACAGCGGCCGCCGCCGCCAGCGCACGCGTGCTTTGCCGCAGTGCGCGGGCTCGCGCTCTCGGCGCCGCTACTGCGCCTCACGCGCGCGCTCTGCGTGCATGTGCTGCTGACGCCCCTGCCGAGGCTCGCTGACCCGACGGTGCAGCCGCTGGCCGACCCGAGCCGCTGCCTCGACAAGGCGCTTCAGCTCCTCACGCTCGCGATGCACGTGGCGACGGCGCGCAGTGGCCCGCCAGGCGCCACCGCCGCCGCCGCGCCGGGCGGCGAGGGTGAGAGCATGTGCTGCGACTGCGCTCCGCCCGAGGCCCCCCTTGCCGCGGGCGAGGCGTCGGGGCGCCCGGGGACTGCCTTCTGGGCGGCACTTTGCTGGGCGCCTGCGCTGCCGGGCGGGACAGCGCGGCCCGGTGACGGCGATGACGTTGCCGAGCCGGTGGGGATCGACGCGCGCGCCGCGCTGCAGCTCTCGCTGCTCGGTGCGCTGCACGCACTGCTGCTGCGCTCCGGGGGACGCGCGAGCGCGGGCTTCCGCGACGCAGACGGCAAGCTCTCGGCGGTGAGCGCCAGCAACGTCCAGTGGATGCTGCACGAGGCGGCACGGCACAGCCCGCAGTGCGCGGCCGAGCTCGAACGCCTCACTGCCGCGCTGCAGGGCCAGCGCACCTCTGACGGCGGGCAGGACTCGAGCCGGCGGCAGCGGCGGCGCCACGCGCAGGAGGCGGCGATGCAGCGCATGGCGAAGCAGCGCGCGGCCTTCGCCTCCGCCTTCGCCTCGCAGCTCGACGATAGCTTGGAGGCCGACGGGCCGTACACCGGCATGCCCTCGCCGTCGGCCTCGCCGCACAAGCCGCCGCTCAATGGCGATGCCGCCATTTCCGACGCGGGCGCGACTCCCGAAGAGGACAGGCCGCTGTGCATCATGTGCCACGGCTCGCACTCGCCGTCGCGAATGGTGGCGCTCTCGTTCGCGCAGCTATCCAGCCTGCGCCACTCTGGGCTGCACACGCAGTTGAGCGGCCTCGACGGCGCCGCCAGCAGCGGGCCGCAGCGCAGCGTGGACGACTTCCACTTGCAGCTCTGCGGCCACGCGATGCACCTCGAGTGCTGGCAGCGCTACCATGTCGCCGTGAGCGAGCGGCGTGGCGGCGTGGCGGTGCTTGACCCGGAGCGTAGAGGGCTCGTCCTTTGCCCACTCTGCAAGTCGGTGAGCAACGTTGCGCTGCCGCTCCTCCCGCTGCCACCGCCGCCACTGCTGCTACCGCCGCAGCCAGAGCGACCATGGAACGGCCAGAGCGACACTGCGCCCTCGCCGCAAACACCGCCGCCGCCGCCGCCGCCGTTGCGCGCACCGACATTAGACGAGACGTGCACGTGGCTGCAGAAAGGCTTGCCCATCGCACTCGAGCGTCTGCGCACGCAGGTGCGCGCACTGGTGGTGCCCGCGGAGGCCGACCCGTCGCAGCCGAGGGAGGCCGTGGCTCCGGTGGCGGCGCCTGGCAGCGCCACCACCGAAGATGGCGCGGGCGGCGCGGCAGGTGCGGGCGGCGCGGTGGGGGCGGGCGGCGCGGCGGCACGCAGCGCGGCAGCAGGTGGTGTGGTACTGGGGGCAGCGTGCCGCATTGCGAGCCCATCGAGCGACCTGATGGGGCTGTCGCTGGGCGAGGCGGCAGCAGCAGCGGCGGCGGCGGCGGCGGCGGCGGCGGCGGCGGCGGCGGCGGCGGCGGCGGCGGCGGCGGCCACGGAGGGGTGGGCCGCGGGGCTAGCGTCTGCGCTTCAGGGACTGCGCGCCGCGCAGCAGCACTCGCCCAACTCAATAGAGGCCGAGCCGCTCTCCGCGACGACGCAGCAGCTCCCCTCCGACTTGCTGCCACTTTACGTGTCGGGATGGCGCGCAGTGGCACTCTCCTTCGCGGTGGCGGGCATCGAGTGGCGCGGTGCTGTCGGCATGTCCTCCGAGCCGTGGGTGCCGCCGAGCCGCGCCACGCGCGAGTCGCTCGGCGTGCAGTTCCGCGCGCTGGAGCTCCGCCCCGAGCTGCTGCACGCCGCCCTGTCCCTTGACACGGGCGCTGATAAGCGACTTGAGCTGCTCTCGGAGAAGCTCTCGCAGCTGCTGCAGATGCTGCTCAGCGGAGATCGCCTCTCTCAATACCAGGCGGTGCTGCTCGGCGTCTGGCCGGTCGCGGCCAGCGCCGAGCTGCTCGAGGCGCCCACGCCCACGCCGACGCTGCTGCGGTGCGAGCTGGCCGAAGTGGCGCTGCTGGTGCTCGCGGCGCTGCCCGCGCCCTCAGCTGCGGAGGTCGCGTGCCGGCTGGCGCTGCTCTCACTTGCCGCGCTCGGCCAGGCATTGCTGCGCGCGTGCTTCCCCACCGACGCGTGCGACGAGCCGCCGTGCACTGCGTGGCCGCACGCGCTCGAGTCCGAGACCGAGGCGGCGGCCGCCCTGTCGGCCGACGTGCGGTCTGGCCTTGGTATCAGCGCGGCGCCGCCGCTGCCGCCGCCGCCGCCGCCCGGTGTGATGAGTGGCGCGCAGCGGGAGGAGGCGAGCGCGCTCGGCGCTCTGCGGGAGCGGCTCGCGGCGGCTGCGCGGCTGCGCGTGCACGAGGCGGCGCCGCATGGCGTCGCACTGCTCTGCGCCGTCGGCGTCGCCATGGAGCACGCGTCGGCCATGTGCGACCTGCTGCTGCACGCCGCGCGCCCCGCCGACTTTGCGCCGCGCGCCACGCCTTTTTCGCTCGGCGGCGGCGGCGGCACGCCACCCTCCGGGCTGTGCAGCGTGACTGCGCGTGACGCCTTGCGCTCCGAGGCGGCGCTCGCGGTGCTTGGGCGATGGGCCGCGGCGTGCGCGCCGCCCGTGCCGCTGCCACGCACCCTCCTCGCGGGCGGGCCGGCGGTGCTGCAGCTGCACGTGATGCCCTCCGACTTCTCGGCGCTCACCGCACAGCTGCACGGCCGCGGCTGCATCTACTGCGACACGTCACCGCTTGAGCCTGCCGTCTGCCTGCTCTGCGGCGCGCTCGTGTGCGCCGGCCCCAACTGCCGCCGCCGCCGCACCGAGGGCGATAAAAAGGAGGGCGAGTGCACGCGCCACGCGCGCACGTGCGGCGCCGGCACCTGCATGTTCTACCTCGCGCACCAGGGCATGGTGCTGCTCATGGACGGCTCTCGCGCCGCGTGCGCCCCCCCCCCCCCCCCCCCCCCCCCCCCCCCCCCTCGCTCCCCTCGCCCCTACCGCCGTGCACCGCATATAACACGCCCTCCCCTCGCCCCGCCACCGTTTGCCCCTGCCCACCAGCCGCTCGCCTGGCTTCATTTCCCGCAGGTACCAGCCCTCGCTCTACCTCGACTCGCACGGCGAGGAGGACAAGGGGCTGCGGCGTGGCAAGCCGCTCTACCTGAGCAAGCCGCGCGTCGCCGCACTACTGCGCATGTGGCTCACGCACTCCATCCCGCTCGAGGTGGCGCGCGCACGGGCCTCGTCTTCCAGCGTGATCCGAGCAAACTTTTACTGATCTCACTCACTCTTATCTTATCTCTTATCGTGCATCCGTTTTTGGGGAATGCACCGGTCACCCGATCCTGAGCGGTCCTCCGACCTGAAACGATACACCAGATATTCACGCCGATTTGCTCAGGATTTGCTCCCCCTCGCGAAACACCTCGCGGCGAAACCACCGCTTCACCACCTCGCAGCGGCATGGCGAAGGGTGAAAGGCCGCCTTTCTCTCCGTCGCGGCCGTTTTCTAAGTCTACTGCGAACCTCCGGCCGTTTTCCAAGTCGACTGCGAGCCTCCGGCCAATCGCGTTGTCTCCAACACTGCCCTCGGAGAGAGGCGTGCTCTCCACGCCATTTGCAGGCACTGGCCCATCACCACCGCTATCATCTCTCGGTTCATCCCCAACCAGACGCGCGGAAGCGACCAGCCTCGGGCAGTGGATGGAGCGCGAGCTCGCCAAGCTGCGCGCCGACGAAGCAGAGAAGGGCACGAGCGAGACGCACGTGCTCAAGGCGGCGCGGGCCATCTACTCGGTAGCCTTTCGTGAGGTGACTCGACAAGTGACAGTCTCCTGCGCCGAACGGGGCGCGCTGCTCTCCAAGATCTTCGCCGTGCACTCGGATCTTCTCGACGGCATGATCGCTGAGCGTGAGCGCTGGAAGCTCGCTGAGGCGGCCGCATGGGTGACGCAGCAGCAGGCAGCGGATGCGACCAAGCTGCGGGCGAAAGTGGCGCGCATGCTACTCTCGACACAGCAGGTGCTGGCGGCGCAGCAGGATGACGGCCTGCGCAGTGCCGCTGACGACGACTGGAAAGATAGCGATCTCCTCGCGGCGGCCGGCGGCGGCATAGGCGGCATGAGCGGCCTCTTTGCGGCGAAAGAGACGCTTCGGCCGCAAGATGTTGGCCTCTCGTCGCCGGCCGAGGGGAGCGGGCAGGGCGGCGAGCAGGCGCGGCTCGCACGCACGCTGGAGCTGGCGGCGGGACTCGAAGGCAAGGGTGCCGAGACGCTGCTGCGTACGCTGATGGCCGACGACGCCGGCGCGTTGCCCTCGGTCGGCACACAGGCGCGGCTGCTCGCCGCAGACACGCTCGTCAGCTCGCTCAACACGGCGCGACGAGTCACCTGGCTGACCGCACACGCGCAGAGGCTGCCGCCGGACGACGAGAACCAGCTGCTCGTCACCCTGCTGCGCGACATGGGTGTTTCTCGATGGGCCAGCCTCCTCGCCGAGGTTCGTGGCTCTCCCCTGCTCTCCCCAACTCGCCGCGCCGCCCCCACCCTGGACGCCCACGCGCGCCAAGCCCGCGCCAGCTCACACCCGCGCCAACACTCACGAGCCAAACTCGCCTCCCCGCTTGGCCCACCGACTGAAGCGGCCCGATCCACACGGCGCCCCCCCCCCGTCTCACGCCTGCACACGCCTCACCTCTCTTGTATCTCACGGCGTCGCCTGCATGGCCGCAGGTGCTGGTGGAGCTCCCTGTGCAGCAGCTTTCTCCCGTCCTCGCGCCCCCGCTCATCCTCATGACGCAGGTGAGAGCTCACCTCCCGCGCCGCCTCGCGCCGCCCCGCGCCGCCCCGCGACGCCTCACGCCGCCCCGCGCCGCCCCACGACGCCTCTCGCCGCCCCGCGCCGCGCGCCACCCAGCACGCCCGCCGTGCCTCCCCAGCCGTGCTTCCGTCCCCGGCAGGAAGCGTGGCTCGAGATGATGCAGGAGATGCCGGACGCGTCGCAGCTTCACTTGCTCGAGAGCCTGCTGCAGATGCAGCAGGCCGAGCGATGGGTGCCGTTGGTCCGCGCGCGCCTCAACACGCTGCCGCCCTCGGTGGGGGCCAAGCTGCGCGAGGAGGTGGAGAGCGGCGTGTCGTACGCGACCGAGCTGTGGCGCGACGGCGCCGAGGTGCAAGTCGGCTCGGAGCGCGCGGCGAGTGAGCTGGCCAAGCGGCTGATGGACGCCGAGTCGCGCGCCGCCGCCGCGGAGGCGCGGGTGAAGTACCTCGAAGCAGGCGGCAGCAACAGCGGCAGCAACAGCGGCAGCAACGGCGGCAGCAACTGCGGCAGCCGCAGCGCCAGCCGCAGCGGCAGCAGGGCCCCGTCACGCGCCGATAAGGGCCCGCCGGGCAAGGACTCCGAGGACGGAGCGGCGGTGGCGGCGGCCCCTGGTCTGCGAGCAGACGGCGCGCTGTCGGCGGCCGAGCTGCCGGGGGCGCGGGAGGTGGGCGGCGAGGCTGAGTCAACGCTCGACGCGCGCGAGGCGACGCATCTCGACGTGCAGACAGCGTGCCTGTGCATCTTCGACGTGTCAGCCTCCGCCCTCCCCGGGGGGGGCAAGAAGACGAGCGACGCAGACTCCTGCCCGTACCTCGTCTTCACGCTACTCGAGACGGGCGTGTCGGCCAAGACGCGCACGCTGCGCAACGCAACGACGGCGTATTGGCACGGGGACCTTCTACGGCTGTGGCTACCGCGGGACGCGCGGCCGCCCTTCCGGTGCAGCGTGCAGCTCTTCGACGAAGACTGGGAGGACGACGACGACCTGCTGGGCACGAGCAAGGAGACGCAGCTCAAAGGCAACGGAACCAACAGCGTCAACTTCTTGCGGCTGAGTCCCAGCGGAGGCCTCGTCAACTTTTCGTACCGGTGGGTTGATGCCGATTCGGGCCCCTTGGTCTTAGCATGAGGACCAGTACACGACCGCTTGCGCGTGTTGCGAGACCCGAGAGCGAGACCGACAATACTATTCACAATACCGCCGGCAAAGCCGTCTTTAGAAGCGCTGGACCCCTCACACCCACACAGATAAGAAAAGATGGTTGGTTTCACGCGCTACACGAATCGCGACGCTACACAATTCCGCGAGTCGTCTTCTACACGCTACGTGCTCAGTCAGCTCCGAGATGTCGCCCACGGCAACCAACCGGCCCAGACGCCAGCATGTAGTTATGCGCCTCACGTAGTTATGTGAGGCCATAAAACTATATTGAACGATATATATACACTCCGATACGTATACCGTAACAATACGTATATCGATAACTATGTAACAATACGTAACAATACCCCGATATCGATATATATAACAATCCACGGGTGGCGTGGTCGACGAACTCGCGCCGCGCGTGAAGACCCAGTACCTAACCAGTACCAGGTTGTCATCTGGGGAAGTGGCGGCAGTGTATGAGCTGTGCTGCGGGGTAGCGTCCACGTACATCTTAATGTCGCGGGGAACCTCACACACATATTTTGAGAAGATAGCGAGATAAGATGAGATAAAGATAAGTATCTTATATGTTATCTTTGTAATAATCACATATTGAATCACAAGACCGCCGCTGCCGTGAAAAAAAAACTACGTGAAAAAAATGCGGGGTCCAAGGACGCCCACCCCCTCGATAACTACGGAACACCCCCTTATGTGGATAGATAGATAGATAGATTGTTGGGTTTCACGACGTTACACGACTCACGACGCTACGCAATTCCGCGATGCCTGGACCCCTCACACCCAGACACAAAGG
>Ga0115006_10003815_pt1 | contig 10363 bp, 2 predicted proteins | sample ArcOceMetagenome_3_FD_88943 | JGI IMG/M metagenome (GOLD analysis project Ga0115006, IMG submission 88943) | Marine eukaryotic phytoplankton communities from Arctic Ocean - Arctic Ocean- Svalbard ARC20M Metagenome | ecosystem: Environmental > Aquatic > Marine > Oceanic | place: Arctic Ocean...
AGGTAGAAAACGCTCAAGGTCAGGTTGCGGCAAATCAAGCGGCTAGAGACGGGGCAATAGGTAGTGCTATTAGCGGCTTAGGCGGTGTAGCTACTTCTGTAGGTGGGGTAATTAATGCAGGAGCAGCAGCGTCAACGACCGGATTTACAGACGCGGTAAATGATTTAAATCAATTTAACGTCGACACTACAATAAAACCAATGTTCGGCAGTAACTAAAAAAAATAAATAATGAGTTATAGAAATCCAAAAGCAGCCCCAATTAATACAGGAGCTGCAGTGTATGAAGGTATAAATAAACTTGCTGGGGATGTTTTTACATTTGCAAACAACGAAAGAGACCGTAAAGGGCAGTTGGTAGCAGACAGTTTAGCCGCTCAACAAGCGGTTGACGACAATGTTAATAAAATGGGGTTATCTTTAGACGAGGATGATAACAATTTTGAAACTCAAATATTCGAAGAGGCTCAAGCTGCTAAAAAAGCAATTGCAGCGCAGTACGAAACAATGAGTAAAACTTTTTCTTCACCGGAACAAAGAGCTAAAGCTAAATCTGAAATAGCTAGACTTAATAAGTACCCTGAAAATCTTGTAGCTGACCTTAGTACAGGTAAATACATTACTGACATGTACGATAAAGCCATGCAATTACAACAAGGCAAAACAGGATCTATAAGTAAGTCAAACGATATAAATTTACTAGCGGTAGCTGGTGATATGAAAACTGGTGGTAAAAATACAAAAATTGAAACCAATGCTGCTGGATCTAGAACTTTAGTCACAACTGTAGGTAAAGATACTTATAAACTTAATATATCAAACATAACTAACGGTTTAAAAACAAATCCTAACCAAATATTATTTAAAACAGTTCAAGACGATTCTCCTGATGTAAAAATGTACCAATCAGCTTTAGGTATTGGTGACAAAGCAAGTATAGACGCTTTAATAGGGTCAGGTAAACTAAATAAAACGTCAAGCTTTGATAGATCAGGAAAACCAATGGATTTATATACATTAGACGAAGCAGAAGCTGATAAAGCAGTATCTGGATTAAGCGCTAGCTTACTTGATGTACCTGGTAATTACACGTATGCTAACACTATATGGCAGGACCGATTAGGAGAAGGTGTTAGTATTACAGAAGCAGTAAAAAAAGAAGGTCGTGAAAGCGTTTTAAATAAAATTAGAACATATTATAAAGATAAAGCTGTAACAGATGCTAAGCTTCAATTTGGTGTTGCTATAGAGTACGCGAAGCCAAAAGATAAAAGCCAAACTTACTTTGCATCTAGTAATGCTTTAGCTCAATTAGCTAAGGGAAAAACTGATGGAGGGCTGAATGATGTTATATTCAACGGTATGAAGTTTAGTGTAACAACAGGGAAGTCTAAAAAAGATTATATGATTTCAAAAAAGACGACAGTTTTAGGGGACTATATAACAAAAGAGGTAGACGGAAAAACAGTAATACAGACAGATATCAATGGTGCTAAAATGAGAAAGTCACCTACTATTGAAAATGACCCTAATGCACAAGTAAAAATGTATTTATACAATGCTAAAACTAAGCAATACACTTTAAACAAAAAAGGGTGGAGAGCTTTAGCCGGTGACAGTGTTATAAGAAAAGTACCTAACTAAATAACTATTACAATAAAAAACAATTATGAGCGATTACCGTCAAGAAGGAACAGGGAAAGTAATAACTGAAGATCAAATTAGAGAAGTAGCAGAATCAAGTGGATACACTTTTGAAGAATACTTAATAGAAGCTAAGCTAACGCTTATAACCGAGGAGATTGCAGAAATTAAAGATCCGGGAAATACAACAGGCAGCGCAGCGGGTGTAAATGCTCTGCCAAACAACCAAACAACACCAATGGGTACGGTATTAGACTTGGACGATACTTCTTCGGAATTACCAAAGACTGATCCTAAATACTATGTTACTGCAGAAGAATTAAGCAAAGGAAGTGAGGAAGATATAGCTCCTTTCTTAAACAAAAAGCTTTCCAGGTTAGGAATAACTGTTGAGCAAGCTACCGCTTTAGGTAGTCTTGATGCAGTATCACTGTCTAGAGTAGATAAAGCTGACCCGGAATTAGGTGTTTTAGTAGATCTTCTTTCAGCTATTAAAGTTGGTAAAAATCAAAGTAAAGAGGATTTAGAAGAATCCGCAGAGCTAATCAATAGATATATAGAAAGTAACGGTGATTCAAATTACGTAAGTCAAAACGCTAGTAAGGAATCTTCAACGTATGAAAACTATGTTGAACAAATTAAAGCACCAGACCTAACTAGAGACGAATTGAATGCTAGCATAAAAGCTGACAGGTTAAAGAAGTTTCAAGAAGAAGATGCTAGAACAGCTACAATGACGTTTAAAGAGTACCGAGCGTCTGGATTAATGAAACCAGAAGAAGCTAGACTTTATAACGGAGGCGGAATTAAAAGAATAAAAAAACCATCTGTAGTAGAGGACTTCAGTAGTCCTGAAGAATTTAAAGCATATAAAGACTGGAGAAAAAACGGATTTGTAGGAGATGTTGATGATTTTGAAATATCTTTGTATGACAACGAACGCAAAAAGCAATATGCTTTAGATAAATCTTCTGAGTACGTTAGTGGATTAAACCCTTCCGATAGAACAGCTATATTAGCATTAGCTTCCGAAGACGAAGAAAAAATATCTAACTTTAAAAATAACGCTGCAACTCTATTTAAAACAAGAGACGAACTAGAAGTAGCTATAACTAATTACGATACAACTAAAAGTAAAGAAAACTATTTACAAGCATTTGAACTGCAGTCATCATATTTAAAGCAACAGAATGAATTGCAAATAGCTCAGGCTACATTGGAAGCTTCCGGGGTGGCGGATAGAGAGAAGGCTGTTCCTTATGCTATTGATGATTTTAATAGAAACTACGATAGGCTAGAACAACTCTCATCGGCTACTAAGTCAATGGGAACAGATGTTGCGTATAGCATTGCACAATTAGCTTTGCTTAGAGATCCTTATGCTCTAGCAAAAATGTCAAGTGGAGTTAAATTATCTACTCAAATAGAACAGAACTTTGGTTTAGTTTCATTAGGTGGGGATATGCAAAAGGAAATGGAAAATTTTCAAAGAGCAATAACTGTTGACAACATAGGTAGTATTAGTGACGCTGGTAGATGGGTTGCTGGATCCTTACCTAATTTATTACCTTCTTTAGGTATGGCAATGACAGGACCTGCAGCTATGCCTTTGTTCTTTTTATCTGGTGGTGGAGGATCTGGTATGGGAATGGCTATTAAGCAGAAAGATGCTGCTGAAAGAATGGCTAACAATAATAAGCTGTTAGCAGATAATCCTGAAATGGATCAATTAGAACGCGCTTCTATTGAAACTCAAATGGGTAAAGACGCTGAACTTCTTAATATACCAGACTGGAAAATATTGAGTAATCAAGCAATAGCGGGTATAGCTGAAGTAGCTTTTGAGAAAATAGGTACAATGAGACTTTTGAAAGGTTTGAAAGACGGTATTAAAATACTACCTCCTCAAACAGTAAAAGAAGGATTTGAGTTTGTCGGTAAGACTTTAGCAAACGGCTTTAGAGTAGAAGGTGGTTCTGAATTTGCTACTACATTAGTTACAAACTTTGGTGATATTCATATTTTAGGAGAAGATAAAAACTATTTTGAAGGTGGTCTTGAGAGTTTTGCTCAAGGAGCTTTAATGGGTGGTGGTATTGGAGCGGCTATGGCATTTAAAGGTGTTAAGCAAGCTATAATAAGTGAATTAGCAAATAAAGCAGAAGTTGATGAGCTATTTAGTATAACTAATAAATTACGAGAATTAACAAAATTAAAAATAGAAGGACCATCTGATCCGGCTCTAGCGAACTTAAATTTACCTACAGAAGCACAACAGACTGTAGATGATTTAATAACACAGGGAAAAGCTTTAGAGGACGGGGTTCTATTTAAAGTAGGTGCAGATTTATCTCCAGAGGCTTTAAAAGCAGTAGGTGAGGTAAACAGAAAAATACGTAAGATAAACAAAAGATTAATTGATGCCTATGCTAATCCTAATATTAAAGCTAGTCAGTTAGCTGGTATAGAAAAAGTACTAAGAGGTGAGTTTAATAAGCTAGCGGGTGAAAGAGAACAAATCTTAACCAACGAGACGGACATGGAAGCTGCCAGAAAAAACGCGGCCGTGCAAGGCGTTTCTTTGGATAGCGCAGGAGGCTATAAACTTTACAGAGGCAAAATGCTTGCTGAAAGCACTCAATATGTAGTAAACAATTTTGTTAATTTATCACCTGAAGCAAAACAAGCTGAAGTTGACGAAGCTATTGTATTGTTAAAAGAAAATAAAAAAGAAGGCGCAAAAGAACCTACTACAAAAGAAATAAACGATAAGGCTTTAAATAATTACGTTGATAAAACTTATAAAGCAAGGATACTAAAAGGACAAACAAACGCTCAAAAGTTTGCAGACGATATAGGTTTAGATGTTGAATTTATTGTTGCAGAAACTAAGCAAGATCTTATTGATTTTTATGAAAAGAATAACCCTGGAAAATTAAACAATCCTGCACAAGACGGTGATAAAAGAACGCTTAGGACTCTTATAAATGATGGAGATTTTGAGGGGGGAGCAATAAAAGGAAGTAATCAAATTGTAATTAATATGGAATCTTCTATTAAGAATAGGAGAACAGGAGTTTTTGCTCATGAAGTTTTACATAAATATGCTAAAGAAAACTTTAAGAATAATCAAGATAATATAACTGCAGCAGGTGAAAGCTTGTTATCATACTTGCAAAAAAATCAACCTGATCTATATGCTAAAGTTAAGTTTAGAATTGACGAAAGCTATGCTAGTAAAAACATTAAAGGAGAACTTGTAAAGGAAAAAGACTACTACGAGGAGGCGATGAACGCTATGTCTGATGTATTGGCTGACGGCCAAAAAGTAACAGAAAGCACAGTAGATAGAATTAAGTTTTTTGCTAATAAGTTTTTACCAGCTAAAGCTCAGCTACAGACTGGAGATAGTGCGTACCGTTTTGTAAAAGACTACAATAAAGCTAGTCACTTCGGGGGAAAAACAGTACAAGATCCTATAGTTAAAACTGTTGTTAATAACGAAGATGATAAATCAACAAAAGATAGCTTAAGTATTACTAAGTTTAGCCAACAGTTAGAACAACTTGAAAATGAATACGATGATGGTGAAATTGATTTTGATGTTTACGAACAGCAAAAAGCTAACTTAGAAGACAAAATAGAAAGGGCTGAAAAAGCGGAAACAATTGCAGCTCCTATAGGTTCTAAGTCAAAACCAAAGCTTACTAAAAAAAGCAACCAAGAACTAAAAGAAGTTACAGCTAAATCTAAAAAGGAACTTGATGATATAGGTAATAACCCAGACGGGTTTAACAAAGATAATCCTAAAATATATACTATATTAAGAGGTTTTATAAAGTCTAAGTCATTAGTATTTAAAACTAAAAAAGGTAATATTGTTAATCTTAATTCATTACCTGGATTTAACGTAGATAATATGGTTAGTGAAACCATAGCTAATATGTTACCTTATATTGCTAAATTTGATCCAAAGCAGAACGACTCTTTGTTCGGTTATTTAATGGCTCAGTTAAACAATAGAATGAAAGGTGCTTTGAATACAGGTAAAGTAACAGATTCTCAATTTGATGAGGACGTATCAGAAGCTAAAGGAGTTACAGCTGATACTTCTTATGATAGTGAAAATGTTGTTGTGGCTGAAAGTAAATACAAAAATCTTATTCAGCAAAAGGTATTAAGTGTAGATGGATTAAAAGCAGTAAAAGAAAAAGTAATATCTACAGTTAGAGTTTTAAAAACAAGGATTGATGCAGTTATAAGCAAGAATGCTTCTGTCACACCTATCATTGCAGAGATTAGAAAAGAAATTGGAAAACAAGCCGACATCACGTTTAAAAAAGAGATGGGTGGTATTAAGAACAACGAGATACAAGACTACCTTAAAGCTAATAAAAAGGCTATCCTGGAGAACATGACTACTACTTATCTACTTACTTTTATGCCTGAGGGTGTTCAAAAGTCTGTAGGAGGTAAATTCATGCTTAATGCAAAAGGAGAAAAGGTTGAAACCTCTTTTGGAGACAATGTTTTTATTCCTAAGTTTGTTAATAGTGATGTGTGGAAAGCTTCAGATAACATTGATAGAGAAAAAACATCTACAGGATCAAAAGGTAAAACATCTGGTGCTGACATTCAGCGTAGAGTACCAAATATTGCTCAAGAGATTTCTGATGAATTCTTTATAAGTAAAATTATTGGACCTGATGGGAAGCCAATTCCTGGTAGAAAGAACTCTATAGCTAAAGCTATGGGAGAAGAGATTGGGTTTGATATGATTAGCCAGGATCTTCAAACAAACGGTCCTATTACACAAGCATTGAAAGCAAATCAAGAAGCATTAGGTGTTCTTATTACAGAACAATTTGAAGACATTCTTGATCAACAAATGGAAAGAGGCGACGTTAAATATAGTTTAACGAAAAAACAGCTTTTAAACGCAGTTGATATTTTAGACAATAATAAATACGATCAATCCTCTCCTGCATTTAATGAGTGGAAAGAAAATCCTGAGCACGAAAAAGCTGCTAGAATATGGGAGGAAAACTTTGAAAGATTGTTTATTAAAACAGACGGAGCTGTTAGAACTCAATATACTAAAAACGCAAAGGAAATGATCAATAAATTCCCTTACTTTAAAGAGGGAATAGAAGCGTACGGTAAAGGGTTTTTAAATAATGATAGCGCACCGTTAGCTGCTATAGCGGAAAAGCAATTAGCAGGTTTTTGGGAAGGTATCTCAAGATTAGTAGACCCGGCTATTTCTAAAGTAAAAGGATTAAATTTCTTGGGAGCTACTTTTAGAACACCTAACCCAAAGGCTAAGGTATTAGCTAACTTAAAAAGGAAATCAAAAGTGTCACCTGAAGCTCAAAAAGCTCTTGATTTATTGATGCCAGTTTTAGATAATGTTACGGTATATTCTGGAAGCTCTTCTGCTATGAATGCTGTTAGAGAGTTTATGACCGCGTCTAGTGCTGATGCATCCTTTTTATTAAATGAATTTAACAACAGCGAAATAGGTGACAAAACAAGATTAGCAAAAGAAGCTAATATTTTACTTTTTAATTACTTAAATATTTTAGCTAAAGAAGTTGTTGCAAGTCAGCCTAATAAAGAAGCTGCAAATAAATCTTTCGCAGGTTACTTAAGATGGTTGGAAACTAATAATAATAACGATGCTGGTCTAAAAGGTTTAGCTCACGTAATTGGACTTGAAATTGTACCTAACCAAGCACCGTATATTGATTCGGAAGGCAGAGGATATTACTCTATAAAGTCAAAGATGGCAGTTGTTATTGGTGAGCCAGAAGCAGGTCAACTTAAAGTAAATAAAAAGCATACCAACTTTAATGAAGCTGCAACTTTTATAAAAGAAACAAACAAGACAAAGAAACCAGCAAAAAGAAAAGAACTGGAAGATCTTTCGCAGTTTAAAAAAGATCAGAATACAGCAAGTTCACTGCAAATTATGGGTGAACACCAGCAATCTATGGGTCAAACCGGAATAGAATTAGCTGAAGCTGTAGCTGAAAACGTAATAGCACTTGAAAAAGGCACCTCTAAGAAAGTAGCTGACAATATTTTCAACCTTAGATTAAATAAAATAGCAAACGGATTTGGTATTGTTTTAAATTCCAGGTTTATTTCTGAAAAGCAGGATAAATTATTTGGTAAAACCAGTACTCTTGGTAAGTCTAGAGTAGCTGCTGTAAAACAAAAAATTAGTGATAATATTTTTGCATTAAACGGAGAACTAATATCTAAGCAAGGTAAGGACGAAGTAAATAATATTGTTAATCAAATAATAAAAGCTGAAGAGTTAGCTGAAGCAAACAAAGCTAATCAAAAAGCTAAAGATGATTCTTCAAGTTTCCAGAGTTTAAGTTTAACTAAAGACTTTAACAATATGATTGCAAGAAACAAAGGCGTTGCTGCTGATGTTAACTTCTCTAAAATAGTAGCTAAAAGAATGGGTGCTAATATTGGTAAATACAAGGTTTACTTACCTTCATCTGCTGAGGATTTTAGACTACTTACTAGCTACACGTTTGCAGGTAAAGGAAAAGATGGAACTCAAGATATGGCTTGGTTTGAGAAAAACTTAATAAGACCTTATACTGAAGGTATTGCCGCTATTGATGTAGCAAAGCAAACAACTAAGAATGATTTTAAAGCTTTGAATAAAGCTATGCCTCAGATTGCTAAAAACATGGGTAAATTAATACCTACCAAAGATTATACTAATGATCAAGCGGTTAGGGTTTACTTATGGGACAAAGCAGGTTATACAGTTCCTGGTTTAAATAAACAAGAAGTTGATGCTTTAGTTGCTTACGTATCAGGTAACCCTGAGTTAGCTATATATGCAAATGCTTTAGTAACAATATCTAAAAGTAATGAATGGCTAAAACCAGGGGAGCATTGGGATGTGGGTACTATATTATCAGATATAAACAACTTAACTGAGAAGGGTGGTAGAAAAGCATACTTAGCTCAGTGGATTGAAAATGTAGATGAAATATTTAGCGACGAAAACTTAAACAAGATAGAGGCTTTATATGGTAAAAGACATAGAGAGGCTCTAGAAGATTCTTTGTATAGGATGAAAAACGGTACCAATAGGCCTTCTGGTTCAAATGGTCAAGTTAATAGATGGAATAACTGGTTAAACAACTCTATTGGGTCTATCATGTTTTTTAATCGTAGATCAGCATTGTTACAATTACTTTCAACTACTAACTTTTTAAACTGGTCTGATAATAATCCGGTTAAAGCTGCTGCGGCATTCGCAAATCAAAAGCAGTATTGGAAAGATTTTTCTACATTATTTAATTCCGCTAAATTAAAACAACGTAGAGGTGGATTAAGAGCGGATGTTAATGAAGCTGAAATTGCAAATGCAGCGGCAAATTCTAAAAACAAAGCTGTAGCAGCATTAAGCTGGTTACTAAAGAAAGGTTTTACACCTACGCAAATAGCGGATAGTTTTGCAATTTCTTCTGGTGGTGCAACGTTTTATAGAAATAGAATTAATACATACTTAAAAGCTAAAGATGCTGAAGGTGATAGTATATACACAGAAAAGCAAGCAGAAGATAAAGCGTTTTTAGATTTTATTGAAATATCAGACCAATCACAGCAGTCAAGTGATCCGTCATTAGTTTCTATGGAGCAAGCAAGTATATTAGGTAGGTTGGTTTTAGCTTTCCAAAATACAACTCAGCAATACAGTAGGATAATGAAAAGAAGTGCTTTAGATATTATAAAAAGACGTCAAGTACCTGGCACTACATCTATGCTACAAAGTGACTTTTCTAACTTTAGTAAAATAATGTACTACGGAGCAATACAAAACGTTATATTTAACAGTTTATCTGCAGCGTTGTTTGCTTTAATACCTGGATTTAAAGAGGAAGAGGATGATGAATTACTGGACTTAAGCAAAGCTGACAAGTTAAGAAGAATAACTAACGGTAGTGTTGACTCTTTGTTAAGAGGTATGGGTGTTAGAGGCGCTGTTGTGGCCCAAATTAAAAACACTATAATGGAATACTTTAAACAAAAAGATAAAGGCTTTAAAGGTGATCAAGCCTATACTGTACTGCAAGTAGCTAACCTATCTCCTCCAATTGGCTCTAAGCTTAAGAAAATATATAGTGCTTTAACTGGCGAGAAATATGGAAGGAAGTTAATGGAAGAAAGAGGATTTGATTTAACCGCTAATGGAAGATTGAATTTAAGCCCTACTTATTCTGTTCTAGGTAGTTTAGCTTCCGGAACAGCTAATATACCCTTAGATCGTATGTATGCAGAGATTCAGAGTGTATCAGAGATGCTGGACGAACGTAATACTATATATCAAAGATTAGCGTTGTCTTTAGGATTTAGGTCTTGGGATGTTAATGCTAAAAACGAGGAAGATGATTTAATCAAAGCTAAACTTTCAGACGCTAAAAAATTAAACCAGAAAATAGAAGGTAAATTTAATAGAAGAGTGGCTGCTGATAAAAAATTATTAGATAGACAAAAAGTTTATAAAGCTTTAACTCAAGATCAAAAAGATTATATCCTTAGCTTAGGAAAAAACGCAAGGAAAAAAGCTTTAGATAGATTAGCAGAACAATTAGAGGAATAAAAAAAATGAGCACCATACTCAAAATTCCTTAAATAAAAACGCCCCTAATTAATTTTAGGGGCGTTTTTTAATTTATATGTAT
>Ga0115006_10003817_pt1 | contig 10361 bp, 6 predicted proteins | sample ArcOceMetagenome_3_FD_88943 | JGI IMG/M metagenome (GOLD analysis project Ga0115006, IMG submission 88943) | Marine eukaryotic phytoplankton communities from Arctic Ocean - Arctic Ocean- Svalbard ARC20M Metagenome | ecosystem: Environmental > Aquatic > Marine > Oceanic | place: Arctic Ocean...
CAAGGGAAGTGAAGAGAGCAGGGTGCAGAGGCGACCTTGGGGTGGGGAGGGGGGGAGGAGGTTGCGGTAGGAGGTGGGAGGGGGTAGACATCAGGAGAGCCGGGAGGTCCTCCATATAACCTCCTTGTGCCTTGAGAGTATTCATGAGCTTGTGATACAGCTCGACGGCAAGGTCAATCTCAACTTCGGATTCGGACTTTGAAGCACTCGGGGCGTTCGATCGCGGAGCGATAGTACCAGCTCCATCAAAAGGAACCAAGAGAGGAAGCGGAGAGAGGGGATCAGGAGGTTGGAGGGTCGGAGGGGGTGCCGAAATAGAATCAATATTGCTAATGGACTGAAGCCATAGGAAATAATTCGGGTGACATATGGTGTTTGCTGTCTCGGAAAGTTCCGCTGGTGTAACTGGCATCGTACGTGTTGATCAGAAATTTGCGTTTATAAACCCTAACTTTAAAGTTTTCAGCTCTCGCATTCTCTCATTTCAGCCTCATTTCATTCAGTTTGCCACAAGACCTTTTAACCCCCACTATTTTCTTATTTTAAGGGTTTGGCACTACATTTTCAGCTTAGTCCTCGTATCTGGCTAGAGTTGGAATCTCTCTATCGGGAATATCGTGGCTGAGGGATCAGAAGTGATTAAAAACCACACAGACTAACAATGTCGATTCAGAGTGCCCTAACATCCACCTTTGCTCAGCAGGGCATAGGCTTGGCGGCAATGGGCGGCGAGGACTCCGGACAGGGTGTAGGTAATCCCCTGGAGGCAATTGATGGCGAGCCTGAGGAGGAGATTGATCCTAACAGTCTCGTGGACGGATGGGAGCATGACCCTATTAAGATGGAAATCAAGTTCGCCTGCTCCGTGCTTAATTGGAAGGCACACTTGCCGAAGCTTAAGAAGGATGTGCTCAAAGTTTACGCGTTTTACAAACAGGCGACAACAGGGGATGCTCCTCCCCCAGAAGAGAAGGTGAGAGTAGGAGTAAGGGAAATGGAAGGGGGTAGTTCGATCCTAACGTTTCCCTAACATTTCCCTGACCTTTCCCTGACGCTGCGCTTTTGTTTTCGCCTGCTCGTCTCCTCAGCCCTTTGATACCTTGGGAAGGGAGAAGTGGGAAGTATGGGACAAGTGGAGGGGAACTCCATCGGAGGTCGCCAAGAGAAGGTACATTACCTATCTGAGGGATATCGACGAGAACCTGGTCTATGTCGCTGTCAATGAGAAGCCCCCTTATGGTTTCCCAAAGACAAGGTACAAGGAGTCAATCTGCGCCCGGTGCAATTCGGGCGCAGGTTGTCTGAGGGAGCTCCTTGACGAAGAAGGCAAACCCCTGCGGAATCAAATACTGGGAGAGGTAAGGTAGCACTCTAGGCGAAGCGCGAGGAGATGGGGTGGAAACTGGTAGTCACTAACCCAAAAGTTACAGAACATCGACCCGAGCCTGTTCGAATACGAAAACTTGAAGGGATGGTTCGAGAAGTACGAGAACAGACAGAAGTGCAAATGGGGCGTCCACTGTCCTCTAAGTGATGCTCAGGCTAGGCCGTTCAAGGAGTGGTATGATAGGCCTGACGTCATGGGTTTCAAGCCTTTCAAGAAGGGCAAGCTCGTCCCTCTGCTCAAGGAGGTCCTTCACAAGCAGCTTGAGGTGCTCTACGCTTGCCAGGTTGATTACAAGGATAAATCGGACTTAAAGAACAAAAAGCTGCTTCACGCTGCGCATCAGAGACTGAACCAGCAGACAGATAGGGTCCTTGGGATGCAGTATTATCACAGGGAGATCACCGGGGAGGAGTATACTTTTGAAGTTCCATGCCTTCGTACGAGCAAGCATTGTAACACAAGGCGATCTGCGGCGTCGGGGATGAACCACACGCACCCCTTGGAGATAATCCGCCCGTCGGTTGACTATACATATTACGAACGTGCTGTGGCGCTGAGACAGGAGGCCAGGAGACTTGGCATGTCGGCGCAGACTGGTCTAGTAGAATCCTCGGAGGAGCGCGCCTCGATTCTCGCCTCGAGGATTGCTGAGTTCCATGCGCGACAGGCAAAGATGATGGAAGCGAAGAGAAATTTACTTTACCAAGAGTGGAGACACCCAACACAAAAGGAGGATGTGGTGAATTTTTCTGAAGCCTACGTACAGGGTCAGCTTGAAAATGCCATTCTGTCGGTCGATTGCGAACGCATGGCGACATTAGTGGCGCGCGGGGCACCTCCAAACTTTGAAACAAAAACAGGTCTCACTGCCTTGATCCAGTGTGTCCTCCAGTCGAACCGCGAAGCCATGAGGAAGCTGGTTAAGAGTGGGAGCGACATAAACTACTTCAACAAGAATGGAATGAATGCCTTGATGTGGGCTTGCAAGAAAGACAGCCTCATCATGGTCCACGAGGTACTCGACAACGAGGCTGCGCCTGGGCTTGAGGGGCCCACTGGGCTGACAGCTTGCATGATAGCTGTTAGAAACGGGAATAAGAGTGCATTGGAAGTCGTGTGTGATCACGTATTGAGACACGACGAGGCTAAACAGCTTGCAGTAGATAGGATTTTGAATCATAGATCACTCTTAAAGGGGAAGACCGCCTTGATGATCTGCGCTCACCACAGGATGTGGGCTATGTGTAGGATGCTGTGCAGGTTGGGGGCTGACACCAACACTGCCGACTTCAGCGGTTACAGCGCAGCGAGAATTGCACAAAATGCCGGTTGGACTGACCTAGGCGAATGGCTCCAGAAAACGAGAGCTATTGGCCCAAACGGGATCACCACCTACAGTGACTCTACGAATGAGAAGAAAGAGAGAGTGGCAACGGGAAAGTTGAAAAAAGCAATCGAGAGTGGGGAAACTGTTACCGGGGAGGAAGCCTTCAAGCTTGGTCTGGCAATAATAACAGGGGAGAGGATCAACAGTCGGTCGACAACGCCCAGCAAGTCCAGCAGGGGTACAAGCAGAAGGTTTGGTTCCCCTGCAAACAGTGATAGTTCTGGGGGGTCTCCATCTTCGTCACGGGCCTCTTCTCCGATGGAGAAAGGCCGGCCCAGCAGGTCAGGCAGCCCCCAAAATGGACGGCGGCGGTCGACACGAGCACGAAAAGGCTCTCGCGTGGGCTCGCCCGGAAGGTCAAGAAGTCCAAGCACAAGAGGGACCAGGGTCGGATCGCCCAATCCTATATCAGAGCACGAGGATGTCGGAGTAGCGTCGCTTTCTTTTGATCCTAGCATGTTTGCAGAGGGCTCTATGGTTGAAGTGAACGGAACGCTAGTGGAGCCACTCATGGAAGTCCCTATTTACCTCAAGGTCATTGCCGAGGGTAAGGCCAATCCAGACACTGAAATCGCTGCTGGCACAACAGCATTGATTAGGGCGTCTTTCGAGGGCAACTTACGCGTTGTGAAGCTGCTTGTTGAAAATGGATGCGACGTAAATTTTGACAATAAGACTGGTCAAACCCCCCTTATGAGCGCTGCTGCGGGAGGCTCACTCGAGGTGGCAAAATACCTGCTGATGCTGAAGGCAAAGCTGAATATTAAGGATATAGCGGGAATGAATGCAACGGCGTACGCGAATAACAACAACAACAAGGAAATGCTAGACTTTCTCATGTCATCCCGACTAAGGGGGGCTGAGGACGCCATCAGGCGGATGGAAAACCCTGACGAGGACGAAGCGAAGGAAGATGCGTTGGCTGAGGGGGAAAGGGCCCAGCAAGCTTTGTTGATGAAGTACGGTGCGACGCCTACTGGAGTCGACGATGGAGATCACGATAGCTGGAGGTGGAGGCTACCAGGGATGGTCAATAGGGAGAACGTCCATGAGATTGAGCCCAGTAGTAGTGATGACAGCGACGAGGAGGAGAGGAAGAGGAAGGGCATCGGTGACAAGGGTGTCGTGAAGGTACGGTGCTGCAAGTGCACTTTGTTCTTGCCATGCAAACATTACAAGACGTTCCACGACATGTGGCAAAAGAACCCCGACGGAGTTGGTTACAAATGGGGCTTGAGGGCAAAGACCGAGAAGAAGAAGAAGTGGGGGGGCAGCAGAGGAAGCAGCCGGAGTAGGCGAGGAAGTAAGGCTGGTTTCGACTGGAGGACAACAAAGGATGCAAAGGACGAGGTGGAAGTTGCGAGGAAAGATCACGAGAAGAGGATGAGAGCGGCGTTTGATAGTATGGACGTGAATAAGGATGGAGATCTCACGAAACAGGAGATCAAGGCCGCTGTTTGCTTCAATGCTGAGGTGAGATTGGACGAGGAGCGAAGCGACGACCGTTTACTACTGCAGCACAATAACTAACAGCCTTCACTCGTCGCTTCGCTCATCGCAGGTTCGAGAAATCCTTCAGATCCCTGACACAGCGAGTGACGAGTTTGACGACCTTTACAGCAAGATTGACCTCGATAAGAGCGAGAGTATAACCTTCGAGGAGTTCCACACGTACTTTGCCAAGAAAAAAGATGACCTTCAACAGGAGAAGAAGAAGAAGGCAAAGGAAGAGCACTTTGTCAAGAAGCTTGAGGGGGCGTACAAGTTAGTGGACCTCAATGGAGACGGTGATGTTAGCAAGGCCGAAATGTTAATGGCTATCCAATCGAACTGCAAGATTCAAGAGATGATCGGAATCAAGAATGGGGGAGGTGAGGAGGAGCGAGGAGCGAGGCGACGAGCAAAGGCAACGAGCGTGGTGGGCTGCCTGGTGCTCTTTTATACAATACGCTAACCCCCCCCTACTCGTCGTTTTGCTCATTGCAGTTTCGGCGGAAGAATTTGAGAAAATTTACTCCAAGATTGACTCTGATGGTAGCGACTTCATCGACTTCGAGGAATTTAAACTTTTCTTCGTAAAAAAGAGGATCGAAGACATGGACGCGGAAGAAAAGACCGAACTCAGTCAAAGGAAGGCCTTCAATCTGATGGATGTGGACCAGTCCGGCACGCTCAACAAGACTGAGATCTTGATGGCGGTGAAGGAGAACGTTCGTATTCAAAGCTTGATGGGAGTTGGGGGTGGGGTCTCGAGCACTGACTTCGACGAGCTTTACAAAATCATTGACGCAGACGGTAGCAGGGAGGTTGACTTCGAAGAGTTTCAGGATTTTTTCAAGAAAAAGGCCCAGGAGGATAGGAAGAGAGAGATGAAGAAAAATGGGAGCAGGAGTGGGAGCAGGGGGGGTGATGAGAGCGATGCTGAGAGCACGGGAGGAAGAACCCCGAAGGGATACGGAGTGAAAAAGAGGAAGAAGAAGAAGACTACTTTTTCTCCGACCAACACCTTGGCGATTGAGAAGAGAGACGCACCAAAGAGACAGCCAGGGCAGAGGCACAGCTTTTTCAACGAGCTTGGCAAGAAAAAGAAGAAGAAGAAGGGCAGGTTTGACGATAAGTTTGATGACGGCAAGCCTAGGGATAGGTACGGCTGGCAGGGAGAGATCGGAGAGCTGGAGAAGGAGGAGAGTCGAATCCAGGCGGAGCGCAAGAAGGTGGCGTTCGTTGGTTTGAACTGTGACTTCAGTGGGAAGAGATACGTGGCCGAGAGGTGCATGGTGTGTAGTGTTGGTTTCTCAAAGGTAAAAATGATGCCTGAGGAACTGCACTTATGCGACAGGTGCTTGTTGGAGAGGTTCTTGGAGACAAGAAGCTTCTGCAGGCTTGTTGCTGTTGAGCCGAAGCTGATTAGGGCCAAGCCCAAGAGGAAGGGAGAGGAGCTGGAGGTGTTTAATGAGCCGGATGAGATTCAGCTTGTGAGCTTCTATATCGGTCAAAAGCGGTACGATGATGCAGAGAGGATGATCAAGGTCCTTTTGGAGAAGCAGAGCGACGTGTTGGAGAACGGGGGGGCAGATGATGTAGCGATGGCCTTCACCTTGAGGGCGCTGGGAGGTTTTGAGGAGGCGAGGGGCCGAATCCCGCTCGCTAGAGCCCACAGGGAGAACAGCATGGATGTTTTTGCCGCGGCTTTGGGCCCGACGCACAAACAGACTTTGTACGCTGTTGAGCTGTACGCAGAGACTCTCAAAAAGCAGGGAAGCTGGTTCTTTGCAGTAGAGTTTTACAACGGTATATATATGCAGTTCAGGGACAGTAAAATCGAGGAGAGGAGAAAGATGGCAGTCAATATGAAAATCAAGTGTCAGGAGTGCGTGGAGAGGAGGGAGAATGAATTGATGGTCAAGGAGGACAAGAGGAGCGCCAAGCTTAGGGAAAGGTACAACCCAAAGCCCAAGGTGTCGAAGCAGCATAGTCTGAGACATTTGAATGGTTTCAGCGAGGAGAAGAAGAGTGAGGGGATTGTTGTGGAAATGAGCTTCATGGAGGACATGCTAGTGAGCGACAAGTACTGGGACATGGTGGGGACAAGGGACTTTAGGAAGACGTGCAAGCTAGTGGGGTGTTTCAACCTGCTGAGGTTTTGGCTTTCTGTCATGGAGTTCAGGGGGATGAGGCCGAACGAGGCTGGCTTCAGCCATACCAGCAGAAGGATTTACAGAGAGTTTGTGCTGGAGAAGGACATCTTGGAGTTTGTGGACAACGAGACGAGGGCTTGGCTTGGTGATATTCTTGAAACGGAGAAGAGGGCTCCTCCGATGGACATGTACGACGAGCTTTTCCAAAAGTGCACCCTGGATTTGTACGAGAAGGGCTTCTTGAACTTTGTCAACACAGAGCTGGGAAGGAGGTGGTTCAAGGACCACTGCTTGATGCAGTATGAGGCTTTCGCGGTCCTTAACCTGCAGGCTAAGCTGAGGATGATCATTGTGAAGAGGGCGATAACAATTTGCGCCTGGTTGGAGCTGACACTGAGGCAGTATTACCAAGAAAAGTGGGCAGGGGACGTCAAGAAGTTCAAAATGTTCGTGGCGGAGAGAAAGAGGATAAGAGGTCTTGCTGACGAGATCGGTTCCACCATCAAGGAGTACCTTGAGAAGTTTGCAAGTTTGTCTCCGGAAAAGTTCAAAAAGTGGAAGGAGGGGAAGCTGATGAGGATGAGAGAAGCCAGGAGTTTGAGGCGTTCCATAGGCAGGAAGGGAGACGAAAAGAAGAAGAAAAAGAAAAAGGAGATTGTTGGTGCGTTCGAGACCCAGTTCACCGTGCACAGATGCAGAGGTTTAAAGAAGGCTGACATGTTCGGAAAGAGCGACCCTTGCGTCCTGCTGAAGTGGCTCCCTGGGGGTATAGGAGAGAAACCCATCGAGGTCGGGAGGACGAGCGTAATCTCGTCGAATCTAAATCCTGACTGGGGCAAATGGAAGCTCAACAGCGTCTGGATCGAGGGAATGATCAATGACAAGGGGGAGAAGGAGCCAAACCCTGGACAGTTTACGTTGGAGGTGTTTGACATGGACATGAAGATTAAGTTGGGGGACTTTTTGGGGCAGACCGTGGTTGACAGCACAATCGCTTGTGACCAGGAGCAGGTAAGGCGGACGATGAGCGAAGTGGGTGACGAGCGAAGCTAATCGCAAAGCTGTCGTAATGCTTCTGTGCAATAAGCCCACCCCCCCCCTCCCACCCACCCCGCAGTACATTATCAAGGAAGAGAGGGAGCTCAAGTGGAGGCCGGGAGGGGCGAAAGCTAACAAGTGCGTCCAGGGTAGCATCATCTTCAGCTGCAAAAGCAAATGGAAGCTCAACGCGAGGAAGGACACGCCGCTAACCATGGCGTGCTCGGGGAAGGACGGGGACGTCAAGGCTGGGGAAGGTGGAAAGGGAGGAATGTTCAGTGGCATCAAAATGCCCAGTATTAATTTGAAAGTGCCCGAGGTGCCTCAACTTCTGGGTAAGAAGGTCAGGGTGGTGAAGCCTCACTTCAAACTGAAGCTTACGGTCCACAGGTGCAAGGGGCTTGCCAAGGCCGACATGTTCGGCAAGAGTGACCCTTGCGTCCTCGTCTACTACCAAGGAAAGAGGATCGCCAAGAGTCCCGTCGTTAGCAAGACGCTGGACCCCGAGTGGGGCAGGACGACTGACAGGGGAGTTGTAGGAGGGCATCTGTTTGACCCACCCGTCAAAATCTGGTCAGAGGAAGACGGCAAATTAAAGGAAGAAGAGAAGGACGAAAAGGTCGGTGTTGAGGTTTACGACTGCGACGCGGGCGTCCCGAGCGAGTTCCTCGGATGTGTGAGCTTCAGGGTTGGAAGACTCCTGGGCATGAAGGGGACAAAGGAGGCAGAGTTCCAACTGCAGCAAAAGGAGGGGGCGAAAAAGAAAAGTAAGAAGGTCAAGGGAACCATATACTTGAGCGTAGACACCGAATTCGAAAAAGGAGGGGAGGTCGAGGAGGACACAATGCTGCAGGGAATGTTGGGGAAGGGCCTGAACATGATGGGCAAGGCAGCAAACGAGGAAGAGGCCGCAGAGTTGAAGAGGCAAGAAACAAATTTTAGTGTGGTGAAGCTGCCGCACTAGGTAGGGTGGGGGGAGGGGTTAATAGTGAATTGTTGTACTGTAAAAGTTTCCGCTTGTCATAAAATGACATATAAACTTTCCCCCGAACGGTAAGGGATGATGTCTAGAGCGCTGTACTAAACATCGATTGACGTCCCTTGCCATTACGGCAACGTTTATCCCGAAATCAACAAGGCGGCAATGAAGGACATGGTGAAGGAGAGAGAGGTCATGGAACAAGTCGTTTCAAGAGGGTACGTGGAGTCAAAAAGTAGACTGTAGAGAGTTGTTTTCGCAAAACGGTATTTTTACTATAACCATAACTTTAGATCTGGTGCATCTCCTACAGACGCGCTCCTCTACCAATCGCCGCAATATTTCGATGACGATTTGTTTTCAAGCAGAGATCACAATCAAGTATGACGTTTCCTTTGTGAGTAGGAGTAGAGAAATTTTATATACTGGCACGTATAGGGTAAAAATCTGGAGTGCAGGAAACGTCGTTAATATCCCGAAATCGCAAGTTATAAAAAAATCGTTTTTAAAAGTGCTTATTCCGAACATATTTGTGTTTCATTGGATATATTTTATGACATACATGTGCTTCATTATACATCAAATGGATAATTATATATGTTTTTTTATTCTTTAGTATTTGTTTGTATTGTAAATTTATGATTAATCATTAATTTGTAATTATTTGATACAGGTAATATACATGTATCATACATATAGTGTAATATGTTATTATTATTTTCTTTTTTGTGTATTATTGATGGATAAAATTTGACGATTTTCATAATATACATTGAGTTACTTTTGAGTATTTATTAATTCGTTTCAATATTCAAAATATTCAAAATATTCAAAATATTTAAAATATATATCAAAAGTATTCTATTATTTGGGAATATGCTTTTTTCGCTTGACTTTTTTCCATTTTTTGGCAATCGTTGTTGTAACCCGACTGTTTTTATTTCCTACACTTGACGCTCTTCAAGAGAACCTCTTTCGTAATTTCCTCGAGTGTCCAGGGAAGTTTTTGGTGGCATCGTCCAACTCTTTGGCAATCGCAGCAAAATTTGGACTCGCCCCTTCCCTCATGGGTTACTCTTGCACTGTTTGCGATGGCCCTGCCGGCAAGAAATGCTCAGTGTGTAAGATCACGTACTATTGCAGTCGCGCGTGTCAGCGAGAGGACTTCAAACGACACAAGAAGATATGCGGGAAGGTGACAACCCTTTCCCCGCCCCCTCCACCCCCTCTGTCCCCTACCTTCGATGGGGTAGCGGTTAAGACAAGTGAAACGAAGGGCCGATGTGCGATATCAACGTCTGCCATAAAGGTGGGCACTACGATCCTCACTGAGCCCCCCCTGATCCCCCCTGTCCTCAACAAGGATCAATGTGGCAAGGTGAGCTGAAGCGAGGAGGGAAGGAAGGCTGGAGCGTCTAATACTAGCACCACCTCCTCCACTCGTCGCTTCACTCCTCACCTCACAGCTATGCGCCTCCTGCTTCTGCCCTCTCCACTCTTCATCCTCCTCCTCTTCCTACTGTTCTACGACCTGCCGTTCTCTGAACCCGTATGCTTCGGTCGAGGAGAGGATGTTCCTGAACCTCAGCACACCACCCCCCAGCAACGTTCTGCTGGCTGTTCGTACTTTACTTGCAACAAGGGATCGAGGGGAGGAATTGAGGAGAAAGGTGGACGATCTTGTGGACGACTACGTTCCGGACGGGGAGAAGTACGGCATGCTTGTTCGGATGGTCGCGGAGGGTTTGAAGGACGTCGGACTTTGCGAGGGAGGTGAGAACAAGAAAGCAAATGGAGTTTACACCACACCACACCACCTCCATTGATCCTTTATCACATTCGCCCACCCCCACCACCCCCCCCCCACACAAACCCCCCACCACCCCATCTCCCTCCCCGCGTCAACCACCCCTCCACACACCCATACCTACC
>Ga0115006_10003820_pt1 | contig 10360 bp, 6 predicted proteins | sample ArcOceMetagenome_3_FD_88943 | JGI IMG/M metagenome (GOLD analysis project Ga0115006, IMG submission 88943) | Marine eukaryotic phytoplankton communities from Arctic Ocean - Arctic Ocean- Svalbard ARC20M Metagenome | ecosystem: Environmental > Aquatic > Marine > Oceanic | place: Arctic Ocean...
GCTGCACGTGATAATCCACAACGACGACGTGCACACATACGACGAGGTGATAGACGCCTTCACAGGCAGAGGAGGCAAGGGTGTATGCAGCCAGGATAAAGCCAGGAAACTAACGGCGGACGTCGACCATGAGGGACAGGTTAACATCTACACGGCAGAGAATTTGAGGGACGCTGTGGAGGCTTTTAAGTACTTCGATTCTACGCATGGACTCCACACGAGCGTTGTTTCCACCCCGCAGATGAGGGCATCCGTTAGGTGAGGAAGGGGAGGGGAGAGGGGGACGAACAATGGACAAAACTATACCCTTCACTCCTCAACCTTTCTCACGGCTCGCTTCGCTCGCCCCCTCAGGTCCTCCAAACTCACCGAGCACCTTTCCGCTTTATCAAGCGCCTCCCACTCCTTCTCCGCCCTCCTCGTTCACTTCCTAACAACCCCAACCTCCAACCCCCTCCCTTTCGCGGGCTGTGATTTCTCCGTCCACGCCCCCGCCCCCTCGTCCTCCTCGGCACCCTTCCTACCCCGCTCCATCCTCTCCCCCACCCACGCCCCAACCTCCCCCCACGGTCTCTGGGACCTCACAAAGGGCAGCAACGTATACGACACTGACGATCGTCTCAGCTGCGACGCAGACGTGTTTTCGGAGCACTTAGACGTAAGGAGCTTGAAGAACGTGGGCACCAAAGACGAGGTCGGGGAGTGGGTTAGGGAGAGGTACCCCGACGTTTTCGTGCCCCCCTCGGCGGTTGCTGAGAGGTACAGGGAGGTGAGATCGGACAAGGAGCGAAGGACAGCTGGAGTGAAGCGACAGCAAAAGCATAACGAACAACCTTCCACTCGTCGCTTCGCTCCTCGCCTCACCAATCACCCCAACCCCTTTCTCCATCGTATCTCTTGTCTCATCTCAGCTCGAGGGCCCTCCAACCCAGCCCCCTTCCCCTGATTTCACGTCCCCTCTAACCCCCCTCCTCCACCTCCTCCTCTGCGACCCCTACTGCGACAAGCTCTGCCGTTTCAACCTCCACTCCCTATACCTTCCACTCCTCGTAAACCCCGCATTTAAGAATCGCCTCGGCGCTTCTCTGGCAGTTGCGTATAAACCGCTCTCGACCCTGTTCTGCGGCGGTTACGGAACCGAGTCCGACTCCGTCTTCACCATAAATGTCCAGCTGTTCACAACAAAGTCTCTCGTGTCCTCCCTATCCCACGCCTCCACAGCCGCCAGGCTTCTACCCGACGGTACCAGGGTCCAACCGATCGCGAGGATTGTGCTCAAGGCGCTTCATAGGAACATGCTAGGAGCGAGCTCGGAAACCATGAGGAAGGACGTTGAGAGGTTCAGCGCAGAGAGGTTCGGCGGTTCCAGGTGAGGGCCATCTGGAGCTCGGACCAGCTAGTGCTATAACTAACTTACGAATATCGCCCCCCCCCTGGCTAATCTCAGGACTCGTGACATTGAGAACAACCTCCTCCTCATGGACTCCACAGCCCTCGACCTCCCCCACGTAATAATAGGGGACGGGTTCCTCTCCGCCAAGGCAACCTCCTTCCGTCGTTTTCCCCCCATCCTCCGGGACCTCGAGTACATCCTGGAGACCCCTCAAACGGCCTCGTCGGCGCTTACCTCGAACCTACCGTACCCGAACCCACCGTTCTCGGCACTTTGGGCGAGGTTCCTGAGGCTCAGCCAGGGCATCGACAAGATCTCAAGGCAGAGGTGAGGTTGGACAAGGGGCGAAGGAAGGCTGGAGCAAAGCTGGCCCTCAGCAGTTTACCGTCCACTGCTATAACTAACCCACGAATTTCACCTTCTTCTCATCGCTTTGCTCCTCGCCGCTTCGTTCGCTTCCCAAGGGACGGGCACGTACTTTTCGAGGACAACACCTGGGTCGCCGCTCTATCTCACTCCCTCGCCCTCTCCCACCCAGCCCTAGCTCTCTCTAACTCCAACGTTCCGGCGCTCACCAACCTCTACGATTCGCTGGTGCAGGAAATTAAGAGGTGGGTGTACAGGGACGGACTCCCACCCCCGACCCCGGACACGTCGTACCTTAGGATCATGAAGCTTCAGCCGCTCAAGAAAATTACGGTTGTTGAGGAGGTAAGATGCGAGCGGACAAGGCAAATATGTTCCCTAACAAGGCTAATTACTAAACACGACCTCGTTCTCTCGTTGCAGTGGCCGATGAGAAGCTACCTTAAGATACCCAACTCTTACTCTGAGAGCACCACGTCGAGGATGTCAACGACTGAGAGCCAGACTAAAATCAACTCCAACCAGCTCACCTCCTTGGAGCAAATACTACAGCTCTCCCCCCCCGACCCCAACCCTCGTCTCCTCAAGTACCTCCAGACGAAGTTCAACTCCCTGAGTCAGGGGGATTGCGTGCTATTCCACATACCCCTCCACCGGAACCTGGCTCAGACCATCCTCAGCTACTGCAAGCTCCTAGATTCAGAGGTCCAGGAAAACATATCGACGTTCATGAAGCCCATAGCCTCGTCGGTGATACCCCCCGCTGTCTGCCAGTCCGGCGAGGAGGTCGTGCTATCCCTCAGTGACGGCGGCAGCTCCCCTCAATCCTCAGAATCCAGGGTCCTCCTCAGCAACGAGATCGCGGCCGCCAAGACGGTGCACGCGATCGTGGACTTCCGGATAAGGGCGATCGTAGCTTGGAGGCAGATAGCAGAGTCGAGGATGTGGCTTAGGAACGGACAGTCTTGCGTACAGCTGGCAATCAACTACGCCATACCCCCCCTGTGCAGGTCCCTAAGGGACCTGGATCTGACCCTCCTGCAGTTTTCGGCTGCGACGCACACCGCGGGACTCGGACCTTCCCTCTTCTGGGACCTCCTCGTAACCAGGTTCTCCCTTGACGGTTACTTGACAGACCTCGTATCCAAGGCTCCTCTGGACGGATGGGTCGACCCACCCAAACTCCAATACGCCGAGCACTCCCACTTCATGTTAGAGTCCTTCTTCCACACCCTAAACGTCATGCTAGCCGAGCTGCCTCCACCCCCCTCAGACGACACTTCAGTCATGAAAAAAATTGTCAGGAGGGAACTACTCCACACGCTAGCATCGGCGGGATCGTGCACGTTCTCGGAGTGTTTCTCGTCGGCTGTATCGGGTGTCACGGTGAACGAGGGCGATGCTCCGCCCGAGTTCCAGGGAGTCTTCCAGGAGGTCATGGGAGAGATTGCTGTTGAGGCAAGGTCGTCGAGAGGGGCCACTGCCAAGACATTCGAACTCAGGACAGAGGTCGCGGTGGAGTACGACCCGACCTTCTTTCACCTTTCCCGCCGGGCTCACCAGGCTGCCCTGGAAAAGATTTCTCAGCTTCGCACCAAGATCGGGGGCTGTCCCCCAATCGTTCAGCCCCTCCCCCCCCGCTGCCACAAACTATTCGAGAGCGCCAGGTCCATCCTCCTCCTCCCCCAGGCCTTCCCCGCGCTCCGTCGTTCCCTACTTCTCGCCATCTTGAGCGGCAACTGGGTGCCTCCCCTTCAGCCAACACAGGAGGAGGAGGCTCTCAGAATGGGCATCATGGGAGGAATCGGTACTTTCTCCTCCTCCCCCGCGATGTCGTCGATGAACTCGATGAGGTCCGCATCCCCGGCGGATTTGTCTCTAGGAAGTCGATCCCGCAGCGACAGCACCGCAACTTCAGACTCTGCAAGCCCTTCTAGCGTTTTCTCCTCCGCTACCATCACATCCTCGTGCATTTCCCTCCTCGAGGTTGTCCAGTTCGCTACGCTCCAGTTTCACCAGCTCGCCGTCGAGGGTGACGAAAAGAGGGAATTCTACATTTCGGAGATTACCTCCAACATGTCCACCCTACCACCCGATTCCTGGTTCCTTGTGCAGCTACCCACCTGTACCCCAGCCTCATCCAGGACGAGCGTTCTGGGGTTCCTCTCCATCATGTACGAGTTCTGGGGTTCAGAGGGGGCGGATGAGAGCCAGAGTAAAACCAACGACCAGGAGGCCGAGTCCGAGAGCAGCGGGGCCAGGGCCCTTGTGACCTCGGGACTCGCGTTCCTTCTCCGTGCCTTGGATGTCCTTCTTTCTTCCCCCTCTTCGACTTCAATTGACTCCATAAGGGAGGCCGCAGCAACAGGCGTCCGCCCTCCCTCTGCCTCCTCCCCACATTCCGCCTTCCCCCCCCTCCCCAAGCTCTGGCCGACAACTAAAATGATGACCGTCGACAGCGCCTCCTCGCCCGACGCCGCTAAAAAGCACGCTGCGAAGAACGCGCAGGCCAAGGCGATTGAGAGGATGAAGAGCCTTCAGAACAAGTTCGCCTCGGCCAACGTCGAGGAGCTCAAGGCGGACGACGAGGACGACGAATCTCTCTGTATCATCTGCCGCTGTTCGAACGGCGAGCCCCTGGGCTACATAGCGCACGCCCAGAGGTGCAGGACTGTGCCCAACTCCGTCGCCAAGGATAGGACGGAAATGGGAAAGCTTTGCATGGTCGTTGGGGACCTTGGCTGCCAGTTACGGGCGACCTCTGATCTCAAGTCAATGAAGCTCGATCTGATAAAGGAGACGGGGACCATCGTGAAGGTCTTGGAACACAGTGGCGAAAAGGATTCGAGTCCTCTGCACAGTCGGAGGGTCCTTGTTGAGGGTGGAGGGAAAAAAGGTTGGGCGAGCTACGTTTCGTCCTCTGGATACCCCATCCTCAGGCCCCTTACAGACGATGCCAAGAAGCAACGCTGGGGAGCAACCAGGCCATTGCTCACCTATTGCAGCCACATTGCACACACGGCTTGCGTGGAGAAGCACGTCCTATCGCTGCACCAGAAGTCGGCTGACGGTGTGCAGTATATGGGGTACTACAGCGCCGATATCAAGTCAGGAGAATTCCTGTGCCCCCTCTGCAACTCCATCTCGAATATTCTCGTGCCCAAGGCTGCCAAGGAGGATAAGGATGCTTCCAAAGAGGAAGAGCTGGAACGCATGAAGCCTGCCGTCGAGAGGTTCAAGGACGACCTCCTTAACAGCATGCAGGCCCCGCATATTCAGTCGAGGAGAATCGATTCCGATAACTCTCATTACCTCACGGGTCAGTGGGACGCTCCTAAATTGGTTCCCTACAGGGCTCTCCTCGTGAGTTTCAGCGCAATCGGGTACGGCGCTTCGTCGCTCCAGCAGCAATTCGATTTCAACCTCTCGAATATCGAGATAACCATGAGTGCCATGAAAATTCTTGTCAAGAATTATGACAGGGAGGCAAGCAAGGTGAAGGAGACCATTCTGGACCAGTTCTACCTGCGCATGCCCTCGGTCTGGAAGAGGGCCAAGGATGAGCCCAAGACAGCATATGACGAGATTTGTTCCTTCATCTCAGGGGCGCCCACTCACGTTGCGATGGACGGCACTCTCGACCAAGGTGAAAGCGGGAGGAGTACTGTTGCATCGGCGTACTGGCTTCAGCGCGAGCGAGCGAGAAGCACATCTGGCGAGAAGTTCTTCTACTCGGTCAATAAGGACAAGTCCCCCCCATACAACTCCATCCCAATGCCCTTTGGGGCTTTCGTTTCAGAGGTTGAAGCAGAAAAGAAGGCGCAGGACGAAGCGTCGTGGATTGACGCAGAGCTCGTTGGTTCAGCGTGGCCACTTTTGCCCATCCTCTCTTGGGACCTTACAACATTCGCCGGGGCAATTTTCGCTTTTGAAGTGGAAGCTGGAGAGGTTGCGACAGTCATGAAGTTGTTGATACTGGCTAGGGCTGTGCAAATTTTGGTGTGCGATATCGATGAGTCGCAGGATTTAATTGGTTCCGACGGCCTCGCAAGCAGCAGCGGCGATTCCATCTGCAACATTTTGATTGACATGAAGGAACCTCTGAGGGCAAAGGTTGGGCAAAAGTTGACGCCCTTCCTGAAGGTGTTCCTCGTGGTGGCAAAAGCGAGTAGCTCGGAAGAAGTTGAGTTCTTGCAGTCGGTCGAAGACATCCTTTACGAGGAGGATGCGTTTGACATTCTTGACGGGCTCGGCTTGAGTTGGGAGGACATCTTCGCGGAGGAGGTCGAGACGGTTTCGGCCTGGATTGATGATCTAAAGGAATTAGATAGGTGGCAGGATTACAACAGTGGACGAAAGCGTGAGGAGGTTTTGGGCAGGTTCAAGGACGAACTCAGCATTGACGGCCTTGACGGAATGGACATTGAAGTTCATGAATCAATTGTCAAGAGCGACGATGAGAAGTTCAGCACCATCAATGGATATTTCTCCGACGTCGGTTCGTCCCCCATTCTCTCCCCTCAGCTGTCCATGACAGGTTCCACCAAGATCAGAGTTTCAAGCGATATCGTAACCCAAACACCTGGTGTGGTGCGCGACTTCTCTCATGAGCTCTCCGTCTGCCCAACGCTGGACTTCGACCCCTTCGTCGAGCTTCCCAAGATGTTCGTTGATCTCTATGCCTTTATCAACCAGAGCGAGAGCCTGAGCGAGGATGAGGAAGAAAAGGTTGAGTTCGCGATTGACCTTGTCTCTGGGAGGGTCATTCGCGCGGGAAAGGCGAGTGACGCCGCCGGACGGCTCGGAAGGTGCACCTCGATGGCACGGAAGAACGGAGGGATCGGAATCTTCTTCCTCCTCAGCAAGGCCACCATCCTTCTCATCAGCGGCCTCAGGGCGGTCTACTGGGGATCCATCTTCCTAGACAAGAACGGCGAGGAAGATCTTGGTCTGAAGAGGGGGAGGCCCCTCTTCCTTAATGAACCGAGACTTCAAAAGCTGAGGGACCTTTACCTCAAGAACGAGATTGTTAAGGAAGTCGCTGCGCTTAGGTCGAACAGCGAGAGGGTTATCAGGGAGGGCTGGTACTAGTAGGTGGTGATTATTAGTGTATTTCGTAATTAATGTAGCATAAGATGAACGAATTAAAAACCGCGCATGATCTTTTCCTTTGATCTGGTTTGTTACTCTATTACAGCAGGGGTATCTTATCTTAAGGTGTGTTTTTTGCCCCAAGATAGATCCATACTAGTCATCCGTACCGCCTCCGAATATAATTTTGCTTATTCCATCGTTCTTCGCCCTCTTTTAACAGTCCCCCCTCGTCCCCGTCACTACTGAAATCCCTCCAACTCCCCCCCAGCTGCTCCTCCGATGCAAATGTTACTCGTGACAACCCTCCTGGTGGCATTCTCCCCGCTCTGCATTGGCTCCATGATCCGCATCGGTGTAACGGGTGATGTGAACCTTGACCCAAATCTCCTCGGCGACGAAGAAGGTGGCTTCGGCTACTCCTGGGGAAATACTCTTTCAACGACTCAAAGTCTTGACGCTTTCCTTATCAACCACGAGGCGACGATCGCTAACGTCGATGATGAGGATCCGAACAACTTTCAAATGGAAGATCCAATCAACTACACAAAGACTTTTGTTGAGGCGGGAGTTGACGGCTTAGTTTTCGCTAACAACCATCAGTTCGACTATAATCGATCTGGATTAGATGAGACTATCAGGCAAGCTAATAAGTATGGCATTCCGGGGGCTGGTGTGGGGTATGAGGATGAGGTGAGGCCAAGCGAGGAGCGAAGCAGCGGGCTAGAAGCGACGAGCTAGCAACGCCATCTCTTGTCACGAAAACCTCGTGATCTCGTACTTCCATACAAGACACGCCTCCTCTGTAACCACACAATAACCCTCACCCATAATCCCAACCCTTTGCAATAATCCTCATCCCTCATCTCAACCCCTTTCGCGATTCGCTTCGCTCATCGCAGGTTCGGAAGCCGCTTTTAATGGACGTTGAGGGCGTACCGGTTGCGTTGTTTACGATGGTGTTGATTAACTGCGAGAAGGATGCCGCGAGTGGTGAGGATATTCCTCATACGTGCACGTGCGGGATTAATGAGACGAGGGCGGGGATGATGGATCAGCAGTGCTACCCTGCCACTGCCACTGACATTGGGCAGTGGCTCTACGATGATATCACTGACAAATATATTGAAGAGATCCAGTTGGAGATTTCATCCTTCCGTAAGGAAAATCCTTCGACCTTCGTGATAACTTATTTGCACGTGGGACCTAACTTCCAATGGATGCCGGATCCTACCAGGATGGCGTTGCTGAGGGGCATGGTTGATGCGGGAAGCGACGCTGTGTGGGGTACCAGTAGCCATCATGTTCAGGGAGTGGAGTGGTACGGCGGCGTCCCTATAATTTACGGAATGGGAGACTTCCTGTTCAGGCACTTTCCGGGCATCACGGATTACTGCCCGGATTACGCTGTCCCATGCGAACAATTTCGCCCGGAGCTGTCAGTGTTGCACGTGCTTGAGTTGGAAGAAAAGGAGGAGGAGGGAAGTGGCTATTTTGTTAATAAGATCGTGACGCATTCCACAAGGCACACGACAGAGCAGGTTTTCTGGGCGGAAGAGGAAGACAGAGCTTGGATATTCAACACGCTCACAGAGCTGAACAAGAGCTTGGGTGGCACGGCGCAAGTTATCAACGGCACGGATGGGACGCTAACAATGGTCCCTTCCGCTACGGGTATTTTAAACGGTTGATTACAAGGAAAGTAATACGGTAATTTTTCTCTCTCCCTTCGGATCATTGTACGGCTGTTGCTAAGGGTTGTTCAAATGGATGATTACTAGACAAATGCCGACTTTATTTATCCATCTCTTCGGATCAATGTCCGGACTGAATGATCACTGTTCAAATACTAGTAAAAAAATGCCAATTTCTAGAAGTCGTTCTCGTACCCCGGCCAAGTCCAAGGCCCCTAAGGCTGCCGTCATTACGGAGAGGCCCAAGAAGTTCGGGTTCCGCGCAATGATGGGTGAGTTCTCCTTCCCTCCACTCGTCTTTCCCTGTCGTCAACAGCTTCACTTGGCCTAACCAGGAACTCCTTCGTCATTCTTCCTTTGCAGCCGTTTTTGGGTCAAGTCCCATGCTGATTCTTCTCACGTACACGCCCTGGAGGGCGTACATGGATGGCTTGCTCAAGTTCCCCGACATTCTCATTTCTGATGCTATTGCTTGCTCTCAGTGGCATAGGTCCGTGTACACCACGGGAATCAGCATGGCGGCCCTGAGTTCGTGTGTTATCTACTCAGAGGTCGTTCGCGCCCTCAAGTTCAGAATCGAGCAGCTGCCCAAGTCTGCCAAGGTTGACCCCGTCCTTGGCATGGCTCTAGACCAGTTCCTCTTCACGGTGCTTTGCGGCGTTGTGCCAAACCTTCTTATCCTCATCTCTTTCATGTTCATTGAAGATGCCGACGAGGACGGAAACATCCAGATCCCTGACGGCGAGGACCTCATCCAGTGGATCCTTCACGTTGTTGCTGCCACCCTCGCCTTTGCCGGACTCGGAGTCTGTGCGTTCCTCTACGCTTACCATATTGGACCGAAGGCCCTCGTTCTTGGCATTGAGAGCCCTCAGGACGTCAAGGCTCGCATGGTCTGCGCCATTGGAATTGCCGTCACTGTTCTCTTCGGCGCCCCCATCAGGATGGCTCACATCTACCACTCCAGAGATTTTTGGGCCTTCCCCCTCCTCATGGTCGAGGTGGTCAGTCTCACCTTTGGCGTTTGCGCCAACGTCTTCGGTTCCGTGGGCATGATGATGGAATTGGACGCTGCCAACCCCAAGGTCCTTTTCAGGAACCTCACCCTCACGTCGTTCTGGATCACTCTGATCAAGCCGCTCGTTACCTTCACCCCATTCTGGGGGAACGCGAAGAAGGGAAAGAAGGGAAGGAAGAGGAGCTGAAATTGATACACAGTGAGAGTATTATTAGTCGGATAAGTTATGGAAGATAGCAAAAATAGAACAGCGCAGGGACGAAGTTGGATAGTGATTAGAAAGGGGGTGTGAATGGTCGTTCGTTTATTCAAAATTTGAGCCCAGCATTTTATCATCAAGCCTCCCAATTTCAGTCAAATTATTTCTTGTTGGGGATGGAGTCGCTGTTCTGTGACTATAGATGCCATCCGACATCGGGTGGTGGTTCATCCGCCTGTCTTGTGTCGGCATTCTGCACAGTAGAGCCGATTCTTGCTGTAGGGTCGAATAACAATCAGATCAACTTCTTCATGGACGAGGGTGCTTGCGATGCTGCTATTGTTCACACTGAAAGCAGTCCCTCGGCGATGAAGTGGCAGCCTGATCAAAAGAGGCTCGCAGTAGGACAGGTTAGTAAACTTCTTTCTACGTTTAGTCAAAGAGAGGGGGTTAAAAATTTGAAAACTCACCCGCCTGCCGTGCCCCCCCCCCCCCCCCCCTCTCCCCCCCCCCCTCTCCCCCCCCCCCTCACACTCCCCCTTCCCCCCCGTCCCACCTTCCCTCTCTCCCCACCCCCCCCCTCCTCCCTCTCCCCCGCC
>Ga0115006_10003823_pt1 | contig 10356 bp, 17 predicted proteins | sample ArcOceMetagenome_3_FD_88943 | JGI IMG/M metagenome (GOLD analysis project Ga0115006, IMG submission 88943) | Marine eukaryotic phytoplankton communities from Arctic Ocean - Arctic Ocean- Svalbard ARC20M Metagenome | ecosystem: Environmental > Aquatic > Marine > Oceanic | place: Arctic Ocean...
ACTCCAGCCTGACGAGTGAGGGCTGCTCAGCTGTCTGCGCTAAAAAATATCAAGTTATGTTATCCTCGAGCTCCCTTCCGAGTTTGTGAGTAGAGGGACAAGGTACACCAAAGGCTTGGTGTTTCTAGATACTCGTTAGTATATGTTTACTTTTTTTCGCTCAACTGCGTAATTTAAAAAGTTACGATTACGTTTTCGTAATCGTAACCCGGTATCTTGGGGACGGCGTAAACGGAGGCCCGGGGCCTCCGTTGGCAGGGGAAAAAGAGTCCGTCTGCCTTTGGCCTTTGGAGGGTGTACTTGCCAGTGGCAAAAAGTTGAAAGCTGCAAAAAGGAAACAGCAAATCCAAAAAAACGAAAAAGGATTGCCTCCACCGAGGTTCGAACTCGGGACCTCACGCTTACTAAGCGTGCGCTCTGACCAACTGAGCTATGGAGGCTGCCTCCATGGAGATGCTCCGTGAGGGGCTCCCCCGGCCTTTGTCGCAGGGGGATTCGTGGGCGCGAGTGACGGTGGGACGCGGTAGAGGGCAGACAGGGGAAGAGGGCATGGAAGGTGATGGAGGTGCACGCTATGCATGCAGCTGTACGCCAGCATGTGTGTGCGCATACGATACGATACGATTTGATATTCTCATTCCCGCATACATATGATCATGCGTGCTTCTCCGAGCACCCATGATCACGCATGCGTGCGCGCGTGTGCCGTGGGCGGCCACTCGCAGCCACGTGCTTTCTTGCCTCGCGCCGTCTGACCCGCGCGTGCAGGCCTCTGTGATGCGTGGGTGCCTGCGCTGTCCCCGCCGCCCCGCATGCCGCATGTCGCCGCTTGACGAGAGCTTTGCGTGTTGGCCAATGTGCGTGCGTCATACAGCGCAAACGGGCGCCGCACAGGCGGAACCCGTCCCAGAGGGCTTCGACAGTGGATGGGATGCTTCGCAGCTGGCAACGATACAGTACCCGCTCAAGTTTGAGCTGGCGGCCAAGTTCATGAAGGAACACCCCTCGCTGTCCACCGGCATGTCAATCGAGGACCAGCTCATGTTTTACGGCCTGCATCAGGTCGCTTGCCGCCTCCTGTGCGCGACGCTGCTGCCCCGCCCGCGCGCACCCTCCAGAGGTCTAGTCAGCGTAGCCAGGCGCAGGCTGCTGTCTGGGCGGCCGCGCCTGCGGGGGCGCGGAACCATTTCCGCGCGGAGATGTCTCTCCCTCACAGATAGTGTCGCGGCGACAGCAAGCAACGTTGGGCCCGTGCGACATACCGAGCCCGCATCTGTGGAACCGCGTCGAACGTGCCAAGTGGGACGTCTGGAAACAGGTTTGGGCACACGTCTGGTGCGCGTCCTGTGCAATCTGCCTGCGAGTGCGCACTGGTGCACAGGCGTCTGGTGCGATGTCGCGCGCGTTGTGCCCGGCGTGTGCGCATGTGCGGAGCTGGCCCGCGCCCTCCGGGTTACTGGGGTGGCGTGCAACAGTTGGGCAACACGAGCAAGATTGAAGCCATGTTCTTGTACACTCGGTCGGTCGAAGAAAAATGCGGGTACTGGGCCCAGTGGCACGGCATTGCCTCGGATATAGCTGCTGCACTCGGACTCGACAGGTGCCGCGCTTGGCCCTGCCCCTCCCCCACTCTATTATTACAGCGGCACCCATCTGCGCATACATACCGCGTGCGAGCGGCAGGAAGCCGGCGCTCACATGCGTCTGCGCTGCTGCTGCTGCTGCGGCGGCTGCGTCCGCGGGAGCCCCTCTTCTTGGCAGCAGAGGGGCTCCGGGGGCGCGGAAGCCCCTTTTGGTGACATCAAAGGGGCTCCGAGGGCTTGGGGCCACCTTGCTGTGGTAGGGAAGGGGCTTAGGAGGCGCGAGAGCCCCTTTTGGTGGAATCAAAGGGGCTCTGGGGCGCGGGAGCTCCTTTTGGTAGTAGCACAGCTTTTGGTAGTAGCACAGGGGCTCCGGCGGCACAGGCGAGATGCCAACCAAGGGAGCGCTAATGCTGACTCTCGACATATACACAACACCCGTTGCGGTTCGCCCACTCCTCCGTCCCTGCCTAGCCCCCAAACACAAGGGGCGCCCGCACTACAGGCAACAGAGCCGAGCGCGACTTCTACTCCACCGTCCGCCGCCCCGTCGAATGCGCCCCCCCTCACGCTACCGCCAGTCGAGGAGGAGGAGGAGGTGTATGGCGCATGGGTGGGTGCCGTCATAAGAGGACAGGTGTCTCCGTCCCTGCCTCCTGAAGTCAAAGCGCGCGCAGCCACACGCACGCACAAGTACGCGCGCGCAACCCCCGCGCGCGCAGGCAAAGAACCTCAGGAACCGCTCGCCCAGACGTGCATTTTTGCGTCTCTGACTGTAGGCGTGTGTACGGGCTAAATGTGGGCAGGCGCCGTCGCCGCGTTATCAGCACTCGTGCAACGTGGTCGGGCGGCGCATGGTGGTGTTTGGCGGACACGGCTCCTGCTTCCTCTCCGATGTCCATGTCCTCGGTCGCTGTGTGTGCAAGTGCGCGTGCTTGTCGCATGCGCGCATATGTAGCAGGTGTATATGCGTGTGTTCGCGCGGGCAGACAGAAATTACACACTCGAGGACGTGCAGTGAAGATACTGTGCAACTCGGCAAGTACAGGGGGAGACTCTGGCGCGAGAGCTTGCACTTGCACACGAACCCTGGTTGACATAAGCGTAATGTGTGTGAACGCCGGGTGCCGCCAAACAGATCTGGACACGCGCACTTGGCATCAGCCAGAAACTCGCGGGAGCCCTCTTCCCGAGGCGCGTGCTGGGCACAGCGGGACGGTGGTGGCGAGCATGGATGCGGATGCCTCGTGCGCTCCCTCTCTCGTCATTTTTGGAGGCCATGCAGTGAACGGGAGTTTGAGCGACGTCTATTCCTTGCGCATCACGTCGGCCGCCGCGCGCGAAGTTGCTGGTGGCGGGAGAGGGGGCGGAGGCGGAGGACAAGGCGGCGGGGGCAGATTTGTCGCGCAGTGGCACCAACTCGATGATGGCTCCGGTGGCGGCCCCAGCAGCCGTGGCGGGCACTGTGCCGTGAATGTGGAGGAGGGGGGTGAGGCAGGGGGGCTGCTGGCGTTCGGCGGCGAGGATCAGGGCGGTGCGTGCATGGGCGACTTGTGGCTTTTTGACGTGGCTGCTGTCTCATGGCGCCGAGTATCTTGCAGCGGGGGCGGGCCAGGGCGGCGCGTGGATTCGCGCATGGTGAAGATGGGCGCGAGCATCGTCTTGTATGGCGGCTCGCTTGACTCGCGCGCCCTCGACGACATTTGGCTCTTGTGCCCGAAGACGTGGACATGGACCACACTCTCCGCGTGTTCGTCCGTGTCTCCCGGGCCTCGGGCGGGCTATACGGCAGCAGTGTTCGGAGGTGAGATGCTGGTCCTGGGAGGCGGCGACGGCCACCAGGGGCTGCACGGGGTTTTCTCTCTCAAGCTTGCACAGCAGTCCGACGTTGAGCAGGCGGCAGAAGAGGGCAAGCCTGCGCGAGCGGAGTGGAGCATCGTGCGCGCCGGCTACAGCCATAGTACGCGCGGTCTCACTGTTGCTCGCGAGGTCCGAAACCCTAAACACCAAACCCTAAACCCTAAACCCGAAACCCGAAACCCGAAACCGTTTTGACTGTCTCCTGTCCACCCCTTGCCCTCCTGCCGTCTGACTGCTCCAGCCCCTCTCTCTTCTGTCCGTCATTTTGCCTTGCGAGTGTCGCGAATGTGTTTGCGAATATTTTTGAAAGTTGTTGACGTGCCGCGTGTGTTTGCGGCGTGGAGACAGGGCGCGTCGGCAATCACATACCGTGACACCATTCTAGTCTTCGGAGGCTACAATGGGTCCTACTTGAATGATGTTCTTGTGCTGCGATTGTGAGTGGCCACCCAGTTGGCATCGTGTTTGCACCGTGTTTGCAGGGTTGCGCGGGCTCAGAGCAAGCGAGTGGCCGAAATCTGTCGTGAGCGCGGTGGCACTTAACGCATGGGTTGCTGGTTGCCGTTGCGTGTGCCTTGTGTGTGTGTGATGCGCTGCAGGATGCAAGATGCCAGGTGGGCGCAGGGCATGGAGGAGGGAACGGCGGTAGAGCTGAGCAAAGCTTGCAGCGTTTTGCGCCAAGAGCTGGCGCGAGAGCGTGCAGCACATGAGCGCGCCAAACAGGTGCTGCCTGCTTGCTCTGCGTAGCTTTCCGAAGCTTGTGTGCAAGCAGGAGGAGACGGCACAGGGAGGACTGCGCGTTGCCCTTGGCGCAACCTGCGCGCATGCCAAGCGCTTCCCTCAGGGAGTGTGCGTGGAACCAGGCTCCGGGTGTGACTAATGAAGGTGACACAGTCAACGACCACGGCTACTTTTGACACACTCACCTCCCTCTGCAGGAACTGGACCGGCTGCGAGGTGAGCATGCGACAGTGCGTGCGCAGCTGGCGCAGCTTGAGCAGGCATACTACCATTCGCCAGCTGCCATTGCAGGTTCAGGTCGCGGCGCAGCAGTTACAAGTGCCCTTGTCCCCGGGCACGCCTCATCGGCGGATGCTGGTACCGGCACAGGTTGGTCGTTCTTCTGCACAGCACCCACCACCGCGATTGTCGTGCGCATCTGCCCTCTTTTGCGCATGTTATGTTCAGTCGTAGACAGGCTTGTTCTTATTGCATGCTGCTGCTTGACACCGCTATGTCGTGCTCTTGGCACTCGTAAGTGGTTGCCCTTGCGTGCTACTACTATTAAGACCGCTGTGCGCAACCGTGTCTTGGACTGCTCGGCATGTTTGTAGATCACCGTAGGTATGTTCAAGTTATGCATGTTGCGCTGCGCCCCGCCCGCTCATCTACTCACCCACCCACGCACTCACTCGGTATATGCATGTATCTGTATGTATGTGTACGGGTAAATGTGGTCACATCAGCGTTGCTTGCACTGGCGGTAAATTGGCTGAAGGTCACGATCTGGGGTGGACCTCCTCTCGACTTGGCAACTAGGGCGAGGGGCAATGTGGACCCTGCAACAAACGCCTCGCGAATTGAGAAAGATGAGCCTGATGCGATGGTGTGAACTTGCGATAGTCATGGCTCCAAGTGCTTTTTCTGTGCCTCGCTATGCCAGCGGGAACAGCGCGTGTAGCTGGTCTTGGTGCGCTCTGCTGTAGGCTTGGTCGTCTCTCACCGGACACACCCTCCATGTCTAGTCTGAAATGAGAAAATACATTCAACAAAGACGATGCATCGGGACTGCATATCGTGTCAATCCGGTGCTCATCCGACCTCCCTTGTGCCTTGCACCATCCAAAGATTTCCAAACTTTACTTTCCGTAATCTACAAGGTGATGACTATCGTACACAAGCAAGCCTATGGCCGTTTCCCAATGGGGGGACATGTGACTAAACGATTTTTAGCACACGTCAATCGTCGACGTCTTCTTCGTCTTCTAGCAGGGACTTGACGTATGGGGTTACGGAAGCAGCGTGCTTCAATCCTGGCGATTTGTCCAAATGCTCAGCTGAGGCAGCGAAGGTGACTGAGCGGCCAACTTGGCTTGGCGGAGGTGGTCGTGGCCGCGGCAAGGGTGACGCCAAGGGAGATTCCTGTAACCAAACTTCCTCAGCTCTGACGCCAGACGGCGCAGCAACAACAAAAGTACTTATGCGACAACAAGAAAGGAACGTATGTGCTCTCTTGGCATGTGCCGTGGATTGAAAATGTACTTACCCGTCCCTTCTTCTCCTCTACTCGTGGAGTGATTAGCTTGCAATCCCTTCTCAATGCTGCGAGCCGGTCTGTGTTTAAGGCAGGTGGGCGCAAGAGCGGGGCGTGAGTGGTGCGGTAAATGGCAAGTTTCTTGCGGTTGGCGTATGATGTGGCGGCATCACGCCATACATCCAAGCGTACCAGAATGAGGAGGTGCAAACTTGGGAGCATCCGCAGTAACAAACATATATACCTGTAAGAGCTTGCGCCTGGGACTGCTTCCTCTCAGCTGAACTCTTCTGGGCTTTCATCAGTGCCACTTGCTCTCTCGACACCACCACCGTGTCGTCGTCTGCATCCATTCCATCATCGTTCCCTTTCCTCAGGTGACCCTCCTCCGCATCATCCCGTTCAGCAAACGCCAAGATGAAGAAACCGTTGTGCCCACAGCAAAACAATTCCTGCCGTAAAGGAGATGGGCAGGTAGATCAGAGACAGCGACAGAGCACGCACTGCCTCCATTCCTGCACGGCCACACAGGACACGCGCATGCATACATTGTCAAGGAGTAAGGGACCTCAGAGGGCTGATCGATAAGAGTCGTCACGGGTAGCCCCTTGGCTTTGTTTTGTGCCTGCAATACGCAGTGGGAGGCTTTGGATCAGAATGGCGCGTTCACAATGTCTGCGCTTCTGCCCCTGCCGCATGGTGGATGCGTACAAGCATGCGAGCCTGATGCAATTTGGACGCGGCAATGCACTGGGGCAGCAAAGACAGAGAATTAAGGGGTGACCTTAGCCTTGGCCTCTGCCAAACGATTCTTGAGGGCCACTTTCGCCGGAAGCCGGTTGCTTCCTGTAGCTTTGCCCCGCCCTGCTCCCATTTTTACACCTCCTACAGACAGTCCACGGGGGAACTGGTCAACACCTCCGCTCTGATCCTTCGTCGATGCTGCCTCAATCGAAGGCCCTGATGCAACCTGTGCAGCGGGTAACTCTTGTGCTTCGGTATCTGAATCGGAATCTTCTCTATGTTTCCTCCGTGGTTTCTTCTCTCCTGCCATGAAATGTTGATGTGTAAGGTAGCAAATGAGATGAGATGACGTATGAGCTATGAGCTTCTGATCCTGATCTTGTTTGTGAGGCAGCCACACACGTCACACACGAAGAAACACAACCTCGCTCAATGGCCTCCTGCTCCTCCCTTTCCTCTGCTTCTTTTTGGCGTTTTTCCTTGATCTTTTGCAGCGTTTCGATCGGCCTCTCAAAATCTGATGTGCGTGTGCATGCGTAGCCGTGTGCGCGTGTACCATGTATATCATCAAAAGACATAGGCTGAGCTAAGACGTTGGCCGAGCACATCAGTCTCCATTTTGAAGCCAACTGCAAACGCGTGCACATGAGGAAAGGGTGAAGCGAAGCTAGCACCTGCCCACCAACATTCAAAGTCCTCGTCTTTGCGCACCAGAACGCCAGTTTTGTCTAGATATTTTGAGTAGAGCGGGTGGTACGCAAACGCCTGTGGCATGATATTTAACACGAGTACGCACAGACACACGTGTGTGCACTGATGGTCAATCGTAAACATATACACATACACATATACTCAAACGCGATTTGCATAGGAGATGTGTTTGTCCCCTTGCATCCAGCCCAGAATGCGAATTGCCCATCCGTATACATGCACATAAAAGTGACTACACGATGTCGCCTTCCCACTTACCATCGCATCTACCGATACAGGAGGATGTTCACAAAAGCAAGCACAAGATGTAGGTGTACCTTGGCAATGGTAACAGCCATGCCCTCACAACCGTTGTATGGCATGACTAGTTCTTCCAATTCATCGTCCCTCCAGATATCTATGCGCTCGCGCCACAATCGGGTCAGTGGATGCTTGTGGTGACATGCACATGTCTGACGGCTGGATGCATCCAGCCGCGCTCTGCGCGCGTGCATTTATGCTGTTTGCAAAAGGATCTGAAGGGAGGTAAGAGTACCCGTGAAATCGAGGTGGAGCTGACGAAACCCCTTGGAGCGCGCTGAACTGCGTAACCACATGCGCACTCAATTACACATGTCCTTCATTGCGCATTTGCGTTTGCAACAATTCAGGATTGTGCCATGGGCACACGCATGCCAAAAAGTTGCGCGCACGCAAGCAGGCGAAAGAAATGAATGGGGGGACAACTTACGGGAGCCAGCGTGCGTCGTATTCTATGCCCCATCGATCGATGCGAGAAGGCAAGACGGATGTGATAGGCATGTGCAACCTCTCGAAATCCTGCCACATTGGCTCCAACAAAGCCAGTTTCCGTTTTTCCCGATCCGCCGGGTTCATTTTGGCGCGGTGCCGCGTTTGTTCTTTGATCTGCAGTGTTGAATGTATGAGAGGCTGATGTTGCATCTCTCTGGTGTGGCGAAACTTGACATAACTAAGACCATGTACACGTTTCTTCTGACCTTATCGAACGCGCTCTGGCAGAGATCTTGTTGTATGTCGTGTTCGACTTGATGAAGCTTTCGTCCTGCGCTCACATCTCCGCCTGGTGGAACAAATGGATTGTTTTCCACCTGAAAAACAGCGGGTGTGCGGAGGGGTACATGGCGCGCACTATCAACACCGGGCACCACTGAAACAGATCGCGCAAAAGAAGCATGAGCGTCACGGAAACTCAAGCTTATCATTTACAAAGGATAACCGGTGCGCGATCAATCCAATAGCTGCCGGTGGTGGGCGCAAATTTCTTTTTGCGCTCCTCTGCCTCTGCTTCTGCCTTCTTCTCCGCCTCCTTTTTTATTCGCTCTTGCTCTATCTCCTGCGATGTCTTTTGCTGATGATACCTCGTATCGTCAGCCGGCGACCGCAAGACTTTTGGCATGAAGATTGCGAAAAGCAAGCAGCCTTTCTTGCCAAGAGTGAGCCGCAACAAGCCAGCAACATGAAGAGAGATGAGAGGTGGGCAAGAGAGTTGGGCTGGGAGAAAAAGGATCGCGAGGCAACCTGGCCCTTTTTTTTGCCTGCAGCACGCGCCAATGCTTCCTCTTGCTCCTCTGCTGCCTTTCTTGCCGCTTCCTGCACAGGACAGGGAAATTGAAATGAAGAGAGCAAGCGTGACCCAGGAACTGGGACGAAAAGCCAGAGGCGCAACACGAAAAGCAACGGCTGTTTCGCGGTTCGTAGACTGGAGAGACACACCTCTTCCGCGGCCTTGGCTTCAGCAGCAGCCCTCTCCGCCGGTTCGCGCAGCTTGGCAAGCCACTTATTGAACTTTTCGTCGTGGGAGCTTTTCCTGATTTCTTTCGCGGGAATGACCCTGCAACAGTGCAAGTTGCGATGTGAGCCCGAACAGCAACAAGATGCCGGAAAGACTAGCAAGCCCCACAGTCAATAGGTGCACCTGCCATAGATTACAGGTGGTACGATCTGATGCCTGTACGCCGCCCATACACTTGCAGGTGACTGTTCTGTTGGCGCCGCATCTAGCCGAAGGGAGCCCTGCTTCGCGACGGGCTGGGATGCCGCCAACACTTGAAGTGATCTTGCAATCTTTTTGCTCGCTCCCCTGAATGTGACGGGCCCAGCTGCAGGTTCAAAAGAGACCCAGCGGAAAGAGAAAATGAGCTTAAGGCACCCAGCCAGCTGCACACGTTAAGTTATCCAACGATCTGGCACTGGTAGGATGGTCATGCATGCGGCTTTCCCTCCCTCGCGGAGGCGTTCACGTCGAGCATGGATCAAGTTAGTGCGCATGTGATTGGAATCGAGACTCACCGTCGGCCTTAGGTCGGGCTAGGGGCTCTTCCATCCAGCCCCCATTCTGACAGACCTCAACACCACAAGTCGCCATGTGCACCTTTTTGGGCTTGCCAGCGCCCTGCGCCAAGGGCTTTAGTGTGAGTGGAACAGGGAGTCGTTGTGCGAACGCGCGCTCGCGGCTGTGCGTTTGAACGACTTACAGTGTCAATCCAGGGTGGTGGCTTTTTTCGGTCGGGGTATTCGCGTTGCTCCTCGGCCGTGAGCTTCACGCGGTCGAAGAAGATCTTTTTCGTCCACTGATCGTCGAGGCCAAAGAGCTCCGTTTGCATTTCATCTTTCTCGTAGCTGCCACCCGTGCTCTGGCGTAAGAACATGTATACGCAGGCTCCGCTGCAAGTGACATGCGCGCAACCACCACGCAACGTGGTGGTAGCACGTGCTGCGGCGCAGCGCCAGCCGAAGAGGAGGACCTCCAAATCCAGCGCATCGCGAGGATGCTGGCATCCTTGTCGAGCTCGCCTTTGGTAGGGACCTTCATCAGGTTGCCCTTGCCCTTGACAACCGGCTTATTGTCCTTGCCGTCCTTGTCTTTCGGCGGCATCCTGGTCGACGAGACCTTTAAACCCCCGCACCCCGCCCCCGGCCCGCCTCGCCTCCGCCGCACCACGCCGCACCACCCGGGCCGGTCACAAACGGATCACGTTCGTGGACTCCGAAAACAGGTTGTGGCCCCTTAAAGGAGTCATCTTAAGGTAACAATTCCTGATAGTTTAGTACAGTATTGAAGAAATTACTCACAGAACGTGTGGAAATTTTACTACTCAATCTTACATTTTTCCACACTACCATTTTGTTTTTTTTATGCCTTCACCCCGGTAGGCCCTAGGCCAACGGAACGTGTTCTTCCCCGCC
>Ga0115006_10003826_pt1 | contig 10354 bp, 5 predicted proteins | sample ArcOceMetagenome_3_FD_88943 | JGI IMG/M metagenome (GOLD analysis project Ga0115006, IMG submission 88943) | Marine eukaryotic phytoplankton communities from Arctic Ocean - Arctic Ocean- Svalbard ARC20M Metagenome | ecosystem: Environmental > Aquatic > Marine > Oceanic | place: Arctic Ocean...
ACACACACACACACACACACACACACACACACACACACACACACACACACACAGACAAACACGCACGCGCTCGCGCAAACACACGCACACACATACACACATGCATAAAACATCTCAGGCGTGAAATACGCGGGGGTCCCCACGCGCGATACCTGCGCCACGCACGCGCGCGCGAATTTGTGCATATGCACGGAAAGGTGCAGCCTCACGCACATGCACAATGCACGTGCACGTGCATGTGCACATGCACATGCACATGCACATGCACATGCACATGCACATGCACATGCACATGCACATGCACACGCACAATGCACATGCACAGGAACACGCATGCAAATTCACACATGTGCACATGCACGTGCACAGGCACAGGCACAGGGACACACATGCAGCATGACATGATACCGCGCCGGAAGGAGCCTTAGACTTTGCAAGTCCAAAATCGCCTATTTTCGCTTCGTCCGTTGCGGAGAGGAAGATGTTTTGGGGTTTGAGATCTCTGTGAATAATCTTGTTTTCATGTAGATGCTGGAGGCCATCTGCAATCTGTTTCGTGTGTGTGTGTGTGTGTGTGTGTGTGTGTGTGTGTGTGTGTGGTTGTGGGTATCACAACGATGATGCTACAGCGTGTTTTCGTGCTCACATGCAAACGTTCGTGCCGCATGGCAGCTGCACACGCGTGCCACACATACACACACACACACACACACACACACACACACACACACAACGGAACACACAAGCACAACATTCATATTCACACATGCGTGCTCGCACGCGCGCGCGCACACACACACACACACACACACGCACACACACACGCATAACAGGTGTTGGATTTGTTGCGGGTGTGGGCGAGGAAGTCGGGTTGGATGCGAGTGCAAGCACCTGGCAAATCCATGCTCGACATGCGGATTCCTCAAGCGCGCCACCACAAACCTTTGTGTCGTGTATTCTGCACGAACGGGTGGCACGCACACGCGTTATATTCGGTTCGTCCATGCTTGCGCCTAGACGATGGCCACATGGCACTTCTGGGGCCATGTCGCCCGAGGGAAGAGCAGACGACCGCCTTTGCATGCTGTGCGCTTGTATGCATTCGCCGCGTGTGCCCGTATGATGTAGATTCAGAGCACAACTCGGGAGGAATCAGAACCTTTTGGCCAGGTCGCCGTGCTCGCAGAACTCCATGACTGTGCACACGAGCAGCTCCTGCCGCGACTTTTCCTTGTGCAGGAAGACGTCAATGTACTTTACGACCGCTGGATGGTCAAGGCTCTGCAGAACCTTGGCCTCTTGTAGGGCTACGTTGCCAGCTTTGATGTTGTCGCACGCCACCGACTTGATCACCTTTGTCTCGCCTGTCGCCTTGTCCACTGCCGTGGCCGTCCAACCTTGCCCGCCCCTGCCACGCGATCGCTTGTCACTGACTGCGGCACAATGACAGCGCGTTCGTCGCGCGTGGGTCAGAAACGCCAAGTGAACGCACCGGGCGAGGTCTTTGAGGTCTGTAAAGTCCTCCATCGCCCGCCCCAACCCTCCCCGCCGTAGACGTAAGGAGCCGAGGAACCCCGGAAAAGAAAAGGACCATGACGACCGTGACCTTTTTTTACCGCCGATCACGGTCCAGATCCGCGCACGGACCTTCCTCGTCATCACGTTCAAAAAATGGCGAGCCAAGAGGAAGTGGACAAGGAGGTGAGTGTTCGTGTGCTGGGCGCGCAAGGGCCCAACCCATGCTTCACACACGGACCACATGGACCTTTATTCACGAGCTCCATCCGAACGCCACACATGCTGTGAGCGAGCGCTGCAGAGACCCATGCTGGAGCAGCAAGGACGCTCGCTATGAGCAGGCGTTTGCGCTCACATCCTCTGTACGCCATTATAACGTTCTTGTGTATTCGTTCGTGGGTGTGCGCCCTGCGTCACGGTGGGTATGCGTGGTCACCGGCATGCGTGCGTGCAAATGTGTGTGTATATGTGTGTGCTCGCGGCCGAGTGCAACCCCTACAGCTCCGGTTCTGACAAGCGTCGGAAACTATGCAGGTAAAAATGCTTCTCGAGGAGATGGAGCGCCTGGGGACCAAGTGAGTTCCGCGCGTTCGCGTTGTGCAGTATTTCAGTTGGCCCTCCTGCGCCTTGCGCTCGCCTCTCCGTCCGGGCTTGCTTTCTTGCAAAGCCTGGGCATTTGTGTGGACTAAGCGCTGTTTCTCGCTGCAGAAATGCGGAGGGGAAGTTGACATGCAAGTTTGGGGCGCTCATCAAGGATGACAGGTACACCTAAGAACTAGACAGATGAGCTTGTCTGCATGTTCTCACCCCACATAGTGCTGGCTCTTGCCTGACCTCATGAGTAACACCTGATGCAAGGTGCTCGAACATTTTCGAGGCGATCGTGGGTACGCTGCGCGCGGCAAAGAAGAAGGGTATCATCACCTTCGAAGGCCAGGCATGACTTTGTTCGTGTCCGTGCGTTTGCGCGCACACGCGCAAAGCACCAATACAGTTAGCCGCACACGCACATTCACAAACACACACACACACACACACACACTCACCAGATGCTCCTGTCGCCGACGCATGATGACGTGGACATTACGGTCAAATGAGCGAGGCGAAGATCACCCCTGAAGGTTGGTGATCTGATCATGAGCTGCCGTGTGGTGGCTAAAAGGGACTACGCGGAGGAGCGTTGAGTGTTGTGCGCGCAAGTCTCATCCTATGGAGGCAGTCCCGAATGAGACAGTCATGCGACGCCCCGGCGAGGCGCGTGACAATGACCGCCTGCGGTCTGAATCACCGCAGGATGCGCATTTGCGAGCACAGCGACTCAGTCACAAGTCGAGGGTAAACAGACGCAGAAAATGCTTGAAAGAAGCTGAGTGTGTACATAGTGCAGGTGTTCGGTGCGGGAACAGCGTGAGGGGCAGGAGGGAGGAGAGAAAGCATACACGAAATTCGATTTGCGTGGAGGATCTCTATGTATTCATTATCATAAACACGGAAAGCACAATGTCGATCCGTGAATCCCTAGTCTAAATTGCTGTAGCGTGCTGAGTTTTCGAGCTTCAACTTGGCCGCGAGTATGAGAGCGGCCGTTCCGGGCCTAGACTCCGCATTTGCGTGCTGCGATACCGGTCGCTCACGTGGGCTCCCCAGCACCAGCTGTTCGCTGTGCTCGACGAATCTTACGCCTTTGTGCTCTCGCAGCGTGCGTGGGGTGCTCGGAAAGTCTGCACTGAGCTGGTCTTGGCCCAGTGATGACTCATGTGCCCAGCCCACATCTAGAGCGCTACCAGCAGTGCCTTGCGTTCTAGGGCGAGATTGATGATGCATGGCTTCGCCCTTCTTCGATTCCATCGTTGAGGGCCGGGAAAATGTCAGTCTTTTGGTCAGGGGTCCAGGCCCACGCTTTGATCTCTGCGAACTCGGCGGTTGGTCTCTGAACCGAACTTTGCTGCGCGCTGAAGCGGGCGCACTGGGCCCTGTCTCGGAGGGGGTTCCTGCAGTTCCAAACTCTTGCAATCCTGTCATGGGCCGCGAGGTGGGAATTGCGGGGGGAGCGAATCCATCCTCGATCTGTTGCGAGCTAGGGTGAAAGCTCATCGGCAGCCCCCGTGACGATGTCATCCGTGCTGGGGCCTTGCTCACGTTCGCCCCAAAGTTGTCCAACACTGCGCCGTGTTCATCCGGTCGAGGCGGGACAGAACGAGCCGGCTCGACGGCGAGACCGAATTCACCTGGTGGAACTAATGCGGCTGCTTGTGCGGGCCGCGGTTCAATCGACGTCGCTTCCTGTGGTATGCAGGCCAGTGGCCCATAATTAAGCGAATGTGAAGCTCCGTCATTTAGCAGGCTTGGCGATGTACGGACTACTGGTTCAGGTGCACAGGGGGTACTCAGCTCCGAACGACCAGGCGAGACGCGAACAGGGTCCGTGGTGTCGGGTACGATGGGAAAGAATTCCTCTCTCCTCCCCGAGCCTTCTTGATTCTGCGGACTTGGCCTTAAATGAGCTTCTGGCGCCTCATCTCTCACATCCATCGCATCGTCAACCAAGGCCAGTTCCTCCTCCGCTATTTGATGCGGGATCCCGACAGCAGGCACCTGACTTGATTCAATCTTGCTGTGAGATGAAAGATATGGTTCAACCAAGGCTAGTTCCTCCTCCGTTACTTGATGCGGGATCCCGTCAGCAGGCCCCTCACTGCCCATGCTACGAGATGGAAGGTAGGGTTCTGGTTCAACCTCATGCGCCTGTTGTTGCTTGCCGTCCGCTTCAAATTCGTCTTCAAGCGATTTCATAAGATCTCGGATTTCAGACACACCAGACGGAGCAGCATGAGTAGCAACGGGCTGTGGGGCAATTGTAACGGAGTTGACGCTCGCCAACCTACGAACAACGTCATCGAATTCGGACTCGTCTATCAGTTCCACGGCTTGATTATCATTCTCTTCCCACATGCGCTGAAATTCACGTTCTTTCGCAATGCCTTCCCAACTAACAGGGTAGAGGCTTCTCTTCTTATGAGAGCCCGCTCTGTCATGGAAGTCCTCATTTTCTAAAGTTGAGCTTTGTTTGACGAAGCTGAACCCACCCAAGAAAGATGGCTTGGCAGTGGCACCTGCCAAAGGCTCCTGCTTCAGTGTGAGAGCCTTCAAAATACCCGGCCGGTAGCTCTTAGCATAGGGCTCAGGGTCTATTTCTTCACCCAAGCCCAACGGCTGCCCTTGGGCGTCCGGTTCAATATTTACTTCGTATTCAACCTTGAACCTGCTAATGTCATCTGCTGGAACGTAGTTTTGCAAATCTGCCGTGAGACTTTCTGCTTCCTTGAGTAGTGCGCGAAGCTTTTCTGCATGTAGGCCTTGGTCAGTTTTTGGAGTAGGGTCATCAAAAAAGACGCGTTTATCCATCGTCATGTGATTGAAATCGAATCCAGACAGAAGAAAGGTGGACCCAGGCGCATCTCGCTCGCCAAGAGATGGCCCAATCTCTCCACTATACTCTCTTGTCTCTTGTTTGGCGCAGCTGGACTTTCTAGTCCAGCGTCTCAGTGCGTGCAAAGTCTCAAAATCTTTGATAGCAGATTTCTTGCCAGCAGTCAATTCTTGAATTTCATAGCTTTCCGAGACCTGGCCATTGTCAACCATCTCATCATTGATCTGTTTCGTCCACCTTGTCCATTTGCCTATCATAAGGCTGCTCTGTAGGTCTCTGCTCTGTGTGATGAGATCCAGCACCAAGCTTTGAACTTCACTCTCGCCGCAGTCTATCAAATGGACTTGCGCTAAGGCACATTTTTCGCCCTTGTTGTTTCTTCCCCCTACGGTCGTGCTCTGAGTGGCAACGCTCACAATTAGGATGCGGGACGATTTTAGGCCAGTGGCAGTGGAGAGATCGTGGGCTAACCCAGAGCACAAAATGTCATCGCTGAAGTTGTCCGGATCTCGCTGCAACAAAATTGAGAAATGGGCAGCAGGCAGCGGTTTCAGGCGGGCATTCTTCCAATAAGCTTTAAAAATCCGCGGAATGCTCGCTTGCAGCCACAGGTAAATGGCACATGCAAAAAGAAGCAGAGAACCCCCCCAGATTACAGAAATGCCGGCAGGGGTTTCGAGAAATGGTACGTAAAACTTCTCCTCAATGTTTGCAGTCGATACCCAAGGCGGTGTTTCATATTCAGCTCCCACCTGCTTGCCCGTCGTGTTCGACATTTTGGCCTCAAATGTTTTCACCGTGGCAGGATCACCCATTGTTTGGGCCAGGGCCTCAGGAGAAACTCCTTTCGGCACACTTACCTTATAGCTCACGGATAATGCCTCGCCCGAATTTCGACGAAGAGCACCCTCATCAACGAATTTGGTACAGTCTGATCCTACGCAGACCATGATTACAATCACGCTGTTTGCGCCCCATTCAAGGCCATTTGCATCCTCCTCGCTGATGATAGAATCAGCAATGCTTTTCTTGAAATCGTTGATCGAGGAAATGAACTCATCCTTGCTCAACCCTGTTAGTCTTAATTCTGCTTCCACTGTCCTATTTTCGAGAGTTGATACAGCGGAGAATTTGCAAGCCTCCGGCCCAATCTCCAGCTTGACCTTGCCGGCAGCGCATTTTGAACACACATTACCACGAAATTCGTAGTTGACGTCGCAAAAGCACTCGTCTTTGCTCACACTTCCCGGCTGCGATATGGCAGACTGCGGGCATCGCGTGCAAGGATCGTTGCTGGTCGCATTCTTGTACGTACTGGGTGCGCACATGACGCAAGTCCAGCCGTTGCTCTCGTCCAATCCAGTGTAGCCAGCGAAGCAACTGCACAGCTTTGCACGGCCACTTCCAGGGGGCGACAACGAATTCGGCGGGCAGTCTACGCAAGGCCCTGTGCCATAATTTTCTTTGAATTTTCCTGCGGCGCATGGATTGCACGGCAGGCCATTTGGGCCCCAGTATCCAGGTGCACATTTGCACTGACTGATGGAAGTCGCCCCTGGCAGGGACGCTGACCTTAAAGGGCACGACAAGCAGGCTGTGGCACCCAGGTCTGGCATGTATGTACCCGCTGGGCACAGTTCACACGTAGTGTTGTCAACGGCTCCAAATGCCAACGAAAGGGTGCCGCGCGGACAAGGCTCACACGTGGTCTCATAGCGCTGGCCCACCCTGCCAGAAAATTTTCCCTGGCCACAAAGTGTGCAGCTTTGGGCTCCTTGGGCTGGTTTGTATGTGCCTGCGCTGCACTTTGAGCAATTGGTTCCAGGGGGGTTTGTATACCCAGGATTGCACGTACAACCAGTGATCTCTCCACTCCCTGCTGGCGAATTCGACTGTCGTGGACAGTCTCTGCAGACATCCTCAGAAATTGACGCCGTTTCGGTGCTGTACTTCCCAGCCTGGCAGGATGTGCACGGGGCGGGGCCATCGATGGATTTCCATGCCCCCGCTGGGCAAGCATTGCAGGCAAACACACTTTTGCCGTCGGACGAATAACCGGGAAAGCATTTGCAATCCGCACGGTCCTCACTGCGGTTCAAGCCCCCCACCTTGAAGTTTGTACTGTGCGTGGGACAATTCAAACAAGCCGTTGCGCCAAAGAAGTCCGTATATGTGTTCACAGGACACCATGAACACGATTGCGATCCCATCGTGCTCTTGTACTTAGCTTTCGCACACTGTTGGCATACCCCCCAGTTTGAAGTTCCAGTATAGCCGGGTTCACACACGCAATCGAATATTATGGCACTCCCAACCTGCAGAGTGGTTGCACCAGGGTAACATTCTGCACATGCAGATGCACCTGTCCTCCCGTTGTACGTTGCGATTGGACATTGTAGACACGCTGAAGAGCCTGTAGATGGCTTGTACGTCCCTTTGCTGCATGCCGAGCACCGTGACCCGTCAGCGCCGGTGTACCCGACATTGCAACTGCAGGCTGTCGAAGAAGGGCTGCCTTCTGGACTCGTGGAGAACGCTGGGCAGTATTTGCACTCGTATTGGTTCGGAGCACCAGCAGTCACCGAGTACTTTCCCTTGACGCAATTGAGGCACGTGGAGACGCTCGTCGCGCCCACGGCAGTCGAGTACTTCCCCACACCGCACAAGGTGCACTCCGCTGACCCGCCTGCTCCTTTGTACTTACCTGCTACACACGCCGTGCACGGTCCGCCATCTGGACCCGTATACGCTGCGTTGCATGTGCAGTCGGTGATTTCGTCGCTCGACGTCGGGGACGTAGAGTCGGACGGGCAGCTCAAACATTGGGCGCGGTCCGCTGACGAGTAGGTTGCTGCCGGGCAACTGAGGCACGTGGAGACACTCGTCGCGCCCACGGCAGTCGAGTACTTCCCCACACCGCACAAGGTGCACTCCGCTGACCCGCCCGCGGCCTTATACTTGCCTGCCACGCACGCCGTGCACGGTCCGCCATCGGGGCCGGTGTAGCCAACGTTACATGTGCAGTCGGTGATTTCGTCGCTCGACGTCGGGGACGTAGAGTCGGACGGGCAGCTCAAACATTGGGTGCGGTCCGCGGTCGAGTAGGTTGCTGCCGGGCAATTTGTGCACGCTGAACTGCTGACAGATTCTTCAACTGAAACATACTTTCCAGACACACAGAGCGTACACGGGTCCGGTCCTGTGACATCTTTGTACGTTCCTGCCGCACAGTTTATACAATCACGACCGTTCAATCCGTAGTGCCCCTTGTTGCACGTGCAATCTTCCACGTCACCGCTGCCAGATGGAGCGTCGGTGTGTAGGGGGCAATTCAAGCATGTGAATTCACTCGTTGCGCCCGTCGCCGTGGAATACTTTCCGCCGATGCAGAGCGTGCATGCTGCGGTGCCAGCGACAATCTTGTACTTGCCCCCCACACATGCGGCACACGAACCGCCGTTGGGGCCAGAGTAGCCGGGGTCGCAGATACAAGCTGTTTGCACGCTGCTCATAGCGGCAGAACTCGAGTGCGAAGGGCAGGGCTCACACTGACTATTGTCCGCTGCAGAATATGTGTTTACATCACACGCCAGACACTCGTCGATTGATGTCGAAGCAGAGGATGACACATGCTTTCCGCCTACGCACTGGGTGCACGCTGCTGTCCCCTCTTTTGGCTTGTACTTGCCAGCAGCGCACGCCACACATGGGCCTCCATTGGGGCCTGCCGCATAGAAACAGGTCAGGCAACCTCTGAAAGCCATAGACATTTCAACAGTAGGCAGAAGAGGAAAACAAAACAACACGCACGCATTGTGCAGGACATGAGCGGGAACCTGTATGGCCCAGATTGCACTGACAATGCGTTTGAGCGGAGCTTGCTGCTGGTGAGTTGGAATCGGATGTGCAGGAGATACAACGGCTGTTATCTGCTGACGAGTAGGTATTGATCTCGCAATCTGAGCAATCGCTGCTGGACGTTGCAGCTTCGGATGACACAAATTTTCCCCCAGAACATTGTGTGCAGGCTGCCGACCCAGGGGCTGACTTGAACTTCCCTGCCGCACAGGCCGTGCATGGCGTTGTGCCTGGAGGACCCGTATAGCCGATATTGCAAAGACAATCTTCATTCGCAACACTTCCTGCAGGCGAGGTCGAACCATCTTGACATGACAGGCATGCGGACTCACTGTCAGCAGCGGTGCTCCCAGAGTACTTGCCAGCAATGCACAAGGCACACACAGCCGACCCGATAGCTGACTTGAATTTTCCGACGGCGCATTCAACGCACGTGCCACCGTCCGGCCCTGTGTATCCTGGACTACACTTGCAGTCCAGTAGGCGCGAGCTCGGAAAGACGGAGGTTGTATAATCTGGGCAGCTCATGCACTGAATACGACTCTCCGCAGAGAACTTTCCAAGTGCGCATGTCGTACACGAGGTCGTTGCAGATTGGGTGGATATTTTTCCAAGAGGGCAATTAGCACAAGGTGCCGAACCAGTGGCGCTCTTATAGTCTCCTTCAAGGCACGCTGAACAGACCGTTCCGTCGTCGCCCGTGTGACCAGCAATGCAAACACAGTGTGTAAGTGCCGAGCTAGCTTCTGCCGATGTTGTATTGACTGGGCACTCGCTGCACGATGCTGTGCCATTGATATCCTTGTATTTTCCAGACTCACAGGCCTCACACGCTTGTCCTGGTGGCCCGGTGTAGCCCAGGTTGCACTTGCAATCCGCAACATTACGACTTCCGATGCGAGAAGTCCCACCCGTGGGGCACAGAGTGCATGCGGACTGCCCAGCGGCTGAGTATGACCCTGCGCTGCATAATGCACAATCGGCCGATCCAGCGGTTGCTTTGAATTTTCCGGCCTCGCAGGGCTCGCATGATTCCGTGTGTGCGGTACCGGTTGTTCCCGGAACACATATGCAGTCAGATATCACATCACTTCCTGCCGGCGATGTTGCGTTGCGAGGACACTGCACGCACTTGTCATACGTCGCACCCAGCAACCCCAGATACTTGCCTGCTGCGCACAGTGTGCAGGTGTCGCTCCCGTTTGTCGGCTTGAACTTGCCCGCCACACACGCCACACACGTGCCGCCGTCAGGCCCCGTGTAGCCGACATTGCACTTGCAGTCTGTGTCTGCTGAGCTCGACACGGCGGAGTGAGTGTATTGTGGACAGGCCACGCACTGTGTATTGTCTTGGCTGGAATACGTGTTACGGCCGCAATCAGCGCACGCGTCTGTGGCCACTGCCGTGGATGCAGAATATTTCCCCGCTGCGCATTGCGTACACTCTGCGGTGCCGTTGCTCGGCTTGAACTTGCCCGCCACGCACTCCACGCACGTCCCGCCGTCAGGCCCCGTGTAGCCGACATTGCACTTGCAGTCTGTGTCTGC
>Ga0115006_10003827_pt1 | contig 10353 bp, 15 predicted proteins | sample ArcOceMetagenome_3_FD_88943 | JGI IMG/M metagenome (GOLD analysis project Ga0115006, IMG submission 88943) | Marine eukaryotic phytoplankton communities from Arctic Ocean - Arctic Ocean- Svalbard ARC20M Metagenome | ecosystem: Environmental > Aquatic > Marine > Oceanic | place: Arctic Ocean...
CTCCTTCCCTCCCTCCCTCCCTCCCTCCCTCCTTCCCGCCCGCAAACGCGTGGCGGGCACAGGGATGATGACGCGAGAGCACAAGACGGCAGAGCAGGCAGACTGGCAGGCGGGCTGTGCTGTTTGTGGCGGAGTGCTGCGGCCGCGCTAACCAACGCCAGGGGGCAACATGCGTGTGGGGGAGAGACTGCAGGTGGGAGCTAGACGAGGCGATGCGGCGGAGGCTGGAGAAGCGCATCTACATTCCGCTCCCCGACCAGGCCGCACGGCCGGCGCTCTTTGAAATCAATCTTTCAGGCATCGACATGTCGCCACAAGTCGACCTCCAGGTCCCCGAGTCCAGCCCGTCCCTCCGCCCTAACCCACCCTCAACCCCCTCCGCACACGCGCCTCGGGGACCCCTCCCTGCCGTCTCCTCCCACAAGCCTTGACCTGCACGGCCGCCAGTGCGCCAGGCTTGATTGTAACACGCGAGCGCAAAGCAGGAGCTGGCCAAGCGCACCGACGGCTACTCCGGCGCCGATATCACTAACATCTGCCGCGATGCGGCCATGATGAGGTCCCTTGTTTACCTGCCGCCCTGCCGCCATCGTCCTTGCCTCTGCCTTCTTGCTCCGCGCCTCCTCTAGCCTTTGCCAGCCTCCCGTTGCTCCTCTCTCTTCCCCCGCACGCGCCTGCGCTCTGTGCTGTCGCGCTCTGTGCTGTCTCGGCCGCCGCGGGTGCAACAGGGCAAACACGTGTTTGCCCTCCGGCATTTTGCTGCTCGCACCGCTCTGATGCATCACGCCCGCCAGTCACGTACACCTCGCGCACTTTGCTGTTGAGCCACCCTGACACCACACGAAACGCATGCTCCTCGCATGCACACATGTCTCTGCATGCATCTCCTGCCCGCTCTCTCCACCGCACGCACGCACGCGCAGCATGCGACGGATCACAGCGGGGCTCTCGCTAGACGAGCTGAAGAAGCTGAGCAAAGACTCTATCAAAGAGCCGGTCCGCCCCGCTGTGCCGCCCCGCGTCCTGCGCGATTCCGCGCCCCAACGACGGCACGCCCCGTCGCCTGCCCTGCCTCGCAAGCATGTGTGTGACCAGCAGCTGTGTGGCGCAAGGAGACTCTGGGGTCTGCTGGCGTGGCGGGGCTAACTTGGCCGCCCTCCATCACGCCCTCCGTGGTGTCGCCTGCCTGCCGCGGGGCGTGGCAGGTGACCATGGCTGATTTCGAGGAGGCGCTCAAAAAGATCTCCAAGTCGGTCGGTGTCGAGGACATTCGCAAGCATCAAAAATGGATGTCCGAGTTCGGCGCCACCTGACGCCTCGCCTGCTGGCCAAAGCAGGTCGGGGTTGCAGCTGCCGCGCCGAGCTCGCCGCACTCTCTTGCCCGAGCGCCGGCGGGCTGTCGCTGTCGCGCGCCCTGTCGATTTTGGAGTCAGAGAGAGTTTGTCGAATAAAGCACGCGCGGCGAACGAAGCCAGCCTGAGGCTGCAGTGAGAAAATACGGGGCACGCACTGACAAGCCAGACGTTGATGTACGCGCAACTTGAAAATGAGCGAAACAAATCCTCCAAAACAACACACCCCTAGTTATTGAATCCTCCAATACACCACATGGCGAGGCGAATCCTCCAATCTCCAAAACACCTACCCGAATCTTCCAACCCACCCGCCACCCTCAAATAGCCCCAGAAAAATAGGAACTCTCTTACTTGGGTCCTGGTGGCCTTGACAGTGTGTTTTGTTAGATGTTTTACCTACCCTGTACTGTATAGAGTCTCGTCCGAATCTTGAGCTGGCAAGTGGGAATTGTGAGTCAAAGATAACGAAAAATCGTGGAGCTTGCGCGCTGACGCGCGCAGGAGGATCACTCTATACTATCAAACTCAAGTCAGCATGCAGGAACCGGATCTGAGCCTCTCGGGCTTGGACCCAGTTCCTCTGTCAAAAATAGGAACTCACTTGCTTGCCTCCCTGGGTAGCAAAGCAAAAAATAGGAACTCTCTTGCTTGCCTCAGAAATGCCGGTTCCCATTCCGCGGTGACGTACTGTAGGGATCTGGAACGATAGCGGATTAATTTACAGTACTCGATACGCGCCACCGGCTTGCGCCAGCGTGCCTAGCTGCCCCCCCCCTTGGCAGTCACGGTCCACCCCGCCAAGGGTTGGATGAAGCCTACGCCGAGCTGAGCAAGGCTTGCCGTTCATCTCCCATCCTACAAATAAGCAGGGCGGTACTCGTCAACCGTGACTCTGGGATAAAGCTAAACTCAGGCTGCGAAATCCGACGGATTGTTGTTTATTACTGCAGGACCTATATGAAAGCTGTGCGCGGGGTGGGGAGTGAAGAGAGGGAACGTGTGCTATGGGATGCTACGAGCCGGCGGCCTGTGTGGACGAGTCGGACCACCACGCACTAATGTACGTGTGGCATGGGCAAACTGTGAGACAGGACAGAGTCGGTGAGGCAAGCGCGCGAATAGCTCTAAAAATCGAAATTGATAATCGATGGTTTTACTCTAAAAATCGATAAAATAATCGATTCAATCCTTGCCACAAAAACCTCATGTTTACTGCAAAAATCGACAAATAATCGATCCAGTCCTTGTCACAAACGCCTGTGTATGTGTGTGTGTGTGTGCTCGCGCGCGCTCGTATATTTGTCCCCCTCTGGACGAAAGAAATGCTCAACCAAACCGGAAAATAAGCAACAGTATTACAAGACCAAGGACTCATACATTGCGTTTGTTGTACTGCGACTGCATCGCCAGCTCAAGGTAGTCTCCGAAGGAACTCTTCTGATCCTCTCCAAAAGTAGCATTGAACATGCTGAAGAGCCGCTCAGGCGGACACGAGTTGGGTGCGTTTGTCAGCAACGCGCGCAGCACAAATGCAAAGTGAGGAAGGTTTCCAGAGTTGCACCTCCACCAATCAGACAACGTAACAGTGAGAATGTTGCAAGACCAATGAACGCTACGACACAAACAATTGTTCCGTAGAATGTGTTCTCTATAGAATGTGTTCTCAATAGAATGTGTTCTCTATAGAATGTGTTCTCTATAGAATGTGATGGGGGGAGGGACACGGCTGACGAAGGGCAACAAACGTCTCCAGTTATCCCGCTCTTGTAATGTATCAAATTATTTTCATCAACTCGTATTCCCCAGCCCGCACTCTGTTCATCTCTTGTCAAGATTTGTTCTGGCTTTGGATAAACTACTAGTTGAGCTGGCACTGGTTCAGCCACTGGCACTGGCTAAGCTTGTACTACATGCGCACTGGGAACATCAAACACATTCTCTGCACGCCTATCTTGCATATTTTGCATATTTGACATAAATCTGACCATTGTAAAATACTGACAAATGGATAATTGCCATGCTCACATATAAAGCATATCTGAGATCAAATGCAAGCACCTGTACAAGAACGGACCAACAAAATTTTAAAACAAATTGCACGTACAACTCTAGAAACGCACAAACCGACTGCATTGTACAGAGCTATGCATTCTAACTCACATTCTCAATTACATAATGCAATATTTACAAACTTTCGATCAAATGCGGCGGAGCATCATGATGCAGACAATGTCAACAATGTAAAAAACCTAACTATATTAAATGCTGATGATGATGTGCAGGATCAAATGTACTCGCGTAGTGACGTTATTTTAGCAGTTTGCATTGCCATATTTTTTGCGTTTTTTGCAGCATTCTATGCTTTTATTGTGTATTTCAAGTGCGTAAGTGGAGATTGGAGCGTAGCAGAGCACACCGTGCTGAGACTGTCAATACGTAGACAATTTATTAAATTATTTTGTAATATTTACTATTGATACATTGAACGCAAGTTCAAATGTCGCATCAAATTGCAAGAAAATGGTCAGTTTTATCTGAATTTGTTGCGTAAATGATTTGCTACTTCAGGACACTTCGCGTAGATTGTTTTCAACCATGAATAAAGAGAATTAAGTTCTTGCTTCAACTTTCGAACAGTTTTTTTTAAGCTTTTGTTTTCTTGTTCGGCGACCGTTAATCTCTCCTGATATGCATTGTTTTCTACAAGCGAGTCTGCGTATTCCTGTGCCAAATGTGCATTTGCTGAAACGAGGTTATTACATCGCGCCAGTTGCTGGGTTTCTCAGGACTTGACACAAGAAGCTGTTTCCTGAATTGTGTGAAAAAATTCAAAAAAGACGTGATCGTCTGCGCAAAATTTGTACCTGCGATAGGCGTGGGAGGGTCGAATGCCGTGGCTGTTCTTGTTGGCAAGATGGGTGAATCGTCAAAATTTTATGGGTGTGGAAAAAAATTTCTGGCAAAACGCGGAAGAATGGCCCCAGCCCGTTGCCGTCTTAGGACTTAGGAGTCGTTTCGATCCCCGGATCTCGATAGCCTGAGGCCCGGAGGCTCAGGCTGCCGCATCACTGGCAACAGGGACTGGACTATTCGAGGCGAGGCTGGGCCGCGGCTTAGGACTTAGAGTGGTTTCGACCGGATCTCGATACGGCAGGCTGCCGCATCAACAGGGACTATGCGAGGCGAGGCTGGCTACCGGCCGCGGCCGCCGCGGCGGCTACCAAGATCGTGACGAGCCGTGCCGGCGAGTCCCGGGCCCGGGCCAGCCTGACCTTTGGCCTTTCAAGTTGGAGGGTGTTCAGTGTACCTGACCGGCGAGGCGAAGGCTCTGAGGATTTTTCTTGGGCTGAGTTCGTGCCAGGCGGGTGCATTCAACTCCGGCTGTTGGTTTGTCGCGGCCGCACAACAGGACCAGGCATGAACGTTCACGAGGAGGGGGGGAACGCGCGGCGCGACAGCGCACCGAGGCGACGCCCATGGTCCGCCGACCGTGTGGTGCGCGGCAGCCGGTTCAGCAAAGGTGCGGGCACATGTCGTGCTTCGCAGCACAAGGCACGAGCGCCCGGGCCCACCTCCCGAGCTTGCGAGCGGGTTGCTGACAGGCGAAGAGTGTGATGTGGCAGGAAAGGGCGTCGCCATGTCACCGCACGCAATCTATACCCAGCACATCACGCGGCCTGCCGAGCTCACTCCGACCCCGCCTCGTAGTCGTCCATCTTCAGCACACAGGCCTTCGCCTCCCGTCGAGGGCGGATTATATGGAGCTGCAGCAGGAGGACCGCGGCGACGTCCAGCCTCAGCAAGGTGCGCCGTGTCGTGCCTGCCGCAATCCGCGCCGCTGCTCCGCTGAACGCGCAAGCGATACACCAGTTTGACCCCGGGTTGATGGCCACCACCTGATGGAGCAGAGAACGGCGAGTGCGCGCGGACTGGGCCGCGGGCGAGTACGGGCATTGGATCAGTGGGCAGCGACGTCTGGCAACGGGCGAAATTGACTTTTCTCGCGCCAGTAGCTCTCTGCTGCATACCTCTGCTCTCTCAACGCTGCTCAACAGGTTTACACCCACGCCTTGGTGCTCAGCTGCTGCCCTCCACGCGCACATCGCGCCGCATATGCTCTGCCTGTGTACTCCGACTGCAGGCTGTGGTCCACATGACTTTTACATGCGGCACGCTGGTGCAGCGCGGCGTCTAGAGGTGTGAGTGCGCGCGGCGAGACGCCATACGTCGGCCATGCCCTCTACGACGAGGGTACGTGCCTATCCAACTGCTGAATGATGTACGTATGCAGCGCGGTGCGGGCAAAGAGGTATGCCAACTGCATGATTCATCGGTCGTGAAAGTGTGTTTCGGGTAGTCATGCATGTGCACTTTCGAGCAGCAAAGCCTGCAGAGGAGCTGGCCACGCAGGATTTCGGTGCCCCTCGTGAAAAGTATCTCCATCAGGCAACTCGCATAGGCAGTTCCGGCACCATGGGAGATCTGCTGCAAATCAGGGAAGAACATTGGACGTCTGATGCTTCTTCGGAGAATGAACAGATCGAGCAAATTACTCCTCTTCGTGACACGGTTACTGCATGGAGGGACGTTCAGGCGACAGCACACACTAGCGCGAAGATGCCAAGGTCTTTGGCATCCAGGTTAGGACGTCCTGGCGAAGCCCATGCGCATGTTACGCGCACAAACGAAGCGCGACACTTTCGCAACGAGGGGAAAGGCGGTCGCGGAATCAGTGTGGGTCTCGGAGACAAGGGAGGAGAAGGGGGGGCTGCAAAGCGGAGAGGTGTCCGGCACAAATGGTCCTACACTCCCTCCGTGGGACCAAGGCCCGGAGAGGGAAATGATGTGGCGCAGCGACTGATTGATTGTGAGGCAGAGCTGCTTGTGCTGCGGAGGCAACTCGAGTATTATGAGCAAGACGTAGATTTCCAAGACCATGTCAACAGGACATTGGGGGGCGGGCGGGGCAGCGTGACTTCGCTAGCGCAGACCCTCGATAAGCGCAGCCAACAGCTGGCTGAAATGGCGGGGGCGAACCAAGAGTACAAAATCCAGGTGAAAAGACTTGAAGACAATCTGGAGGAGGTCAAGGCAGCACGAGATGCAGCAGCTTTGAGCGTCAGCACGGCTCAACGTGAAGAAGCGCGCCTTCGTGGTCAGCTTGCTGAGCTCCAAGAGTCAAGCGATCTCAGATTCCAGGAGCTGGAGAAGCAGTTAGAGGAACTGCGACAAGAGCTGAGTGACGCTGAGCCCTTGCAACGTGTTGAATCTGCCGGGTCTGCCGTTTCGTTCGCAAGACTGGAGTCGGGCGACGCTGAAGCGAAGAAAATGTTGACCATGAGGTGTGCGCGAGCCTCCAGCGGGCCTTGTATATACGTTGTTTCTGTCTCCTCCTGTTGCTTCATACAGTCGGCCGTGCGTTTGTTAGAATCAATGGTGATGGGACCATATTAGTGATGCAAAAGTGACCATCCTTGGGTGACGATCCTCACAGGACACGCGGTGGATACCTTATCCTTGCCGCCAAAAACGAGTCGCTCACGAAAGAGAATGAAGCACTTGGCGTGCGGCTTGCCGCCCAGACGCAGCTGGCACAAGATAGGCTGGCGGAGGTGGAGGAGTTGCGGGGGGAGATAACAGACCTCAAGGAGCAAGTGCTCCAAGCCGGCCAGCACAAGAAACTAACATCGCAGGAGCGGCGCAGTGCAATCATCCAGAGGCACGTGGCGCTGGTGACAAACAGCAACCGCGTCCGCAACATTCACCCCAAGGATGCTCGAGACAAAATTGAACGTGCAGAGCTCTCTCAAATTTTACAAAATCAACCAGTAATGGGAATTTGCGAAAATCGGTCGCATGCGGCTTTGCAAGACAATACGCCGAACTCTGAACATCAGGAATCAGGTAATGTGGACAAGCAGCAGGATTTTCGACGTCAGATACGTTCTGCACATGAATCGATCGTGGACTTGAATACAGAGCTGCGCTCTATCTCAGCTGGAGGCGATGAGGCTGAGTCAGTATCGAAATCGTCATCTGTGCCTCGAACATTCGTGTCTGCCTCCGAGAGAAAACCCTTGATCCAAGGCGAGGACACCAAAGTCGCAGGTGGCGCGGACTTAGGACAAAGAGAAGTAGAGACATGTGCAGGAGCAGGAGCCACCACGGCCGCAGAAGCAGAGCAGTTACCAAGAGAGAAAGAGGCAGAGGAGGCGAGAGAAGAAGAAGGAAACAGCGAGGGATTGGAGCCAACGGCGCTTATGTTGTCAGAACTACAGCACGATGATGTTTTGTTTTCCGAGTGGCTCCAGGCGCAGGCCAAAATCGACGAGTTGATCAAAGAGTGTACTGCTCTGCGGATGCACGGTATTGTTCAGGTTTGAAATCCCAGCATGTTTGCACTCTTGCAGCAGTGGGCTTTTTGGTGGTCGGTTGTGCAATTGCGTTCTGTTGTGTCTGGATGTTGTAATACTTGTGATCCTGGCTTGTATATGAGCAGGGAGTGGTTGCGTCAGAACTAGAGGGGACGAAGAGCAAACATGCTAATGCCAAAGAGCTGCAAGAGCAAATCGTCAAGCTCAAAGAGCAGTTGCACGACGCGCAGTTGCAATTGCAGCAGGCGACTGCCGCTGCCAAATTGCATCAAGGGCAAAGAGAGGCTGCTGAGACTCGCTACGAACGTGCTTCCGCTGAGGCTCTCCAGATCAGGTTTGTGATTTGTATGTAGGATATAGAAGATGGCAGGCAGCGACGGTGGGAGAGTGCTCCAGAATAGCAGGATATATAGAAGGAACACAGAGAGACAGAGAGGATGAGGAAGCGAAAGCGAAATCGTGGTCGTGAAGGAAGGAGGCAGATACCCACCAAACCTACAGGTGAGAACAGAAGCAGGCAGACACTGAAGCAGACTGCTGAATGTGCAATAATCGGATCTGACGTCATTGCTGTGTTGCAATTGCAGACAAGCAAGGCTCAAGGAGTTCTTCGGGGAAGCGACAGAGGGCGAGCTTCGATCACAGTTAGGGCATCTGTCGGACTCTTCGGACCGTTTGGACGCGCGAACAAAAATGCTGGAAAAGCAGCTGAAGGATTCAGCGGAGCAGCTTCGAAGTCTCAAGAAGGTCCTGACGCAAGAGCGAAGCTTGCACACAAACACCGGCATAATCGAGGACTTGCGCTCCCAGGTGGCCGACTTGCGACAGCAGGTCCATACCTTTCCCCTCTGGTGTCACCGTTTGTTTCTTTTGTTGTCTGAGACAAAAAAAAGACTTTGCCTGTCTGGTTACACACGTGGTTTAGCCTCCAGCGAGTTTATCACCAGCTTCTTTCACTGCCGTCGCCACTCCCGCTTTTTTCCTGGCTTTCACACATGCAGGTACAGGAAGCTCGTGCAAATCCGCTGAAGTTGCTGTGTGACTACAACGGAGTAGACTCTGATCATTCGCTTTCTTCTAAGGTTTATCCCTCCATCTTCTTGGTTGCCGCTCAGCCAGCGACCACAACACTGTACAGTGTGGTCGTGCAACCGCGTGCGCGTCAGTTGGCGTGCTTGATTGTTTTGCATGCACGCACGCGCAGGTAGCAACAATAGAAAACGAAAAAGTAAAGAGGTATCCAGACCTTGCCAAGACTGTGGAATCCTTTGAAAGACAGCTCAAAATCGTCATCGCTGAGTTGTACCATCAAAAGACGGAAACGATTAGCTGGCGAACACGCAAGATGGCAAACGACGAAGAACTGGCTGCAACTCGCGCTCACTTGGCAAACGTTGAGCGAGCTCTCAAAGCTCTGGAGCGCAATGCTGACGCTCGCGTTGATGCCCTGCGCCCATTCCTCCGAGCTGCAAGGTGTGTGTTGGTGTGTGCCTGCTGTAATGGTGCTGCCCTTTGAAGCCGTCTGCAGCGCCATATCGTTCCTGGCCAATATCTACAGCTTCCTCACGCAACGGAACCGTATTTGCGGGTGTGTGGATACATACGTGAATGTGTGCCCATGAACACATCAGATTGGAGCTGGTGCGGAGCTACGTGGATTTGGGAAATGCCAAAGTAAAGCGAGACCCGGACATGGCGTTTTTCGTGTGGGTCCGGGCCACGTCTATTTGGGAGGTGTGCCCCTGATTCTTGTTCTCTGGAGGCGATCGCTCACACGTTTGTGTGCCGAACACAAGGCAGAGCAATGACCCTGTAGCCCAGAACGTGGCAGTTGTAAGCCTGTGAACCACGCAAGCGCGTGCGCACGCACGCACACACACACATGCACGCGTGCATGCAAGCGCACGTGCGCGCACACACACGCACACATACACTCACGTCGTTGTTCGCGCACGTCAACGCAGGAAATAAATGGGGGAGAAACGACCAACTGGATGACGGACCCAGAGGGGGAGGAAGAATTTCAGTTGGCGCCCCTGGATATCTCGAATGTCTGGCATCGCATGGGGGTGGTGCGCCTGGAGGCCAAGCACTTTGAAGAGGCTGAGGTACTGCCCACCTTCTCTCCTCGTTGCTTATCCCAGCTACTGTCGTCATGGAGGGGAGGAGCGACTAATGAAAATCTGATGCAACAGGATTTGTTTGAGAAGTCGCTTTCCATTCGGGAGAGCATCGTGGGGACGGATGACATCTTGTGCAAGAAGAGCCGCGTGTGGCTGCGGCGCTGCAGGCGCGAACGGGCTGCTGCTGCTGCCGTCTCCGACACCCTCAACTCCAGGCATCTTGACTGTTGCGTTTTGCATGCAGCCCGCGCGCATCTAGGGCTCTGTCATTGGCAGCCTCGCTGAGTAGTGTAGTGTGCACCCAACAACTTGCGCCCCCAACAACTTGGCGTGACACCGCGCGTCGCAAAATGGTTTCGAGCTGACTTGGGGTGCCAACGACAACGCAGCACGGACATGGACGAGGAGATCATCGATGACGGCGAAGGAGATGCGACGCGTTAGCGTCTGGGGCCTTCAACGCGCTGGCGGTGGTGAGTCAACGCGCAAACCCAGCATAAC
>Ga0115006_10003828_pt1 | contig 10352 bp, 9 predicted proteins | sample ArcOceMetagenome_3_FD_88943 | JGI IMG/M metagenome (GOLD analysis project Ga0115006, IMG submission 88943) | Marine eukaryotic phytoplankton communities from Arctic Ocean - Arctic Ocean- Svalbard ARC20M Metagenome | ecosystem: Environmental > Aquatic > Marine > Oceanic | place: Arctic Ocean...
ACTCTCCTTTCCCCCCTCCTCTCACTCCCCCCTCCCCTCCCCTCAAGCGTCCTCCTAACCTCCTGGTTCTTCCTCCCCCCCAATTCAACCCCCTCGCAATCGTCCGCCTTAACCTCCCTGACGTTCACACCCCTCTTAACCAGGTCCCCCAGCCCCTCAACCGTCATGCTAGGTAGGAAGCTAACATCAACCTCCTCCAACCCGCTCTTCCACCCCTTCCTAAGGCACTCCTTGGCCCCCCCCTCCCCCCTGCTCTCCAAACCCTCGCCCCAAATGTTAACCCCCTCCTCTCTCCCGCCCGCCAAGCTCCTAACCCCCTCGTCCGTGATCCTCTTGTTTCCCCTAACACTCAAGTACCGAAGGCCCATATCCCCGATTTTAAGGGCGGAGGAATCAGTGAGGTCGCAGTACTCCAGACTAAGACAAGAGAGGAGGGGGCAGTTCGACGCGATAGAAACGATACCCGACGACGTTAGGTTCTGGGATGGGGGAAGGGATCCAATGGAGGAAAAGGGTTGGGATGAGGGGGTTAGGATTATAGCAAAGGTTGGAGAGGAGGTACGTCTTGTACGAAGGTACTCGGGTGTATCGATTTTCGGTTCCTAACTCCATCCAACGTAGTAATCCCGTCGCCTTCGCTCTCTCGCTCATCCTGCTCACCTTGCAGAACCCAACGTCAAGAACCTTGAGCATCCTGCATCCCTCCACGATACTCCTAACCCCGTCGTCCCCGATCAACCTAGTATGTTCGATCTTAGTCTTCCCAACACTAAGAACTTCCAGCTTCTCGAAAGCCCCAACTTCCCCCATGACCCCGTCCCCAACGTCAGTACCTTTTAAATCAAGCACCCTCAAAGTCCCCCCCCACCTCCTTCCCATGACCTTAAAATCCCCCACCCCCAGCCCCTTACAGTCCCTAAAACAGGCCTCCTTAACCTTCCCGAATCTCCCGACCAGCCCCTCGATCCTCCCCTCAAGATTAAGCCCCCTCAAATCAAGCCTCTCGCACTTCTCCCCCCCCAGCCTCCTCCACCCCTTACAGACGATCCCCACAACCCCGCAAACCTCAACGGTGTCCAAGTACCCGCCGTAAAGTATCCTCCCTATAACCCCTTCATCCAGATCTCCAAAGTCGCAGCTCGTCTCTCCGTTCCCCGTCTCTCCATCCCTACCCCCAACATCCAACGATGAAAAGGTGCTCCCCGAACGACCAAACTCGCTAACTACGAATTCCTCCCCCTCCTTCCTCTTCCCCCCCCCCTCCTTCCCCTTGGGTGTGTTAAATCCCTTCCTCCTACTCCCGTAGCTCTTCCTTTTTTTCTTCCTAAGATTCCTTCCCTCCCCCCCGCAACCCATGAACCCGGACGCGCAGGCAACCTCAAGGAACATAGGCGTTCTAGCCCTCTGTTTACTGTCCGTTTCATCCTTTTTCATTTTCCCCCCCACATACCCGGCTGGTGTTCTGTGTTTGTTAGTAGCAGAGCTCCTCCTGCTAAGCTTTGGGCTCCCGAGTAAATCACAGATCCTCGAAACCTCCGCCCCCTTCCCTTTCCCTTCCGTCCTCCCTCCCTCCGTCTCCAGCCTCGTTTCCACCTTCCCCTTCTTCCTCTCTGCTCCCTCGCTCTGCTGGTCCTCCTCGTCCTCATCATCCTCATAGCTCTTCCTCCTACCCCTCATACCTTTCCTCTTACCCGAGTCCTCCCGTGCGTGGGACCTGTTAATAAGGACCACCTCCATATCGTTTTCCCCATCGCAGTTGCTGTCGAGGTTCACGAACAGGGACGACGACGACCCTGTCATGGGAAGGATGTCCTCCCCGGACACACACCTCTTGTGGTTAGACTGTGCAGCGACGACTGCGGAGAGGGGGTAAAGAGAGTGGGGGGACGACGCGAGTGTGTTAGTTATAAGGTTTACTTGCCGGTACACTGCGGTATGTCGTATTTCCAGTCGCTAACCAACTTCCATCCTCCCCTTAACTCTTTCCCACGCCCGTTCACCCCCTTCCCTCGTTCGTTCTTCCCCTTCCCCCCTCCTACCCCCCTCCCACCCTCACCTTCGTCCTCCTGTTCATCCTGTGTGATATATTTCAGCCCCTCCCCCCTATCAACCGGGCTTAATCCCTGGCTTAATTCACCGTACAACGGCACGGCAACAGCTGGATAATCATCACCCGTCGAATAACCGTGCCCCGTCTGATCTCTTTTCGTTTTCGTATTAATTTTAACAAACTTCCCCCCCCCCTGTGTCTTGTCCCCCCCCTTTACTTCCCCTTCTCCCTCTCCCTCTTCCCCCTCCTCGCCCTCCTCGCCCTCCTCGCCTCCCTCTTCCCTCTTCCTCTTCCCTTTGTTCATCCCCTTGCTCCCCGCGCCTCCCTTGGCCCGACCCTTGAATACGTTCCTCCTCCTGAGCATCCTCCTCTGGACAACAATCTGCGGCGAGGAGCGGAGCGACGAGCAGAATTGTGTTAGTTATGAGGGAATGTGGTATGTGCGAGGAGCCAAGTGACGAGCTGAATGTTTCTGATAGGCAATATGCTGTCGTTTCGCTCCTCACCTCATCATCTCCCACCACTGTCTGCTCATCGCCAGAAAGTCCGACGTTAGGAGAGCCACTATTGGACACCGAGGTCGCATCGCTCGCCGACGAAGACGCCGAGAACGGAGTTGGGGGTAGGAATCCGTTGTCTGAGAGTGTGGTTGACCCCGGGGTTGATAGAGTCGAGGTTGTGGAAGAAGAGGATATGGTGTGGGGCAGGAAGAGGGGAGGAGGGGAGGAAGAATGAAGCATGTTGGATGATGCGTGCGGTGTCTTTATCGCGCGACTTTTTGGGAGGGTACTTTTGCTAACTTGCTACCGGGAAGGATGGATTCAAATGGGTGAGTAAATTGTTATCAACGCAAATTGAGGGTTATAATTTGTAATTTGCGTTAGATATGAGTATTGGTGTCGTAATTATTAGTTTTATATCGTATATAAAGACATTGAGGAATTCAAAGGAGGATGGGTTGTTCGAAGCCGATGCAAGGGTGTAGGTGTTGGGGTCATTAGGGTAAATTATATGGTTCATGAGTGTTTTATGAGGTTAATGTTGGAGATTGCTGATTATTTTGTTAACTTTAAGTGCATAATATCACTACTGCTACTCACATTATTCAAAGTAACCTGGATCGTTAGCTCGACCTTTTGACTATTATGACTATTTTCAACTATATATGATGATAGGAGGTTCTAAAATGTATAATATAAGTATATTAAGGGATTTAAAAGTGAGGAGTTGGAGTTTTAGTGAGGGAGATCGTAAAAGAAGGTTCAAATTAGTGTGGAGAAAAGATAGAGGGGAGGGCTTGAATTTCAAGCAAAAAATGTTTTGAAAAGGCCATTAAAAACGTTCGTTTTTTCTTAAGATGCCACAGACGACGCGTTCTAAAAATATCTACACGCTACGATGGCCCTATCAAGTCGTTCAGCTTCTCCATCATTTCAGCAAACTCTGGATCGTGCTTCATCTTGGCCTGATTGGCCTCGGGTCCGTCCGTCATTGTGGCATTCATGATATCCTGGAACTTGGGGTTCATCATCATGGTCATGATCTCTGGGTTGCCGACGAGATCCTTCAATCGGTCAGGGTCCATCCCCCCAGGCAACGTTCCATCTTCGCCAACCACGCTCCCAATCGCCTGATCGATGGTTTCTTCGTCGAGCTTCGTCCCCTCCATTTGTTCGTCCAGCTTCATTTTGTTCAAGTTGTCAATCACTGAAGGATCTCCCCTCCCAGTCTGCACAAGGAGTGCGAGGAGTGGGGTTGGGAGCGCGAAGCGAGGAGAGAAGCGAGGAGAGAAGCGATCAGCGAAGCAGGAGAAGGTATGTTAGCTATATCTCTAGCTGTCGCTTCGCTCCAGCCGCTCTTTGCCCCTTCCCGCACTCGCGCCCTCACCTTCCTCGCCTCAGTCATCAACCTCTCATTCAAGATATCCTTATCAAAGCAGCCCTAATAAGACACACCCCTCATCTCGAGCTCGGCTTTCACCTCCTTGACCCTCATATCGTCCACTGGCACCATCTCCCCTCCTCCCTTGCTCGCATCAGCATCTTTCCTACAGAGAAAACCAAAGGAACGAACTCGAAACGATGAGGTGCGATGCACTATGAACGCGTTCGTATCGTAGAAATTTGCCAGATATATCAGAGCAACGAATAAAGAAAGTCCTGTGAATTTCCCAATTTCACCAAATTGGTCTTTTGAGATTGATCGTGAATTATGAAAAAGGGGTTTGTGATGATTGCACATAATTGTATAACTTTGTCACGGTAATGAGAGGGTGATAAGCTATTAGAAAATTGCGTTGTATTATTTCGCTACGTCTGTTATTGTTAAAATATAGAGTTTTGAAACTGATTTAAGGGTCAAGACGTCACTTTTTTGTTATTTTTTTTTATCAACGTGATCTCCGCATCCATCAAAGTACAGCGGCCCCCGGTAAAGTTGCGCCGTTGGCTTATTGGTTCACTTCAAATGGCACTTTTTCCATAAGCCATCCCCCCCACTGCCCCAACCTCCCTGAAATCATACCACATTTACACCCTATGATCAAGATCCCAAACTGCGCCAAGCGCTTGAATGAGCACTTGGAGGAGTTGAAGAGGAAGGAGGATTTGGAGAGGTTGCGCGAACCTTTGATCGAGCACCAGCTCTTCCCCCATGGAAGGGACCCTAATCTTTCGGGTGAGAGGGTGGTTTCAGGTTGGGGAATTTTGGTCCCTTTTACTTAAATTTCTTCCTTCGTCTCATCCCCCGTTATTAACCCTTCCTTTCCCGTCCGTTCCCGCCCCTCCTTTCGTTTCGCAGTGATAACAGTTGAAGAGCTCAAGAAGTTAGTCCGGCAGTGGAAGCTCCATGAGGTCCGTGGCTTCTGGAAGACCCATCCGGAGAAGGAGGACCTTATAAGGGCGCTACTTAATCACATGGACGATATAAATGAGATTTACAATTACGATACGACTCCCCACAGACCAATAAAGCCACAGGTGAGAAGCGAAAGTGGTTAGGGCAGGGATGGCGAGGAGCGAAGTGATGAGCAGAGGGTTGTTGGTTATTGCGCTGTGCTGTATACTGTCGATGCTTCACTCCTCCCATCCTTCCCTTCCGCCCCCCCCCAACTCACCCCTCGCCCCTTACCCTCTAAACCAAACCATCAGCCGTCCCACTCTTCCCCTTCCTCCAAGAGGCAGACGACCCGAATCCTGAAGCCTTACCACGGTGACCTTTTCGGGCACACAGAAAACACAATGGGCATAATTTACCTGTCCCGTTACGACATGAAGAGAGGCAACCAGACCAAAACAAATCAGGAATTCGGGAGCAAAAAGTTCAACAGCTTTGTCGATCGTTCCCTCTTCGAGAGCGACGGCAAGGCCGTGGAAGACTCTGACAGCGACGCAGGCGAGAGCAGGGACAGCTCCCAGCAGAACGAGAGGAGGATAGGGATTGCTGAGCAGCTCTACAAGTACAGTACACAGCCTGGGATTGAAAGGAACATGATGGACGAGGGAACCGTCGAGGCCCTTGACGACTTCGCCCACATGGATGACTACCGTGCGCTGGACTGCTGCGCTGCGATATTGGCAAACCTCACGGTGGAGGTGAGATTGGACGAGGAGCGAGGCGACGAGAGAAGGCAGCAAGCGTAGCGAGCTGCCTAATGCTGCTGTATACGGCCTAATGCTGCTATATACGACAAGCTTACCCCCCCTACTCGTCACTTCGCTCCTTGCCCCGCTCATCGCAGCCGAAGCTCTGTGCGCCGATGCTGGACGCCGGAATCGTGCAGGACGTCATACTGCCGCTGCACAATAATCACACCAACCTGCCGGAGGTTGCCAAGAGGGGACTTGCGCACACCCTTTACAGATTCTCTCTTCTCGACGACAAGGTTCTCAACGTGTTCCGCGAGTGCTCCGACGTTATGGTCCAGCTCATGAAATCCGAGCACGAGGAGACCAAGGTCTGCGCTGCCGCCGCCCTCGTGAACGTCACCGGCGCGATGGTGATGCAGACCCGCAACAACCAGAACTCCACCATGGCCAACATTGCAGGGGACGAGAGGCAGAGGGTCGTGGAAATCGTCATGCCTTTCCTAAAGGAGGTCACGTCGTCGAACATACCGCACGTGCGTATCGCGGTGGCGAGGGCATTCAAGAATTTCTCCATGTATGAGAATGCAAGGCTGACCATGGTAGAGGCTGGGGTCTGCGAGAGTCTGCTGAAACTGGTAACGTACCCGGAACTCGACAGATACAGAATTGATATAATCACGTCGGTTGCCAACCTCACGAACGCCGTGGACGGAAGGGAAAAGATGATCAGGGACGGAATAGTAAGCTGCGTGGTCAAGCTTGGAAACGATGGGGACACTGACGAAAACAAGAAACTCGTGGCTTGCGCGATGGCGAACCTCACGGGTGTGCCCCAGAATATAATTGGGCATGTCGTAATGAACGGGGCTGCCAGGTCCCTCGTGTCCCTCTGCGCCATCGTGGACCACTTTGATGAGGCAGACACCATTGACATCAGGGTCGCCTCGGGACTGGCGAACCTGACCGTTCACACGTCATCCGTCCTGAAGCTTATATCTTCCGACGTTCACACCGCGCTCATGATGCTCGCGAAGGAAGATGGAACTCCTACGATGAGGGAGGTCTTTGACCTCGTTGACTCCGACGGGCACGGATCTATCGACACAACCGAGCTCGACCGGGCGATGCAGATGCTTGGGCAGACCCTGACCGTGAACGAGATCCAGCACCTAATCGATAGGTTCGACCACAACGATTCCGGGGTTCTTGAGTTTTCAGAGTTCAAGGCCCTCGTGAAGTACCAGGCAGAGCAGGGGCAGGCCCTCCAGCTGAGGACGAGGCAAATCCTCGTTGCCATCGGCCTCTGCAACCTCCTGTCCGACTTTAACTCCCACGAGGTAATGGTGGAGAGCAAGGTAATTGAGTGCATCAGGACCCTCACGGACCTCAACGATCCCAAGGTGAACGTGTACTGCGCCCAGGCCCTCGGGAACCTTGTTGCCAACCCCAATATGAGGGGTAGGCTGACCACGGGCGAGGTCTTTGACGAGTGGATGGAGCTCATTAGCTTGGGGGGGCTTGACTGCTGCAAGGTCTGCAGCAAGGCCCTAGTCCACATGACCTTCGACGCCATGTTCAAGACGGACGTTATGAGCCACATGATTGACAAGGGGATCCTCCAGGCCGTGAACATGATGGTCGACATGAAGGATGCCCAGTACCTCAACCGTCACTGCGCCACCATTTTCTGCAACCTCCTCATAGACGAATCGAACCACGAGAAGCTGATCAAGCTCGGAATACTTGAGACGATCGACAAGCTCACGGTTGACTGGACGGGAGGTCACATTGATATCCTCCATCACTGCGGAGCCGCCCTCGAGAGGCTTTCTGCCAGCCTGACTGGGGACAAGGTGTCGAGGTGAGAAAGGACGGGAGGACCGTAGCGATGACAGCTCAACTGCATAGCTCTATAACTAACAACCTTTTGCCCGTCGCTTCGCTCATCTTAGCCTAATCTCTTCCCTCAGCACCCTCCTCACCGTCAGCAACGATCCCCTCGTAACGCACTACGTTTCCGTCGCCTTCTTCGAGCTCAGCTCCCGCCTCGACTGCCAGGCGAAGCTCGCGAAGGACGAGAAGATCCACAAGCTCCTCATTGGAATGATGAGGGGGGCCCCGGGGGACACTCAGATTCACGGTGCCAAGGCGCTTTGCAACCTAACGTGCGACGAGGACTGCGCGAGCTTGCTGCTCAAGACAGGTCACGTTAGTGACTTTGTCGTGATTGCAATTTTGAGGACCAACAGCCCCCTCATCAAGGAGATTTGCTCTCAGTCCCTCTTCAACCTCCTCCACCACGAGAAGTACAGGAACGAGATGGTCGAGACGGGGGTCCTATGGGCTCTCATGAAGCTCAGCAAGCTCGAGAGCAAGCAGACTCAGAACATTTGCGCGAAGGTCCTGTTCAACTTCAGCTGCTACGATTCCATGCAGGAGAGGATAATGGAGCACGGTGTAGGTAGGCTCCTGGGGATCGCGCAGAGCAAGAACAGCGACGGCGTGGACGTTGAGGACTCGCAGACGAAGCAGTTCTGCGCCGGAGCCCTTTGCAACCTTGCTTTCAGGCCCGAGGCTGGGGCGCTCTACGCCAAGGGAGGGGCTATCGACTTCATGAAGGACCTGATGGAGGAGGACGACGAGGATAATGAGATGTACTGCGCCACCATACTCTACAACCTGAGCCACTGCGACATATCGAGCAGGGTCAGCCTGGTGCAGGAGAACGCAGTACCCCTGATAGTCAACCTTTCCAGGAGCGGCAAACATAGGACCATAGTAGCTTCTTTGGGTAGCTCCTACAACCTCAGCCTCTGCATGGAGGCCCGTAAGGAGATGGTGTCTGAGAATTTGGTCCCCGCCATAATGTCCTGCGTCGGCCACACGTCTGACATGGACCTAGTCTGCCTCGGCATGGCGTCCCTTTACCACCTGACCTGCGACGCGCGAGGACACGACGCGGAGAGCTGCGTGCACCTCGTGGGCACCGGCTGCGCCGGGAGCGTTGTAGACGTGCTGTCTAAGCACGGAGGGAACAGGACAGTCAGCACACTGTGCTCGAGGGTACTCCTTAACATGGCCATGGACGGACCCTCACGTCCGAGGATGGTAGAAGCAGGTATCCTAGAAGCCGTATCTAACTTCCAGGGTATCGGGGGAGAGGAGCTAGCGAACGGGACCAAGATATTCAGCCTTCTTGCCAACTGCGAGGAGGCACTGGAGGAGATTGTTGGACACGGGACGTTCGACTTCTACTGCGAACACATGCTCGCCGAGGGGAAATCGGAGGGAGGTTCAGCGGGAAGGGGCAAGCTCCTTCTGTTGAGCCAGGTTTTCCTTAACGTTGCCCTGTCCCCCTCCTGCCGTCTACCCCTGATCTCTAAGCCTTACTTTGAGTCCTGTCTCTCCTCCTGCTCCCTAAAATCCGACGCCCTGAACCTGAACGTCGTAGGGACGATCAAGCTCCTAGTGGAGGACGTGGCCAGCAAGGAGACCGTGATGCGTACGTCGGCTGCGGGTATACTGAGCCGTATAAGCCAGTCTACCTCCAGCCCCGACTGCAAGCACCTTTGCGGTAAGATCCTGAACGGTATGAGCGGGCGTCGGAGCACGGTGACGTACTCCGAGGGCAGCATTGTTGCCGTTCTCAGCACTTTCGTAGAGGAGGACCCTGACGAGGTCCCTTATAGGGTCAGGGCGGAGGTCGTGGAGGTTAAGGAGGTGGTGCCGGTGGAGGTTAGGGAGAATATCACGGTACCGAAGATTGACTACAACAAACTGGAACCCAGCTGGGACACTCATAGTCAGGTTGGTAACAAGGAGGTTAAACCACTGAAGAAAACACCCCCTATGCAGGCTGTTGTTCTTCACCCTCCCAAGGTGTTCACTCTCCAGACCAACGGAACATTCGAGAAGATCAGGGTTGAGGGTCTTGGGAAGCTGCTTCTTGACAACATTGACCTGGTGAGCGACGACGAGGACGGGGGGACGGTGGGGGGAGGGGGGGGGAGGAAGAAGGGCAACGTTGAAGGACCCAGCGTTCCGCCTCCGGAGGTTAAGGTCGGGGAGGAGGAGGAGGAGGAGAAGAAGGACGACGGGTTCCAGTTCACTAGCTTGAAACTTGACATGGGGGGACTGGGGGGATTCGTGGAGGGAGACGAGGACTGAGCGAGGGGGGAGAATCAAGGAAGAAGAAGAAGGTACGACACCTTTGGAAATGCAAAAGGGGGGTTGTTTTTTAATGCGTGGAAGGGGGGGGGGGCGATGTCTTCGAGTTTGCTTTGAGCATTCTGGTAGAGTCACCGGGGTGCGTTTTGTATCCCGTTCTCCATTCCTCCCATATGCCTCTCCCCTCTCATCTCATGTGTGAATCCTTACTTGCACCCGACGTCCTCCACCCTAGTAACGCTGACGGTCCCGAACTTGTCGTAAACCACGACATTCTTAACGTCCCCGCACCCTCCGTCAACCCCCTCAATCTCAATGGTGAGGTAGTAGTTGATGCCTGCTACGACCTGCTGTTGCGCGCTCACGATCCGGTAGTTTGTCTTTGAGAGGGCGTCTGAGAGGAGGTGGGTTGACATGAAGTGGGAGGCGGCGGATTGGACTGAGGGGGAATCTAGAGGGGCGGGGGAGCGACCACCCATCATTTGCTGATGTGGGGGGGGGGGGGGGGGGGGGGGGGGGGGGGGGTTGGTGGTTGTTGTTTTTCTTTA
>Ga0115006_10003829_pt1 | contig 10351 bp, 13 predicted proteins | sample ArcOceMetagenome_3_FD_88943 | JGI IMG/M metagenome (GOLD analysis project Ga0115006, IMG submission 88943) | Marine eukaryotic phytoplankton communities from Arctic Ocean - Arctic Ocean- Svalbard ARC20M Metagenome | ecosystem: Environmental > Aquatic > Marine > Oceanic | place: Arctic Ocean...
GAACGGATTTTCTCAAACTCTGCTATCTGGTCACTTTTTTGCAGAGTAAGCCCAATATCATCTAGGCCGTTTATGAGGCAGTTCCTGCGGAACGGATCGACATCGAAAGCAATTTCAGAACCGTCTGGACGGCGGATAACTTGGGCAGGTAGATCGATTTCTAGTTCAGCGCCTGCATCGGCGTCACCCATCAGGACGCGCACATCAGCCTCGGGCAACTTTATGGGAAGCATCCCATTTTTGAAGCAATTGTTGAAGAAGATATCAGCGAAAGATGTTGATATGATGCAGCGAATACCGAAGTCGTTGATTGCCCATGGCGCATGCTCGCGGGAGGAGCCACATCCGAAATTGTCGCCCGCTATCAAGATCTCTGAGTTGCGATAGCCATCTTTGTTGAGCACAAAGTCTTCTCGTTCTTTGCCGTTCTGGTCGTATCTCATCTCATAGAACGCCGATATCCCCAAGCCGGTGCGTTTGATAGTTTTGAGAAACTGTTTCGGAATGATCATGTCCGTGTCGATGTTCTGCAGGTCGAGTGCTGCAGCTTTACCCTTCAGAATGGTAAAACTAGGCATTCCGCCTGCACCCGTAACGGCACCACCTTTCCCTTTCTTTGGCATGGGTGCTACTACAAGGTCATCGCTGAGATAGGATTTTGACTCAGTGTAGGTGGGTAGCTCATCGACCACGTCAAGCTTTCGAACGTCAGATAACGTTCCCATGATAGCAGCTGCGGCCGCCATTGCTGGTGACACCAGATGAGTGCGACCACCGTTTCCCTGGCGGCCTTCAAAGTTTCGGTTTGAGGTAGAAGCACATCTTTCCTGAGGCAAAAGCTTGTCAGGATTCATCGCCAAGCACATCGAGCAGCCAGGTTCGCGCCAGTCGAAGCCCGCATCAGAAAGGATTTTATCCAGGCCCTCATTTTCTGCTTGTTCTTTGACGACACCAGAACCAGGGACGACCATCGCATAGACGCCATCTGCTACTTTCTTACCTTTGGCCAGGGCAGCTACCGCGCGAATATCCTCAATACGACCATTAGTGCACGACCCGATGAAGACTTTATCCACGGCGACATCTTCCATCTTTGTCCCAGGAGTCAGCCCCATGTATGATAAGGCCCGTTCCATTGCTGCTGCGCGCTTGGGATCTCCGGCGTCCTTGGGATCTGGAACGGTGCCAGAAATAGGAACCACATCTTGAGGAGAGGTCCCCCATGTCACGGTCGGCTCGATATCTGCGGCTTTTATAATGATTTCTTTGTCGTATTTTGCGTCATCATCTGACACCAGAGATTTCCAGTATGCTACTGCCTGATCCCATTGTTCGCCGCGAGGAGCCATGGGGCGGCCCTTCAGATACTCAAAGGTGATATCATCCGGGGCAATTATTCCAGCTCGAGCACCGGCTTCGATTGCCATGTTGCTGATGGACATTCTTGCTTCCATGGAAAGCTTTTTAATAGCATCGCCTGCAAACTCTATTACTGATCCTGTACCACCTGCTGTGCCGATAACACCAATTATGTGAAGAATTATGTCCTTTGACGTGACCCCATCCCCAAGATCTCCTTCAATTGTTATACGCATGTTTTTGGAAGGTGTTTGCAGAAGAGTTTGTGTCGCCAGAACATGTTCAACTTCGGAGGTGCCGATGCCGAAGGCAAGTGCCCCAAACGCTCCATGCGTTGCAGTATGCGAGTCACCACACACAACTGTTGTTCCTGGAAGGGTGAAACCTTGCTCTGGGCCTATGATATGAACAACGCCCTGCCGTTTATCATCGAGTCCAAAATACGTCAAGCCGAATTCCTCGACATTTTCTTCCAATGCCAGCACTTGAACACGGGAGTCTGTCTCTTTGATGAAGTTCTCAACAGTATCAAAAGCGGAACGATCAGAGGTCGGTACGTTGTGATCGACCGTGACAAGCGTGCAGTCCGGTCGGCGGACAGCACGGTCTGCCGTGCGAAGGCCATCGAAAGCTTGAGGAGAGGTGACCTCGTGCACCATGTGTCGATCGATATAGACGAGGCGAGTTCCATCTTCTTGCTTGTCCACGACGTGGTCGTCAAGAATTTTATCGTACATAGTCTTCCCCTTTGCAACGATGCCAACGGAAGCAATCCGTGCACGTGTTGTGAGATTGCGCCGCCAACCCGGTTTACAAGTGATCGCCGATCGGCACGAAACTCGGCCATTTGTTCGGATTACGGCACCGGCTTTTGCAGTGGCCGCGTTGGCTGTCTTGGCACTTACGCGCATCATCGACGTTCGAGGGTTTGGGGTGATAATGATCGGCGGAATAATATCTCTGCTGAAGCAGGAATCGATGGATTTTCCGCAAGCAAGTCTTAAAAACTATCAAGTGTTGTACTCGTAACTCTGGAGATATTTTACGGTTCCGGCCGGCGTTTTATGGCGGGGCAGCCTTTTCCAAGCCGCGCGGCGGACGGGGCGCTACGCGGCTTCGATGCCGTTGCTGCCCGTTGCTGCCGGAACTCTTCCACGAAACAATGCAGATCTACTGTGCCATTTCTCAGGCAGGAGCGATGTTCGTCGATCGGCCGGGACCTTTCCGTCGCGAGCGCCGCTCGTGACGTCGTCGTACCTCGTACGGGTGGGGATCTGGCATCAGGAAGTGGCCGACGAGCCGCTTCGCGGCTGTTTAAACTCTAAACCCTGAAAACCCAACCCCAACCCCCTAAAGACACGGCGCGGACCCTACAGATACAGCCAACCGCTCGTTACTCGCGCGTCAGCGGCTACATGAGCGCGCATCTTGCTCAAGTAAAATGCGCTCCTGTCAGCGCGTGGCACGCTTCAGGATATGTGCGGGAAGAATTAACTCAAGGATAACCGGTCCCGCCCGGGCCAAAAAAAAAAGTTGGTGACACAGAGAACGCAGGTTTCATAGCTTTTTCGAATGTTTCATTTATAAAAATCATTGATATCCTCCACGGCGGTCTCGATCCGCCGACCTTGGCGTTGCACTATAGGGCCGATTTACCGACCGCGGTATTCCGAAAAGTCAAATGAGCTTTGACTCTTAACGTATAAGCACCACGCTCTAACCAACTGAGCTAGTGGAAGATTACGGGAGCCAATGTCAGGGAATCCAGAAATATAATCCTCAGCTCAGGAGGATTTCACATCAGCACCCTTCACACCCTTCACACCCTTCACACCCTTTGATGGCTTCGTTTCGTAGGGCGAACCAAGAACATATCGAGGAGGGTTGGTTGACCCGCGGAAATGAGATAAGATTCGACCGGCGCCGTTGAAAGGAAAAGCGTCTAATTTCTTTTCGCACAACCAGCGAACTGGCCTGCTAGGAGTACTCTTGGCGTGCTTCCCTCTCACCAACTTATTGAGGGACTTATTAATTTCGCCCATCGCCAACAACGCCATGCACCGAGAGGCGCCACTGAGTGCACGTTTTTGGCTTCCGGTTACATTTTATTTAGCCAACATAAGAGTCAGCTGAACCTTCAGTTCCTTACGGCCTTGATGGATATTGAAGGAAGGCTACAGTTCGCCGCTTCAGATGTTTCTCCCCCTCCATATATTGAACAGCACTTTTTGGATTGAGCTGATGTGGTCGTGGGTGTTGATGCATGCACCTTTCGAACGGATCAAGAGTTAAATCAAACTTTTATCAGCGAAAGCCGCGAACAAGTTCTCTTGCGCCGATCATGGACTTTAAGACAACATTCTAGAGTTTCATGCGTGTGCACCTGGGTTGTTGGACGGCTCTTGCAAAAAGTTATCTACTTCGCAGCAAGTCCAAAGTGCTCCCATTTCTGACATGTTTATCCTTTTACAGCGTAACTTGGCAGAACTGAAGACGGAGGTATTCACCAACGGTTAACTCTGCTGCTTTTCCTGTAGACTGACATGTCAGTCTCTCCTTTAGTTGGATTGCGATCACAAAAATGTCCTCTCAGCTTTCAAGTTGCAAGATGAGATTGTTCTGCGTGCGCGTTGGTATTCCGCCAGGTCCAACAATGCATTCCAGGGAGCGAATCTCGCAGAATTTATCTCTGGACCGAATGTTGATAGACTTCGCTTTTAGAGATGGAAAGCGCGCCATATTGGCCAGGCTCGTGAACAAGTTGGCCTTATTTTCGTTGGTTGAGCATCGTGCATTCGGGGATGTCCAACGTATCCTCACGGCAATTAGAGCAGGTGATTAGCATAACATCATATCTTGGTACGATCGAAATCAGGCAGGAATAAGTCACAGGGATTCTAGTCTCGTGTCTTAGCTGCATTATATGAGATTCATTGAGCTCGTGTGTCTACGAAATTTCCACTTGCTGTGGACTACGCACGGCGTCATCTTTGCCACTGGTCTAGTAGAGAACCCGAAACCCTCCAGCGAGCCATGGCGTACTTAGCACTATCGAGTGATCTGTGTAGGGGAGATTACGCAGAATTTTATCCACAACACATATCGACTGGCAACATATTCTTCACGCAAAACTGTTCATATAACTATTTGCCAGGAGAATGCAAGTTGATTGTGCACGTACGCGCCGGCCTCTCATCATTACAATTTACGAAGCGAAATCTAAATTGTGTGGACATCGTTTCAGATGGTGACAACCCCTTCCAATTGGCTGCATTTGTCCATGTGTCAAGCTCTGTCCCTGCTGCAAAGTACACACGCAGCAAGCTTGTCTGTCATGTCACAGGTCAAAGGATAGATGAGGACAACCCACCACTAGCTATGCCAAGTGGTTTCGTCTACAGTGCATTGGCGATGGATGTCTTGGCAGACTCATATGCAATATCGTGTCCGAAGATTTCGCGAGGAACTTTTCCTCTTTCAGATTTGAAAAGAGTCTACGCAGTGTGAGAGATTTTACTGTGGCGACTGAAAGAAAGCTTTTGCAGGTAAGTGATGACATGTGTATATTTCACATGCTGGATATTTATGATGCTCTTTATGTTTTCCTCCAGGCTCACTTATACACTTGTTATGTCGCCGTGATGAGCTCACGAAGCAACAGTTTTTACTTGCAAGAGCTCAACTTCTAACTTGAAGCTAGCTCCTGGAGGTATTTCTCCTTCGCCGATGTCTTCATAGCCAACATCAGGAGAAACCATGATGGTGCGGCGGCCTCCTGTTCGCATGCCAGCAAGGACCTCAGGGATAAAGATCACCGGTGGGGGCCTCGGACCACTCGCTCCAATGAAAAGTCCGCCTCCTCCTTCGATGTTTACGTTGCGTGTTTTTGGAACCACGGTGGTTTCCTGGGGGAAGAGCGAACAACCATCTGCATCAGCATTATATGCAACAACAAAGTACAACATGAAGTTAAAGAACGAGGCAATGTCGATGCTCACTTACCTCGCGAACGAGTTTAAATGTCTCGATCGACTCATCAGTACGACTGATACGTCTTTTAACGACCAGTTCGATGTCTGTTCCAATTTCTCCAGTCAGTAGTGCACCTATCTCAGAAATAGGTCGTTCAGGTAGATTGCGATTGCCATCAATTGATATGATTGAGTCGTTCGGACGCATTCCGGCTCGTTCTGCTGGTCCATTAAATGCAGTATTTATGACATAAAGTTCCCCTAGTTCAGGATCAACACGGACCTAATAAAAACAAAAAAAAACTTAAGTGAAAAGGGACGAATAGAATGTGATGATTTTAAGGCGGGGGTATTTTACCTCCGCGCCGATGCCAACAACTGATTTTCGCATCAGGGGCTTGTTGAGTTCTCCAGGAAGCCTTCCATACTTGAATTCTAGGGGCTCCGCGATAGTCCTATTACCACCCAAAGTGCGAGCTTCTCGAGAAGAAACTGCAGAAAGTCCGCGATACCTGCACGTGAAGTGGACCACCGCAATGTCACCAACTTCTAGGGCATCGCCGTTCCCTTGCATCGAATCAAAGTATTGGATTCCCACGTGAGAAGCTCCTCGAAAAGAGAAAGCGTCTGAAGCAACTAATTCATCCGCTGAAAACTCCTTTCGCTTCAAATCTTTGGTGAAACCGAGAGCCTTTGCTCTCTGAGTCTGAGAGCAGAGCACCGCTGTGCCAAGACCTAACGCAACCCGACGAGGAAGGCTCACCGACGATATACGTTGTCGGGATTCCTGCTGCTCACGATAGAAGAATTCGGAATGTTGCTGCCTCCCAGAAGCTGTCGGCGAGCTTATATCAGGACGGACTCGTCTCTCCGTGCTGGGACGGTCGAAGACGATCTGCTTGAACGACTTGCGAAGTCAGAAAGTCGGGGTCGGATCATTCAACAAGCCGAAATATGTGAGAAACTTACAGGTTTAAGCCTTGTGAACTTTGCAGAGATCATGTATCGGCGCTCTGGAGACTACTGAGGCGTTCGCTCGGGCTTATCTTGATTCTGACAGAGGACCGCTGCATATTGAGAGTAAATAAAACTTTTACAATAATACAAATAACACTTAGATATAAATATTGGACATTTTATTCATATCTTCGATTCTTCGTTCGTTCATATGATCTTAATATGATTTTTATACTGTATGATATAATATGATAAATATGTCTTAAGATCTAATGATATATATTAAACATGGGGTTATTGCCTTGCCAAACTGTGGCCCCCGTAGTCGAGGGTTAGTTTAATTGGGGTTTGCAACAGGGTTCGGCTGGTGTAAAATTCGTGTGCGCCGTATATATGTCTTATTAATAATTGAATAATATATATATATAATATATATATAATACATAATCATATATATATTATATTATATTATATTCTTATTATCCATATGATACGAACGAAACCATTTCTTTTAAAGATTATTCGGCATATTCTACAGGAAACGGTCCGGAAACACTGCAAAAATGTCCAATCAACTCACCTGGTATCGTTAATCAAGTTTCGTCATCGAAAAAAATCGTCTCACCAATTTGATTGACACACTCCCTGATATATATGCATATTATCCACCACTACTGAAACTCAGCCGCCGGTCTATCTGTTGCTGTACCTTCGAACGTAAGATAGAGCTACTTGCACAAGCATCATCGGGCTCGGGATTCTTTTATCAATCATTCAACAAGGCCGTCGAATAAGTTTTGGCGCTCTCTGAAAGATGAACGGATCAGTCGTGCTTGCTGCGATTGTATTTGCTGTTTTTGGTTCATATTGGATTCCCAAGCTGGTCGTATCTCTCATGCCAACTCAGGACCTGAAAAGGAAATATGACGCGCAGTGGGCACTTGTTACTGGCTCCTCAAGTGGGATTGGAAAGTCGTTAGCTTCAAGACTAGCTAGTCAGGGACTCAACATCGTCATGGTTGCTCTCAATGATCGACTTTTGGATGATGCTGTGTCAGAGCTTAAGACAACATTTAAGTCCGGCCAGTTCATTAAGGTTGGGGTGGACTTAGGTGTTCCTGGTTACCTTGATATAATTGCTGAAGCCACGAAAGATCTTGATGTGCAAATTGTTTTCAACAATGCTGGATTCATGCTCACCGGATTCTTTGACAAACAGTAAGTGCGACGTTCCAAGAACTTTCCACCTTCCCTACACATGGCAATTTCGTCTTATGAGAAAATGTTCGTGGCATAGGCCCCTGTCGAAGCTGATGTTGAACCATGAGTGCAACGCCACATCTGCGATGCAAATCACCCACCTTTTCGTTACTCGGATGTTAGCGAAAAACATGAAGGGCTGTGTAGTCTTTACATCATCTGCAGCAGCCTGTCAGCCCACCCCTTTTAGCGCGCTATATGGCGCCACTAAGTCGTACATAAATTCCTTTGCAGCGAATATTGCAGTTGAGCTCAAATCTCGTGGTATAGATGTCTGTGCGGTGCACCCTTCACCAGTTGCGAGCAATTTTTATGAAAAAGCTCACAAACTTGACTCCCTCAATTTTTTTATGAATTTCGCTGTACAGCCAGATGCTCTTCCACAGGAAATCTTCCGACCAATCGGCCGTGTCGTTTGGTACGATATCGGTGGAGTCGCTATTGGTTTCCGTATGTTGCTGAAGCTGATTGATTATGGGTGCTTCGCAACTTTCATCTCCTACTTTGCGCACGCTCTGGGTGATTTCAAAAAAAACATTTGAGTGTTCAACACGATTATGGTGCGCGCGGCGAGAGAAATTCAGCGCTGAGGTACTCGGTATTTGCATGCTGTCTTGATCCTCAAGATAATCTAGATTCAGGGAGCCGGTATAATATCTATGTTGATATCTAAAATACCTTTGCCGCGCACAACACAAGAACAGTTAATTGCTAGGTGAGCTAATCATTACTGACACCTCCCGGCACTTCACCGGACGACGAGACATATTTGCATCACAGCTACCCCTTTTTTAAGTAGACGCGAGCACGTCAGAAAAAAATTACTTGGCTGAGTTATTTTAGGTTCATCACGAAGTGCGACTCGTAAAAGCTCGGGTTGGGATTTTAGACCGTTCTTGGGTCCTTTTTGGTCCCGCGGCAACGAAATCGCCTCAAACTAAATAGTCATACATTTTCGGGAGGAAGGGTCGAAGCCGCGCGGCGGACGGGGCGCTACGCGGCTACGATGCCGTTGCTGCCGGAATTCTTCCTTGAACCGATGCAAGATGATGTCATCCTCAAGTCCACGGTGCCATTTTATAGGCAGGAGCGATGTTCGTCGATCCGCCAGGACCTTTCCATCGCGATCGCCGCTCACGTCCAACTCCACGAGATGGCGACATGCCAGTCGGAAGACGGGCATCATCGCGGCATTGATGGCACGTCAGATCCTCGCTGCAGGAACGCGTCCTGTTGATTCTTTCCAGCGATGGAGAACCACCGCCTGCCACGGAAGCGGCTTACATGGACCAGTCGATGCGTCGAGCATGGGCCTCGGAAAGTGCAGCAGCCGAGCTTCTGAATCGTGATGGTTTTTCCAGTTGTCGCCTGTGCCTCTTCGCACGGCAAGCCGCAAATGCCCGCTGTCGCTCGGATTCGTGCTCCGTAAAGAGCACGAGCTCGCCTTTCGGACCAGGTAGGAAGAATTCGTCAAATCTAGCCCCGCGTGCGCGAAGGGCAAGAGCGGCTACGTCCTGCTTCCGAATCGTGCCCCGCTAAATGTTGGCGCGGGGCGCGCAGAAGTTCTTGAAACCGGTTCTTGATTCATAATCCCCAAAATCGTAACATCATTATTGGTGCGTTCGTTCGTTTGAGTTCTGGTCTATTTAAATATCTTATCTCATCCATATTGTTGCAGCGGGCGCTCAAGACCTCAAAATCAATGAAAAATCGCAAATATGTCGTCTCTGATTGGTCAACGACAGACGCTCCGACAGCTGTGATATACCGGTGCTAATTTGACCAACCGGTAACCTTCAAGCAGCTCACACTCCCCCCATCGCGAGCGCCACAACCCGCACCATCGAAATATGGCTTCCTTTTCCACCACCCAGACCAACCTGAAGGTGCGCGCGAATATCAACACCTAACATTGTAGAGTCCCGACGGGTCCGCGTTATCATTCCTTTATCCGAAAAGCCCTACCCAACGCGGAAAGGCGCTACGAACCTTCGACAACAGAGCAATTGCGACCTGAAGCAGATTTTCGCTCTACATTCACCACACGTATTGAGCTCCACTCCCTCTGATTTGGAACAACAGGCTGAGTTCCGCGGCAGCGTTGCGGGACTGAAGCGTGCCAAGACCTTGAAGGTGCGAAGTATATCCACCCCGATCGAATTTCACGCAAACCATGAGGTGAACCAGGGCGGCACACCCATTGAACTTTGTTTCATCATCTCTGAAGTCTTCCGTCATTCAATGTTGGCTAGGCTTCTTCCATTCACACTTGCACTGAGGCGAAGGTGAAGGTCGCGATCAACGGCTTTGGTCGCATCGGTGCGTGAACCGCCCTACCACGTCAACACCTTTTGAATAGTATTTCTCCGATCCTTTCCTTTCGACCCTGACCCATCAAACTGGGATGCTATACTAATATCTACAACAATCGCATCTCTTCCGCGTTCACTATGGAACTAATGCCATTGCGTGCCACCTTTTCACGGATCAGGGCGCAACTTTGTCCGCTGCTGGATGTCCCGCGGTGCAGACACCACCCTCGAAGTTGTGTGCGTGAACCAGTCTGGCGGAGCAAAGCCTGCTGCACACCTGCTCAAGTACGACTCTATCCTCGGCACTTTTGATGCTGACGTCAAGGTTGTCGATGACGCGACCATCTCCGTGAATGGAAAGCCCATCAAGGTGGTTTCTGACCGTGACCCGCTCAACCTCCCCTGGAAGGAGATGGGCATTGACATAGTCATCGAGGGAACTGGTGTTTTCCTCGACGGACCTGGCGCTGGCAAGCACATTCAGGCCGGCGC
>Ga0115006_10003830_pt1 | contig 10350 bp, 9 predicted proteins | sample ArcOceMetagenome_3_FD_88943 | JGI IMG/M metagenome (GOLD analysis project Ga0115006, IMG submission 88943) | Marine eukaryotic phytoplankton communities from Arctic Ocean - Arctic Ocean- Svalbard ARC20M Metagenome | ecosystem: Environmental > Aquatic > Marine > Oceanic | place: Arctic Ocean...
AAAAGAGCCTCGAGTACTCTCTATCAACTCAAGCGCGCCTAGCTGGATGCCCGCGTATACACCAACCAATCCAATAATTATTGAGCCTGTAATGTGCCCTGCCCCAAACAGTGCCGTAGTCTTTACCGTCTTGGCGATTGTCCAGCCTCGCGCTTTCGCCATCGCCACAAAGGGCAAATAATGATCGGGACCTAGCAAAGTATGCACAAAAGCAATGGTCGCTGCAGTGATCGATAAAAGCATAATCTCAGAGGTCATGGGCTGCCCCAAATTTAATCAACATCACTGCCTCAAATCGCCCATTTTGTGTAATAATAACGCGCTTTACTTTGTATTATTAATATGTCTTTATATCAATTTATTGTAATCTGGATATAATTACAATTCAAGAGTTTGTTAACTAATTAGACAAGCGCGGGGAGCCGCCAAGGGTTTACCCATTTCTCTCGGACCTAACGCCTTGGATAGTCAGGATATTGGCAGTCATATAAGCAGGCCAATATCTCATCACATCGCAGCCGGAAACCAGTATTTTAAGGCCAGAAGACCTATCAAAAACTATGTTAAAGACCTTATTTGAAAAACTTTGGACACTTCACGAGATTTCTATTATCGGGAACGGTGAGTGTTTGATTTTCATTGACCGAATGTTCCTTCATGAGCGAACGGGTTCTATCGCACTTAAGGGGCTCGAAGATGCCGCGCGACCAATAAAGTCCCCACAACATGTGTTCTGCACGATGGACCATATCGTGGACACCACACTGGGGCGCGGCGACGAAACACTTATGCCAAACGGCAGAGATTTTATTGTTGCAACGCGGAAATCCGCCCAGCGTGCCGGCATACGTCTATTTGACATTGGCGATCAAAATCAAGGGATTTCTCACGTAGTCTCTGCCGAATTGGGTATCGCACTGCCAGGATCCACTCTCATTTGTCCAGACAGTCACACCTGTACGCTTGGTGGCCTAGGGGCGCTCGCCTGGGGCGTTGGCTCTACTGAAGCAGAGCACGCTATGGCGACAAATACGCTCAGAGTTAAGAAACCCAAAACCATGAGAGTCGACTTTCGTGGCAAGCTCAGTCAAGGCGTAACCGCCAAGGACATGATTTTGCATCTTATCTCACAGGAGGGTACGGGGGGGGGTGCAGGATATGCCGTAGAATTTTCCGGTCAGACTGTCCGTGAACTAGGTATTGAGGCACGCTTTACACTTTGTAATATGGCCGTGGAGTTTTCTGCATTTACCGGTTTGGTAGCTGTCGATCAATCAACTTTGGACTATATCCAAGACCGTACATTCGCCCCCAAAGGGAATGAGCTAATACAAGCGATTAATCACTGGAACACATTGCATACAGATATCGGCGCAGAATTTGACCGAACAATCACCATCCAATGCGAGAACATCAAGCCCACTGTGACATGGGGAACCAGCCCGCAACATGCCATTAGTATTGAGGATAAAATCCCTGATCCAGAGTTGGAGAAATCAAGCATAACAAAGAGTTCGATGGAAAGAGCACTTGCCTATATGAAACTAAGTCCAGGTGTCCCTATAACGTCGGTTAAATTGGATGCAGCCTTCATTGGCTCCTGCACTAATGCCAGGCTAAGCGACCTCCGCGCAGCAGCACAGTATTTACAGGGTAAAACAGTTTCCCCTTGGGTAAGCGCGGTGTGTGTTCCTGGCTCTTCGCAGGTAAAAGTAGCTGCCGAAGCAGAGGGACTAGATAAGATATTCCTAGCGGCAGGCTTTGAGTGGCGGGAGTCTGGTTGCTCCATGTGTTTTTATGCTGGTGGTGAAACCTTCGGCAAGAAAAAACGTATTATATCCACGACCAATCGAAATTTTGAAGGTCGCCAGGGCCCTGAAACTCGCACCCATCTCGCCAGCCCATTAACAGTCGCCGCATCGGCCTGCAAAGGCTATATTTCTGCCGCGGAGGATTAAGCCATGGATAAATTTGATCGTCACACAGGGGTCGCTGCCGCCCTGCTGCGCCCCAACATTGACACCGACACAATTATCCCATCACGCGAGATGACACGCGTATCTAGGGAAGGATTAAAAGATGGTCTGTTTGCCGCCTGGCGCTATACCTTGCCGGGGAGCCGCGAAGCCAATCTCAATTTTATTCTCAATCGTCCGGCCTACAGTAATACTAGCATTATTCTTTCGGGCGATAATTTCGGCTGCGGCTCATCTCGGGAGCATGCAGTTTGGGCACTTAAAGAGTACGGCATACGTGCCATTATCGCGCCGTCATTTGGCAGCATCTTTCAAAGCAACTGCATCCGTAATGGCGTTCTGCCCATTGTGCTCAGCAATAATATGATTAAAGAGATGGCTGATTGGGTTGAGAAAGATCCGCAACACAATTATCTCAGCATTGCATTACCCGAACAAAAGGTCCATTGGTCTACGGGAAAATACTTTGATTTTGAACTGGATGAAGCAGAAAAAAATATGCTAATTAAGGGCCTAGATGCCATTTCGCTAACACAGATTCTCGACAACAAAATTGAACTTTTTGAACAAAAAGATAGGATTGAGAGGCCATGGATATATCTCGACTGAACTTACTTTTTCTGAGCCCGCACCACAATCTTATTGCGCTACTTTGACCCGCAGACTCATATCGCAACCTTAACAAAACCTTCGCGCAGCATCTCATCGATTTCGGCTATACTATATCCAGCATCGCGCATTACTTCGATACTATGCTCGCCTTCGCGAGGCAGATCGGAGCGAAGCTCAAATTTTCCATCACTCATTTCAAGAGGAAGAGCCGGCAGCCTGGCTTGCGTTCCAGTTCTCTTACCATCACTTAACGTAACAGGTAACAAACCTTTACTAGCCTCAAGGTGAGGGTCATCTAACAAATCTTCGGGCCGATTAATCGGCGCGAATGGAATGCCACCCAGCTCAAGACGATCCATCAATTCCTGCTTGCTCATGCTCGCAAATAGCGCAGTAATAACCGGTATGATACTGTCTCGGCATTTAATTCTTCCACTGTTGCTTGCAAGGGCTGCATCAGCCGCAAAGGTATCCAATTCAAATACCTCACAAAATTTAACCCAAAGTGTGTCGCTAACAACGCCGATGAACACGCTCTCACCTTCCTTACTGCGAAATATATCATAGATCGACCAAGCCGACTGACGCTGAGACATCGGCATAGGCGCCTCACCTGATACAGCTTGCTGCGCCATATGCTGACCCATCATAAACACTGTCGTTTCAAACAGCGCGCTAGTGACGATACCACCGAGGCCCGTTTTATGACGACGCTCCACCGCAGCCAGGATGCCAATAACACCGAACATACCGCCGGTGATGTCAATCACCGAAGAACCTGCACGCATCGGTTTACCCGGCAAACCTGTCATATATGCCAGCCCGCCCATCATCTGCGCGACCTCATCAAGAGCTGTACGACTACCATAGGGGCCCGGCAAAAAGCCCTTCAAAGAACAATAAATTAAACGCGGATTGAAGGCCGATAACTGTTCATAACCAAAACCTAGTTTGTCCATAGCCCCTAAGCGAAAGTTCTCTATCACCACGTCAGATTTTTTGACCAGACGTCGTGCCAACTGCCTGCCCTTCTCTGATTTCAAATCCACACAGACACTTTTTTTATTGCGATTATACATGGGGAAGTATCCAGCACCGGAGCCCTCAAGGTGGCGAGTTTTATCGCCATTCAAAGGCTCTACTTTAACAACTTCCGCGCCTAAATCAGCTAGAATCAAACCTACGGTCGGGCCCATCACCATATGGGTAAACTCAACCACTTTTATACCCTGCAGTGGCAATGTCTTATTATCCATGAGTTAACAACCCGAGTAGGTGACAAAGGCCTAAAGACAGCCCTATTCGTATTTAACTCTATGATATAACAATAACTCATTTAATGTCAGTAGTTAATTCGAAAGTCTGCACTAATCATTGATAAAAGCGGCTAAATTGGAGACGTTTAGTGTTGACGCAAGGTGTCTTTCTACCCTATATCGAGGTTAATTCGACAAAGCCCGCGGCATAAATACGGCTTGATTTAATCCGAAGTTGCTATTGCGCCAAAATCCCAGTCTTGATGAGCTTTTCAATCACCTGCAGCTGGGTCGCGACGAAATGCTTACGGTCAGGCACTATTATTTCGCCATCAGCTAACAAATTATTGGCTGGATACACGTTAAATTTCTCGTAGGTGGGGGCAAAAATTTCCAGTCTCTGTCGGGCCAAGATGTTAGTCATACCCGGCCTCAGTCGCGCACTGCGAAGCGCGGCAACATCCACCTCCGCGTTACCACACATGGACTCGCCCACGCTAGCCTCAGCTAAAATACTACCGTGAAAGTCGACAACTTTTGAGCCTCCATCAGTCGAGGCGGCGGGAAAGGCGATATCCACAATGCCAGCACTGTTGGCTGAAACGATATAGACCATATTTTCATATGCTCTTGCCTGCTTAGCAATATTTTTCGGAGTTGCCAATGGGCTTCCAACTTCACTGGAGGAGTGGCAGATCACTTCAGCACCCCTCAATGTGAGAGCCCGAATAATCTCGGGATAAAGAATCTCTTCGGACGCAACGGCCGCCAGCCGTCCTATTTCCGTATCCACAACAGGAAACAAAGACTCTTCACCATACACCTCTATATAGCGCTCAAGCACATCATGGGGCGTCGGAGCATACATAGAGATGAGACGCCGATAGCGGAGAATAACCTCCCCAGACGGATCGATAATGAAGCTCACTTGGAAATAAATCCCAGGAAAGTTTGGATCTAGTTCATAGACATTTCCGGACAGGAAAATATCATTGTCCTGGCAAATTTTACCCAGCGCCAAATACTCGGGGCCTTCCATTTCAATACAGGCTTTTTCTGACCAAACTTCAACGCTCTCTCCCATAGGGAATCCCGTCAAAAAATACTCAGGCAGCACCACAAGCCGAGTATTGAGCCCACTAAATGAACTGATAAAGCCTTTACTGCCGCGAATTTGATCAGCTAAATTGGCGATGGTTTTCACCATGCGCAGGCTGACGTCTTGCCGTGAACTTAGGCCGTTGACTGCATGGCAGGTGACCTGAAGTGCTAGTGCGTTATAAGGCTCCACAGATTTCGTCATTCTATTTATGTCCCTACTGGGTTAATCTAATTTTCAGGCGGGTCTTTGGCCGTCTCAAACTTATAAACTCTCTACCAATGTCACTTGAAATTCACCGGCAGCTTCACGTAGTTTTCGCACCACCTGATATTCAGGTGAATACCAAAACTCTCTGGCCGCATCAGCATTTGGCCACTGGTGAACAACGACTTTTCTCTCATCAACATTGCCTTCTAATATTTCAGACCCACTCCCCTTAATGAGGTACTGCCCTCCATATTGCTCAACGACTGCAGGTACCGCCTGCATGTATTGTACAAAGAGTTTGGGGTCAGTCACCAACCCCTGAACAATCGTGTAAGCAGGCATATCGTTCTCCACTAAATTAAAGACTACCTTGAGCAAAAGCCAAGAGGCAAACCAGCATCAGGTGTAAAGCCATACAACTCTACATCCGGCAGCGCCGTTGCAACCACATTTCTGGCAGCCATCAATGCATCAAAATCAATACCAGTTTTCAATCCCATTGCCTCAAGCAAGAAAACTAGATCCTCAGTAACAATATTACCACTGGCACCAGGTGCGCTAGGACAACCACCGATGCCACCCATTGAAGAGTCAATTGTAGTCAAGCCCATCTCCACCGACGCCAGAACATTGGCCAACCCTTGACCACGTGTATTGTGAAGGTGAATACCTTTAAGATGTTCTCGACCAACAGCCGCCCAGACCTTACCTATCAGACGCTTAACCTGCACCGGATTGGCGTACCCAGTGGTATCGGATAGCCCCACCTCATCGCATCCGGCCTCCATTAACGCCACCGCGATTTCGACCACCCGATCCTCGGGTATCGTACCTTCAATCGTGCAGCCAAATGCGGTTGAGAGAGCGCCTTCAAGTATAGGCCTCTCATCCACCGGAAGACGCTTAATGAGCTGTGCTATATGGCCAACTTCCTCAAGCATTTGCAGATGGGTTCGATTTACATTTCGCAGACTGTGAGTTTCACTAACCGATAAGGGAATTGTAAGCTTGTGAACGCGCGCCTTTATCGCTTGCTCTGCACCCTTCAAATTGGGCACTAACACGGCAACATTAAGCCCTTCGATGGTTCTAGCATACTGTGCAATTTCCATCGTGTCGGCTAGCTGGGGTAGTATTCTCGCAGGAACAAAAGAGCCAACTTCAATTTCGGGAACACCGGCTGCCGCCAAAGCGCTAATCCAGCGCTTTTTTGCCTCGGTAGGCATTATTTGACTGATACTTTGCAAGCCATCCCTTAGCCCAACCTCACTCACCTCTATGTCGATTCCTTCCATGACAGCCTGCACCTCATTAGTCATTTTTTTTCGTCACATCTCTCTAAATTGACGCTTGTTAATTACCAATAGCATCTTGTGAAGAGTACGTATTTATTTCAATCTGTGGTCTAGGCATACACCACAGATTAGATCAGCCATTGTTTGGCTTGCAGACTGATAGTTTACAAAAGATTTAACATTATATCTATAGATCATTAGATGCTATTATCCTTATCATTAAATATACAGCCCAAGGTTTAAGCTTAATTACTGAGACCTATCGCAGGCTTTTATCCTGCATATAACTGGAAATCCCAATGAACGAAGACGCGTTAGAACGGCAAATAAAAGCGCGCAACCCGCGCACAGGGCAGTTAGACTATCAGTTCAAAGCAGCCAGTAAGCATGCAATCAAAGCCACAATAGATAGCCTGAGAGAGAATCAGCCCAAATGGCGTGACGCTGGTATCAAATATCGCATCGAGGTTATCAAACGTTGGCAGGCTTCCATGCGCCTTGAGCGCGCAAATATTGTGTCGGCATTACAGAATGATACGGGGCGTTTAATGCTGGCTGACCAAGAATTTGAGGGCTTACAGAAAAGCATAGACAGCTGGTGCTCCCAAGCCCCAACCTTGCTTGAGCCCTATAAACAGGCCGCAGTGGCCATGCCAAATGTAGAAATTCATGGCGAGACTTCTCCCTATCAAATCCTTGGCGCCATTAGCCCTTGGAACTTCCCTCTACTGTTGTCATTTATCGATGTTATCCCGGCCCTTTTAGCTGGCTGCAGTGCTGTAATTAAGCCGAGTGAGGTGACTCCAAGATTTGCTGTGCCGGTCGCTAGGAGTATTGCCGCGGTTGAGGAATTGGACGCTGTCCTCACAATCATGCCCGGCGACGGATTGACCGGCCAAGCACTTATCGACTCAGTCGACGTGGTCGCTTTCACCGGAAGCGTTACAACCGGTAAAAAAGTGGCTGTAGCCGCTGCGCAGAAATTTATCCCAGCGTATCTTGAATTAGGTGGTAAGGACCCCGCAATTGTACTGGAGGGAGCCGATTTAGATCGCGCCACAACGGCCATATTGCGCGCATCTATCGTGGCGACAGGTCAGGCCTGCCAGTCATTAGAACGCCTTTATGTCGCACAGGCTGACCATGATGAATTTATTCAACTGCTCACCGAAAAAGCTATGGCGGCTACCTTAACCAAAGATGATCCAAATAAGGGTATTGTTGGGCCACTGATTTTTAGTCTCCAAGCAGCAGTTATCCAGCAACATCTCGATGATGCATTGCAAAAAGGCGCTATCATTTATTGTGGAGGGAAAATCGAGGATCACAGAGGTGCAAAATGGATAGCGCCAACGGTTTTGGGTAATGTCGACCATTCAATGTTGATAATGACCGAAGAAACATTTGGCCCAATAATGCCGGTCATGGCCTTTTGCAGGCCGGAGCAAGCAGTTGCATTAGCCAATGATACCTCTTATGGCCTATCGGCGGCGGTATTCGGAAAAGATGAGGAATCTGCACTCAGCGTGGCTAAGCAGATAAATGCTGGGGGCATTAGCATCAACGATGCAGGCCTAACATCGATGGTATTTGAAACAGAAAAATCGGCCTTTGGCTATTCAGGCATGGGACCTTCTCGTGTCGGTGGCAGTGGTTTGACTCGCTTTCTGCGCCAACAGTCCCTGTACGTTAATCGTGGTGACGTACTCCCAATTACTGTCTACTCAGAGCAGCCTATATGACCAACCCTAATTTCAGCTTTTAATAATGAGTACCGTTCACTTAGAATAATGTTTTTCAGCAGACTGGCCTATCAATAATTACATCGAATTTTTCTCTCGCGACTCGTTAGTTATTTATGGCATGGAAAAGACACATCAGGCCGACGTAAACATAGTTGCGCAGCCATCCTGTCCGAAGCCGATCGTATCGGCATTAATCTCAAGTAGATACTTACAGGTCGTTTTATGGTGGTCGGGTGATTACATATCAAAAATATAGTTATCAGGGGACGACGACCTCCAGTAAGGCACCCGAGGGAAACCTTATCAAGCTAGACCGCCCCTTAAGCCCAGCGCAACTGGAGGTAACAGAATCATTAGCTTGCGGAGAAGAATCAATACTAGTGAGCGCATCGATTGAAGCGCTCACCAGTATAATACCACCAGGCACTTTCGTAGTTTCACGTTCTTTGCCATATTCATCAAACTCAAAACCAAATGGCCCAGAAAACTTCAACATCATGATTGGATAACGGGTATCCGGTGAATCTCCTCTTGCCTTCGCCAGCACATCAATTTTAAATGGCACCGGATTAGTCACCAAATTTCCGAAGGTATCCTCGAGAAAAATTCGGGTAGCCTTCAGGTCTGAACTCCCGGCTACCATGATAAAAGTATTACCAATGGGCGACTGCGGTGCAGTCGGCTTAAGTAGCGAACTTTCGGGCTCAAACATCTTAGTGAGGTACAGCAACTCCCCTGATGGCCCAGAGGTTTGCATGGCTAAGATTTTTTTTGCGGCGGTCAGATAAGCCGGCTCGCCAACCACCGTAAATGCGCTGTTAGACATTTGGTGGCTCAATGTATTCGGGTCCTGAGCCAGCAGCTCAACGGCACTCCACCCCGGCGACAACATTGGTTTGTAAGCCTCGCTAGCACCTTCGATGAACCGCAATATAACCTCCCGCTCTCCTTTCGGTGGCCGCATATTGATAAAGGCCCGACCTGCTAAAGACGCATCGCCCATCTGAACCGCGCAGGTTTTCTGAATAACCCCAGTCTGCTTGACCGCATACCCTAAATGATCCCTATAAGCAATTGCTGTGACATCAAGGTCGACAGCAAGCACGCTCACCATTAGCAGCGATTCCAAAATCATCGATAATTTCCTTTATTGATTAACAGACTCGACTTTTAAATGTCGGGCAGTAAGCAAATGTTAAACCAGCAACGCTGTTAATATAGATAATTGAGCATCGGATTGGTTTTTTATATTATGCAGAACTATCGACATTAATCTATCGTATCGATCAACAACATATTCAAAAAAATTGCATAGTCTAGCATCAGACTAAAGAATAAAGCATGACCAAAAAAAGACTCGAAAACACCAGCATAGAGCAAGGGGATTTAAGCGTTACCAACATGCCTCACCATTTTTATCTCTGCGGACTTATTACAGCCGGCAATTATCCTCTCGCTCGATCATGTCAAAAGCGAACATAAAATGCGCCATACCGGCAAGTAATGAAAACACCAGACCGAGCTCCAAAATTTGACCGTCATCAAAATGCACTGCCAGCGCATCATACAACGGTTGGGATAAGCGAGCTCGATGCGCATGCAGCGACATCAAGTCTGCCAGTTCGATCACCGCTTTGTCAGCAGCGTCGAACACTGCGTGTTCAGCGTCACCAATCACCGCTATTTTCACCGAGGATAATCCAGCCCACTCAGCGTCAAGTCGATTGCCTCGGTTACATGACCGGCAGCCATGTACCTCAGAAAGTCGTAAGCGACCTAGTTCCTTAAAAATAACCGGGGCGCTGCCTTCATAAAAAAGTTTTTTATAAAAATCATCCATGTACCAATCAAACAGAGCGGGAGAATGGCCCATAGCACTTATCAGTTTTGCCTCCCCCCGCCGGGATAACGACTTGTCGAATGCCCGCTGCATGGATTCGGACAGCTCGGACTTGTCCTTCATGGGGAAAATACTCTCGATCAATTGTCAGGTACCTCTTTTTGTAAAAAAAATTATGGCAAAGTGAAGATACATTATTCAATGTGAGATTAGGCTTCAGTTTGTATTCAAACCAGCGCTTTTACTTTACCATACAAAATGAGAAACAATATAAAGGTATATCAATGATAAGTCAGTGGCACGCGGCAACCATGGGG